>WNFU01007335.1_pt1 | contig 13073 bp, 11 predicted proteins | sample 5400121 | NCBI WGS metagenome assembly WNFU01 (sample SAMN13153360, study PRJNA577476) | soil metagenome | isolation source: 100 cm soil or saprolite under grassland replicate 1 | place: USA:California | collected 2016-06-15 | reverse complement strand
CACCGGCCGGGCGCGGCCTCCAGTGGTTTGAAATCGGGCCAGCAATGTGAGCACGACTACCAGGGCGGCGACCGCGGCGAATGGAAGCTTTTCCAACCAGATCCGGCGCGCGGTCGCATCCCGCCACCACCCATTGCCTTGATGGAAACGTTTCAGGGGCCAGGCATCCAGCACCGCCAGCACGATCACGTAGCCCAACCCGGTTTGATATGAGAGCAATGACACCGCAAACGCGCTCACGGAGCACCAGAAGAACCTTCTCGCCGCGGGATTGGCCGGATCGGAAAACTGCAGGTAGCACAGCAACGAAATCAGCAAAAAAAACAACGCCTGGCAATATACGCGGTCGGTCACCCAGGCGACCGGCTCGACGCGCAATGGGTGAATGGCCCAGAGCATCGCTCCCAGACCGCAACACCAGAGCAGATAATCGCGATCTGCGGCGGCTGATTCGCTTTGTGTCCCAATCAACAACAGCTTGCGGAGGAGCAAAAACACCAGGACCGCATTGGCGCAATGAAAGAGCACGTTGCCCAGGTGATATCCGAACGGATTAAGTCCGAACAGTTCGTAAGTCACAGCCCAACCCAGCCACGTCAGCGGCATGTAGCGCCACAGGTAGTGCAAGTCGGTGAACATCCAGTAAATCCGCTGCCAGTCGAGGCCGCGGATGTGCGGGTTGTCATAGACAATGTCGTCGTCCCAATGAACGAAGCCTGCTTGCAGGCTGCGCGAAAAAACGGCAAACGTGACCGCCAGGATAATCAGAATGATCAGCCTTTCGGGAGAACCACGGCGGGTTGTCTCTTTCATCGTGAGTCTTGGTACGTCGGGTTTGCCAGGCACTCTTCAGCGAGCAATCGATTCGTGTCTCACGCGGTCAAGGGTTTGTTCCCCCAAATGACCATGTTCCAGGTGAAACGTCTTGCCAGAGGGATCCGTGTCAATATCGCATCAATGCCTGCGAGCGGTCGCCACCACCAAAGTCGGCCCGGCGTCTCATCGTAGATCAATTTCCAGTAACGTTCCTGGTTCGGATGGATGCGGTCGATCAGGTAGTATTTCAGAAAAAGGCTCAGAGACAGCAGCCAGAATTCACGGTGGCGCACGCGGTCAAAATACTTTCTCACTGTTCTCAAATCTTTGAAGGTCAGCGGTGCCTCGTCGCGGGTGCGCACTTCGGTCGCCATTTTCCGATAGAAGTTGATTAGCGGATTGTAGGCCAGCGGGTCCCAGAAAAAGACCTGGCCGCCGGGCCGGAGCGCACGTTGGATTTTTTGCAGGAGTTTTTGCCGGTCCGCCACGTGATGAAGGACGTTGGCCGCATAAACAAAATCAAAATGGTTGGCCGGCACGACGAGCTCTTCGCCCGCCGCGACAAGCCCTTCCACCGGGACACCGTGCAATTGTCCCAACCGCACCGCGGTTTCGACCATACCGGGTGAAATGTCGGTGGCGGTGACTTGCGCCCCTTGAAGTCCGAAGTAAACCGACGATTCACCCAGCCCGCAGCCGATGTCGAGCAGCCGTTTGCCCCGCAGATCCCCCATCAGCCGAAGGATGAATCGGTTTTCCAGCGCCGCGGGAGATTCAAACGCCGCGCGAACCGGGATGGCCTCCAGGCTGACCGATGCCGCCCATTGGTCGTGAAACGCCGATTCCCGCGCGTGCGCGGCCTCATTCATTTTTGTCCTTCAAGTTGACCTTTTTATGCACGATATAAAGCGGGCGTCGCTTTACCTCTTCAAAGATTTTTGCGACATATTCGCCCAGCACACCGATCGAGATCAGTATCCAGCCGCCGATCAAACACAGCAACACCACCAGCGTGGTCCAACCTGGGACCGTATCTTGCACCACCAGCGCCCGCATGATCGAGTAAGCGCCATAGCAAGCTCCAAACAAGGCAATGAAGACTCCCAACGCCAGGCTCGCGCGCAACGGCAGCGGCGAGAAGGACACCGATGCGTTCCAGGCCAGCCCAAACATTTTGCGCAGACTGTATTTGGTACGGCCGGCGGCACGGCCGGCGCGCGAATACCTGACTGCCGTTTGCGAGAATCCAAGCCAGGTCACCATACCGCGCAAGAAACGATGCTTTTCCCGCAATTGCAATAGCGCGTCAACCACCCGGCGGCTCATCAGGCGGAAATCGCCGGTGTCAGGCGGCAGGTCTGGATGGACCAGCAGCCGCATCAACCGATAAAAGAGAAAAGCCGTGGCCCGCTTGAACGCCGTTTCGCCCGCCCGCTCGGTGCGTTGGCCATAGACCACGTCGTATCCTTCCTGATAGCGTTGAACCATCTCGCGGATGACCTCCGGTGGATCCTGCAAATCAGCGTCCATGACCACCATCGCGTCTCCGCAGGCGTGTTCCAAACCGGCAGTTACCGCGACTTGATGCCCGAAATTGCGCGCCAAACTGATCCCTTTGATCCGCGAGTCCGCCGCCGCCCATGCCTCCACTTGGACCTGAGTGTTATCGTGGCTGCCGTCGTTGACAAAAATGACTTCCACATCGCAATCCGTTGTCTGGAACAGCTCGTTGAGGCGTCGTTTCAGTTCTCCGAACACTTCCTCTTCGTTGAACAAGGGAATGACTATCGATAGCATTTTGGGTCTGGAGCGCGCGCACAGCAGTTCGGCCATGCCGGCATATTTTCCATCACCCATCAGAGGGTCAAGCCCGAAGACCATTCAAACCGGCCGACTGCGTGGAGAGGAACGATAATCCGTCACCGGAAGATCCAACAGGCCTGCTCGCGCGCTCGAAAGAACTCTTCGTTCATCGGTGGATCCGCGGCTGCAATCGAGAATTTACTCCCACCAGCGTCACCCGCGGCAGAAGCAACACCATGTCCCCCGCTGGCCCGCTGACCTTGGCTTGCGGTTTAACGTCGTTGCGTTAAACATTTGCCAGTGTCAACCGACGATTTGTCCGATGCCGCCCTGGTGCTGGTTGGCCATGGCTCGACGCTCAACGCCGAGTCCGGCGCGCCGACGTACCAACACGCCGACGAACTGCGTCGCCGTAAAATGTTCGCGCAAGTGGTCGAATGTTTCTGGAAACTGGAGCCTTCGATCTGCGCCGTGTTGCGCGGGGTGTTCGCGCCGCGCGTTTTTATTGTGCCGCTGTTCATCAGCGAAGGTTACTTCACCGAAGAGGTCATCCCGCGCGAACTCGGCCTGCGGACGAACGACCAGGCCGATTTCTCCCCCGTGCAGCAGCGCGGCGGCCAAACGCTGTTCTACTGCGGCCCGGTTGGGACCCACGACAGCATGACCAACGTGCTCCTCGCCCGCGCCCATGACATCGTTGAAAAATATCCCCACTGCCCCACTCCAGGGCCCGGTCCCGGCGAGATTGCGCTGTTTGTTGCCGGACATGGGACGGGCAATAACGAAAATTCCCGCAAGGCGATCGAACGCCAGGTCGAACTGATCGGCGGGCGAAACCTTTACGCCGAAGTGCACGCGGTGTTCATGGAAGAGGAGCCGCGCATCGGTGATTGCTACCGGCTCGCGCGGGCGAAAAACATCGTCGTGGTGCCGTTCTTCATCAGCGACGGCCTGCATTCGTACGAAGACATCCCGGTGATGCTCGGCGAGCCGCAGGAAGCTGTTCGAAACCGCCTTCGAAACGCCGAGCCGACCTGGCATAATCCGACTGAAAAAAACGGCAAACGCGTCTGGTACACCGCCGCCATCGGCAGTGAACCGCGCATCGCCGACGTGATTCTTGAGCGGGTACGCGAAGCACGGCAGGCCGTCGCAGGGGAAAAGAGACGATAGCCCCACGGTCCACAGCCCGGCGCTGCCGCAATCGAGGCAAGTGATAGCTGCGAAAGCACGTAAAGAACTCAAAGACCAGGGGACCGTGGAAAAGTCTTTTGCGTTCTTTGTGTTCTCCTGCGGCAAATACGAAATGGCGCAGCTTGCGAGCGCGATGGAATTTTAAGTGAACCTTTCGCAGCCCGGATTGACTTATCAGGAAGACCGCAGGTCGCATTATCATTTGCCGGGATGAAAATGGCCACAAAAACGCACAAGAGGCGCAAACAACCTTTGTGCTTTTTGTGCTTCTTTGTGGCTCCTGATTCTGCATTCTATCTTGCGGCCTGACGAGTAAAGGAAAGGAAAAACTATGCGCCACCTTATTGCCCTCAATTTTGTTCTCCTCCTGGTTGCACGTTTAAACGCCGAGCCGGAGCTGAAAGGTTCGCCCGCGGAACTCGCCGCTTACCTCGCCGGCCTGCCCAAAACGGTGAGTGTGACGGGCGAATCCGAAGTGAAAGTGCAGGCGGACCGGGCGATCATCAGCCTCAAGGTCACCACCGAGAACAAATCGTTGCAGGAGGCTTTGCGGGCCAATCAGGAAATCCGAAGCAAGATGTTGAACTCCCTGAAAGACCGCGGCATCCCGGCGGACCGAATCCAGGCGTCGAAGTTTTCCTCCACGCCGAAATACGGGTTGTTCAGCGACAAAGCCAAAAGTTATCGGGTCGAAAACGTCATCAAAATCACCGTGAACGACGAGAAGGAATTTCAGGCGACCGCCCATCTGGTGGATGCGTTTGCCGAAGTGCAATATCTCGGCATCGACTTCGAACACTCGGATAAGGAGACGCTGAAGAAGAAAGCCATCGCGCAAGCGCTGGACAACGCCGCCGAGCGCGCGAAAATTTATGAAGAACGGCTTAAGGTACGGTTGCTCCCGAAGGGATTCGCCGAGGCCGCGGCGATGTTTCAAGGCGCGCCGCCGTCACTGCCGCAACAACTCGAATCGAAGATTCTGTTGGGCAAGTCGCCGAAGGCTCTCACTCCGATTCCCGCGCGGGACGATGTCAGCTTTGCGGCGGAAGAATCAGGGTCCTTGTTCGGTGAATTGTATTTCGCCGCCCGCGTGGCCGTCGAATACGCGGTGGAATTGAAGTAGGCAGGACCATCTGCGCCGGCAGGTTTCCTCATTCTGGCCGTAGCGGCGTCTCGGCAGAGCGCCGCCGTTGTCCTGGCCGCAGTCAGCGGCACTCGACCGAGGTGCCGCTACGACAGCCCAAGAGGTGAATATCGCGCACCCGAGGGTGCCTCTTCGGCTTTGTTCGGCGGTATCCGTGGGCCACAGTTCTCCAATATTCCTCGCCCATCGCCCATCGCCTCTTGCCTATTGCCTGCCGCCCCGGTTTAATCGAGCCGTGCATTTCCGGAAAATCGTGATCGCCGGCGTCGGATTGCTGGGCGGATCGCTGGGACTGGCGGTCAAGCAACGCGGTCTCGCGGCGAAGGTGGACGGCCTGGTCCGCCGTAGCGCCAGCATCACCGAATGCGACAAGCTGGGCGTCGTGGACCATGCCACCCGCGACCCGCTCCGCGCCGCGGAGAACGCCGACCTGCTCGTGCTGTGCACACCCCTGGCCCGGATGCGGGAAGTGTTGGGCAAGATGCTGCCCGCGCTCAAACGCGGCGCGATCGTGACGGACGTCGGCAGCGTCAAGGCCAGCGTGATCCAGGAATTGGAGCCGTTGGTGACCGAAGCCGGCGGGCATTTTGTCGGCAGCCATCCGATGGCCGGCGCGGAAAAAACGGGCGCGAGCGCCGCGCGGCCCGATTTGTTCGTCAATGCCGCGTGCGCCGTCACGCCAACGCCGCGTTCGTCGCCCGACGCCGTCGCGCGCGTCGAAGAGTTCTGGCGATCGGTCGGCGGCTTCCCGCTGCGGCTGACGCCGGAACTGCACGATGATCTGGTCGGTCGCTCCAGTCACCTGCCCCATGTGGTGGCGGCGGAACTGGCCAATTACGTCCTCAGCCCGGTGCATCCCAAACAACAGGCGATGCTGTGCGCCAACGGCTTTCGTGACACCACGCGCGTCGCGTCGGGTTCGCCGGTCATGTGGCGCGACATCGCGCTGGCGAACCGCAAAAATCTCGCGCGCGTCCTCGGCGTGTTCGTCGAGGACCTCCAGGAGTTCAAACTGGCGCTCGAAAACGGAGACCAGAAGGTGGTCGAGGAATTCTTCGAAAAGGCCAAGCAACGACGCGATGCCTGGAGCGGGCAGTCCGCGTCGCCTTCACCGGAATGAGACGTGATCCGTGATGCGTAATGCGTGATAAAACCATTGGGCAGCAACCTTGATCTATGATTCGCCTGCTCTTGACCATGATTCCCGATCAGCGAGGGGTTGCCTTTAGCGAAGAAGCCGCCCCTTATCGGGCCGGAGAGGTCCGTTCGTCGGCAAGGGACGTTTGCGACGCCGTGGATTTGCGTGAATTATTACGAAACGTCCCATTTTGATCACGGATCACGGATCACGGATCACGGATCACGCATCAATGCCGCTGCCTGACCTCATCGAAATTGTCCCGCTGCAAAGGCCGGTACAGGCCGAAATCACCGTGCCGGGCTCCAAGAGCATCACGAACCGCGCGCTCATCCTGGCGGCATTGAGCGAAGGCGAAACCACGCTGCGCGGCGCGCTGTGGAGCGAAGACACGCAGGTGATGGTCGAAGGCCTGCGCGCGCTGGGCTTCGAGGTGAAGGTCGCCGAGGACCCGCTGGAGACCTGCAACCGGACGATTGCAGTCCAGGGTCTGGGTGGCAAAATCCCTCGCGTCGGAACACCGGATACGCCGCTGGAAATCTTTGTCGGCAATTCCGGGACCGCGGCGCGGTTTTTGACGGCGCTGGTCTGCCTGGGCCAGGGGATTTACCGGCTCGACGGCGTGAATCGGATGCGAGAGCGGCCGCAGGAGGCGCTCTTCGATGCGCTGCGCGAGCTGGGTTACTGCCTTGATTCGGCGAACAACAAGCTGCCCGCGCTCGTTCACGGCGGCGGCCCCAAGCCCGGCGCGACCTGTGTCGTGAGCATCGGCGAAAGCTCGCAGTTCGCCTCGGCGCTGCTGCTCTGCGCCAAAGTCGGCGGCTGGCACGTGAATGCGGTGGGTGAAAACGCGGAGGAGTCGCCTTACGTGGCGATGACCTCGGAGTTGATCAAAGCGTTTCCCCGGCGCGGAGGCGAATTTCAGATCGAACCCGACGCCTCGAGCGGGAGTTATTTTTGGGCGGCTGACTGGCTGTTATCGCTGGCGCTGAATGGCAGCGATTTCCCTCATGCAATGGGAAACATAAAGGTCAGATACTGGCCTGATTCCGGCTGGCAAATCGACGCCCAATACCCTGCTTATCGAGGATTTCAATTGTCCGAAAGTGTTTCCCGCAAACTGCATTTGGCCGACAGCATTATGACCGCCATCGTCACGGCACCACTGAATCCCCGAGCGCCAGAGGCTCCCTTGGATTACCCAAACCAGACTCGGCCCGTTAACCAACATCCGATTGTATTCACCGATCTGGGCCGCCTCCGCGTCCAGGAATGCGAGCGGGTCCTCGCCCTGAAGACCGAACTCACAAAATGCGGCGCGAAGGTCATGGAAGAGGGCGATACCCTTGCGGTTTTCCACTCGCATCTCCACGGCGCGGAAATCGAGACCTACAACGACCATCGCATGGCAATGTGTTTCGCCATTCTGGGATTGAAAGTGCCCGGCATAAAAATCAAGAATCCCGCATGCGTGAAAAAAACGTTTCCCAACTTTTTCCAGAAACTGGTCGCGCCGCCCCCGCACGGCCTGGGCGCGACCGTTCTCGATGGCAAGACCGGTCAAAAGCTGGGCGTGGAAGAATTGTTTGCCAACTGAGTCGAATTGTTGATGCGTGAGACGCGATGCGTGGAAGCGTTAAAACGGAACCCGCTGAAGCGATCAACGATTCAACGATTCAACGATTCAACGTTTTAACGCTTCAACGCTTCAATTCAACGAATGAAAGAGCCGGTTGTCATCGCCATTGACGGCACCAGCGCCAGCGGCAAGAGCACCAACGCAAAACGGGTCGCCCGGGCGCTGGGTTACGTTTATGTCGATACCGGCGCCATGTACCGCACGCTGGCCTGGCACTGTTTGCAGAAGAAGGTGGATGCTCACGACCCGAAGGCCGTGACCGCGCAGCTCCACAAATGGAAGACCCAACTCGAATGCCTGGGGGGCCGCGTGCGACTGCTGGTGGAGGGCTACTATCCGGAAACGGAGATCCGCACCGCCGAGGTCAGCGCCGCGGTGCCGCACGTGGCGGCGATTCCCAAAGTCCGCGAATGGATGGTCAAAAGGCAGCGCGAATGCACCCGGTTCGGCCACCTGGTGATGGAAGGCCGCGACATCGGCAGCAACGTCTTTCCCGAGACCGAGTTCAAGTTCTACCTCGATGCTTCCCTGGATGAGCGGACCCGGCGCCGCGCCGCCGAAGGCGTGAATGAGAATCTGGCGGCGCGCGACCAGCGCGACAGCCAGCGCGCGACCGCGCCGCTCATGGTCCCCCTGGGCGCGATGGTCATCAACAATTCCCTCATGACCTCGGAACAGACCAGCGGGCTCATCGTCAGCGAAATCCGGAAACGGCTGGCCGCGAGGAAATGAAGCTCATCTACCGCGTCGGTTGGCTCATGAGCCGATTCGCCTTCGCTACTTATTTCCGCGGGCGGGTGTATCATCCGGAGCGAGTTCCCCTCACCGGGCCGGTCATCCTCGCCTCCAATCACGCCAGTTTCCTCGATCCCCCCTTCGTCGGCGCCGGTCTGAAGCGGGACATCCATTATCTGGCGCGCGAATCGCTGTTTCACTCTCGCGTGCTCGGGGCGATCCTGCGGTCCGTCAATTGCGTGCCCGTGGACCGCGACGGCGGCGGCGCGGCGGGTCTCAGAGCGATCCTCGACCGCCTGCTGGCCGGCGGCGGAATCATTTTGTTTCCCGAAGGAACGCGCACGCGCGACGGCCAACTGCAATCCGCCCGTTCCGGCATCGGCTTGACCGTGATCAAATCCGACGCGCCGGTCGTGCCGGTGCGCGTTTTCGGAACCTATGAAGCCTACGGGCGCCATCTGAAATTTCCGCGACCCCGCCCCGTCGCCGTGAAATACGGTCAGCCGATGCTTTTTGAAAAGTTTCGAGCCGAAGCCCGGACCTGCTCGAAACCACGGCTCAAGGAAATTTATCAACAGATCGCCGACGAAATCATGGCGGCGATTGCGAAACTGAAATCGGGAGAGGATTTCTGAAACGTGATCCGTGATTCGTGATCCGTAATTCGTAATTCGTGATCCGTAATTCGTAACCCGTAACCCACGCATCGCGCATTACGCATTACGCATCAGCCAATGCCCACGACCTCTTTCAACGAACTGAAGCCGCGCTCGTTCATCCGTTGGCGCAATCCGGTGACAATGGCCTTCGCGATGCCCGGCCCTTCGTACACCAGACCGGTGTAAAGCTGCACCAGCGATGCGCCGGCGGTGATTTTTTCCCAGGCGTCGTCCGCATTGAAGATGCCGCCCACGCCAATGATCGGCAGCGAGCCTTTGGTCTGGCGCCAAAGATGGCGAATGATTTCCGTGCTGCGCGCCCGCAATGGACGGCCGCTAAGCCCGCCCGCCTCTCCGTAAACGCGTTTCAGCTCCGCATCCGACGCGTCGGGCCGCGCGGTCGTGGTGTTCGTCGCAACGAGGCCGGCAATCTGACGCGGCCCTGCCAATTCCAGGATTTCATCCAGCGCCTCAAACGAAAGGTCGGGTGCCACCTTGACCAGGATCGGTTTCATAGACTGCTGCTTGCCGGAACTCCGTGCTCCGTGGCCCGCCGCAGTTGCCGCTGACCACGGACCACCGACCCCTGACAACTCCCCATTCACCTCCTGCAACGCCGCCAGGATTTCATCCAGCGCCGCTTTGTCCTGCAGTTGCCGCAAGTTCGGCGTGTTGGGCGAGCTGACGTTGACGACGAAAAAATCCGCCTGCGGCCAGAGCACGCGAAAGGAGTTCGCATAGTCTTCCGCCGCTTTTTCCAGCGGCGTGGTCTTCGATTTGCCCAGGTTGATGCCGACCGGATGTTGCGGCCACTGTCCCGCCGCTCGCCAGGCGGCGAGCGTCGCCGCGATGGTTTCGGCGCCCGGATTGTTGAAGCCCATGCGGTTGACGAGGGCCCCTTCGGCCACGGCGCGAAACAGGCGTGGCGCGGGATTGCCCGGTTGCGACTGCCAGGTTACCCCTCCCAGTTCCACGAAGCCAAATCCCAATGCCTCCCAGACCGGCACCGCTTCGGCCTGTTTGTCCATTCCGGCGGCGAGTCCGACCGGATTCAAGAAATGCAGACCGCACAGTTCGATCGGCAATTGCGGCGCGCCGCAAAATGACGCCAGCGCATCGCGCAGAACCGGTCGCCGGCCGGCCCAACCCAGCAGGCGCAACGTTCGATTGTGAATCTCCTCCGAATCCAGCGTGAAGAGCGCCGGCCGAACGAAATTCCGGTACAACCAACTCATGGCGGCAAAATGTCGAGGGCCGGCCGCCGGGTGTCGAGTGCGGAATTCCCCCGCGAATGCCCCGAAGGCGCAAGGGTTCGAAGCGCGGACTATTCTGTTTCCGGCGAAGGCGAAGGCGCGCCATCCGGTTCGATCGTTTTCAACGCCTCCCGCGCCCGGGTCCGGACAGTTTCATCTTCGTCCTTCAACTTTTCGCTCAGCGCAGTCGCGGACGGCCGGGCCGCCGGACCGATGCGTCCCAACGCTTCCGCCGCGGCGCCGCGAACTTGCGATTCCTTGTCGCCCAGCGCCGCCGTCAGTTCCGGAATTGCCGATGTCGCGAACCGGGTTGCGCGCCCCAACCCTTCGGCCGCCTTGAGGCGGACCTCCGCATGGCCGTCCTGCAACGCCGCCGCCAGCGCCGCGATCGCTTTCGGCGAAAATGGCCCGACGTTCCCAAGGACCTCCACGGAGTATTGCCGGACCGTCCATTGCGGGTCTTTCGCCGCTTCGATCAACGCGGGCGCAAACTCCTTCACCTGCGGTCCCATCCAAACCAGCGCGCGGGCCGATCGCGCGCGGATGCGGCCGTCTGGATTCTGGAGGGATTCGATCAGTGCCGGTATGGCAGGCGGCCCGATTCTGAACAGCGCATAACCAGACTGCTCTGGAACGTTCGCGTAACTGTCCGTGAATCGCCGGATCAAGGCGGGGGCGGCTTCCGTCGCGGCTGGACCGATGAGGCCCAACGCGTAACATGCCATCGAGCGCACGTAACCGTCGCCGTCATTCAGCGCGCGGATCAAATCGGGAACGGCGGGCCGGCCGATTTTTCCGAGGGCGGTCGCGGCCTGCACGGCAACCTGTTTCTCCGGGTCATGCAGCGCTTTGACCAGCGGCGCCGCCGGCGCGTTGGTGCCCAGCGCCAGAAGCGCGCTCGCTGCCGCCAGCCGGTCGTTGCTTGCGTCGAACGGTTTGAGCCGGCGTAGAAATGACCGCCGCACCCACAACGGCAGTCTGGGAACGAGCGACAGGAACGGTTTCTTGTATATCGGATCGCGCCGTTCCAGCGTTCTGACCAGAGAAGGAATCCCATTCGTGCCCAGCGCCTGCAATGCCACCGTGGCGTTACTGCGGACGGCGCCATCCGGGCTGCTCAAATCGCGCACCCACGCCGTCACCGATTTGCCCTGGTAAACCGGTTCCGGCGCCGCCCGCCGCCTGAGCAAGGCAACGGCGACCACCGCCGCGAGGGCAACCGCAAAAACGATAAACCAGCGTTTCTTCACAAACAGCTCACCAGACTTCCACCGGGCCTTTCGGCACCGGAATTTGCCCGCGTTGCGCGACGCCGGTTTCCTCCATAAACGAGGCGGCCAGCGGCGCCGGTTGATAGGGCGCCTTGAGTTCGCCGCGTTCATCCAAAAACTGCTTCCGCCACTCCAGATAGTCGCTCAGGATCTGATGAAACTCCGCTTTCGCGGAAATGGTCACGACGCGTTTGTTGAACACGTTCGCCGGACCGAACCGCTTCGCATACCACGGCGCCACCTTGCGAAACAGCCGACACCCGTGTTCTTCGCCGAACACTTCGACCATCAAATCCAGATGCCGACAGAGGATCCGCACCCGCTCTTCGAAGGCCGGCTCGGGCAACAGTTCCCCGCTGCGCAGGTAATGCTGCGTGTGCAGAAAAATCCACGGGTTGTAAAACGCGCCCCGCCCGATGCTCACGCCGGCGCAGCCGGTCGCGTCGATCATTTGCTTCGCCGCCTGCGGCGTCGTCACGTCGCCATTGCCCACGACGGGAATCCGTTTCACCGCCTGGACCACGGCGCGGATGCCCGCGAGGTTCACCGCGCCGCCGAAGCCTTGCTCGCGCGTGCGGCCGTGCACGAAAATCGCAGCCACGCCGACCTCTTCCAGGACCCGGGCCAGGTCGGGCGCGGTGATGTTTTGGTCGTCCCAACCCAGACGCATTTTTGCCGTGACGGGAATCCGGACAGCCTCCACCATCCCTTTGACCATTGCCGCCGTCTTGCCGAGGTCGGTCATCATCGCCGAACCGCCCCCGACGCGACAGACTTTGCGGACCGGGCATCCCATGTTGATGTCCACGGACGCGATGCCGATCGCTTCGAGATACATGGCGGCGTCGCGCATTTCTTCGGGCACAGAACCGAAGAGCTGCACGGCCAGCGGACGGTCGGCGGGACAGGTAGCGATGAGCTTGAGCGCCTTGGGATTCTTTTCGATCAACGAACGGGCATTGACGAGGTCGGTCGTGGCCAGGTCAAGTCCGCCGATTTCGCGCAACGTAAGCCGGAACGGCAGGTTGGTGTAACCCGCCAGCGGCGAGAGAAACAAATTCGATTTCAGTTCAAGCGAGCCAATGCGCATGACGACACTGACTATAACACCACCGACTGTTTGTCTGGGAAGACAAAACGGGATTGTCGTCCCTTCGCGAGGCGATACAATCGGGTCATGTTAGCCAAGGTCTGTTCCGCGGCCGTCAACGGGATGGAAGCATACCCGGTCGAGGTCGAAGTCAACGCCAGCGAGCGCGACTGCGACGTTAACTCGTTGAATCCCGGCGACCGGGCGAGTGGAGAAGCAACCAACCCGACATTCTTATGGAACTCAATTCACTGAGAATCCCAGCAATAATTTGCCTCTTGATCGGTGCCACAGTGGAGACACGTTGCGGCCCACTCGATACTTGGCATGT
>WNFU01013120.1_pt1 | contig 13075 bp, 4 predicted proteins | sample 5400121 | NCBI WGS metagenome assembly WNFU01 (sample SAMN13153360, study PRJNA577476) | soil metagenome | isolation source: 100 cm soil or saprolite under grassland replicate 1 | place: USA:California | collected 2016-06-15 | reverse complement strand
GCACCCGACCGATCAGGAACCGGACACGCACGCCACGGCGGGGACAAGGTCGAACACAGACCCGGAGCTACGCCTTCGACATCCGTCGAACCTCCTTCACGAGCTCACTCACAACGTGCGACTTCGTGTCGCAACAACCAGCAGCGACCGCACCGCAGCCTCGCCTTGGCCGCTCCCGAGGCGCGGGAACAGAGTTCACCGCAGGTCAACCCTCGAGAGGTGAGGCGTCGCGATGTGCTCGGCGGCCTTATCCATGAGTATCACGAGGTCGCAGCATGATGAATCAGGATTTCCGCGCCCACAGCTTCCCCGCCGCTACGGCATCGACGACATCCCCGTCGTCGTGCAGGACAAGCGCTTTGGCGACGATGGCCGGCTCGCCGAGGGAGAGCACCTGGCGACCGGCCTGCTGGGGGACACCCTGCTGGTCAACGGCACCCTCGGTCCGTACCTGAATGTCACCACCGAACAAGTCCGGCTGCGGCTGCTCAACGCCTCCACCGCCCGGGTCTACGCCTTCGGCCTGGCCGACCACCGCCGCTTCGCGCTCATCGGCAGCGACGGGGGACTGCTGCCGGCGACCTACCAGACCGACCGCATCCAGCTGTCCCCCGGCGAGCGGGCCGAGATCGTGGTGGCGATGCAGCCAGGCGAAAACGCGGTCTTGCGGTCGTTTCCGCCCGCGCTCGGCACGAGCCGCGGGATGACGGCAATCGCCGGCGGCCAGGACTCCTTCGACGTGCTGCAGTTGCGCGCCGCCTCGTCGCTGGCCCGCTCCGCGCCGCCGCCGGCGCGGCTGGCGGAGGTTCCCCGGCTGGAACCCGCCGCGGCGGCGACCACGCGGGACTTCCGGCTTGCCGGACGCCAGATCAACGGCAAGAAGATGAACATGCACCGCATCGACGAGGTGGTCACCAAGGACACCAGCGAGGTCTGGGAGGTGACCAACCACCACACGCAGCCGCACAGCTTCCACGTCCACGACGTGCAATTCCAGGTTCTCAGCGTCGGCGGCGCGGCCCCACCATCGCCACTGGCCGGCTGGAAGGACACCGTGTACCTGCCGCCGCACGTCTCCATCCGGATCATCATGCGGTTCGCCGACTACGCCGACCCCGACCACCCCTACATGTACCACTGCCACCTGCTCTTCCATGAGGATTCGGGAATGATGGGCCAGTTCGTGGTGGTCGAGCCCGGCCAGCACGCTGCTGCTCGGCGACGCGGTGCATACCCGTCGCGCCTTGACCCGCGAGCACCGGCTGCTTGAGGTGGAGCGGGCGAGGTCCGAGGGGTTGCTGCGCAACATGCTGCCCATCTCCATCGTCGAGCGGCTGAAGCAGCGGGAGGAGGTCATCGCCGACGCGTTTCCCGAGGTGACGGTGCTGTTCGCCGACATCGTCGACTTCACCCCGTATGCCGAACGGACCCCGCCCCAGGCGACGGTGGCGCTGCTGAACGACCTGTTCTCGCAGTTCGACGCGCTGACCGGGTCCGGGGGGCTGGAGAAGATCAAGACCATCGGGGATGCCTATATGGTGGCCGGTGGCCTGCCCGACCCGACGCCCGACCACGCCGTGGCGGTGGCCGAGCTGGCCCTGGGGATGCTGGACGTCGCCGCCAGCCGCAGCCTCCCGGATGGCGGGCCGGTCCGGCTGCGCATCGGGATCGACTCGGGGCCGGTGGTGGCCGGGGTCATCGGCACGCGGAAGTTCAGCTACGACCTGTGGGGCGACACCGTCAACACCGCCAGCCGGATGCAGACGACCGGCGTCCCGGGATGCATCCAGGCCACTGAGCGCGCCCGCGAGCTGCTCGGGGAGCGCTACCTGTTTCGGGAGCGAGGAAGCATCCAGGTCAAGGGCAAGGGGAAGATGCTCACCTACTTCCTGAGCGGGCGAACCCGCGACCACGACCACCTGCCGGACCTGACAGCCCCTCTGTATGTCAACTCGGGAGCGTGTGTCGGCGGCAATGGTCAGCCACCAGCTGCCGGTAGACCACGTTGGAGAGCTTCCGCTTGAGCGCGCGGCGGCCTCCTCGGGGTGTCTTGGCCTGGCGCAGCTTGTCCTGGTAGTAGACCTGTCCTGGACTGGGTCGCGAATCTGGCAGACCGCAATGGGATGCAGGGCAGTCTTGAGCTGCCGGTTGCCTCCCCGGTTCAGCCGACGGCGGCGCACATCACCGCCGGAGGCTTCGATGGGGGCGGTGCCGGCAGTGTTGCATCTGGTCAGTGCCCGGCATGCTGAATCGACGACACTGGTCTGGCATCAGATCGCCAAGGCCAGCTCGCCGAACGCGACGGCCGCCGCAATGTCACCGGCTTCTGGACCGCCAGCTCGTAGTGCGCTCGACGGATGTCCTGCACCAAGGCGTGCCCTCCGATGACGACCCTGGCATTGCGGTCCTGCTGGAGCCCACGCATCAGTCGGGCCGTGAGACGGCCGTGGTCGGCCTCGACGCGGTTGTTGGCGTACTGCCCGAGCCGTTTACACCGCTCCTGAGACGCCACCGTGAGGAGTTCCCGACCTTTTATTGCCGCAAGGACCGTAGTGTCGTGCGGGGTGAGGATCGTCCTCGGTGACCACCTGTCTCGGTTGCAAAGTCGCTGCGGCGCGGCAGCGGATGTACGTCGATCGTCGTGCGACCGCTCGGCTGGGCAGTGGCAGGGAGTAGCCCGGTGTGGTGCTGTTCCCTTCCTGCTCACGCAGGAGGGTATCGTCAGCCAGCGCATCTGGACGCGATCGTCGGCGACGCAGTGGACGACGGTGTCGGAAGAGGAGGCTGGGAACATGCAAGCCGTGCACCTCCGACTGGGGCTCTCGTGAACGCCTATACGACCGCGGGCTGGGAAGAGCTGTTCCTGGCGGAGGCGGGCGCCTCGGCCGCCCTTGGCGGGCTGCTGTTTGTGGCGGTGTCCATCAACCTCGACAGGATCCTCGCCCTGCGGAGCGTCGCAGGCGTGGCCGGGGCGGCGATCGTGCTGCTGGTCACCGTGCTGGTTGTCGCGACCTTCGCGCTGGTGCCAGGACAGCCTCGCTGGGTGCTGGGCGCCGAGCTGCTTGCGGTGGGGATCGCGGTCTGGTTGATGCTGACCGCCATCCAGGTTCGGGCGCTACGCGTCCCCATTGAGGGCCAGCCGCGCTACCTGGCCGTCGTGTCGCTGGTGACGATCCAGGCGGGGACCCTCCCCTTCATCGTCGCCGGGGTGTCGTTGCTTGTACGGGCCGGCGGCGGGCTGTACTGGCTGGTCCCCGGGGTGGTGTTTTCCCTGGTGGTCGCGGTGATTAACGCCTGGGTGCTGTTGGTGGAGATCGTCCGCTGACCCGTGGCGATCTGGTCCACGACGCTGCAACGCCGAGAACATCGAGCTACAGCGGCTCCACCGGACCGGGGCGGACGTTGTCATCCTGGTGCCACCCAAGGATCCGCGTGCCGCGACCCAACAACTCGAGCAGGTAGCCGCGCAGGTCTTGCAAGCAATGAAGTAGTCACACCGCAGCCTGATGACCACCGGATGACTGAACGCGCGCCAGAGCCGCGAGTCACCCACAGAGCTAGCCAGCGCTTGCGGCGGGCGGTGAGGTAGTCTTCGATGGCGTGGAGTGTGAGGTCGTGGAGCCGCCGGGGCGTGCCCGGTGAACGGGAGGGGTTGCCGACGCTCAGAGCAGCGCGATGGTGGCTTCCAAGATGAGTTCACGCTGGACGAGCGCATGCGAATCCCGAGGTCGGGCGCGTCGGTGTTGAAGTTGCGGTTGACCAGATCCGGCGCCGGTGTGGCCGCAGGGTCGCGGCGGGTGCTCGAGCGCCGGCGCTTGCGCATGAACGCGCCCTGCAGGCCGGCCTGGCGCATCAGCCGCTCCACCCGCTTGCGGCTGACGCGGATGCCCTCGTGGCCAAGCTGCGCATGGACCTTGGGTGACCCATAGGTGTCGCCGGACTCGGTGTGGATGCGTTCGATCTGCTCGGTGAGCCAGACCTCCTCGATGTCGCGGGGACTGGGACGGCGCCGACGCGCCATCCAGCCGTAGAACGTCGATGTGGGGATCTGCAGCACCCGGAGGACGGGCTCGACCCCGAAGCGGTCACGCAACCGCTCCACCAGCGTCATGACCGTCGCCGGGTCGGGTCGAGCTCCTGGGCGAAAACCGGCGCTCGCCGCCTTGAGGATGTCGTTGGTGCGCCGCAGCTCAGCGTTCTCATTGTGCAGCCGCAGCTCCTCCAACTGCTCTGTGGTCAGCCGGTCATCGCGCTCGCCGCGGTTGGCCTCGTCCTGGCGGATCCAGTTGCGCAGGGCTTCGGTGTGCACGCCCAGCTCGCGGGCCAGGTGCGCGATCGGCCGGCGGGGCTGCTCGGAGCGCCACAGCCGCACCGCTCGCTCCGTCCAGTGGACCAGGTTCAGAAGCCTCCGAGAAAGTGGGGGGAACTCACAACCCGCGAAACTCAAATAGGAAGAAGCTGCCGGGAAGCTGCCGGTGTTCTGCCTTGTCCTGCTCCGAGTAGGGCAATCACACTTTCCGGCAAATCCTTGTCGGAGCGGGCGGATGGTGCATACGAGTACGGCTGGTGGCTGGCGGTGTGGGCAGCGCTGCGCTGGTGGCAGGGTGCCCCCGGCGTGGCGCAATTGGCCGCCACCGAGGCCGCTCCGCCCGCAGCGGTGGGCAGGGTCGCCCGCCGGCGTGGTGGCAGCCGGGGGATCCGTGCGCCGCCGGACGGGGTTCCGGTCGCGCGGGGGCAACGCGGATGGCCGGTCCGTTGCCGGTTCTGGGATGTGCTGGTGCCACCGCTGGTCAGCTGGTCAGCGGTTCTCCTTCACGGCGTTGATCGCCGCCTGGCTGTGTGAGGTCACTCAATGGTGTGGTCGCGTTCGCTTCGCGTGTGCCTGGTCATCGTTCTGGCGGTTGGGTTGACGGTGGTGGGGGTGCCGCCGCGCCCTCAACCGGCCCATGCCGCGACTGGTGATGCGGTGATGCTGGAGGTGCCGTCGCTGGTGCACTCCAGCGGCGCGGAGCTGTCGTGGTCGAAGTTTGCCGGCCCGTCGGTGTTCGACCGCTACGAGGTGCACCGGGGCAGCGCGACGGGGTTCTCCCCGGTGTCGAGCGGGCCGGGATCGACGTTGCTGGCCACCATCCGCGATGTCGACACCACCAGGTGGGTGGACACGACTGCGGCGCCGTCCAGCGCGACCACAACCAAGAACTTCTGGTACAAGGTCGTGGTCAACGGCACCGATGCCTCCAACGAGCAGAAGGTGACGATGCCGCTGGCCGGGCAGGCGACGCTGACCCTGCAGCCGGGGGCCGCGGCGGGCACGGCGACCTACATCGCTGGGGATCGCAGTAGCCCGGCCGGCTGCTATGACTCCTACAACTATGGCGCCTCCACTGACCTGCGTATCGGGATGGCGGCAAACGGTGTGGTGCATCGTCCCCTGCTGAAGTTCGACCTGCGCGCCATTCCCCCCAAGGCGACCGTGATCTCGGCCTCGCTGACGCTTACCTTTCCGGCGACCAGTGCTCCGACCAATCTGGCGGATCGGGGGGTGGACCTGCACCGGGTGACCCGTGCCTGGCAGGAGGGTAGGGGTCCCTACGGTGGCCAGTGCGACGGCAGCGGGGCCGACTGGCGGGAGGCGCAGGCCGGCATCCCCTGGAGCGCGACCAGCAACACCACCACCAAGGGCGGCGGCGATTACGACCCCACCCCCGACGTCACCACTCCACCCAAGTCGCGGAACCCCGCCAGCGGCGTTGGGACCGACACCTTCAATGTGGCGGCGCTGGTGCGGGAGTGGGTCAACGACCCAAGCGTCACCGGCACCGCGCCCAACCTGGGCATGCTGCTCAAGCTCCACATCGATTTCCCAGTGACGATCCCGGCCGACAACCCCTATTTCAACTACTTCTCCGACGACGCCACCACTGCGAGCCAGCGGCCCAAGCTGGTGGTCAGCTTCGCCGATGGTAGCCACACGGTCAGCCCCAGCGTGGCGCTGTCTGCCCCGGCGGCGGGGGCCAGGGTGCACGGGACGGTGCCGGTCACCGCGGCGGCCACCGATGACGGTGCGGTCAGTCGGGTGGAGCTGGCGGTCGACAACACCCCGCTGACCACCCCCAACACCCCGCCCTATACCGCCACCTGGGACACCACCGCGGTCGCCAACGTCAACGGGCAGCACACGGTGCAGGCGACCGCCTACGACGAGGCCGGCAACTCCACCACCACCAGTGTGGTGGTGACGGTGGACAACACCGCCGCGCCGGTGGTGTCGGATATCAGCCCGGCGGCGGGCACCACGGTGCCCACGACGGTCCCGATCAGCGCCACCGCCACCGACGACGTGGGCGTGACCAAGGTGGAGTTCTACGCCGACGGGCGCCACCTGGACGACAAGACCGCCGAGCCCTACACCACCTCCTGGGACACCCTGGATTTGCTGCACACCGCCTTTGACGACCCGCCCTTGGCGGCGCGGACCACCCACACGGTGACGGTCAAGGCCTACGACCGCAGCGGCAACGTCACCACCAGCTCGGTGAGCGTGTATGTCAACAACACCGCTGGGACGCGGTATCGGGCGCGGTTTGTGTTGAACGGGTCGGCGGCAGATGCCTACACCCCGCCGGTGATGCCAAGCAACACCACCGCCAGCTCGCCCGACCCCTACGACGGCAGTGGTGGTGGGCGCAACCTGGGCTCGGCGCCGGTCGAGGGCACCAGCGCCACCTCGGCGACCCTGTCGGGGTCGGCCTCGTTGGCGGATGCGACCGCGGGCAGCACGACCTGCCCGGCCAGCGCGTACTGTCCCACGGTGACGGTCTACAACGACTCGGAGGTGGACTGGAAGAACCCGGGCGGGACCGACCTGCGGTTGTGGTATCGCTTCTACACCGTCGACGGGCAGATCCTGTACGAGGGGCCGGCGGCCGAGAACTTCCCCAACGTGGTGCAGGCCCACACCGCGACCAAGCCGCTGGCGGTGGTGATCAACCCGCCGGCGTTGCCGGCGGGGGTGGACCTGTCGCTGGTGCGGCTGCGGCTGGACGTCTACGACACCGACGCCTCCGCGGCCACGCCCAAGCCCGGCTGGTTCAGCCAGCATGGCAACCAGCCCAAGATCGACAACCCGGTGGTGGTGGCCCGGGAGCTGGACGATGCGCTGGGGCTGGAGCGCTACTTTGGCTACCAGCAGACCGCGCTGGGTGGGGGCATGACCGGGCTGGCCAACGTGGCCAACGGCAACCTGCTGGTGCACTGGTCGCCGTTTGGCGAGGTGGGGCGGGGGTTGGCCACGGTGGCGGGGTTGACCTACAACAGCCTGGAGGACCACAGCCACTCCCCGGCGGGCAACAACTGGTCGCTGTCTTTGTCGACGCTGACGCGGCTGGGCGAGCCCTTGGATGTGCACCCCAACCAGGCCGACACGATCTCCGGGCGGTCCAACAAGTACGTGCAGTTCATCGACGGGGACGGCACCCCCCACCGCTTCAATGGCACCACCAATGCTGACGGGACGACCAGCTGGAGCGCGCCGCCAGGGGTGCACCTGTACCTGCGGTCGGTGGCCACCGACCCGGCCGCCCCGCGCTACTGGGCGCTGTCGCGGCCTGACCATGTGACCTTCTACTACGACGTGGACGGGTTCCCGACCGCGGTGGTGGACAAAAACGGCAACACCCTGATCATCGCCGAGGACCCGGTGCCGGCGGGGGAGGACCCGGGTGGGCCCAAAAAGCGGGCCAGCTCGGTCAGCGACGCGGGCGGCCGAGCGGTCACGGTCGGCTATTACAGCAAGGACGAGGCCAAAAGCCCCCACATCCGTGGCAACCTCCGTGACCTGACCGACCACGGCGGGCACGTGTGGCATTTCGACTACTACGAGGACGGCAACCTGCTGCGGATCACCCAGCGCGGCGGGACCACCGCCTCGGGTGGCTTCCTGGCGGACCGGGCCTGGGTGTTCACCTACACCACCTCGGCCGGTGACCAGGCGGCGATCAGCGATGCCGCCAAGCGGGCCGACCCGGACCCGCGCACCCCCAACCAGTCGACCCGGCTGTACAGCGTGCGTGACCCCAACGGCCACGAGACCACCTTCGCCTACTTCGGGCCGGGCTCGGCCCTGAAACGGTGGAAGCTGCAGTCGCTGACCGACCGCGCTGGCAAGACGACCGGCTACGACTACGACCTGTACTCGCGGCAGACGACCATCACCGACCCGCTACAGCACCCCACCACCTACGGCTACGACAGCGACGGCAAGCCGACCTCGGTCACCAATGCCAAGAACGAGACGACCGGACTGGCCTGGACGGGCGATTTCATGCTCGACCGGGTCACCGAGCCCAACCCCGCTGCCTACACCGACTACGACTACAACGCCAACGGCTACGTCACCAGCGTCACCACCGCCGCCAGCGCCACCCAAACCGACCAGGCGGTGCTGACCTATGAGGACCGGCCGCTGGACGCCACCGACCGCGGCGCCCACTGGAGCCTGCTGAAGACCAAGACCAGCCCACGCGGCACCGCCACCACCACCACCACCACCACCGACGACTACACCTGGACCTTCGGCTACGACACCCCAGGCAACCTCCGGTCGGTCCTGGCGCCGGGGCAGACCACAGCAGCGCTGTACGACTACGACAGCTTCGGGCAGCTGACCACCGCGACCAGCCCCAACGGTGGGGTCATCCGCTATGAGAGCTACGACCCCAACGGGCTGCCGCAGCAGGTCACCGACCCGCTGGATCGCGTCACCCGCAACGGCTTTGACGCCGACGGGCAGCAGTTGTGGGTGCAGACCCCTGTCCATGCCAGCGACAGCGGCGCCGATCCGCGCAGCTACCGCACCTACTTCGACCATGACAGCTTCCACCGCCTTGGCCGCCGCTCGCAGCCCAAGAGCACCCGGTCCGCACGTGGGCTGCTGGTGTGGACCACGGTCAGCTACGACCCAAACGACAACGTCATCGTCGCGCGCAACCCGGTCTACGGCCGCGACGACCCCGGCGAGGATCCCCAGACGCCCAAGACCACCTATGCCTATGACCTGATGGACCGCCGCACGCTGGTCACCAGCCCGGACACCAGTGCCGACCCGCTCGGCACGCGCACCAGATATGACTACGACGACGCCGGCAACCTCATCCGGATCATCGGGCCAATCTCCATGAAGGTCGGCGGGACCAGCCCCAACCCCACGCTGGTCAACACCTACGACAGCGTCAACCGGGTGATCGCCCGGACCGTCAACGACATCGACCCCGGCAACGGCGCGGTCAGGGGCCACCGCACCTCGGTTGCCTGCTACGACAATGTCGGCAACCTCGTCGCGGTCTACCAGCCGCTGGCGGGGCGGTCAGGCCCGCCAGCAAGCTGCCCTGAGGCGACGGCCGCCAACGCCGCCGCGCACACCGCGCTGTACGGCTACGACCTGGCCCACCGGCCCACCCTCGCCGTCGAGCCGCAGACCGCGGCGGACGCGCCGCCCGTGCGGACGGTGGTCACGCACTACTACCCCGACGGCACCGTCAAAGACCGGGTGGATGAGGCCGGCAAGACCACCAGCTATGACTACGACCAGCGTGGCCTGCCCGCCCGTGTCGACGAGCCGTTCAGCGGGTCGCGGAAGCTGACCACCCTGTACCGCTACGACGCCGACGGCAACCAGACCCAGGTGATCAGCCCGCGGGCCTACGACGCCAGCCCCCCCGATAAGACCACCTTCAACGACTTTGTCACCCGCTTGACCTATGACCGGGCCGACCAGCTGGCGGTGGTCAGCCTACCGACCGGCACCGCCAGCAACGGGCAGGCCACGCCGGCCAGCTACGCCTACCGCAGCTATGACGCCGACGGGCGTTTGGCGAGCACCTCGCTGCCGGTCAGCATCGCGCCGTCCGGCACGAACCCGACCCAGCCGTCCAGCACGCTGAGCGCGGCGGCGCAGACCAAGGTGGGCTATTGGGATCCGGGCTGGGTGCGCACCCAGACCACCGGGCCCAACCCGCCGGTGCGCTTCGACCACACCGCGGAGGGCTGGCAGGCAGAGCGCACCCCGGCGAACCCGCCGGCCCAGGCGTCCAAGACCGAGCTGTGGAGCTACTTCTCCAGCGGCAACCTGCGTGCCCGCAGCGACCCCGAGGGCCACACCGCCACCTACACCTACGACGCCGCCAGCCAGCTCACCAACTCGGTCAGCAACATCGGCGTGACCGACCCCAGCCAGGCCGCCGTGACGGTCACCGCGGCCTACAACGGCTACGGCGAGGTCACCAAGACCACCCGCCAGCTGGAGGGGCAGACCACCAAGACCTTCTCTACCTACGGCTACACCGACGACGGGCAGCTGGCCGGCCGTGCTGACAACGGCATCGAATCGGGCGGGCGGATCGTTGGCCAGCCGGACCGGGTCGAGCTGGTCTACGACGGCGCTGACCGGCTCACCCATCAGTACGACAAGGGCACCACCACCACCACCTGCGCAGGCGACCAGCACATCGCGACCAGCTACCTGCCCACCGGCTGGGAGTCCCGCCGGGTGGTCGCCCGCATGCCCAGTAGCTGCACCGGCGAGAGCAGCAACCCCGGCGACTACACGACCAGGCAGACCACCAACTGGACGTTCAATGACAACGGCAAGCTCAACACCCTGGAGGTGCGCAACGCCGCCGGGCAGGTGCTGCAGACCCACACCGTCGGCTACGACGACCCCACCGGCATCTACAACAACGGCTCGCGCACCAGCGACCGGTTCTCGCTCAACGGGCCCAGCTCCACCCAGTGCACCGGCCAGGCCCCGACCTGCACCGCCAGCTACGTCTACGACGCCCGCGACAAGCTCATCGCCACAAACGACGGGCACGGCACCCAGACCAGCTATACCCTGGACGGCCCCCCCACCGGCTGCCCCCCCTCTGCCGACGCCAGCATCCGCGCCGGCAACGTCACCAGCGAGACCGCCGTCACCGGCACCGCCATCAAGACCACCACCCGCTGCTTTGCCGGCAGCCAGCAGACCAGCCAGACCGACCCGGCCGGCATCACCTCCAGGTACTGGTATGACGACCTCGGCCGGCTGTGGTGCATCACCACCACCGCCGTCAGCAACCGCAGCGCGTGCGAGCACTCCGACGGCGCCCCCGCCGACGCCACCCTGCGCCAGGTCAATACCTATGACTACCTCGACCACCTGATCGGTACCCGCCGCTACAGCTCGTCTGGTGTTAAGACCGACAGCGCCACCTACGTCTACGACGCGCTGGACCGCATCGCCACCGAGCGGGAGACCCACACCCAGGGCACGGTGCCCGACCGGACCACCACCTTCGCCTATCTGGGCCTGTCCAACCAGGCGGTCAACGACCACCAGGTCACCAAAGCGGTCTGCAGCGGGGTGCAGACCACGCTGACCGCCGACAAGAGCTACCTATATGACGCCTACGGCCACCGGATCACCCTTGGCGACCGCAGCGCCAGCTGCGCCGCGCCCACCCAGCCAGCCGCGCCGACCAGGTATGACTACGGCCATGACGTGCACGGCAGTGTCGCCACGATCAACAAGGACGGCAACACCGCCACCTCCGCCAGCGCGGTGTACGCCTACACCCCTTATGGCATGGAGGACGACCAGGCCAGCCAGGCCAACCAGACCGACCCGTCCAAGGTGCTGAGCAAGGGCGACCAGCTGTGGGTCAACGGCACCACCCGCAACGACAACCCACTCAACCCGTTCCGCTTCTCCGCCAAGCGCTACGACACCGGCTCCCAGACCCTGGACACCGGCGCGCGGCGCTTTGACCTTGGCAGCGGCCGCTTCCTGCAGCAGGACCTGTACCGCGGCGCCCTGGACGATCTCGGCCTGTCGACCGACCCGCTCAACCAGAACCGCTACGCCCTGGCCGCCGCCAACCCGATCGGCTACGCCGAATCCGACGGCCACGTCGCCCACTGGGACGGCGGCGGTGGCAGCAGCACCACCAGCGACGCGTCCATCAACGCCGCCACCCTCGGCAAGTACTCCTACGACCGCACCCACCCAACCCCACCACCCCCGACCCCGACCTCGACCTCGACGCTCCCACACGGCACGAACGTCACAACAGTCCACACACACCGCGGCGACGATACCTACATCAACGGCATCTATATCAACCCGAACCAGGTCACGAACATCGAAAGGTTCGCGTCGCTATTCGACGAGTATTACTCGGACGAGTTCAACTCCCAGATCAAGGATCGCGGGCAGAGAACAGCATCGGCCATGTATCACGCCTGCGAGACAGAGCAGGGTGTCTGCACCAACTTCCTGGCGTCGGGGCTCAATGCGGTGCTGGCCAGGTACGCGGCGGAGGCGAAGGGCTGCAGCGAGGCGTGCCAGCGGTACGCGGAGTTCACGGCCCAGATGGCCATCCAAGGTGGGTTCCAGGCGGCCGGCAGATTCGGCGCCATCTCCGGCCTCCGACTGAGAGGCAGCCGCTCCGACACCTCGGTCTTAGAGCAGATCGTGTGCCTGCACAGCTTCCGGGCCGACACGCTGGTGCTCATGGCCGATGGGACCAAAAAGCCAATCAGCAAGGTCAGGCTCGGCGACAAGGTCAAGGCCACCGACCCGCGCACCGGCAAGACCGTCATCCGTACGGTGACGGCGCTGCACCTCAACCGCGATACGGACTTGGCCGATCTGACCGTTCGGGACGCTCGGGGACGGTTGTTCGTGCTGCATACGACGCAGCATCATCCCTTCTGGGACGAGACCGAAGCCGGCTGGGTCGACGCCGCCAGGCTGCGGTCGGGTGACCGGCTGCACACCGAGACTGGCGCTGCCGCAACGGTCACAAGCGTCCGGTCGTCCAGCGGTCACGCCCACATGTACGACCTCACCGTCGACGGGATCCACACCTACTATGTGGAGGCCGGAGGCACCTCGGTTCTAGATGACTTATTCCAAGGGGTGTTAGTGGTCGTAGGCGAGCAGGGACCTGGGGGTCGGCTGGCCGGTGTGGTCGTTGTGCCAGATCGCTGCGGTCAAGGCGAGGATGCGCTGCAGCACGCGCACGACGACGCCTGC
>WNFU01007332.1_pt1 | contig 13076 bp, 16 predicted proteins | sample 5400121 | NCBI WGS metagenome assembly WNFU01 (sample SAMN13153360, study PRJNA577476) | soil metagenome | isolation source: 100 cm soil or saprolite under grassland replicate 1 | place: USA:California | collected 2016-06-15 | reverse complement strand
CCCGCCGGCAGGAAGCTGCGTGCCGTAGAGGACGACCGCGGGCGCCCCGGCGCGGGCGGCGTACTCGGTCGCGAGCTGCGGGTCCTCTCCGGCATCGAGGAGCGCGGCGCGCCCCGCGACGAGGCTGCGCCCGCGGTCGTCGAAGAAGTCGCCGAGATCCGGGCCGGTGGCGCCCCTCTCGGGCGAGCGCGGCGCGACCAGCTCGAGCTCGTGCGGGTGCACGGACACCACCGCGTTCGCAAGCGGCAGCGGGCGGTTAAGGAAGACCCGGAGGCCGGCCCGGAGAGCGACCCGGGCCTCCTCTGCCTGGTCGCGCAGGTCGGCGGCTCCGACAGTCAGGGCCTCGGGCGCGCCGCCCGGGCTCGCAACGCTGCCGTACGCAGGGCCGCCCGGACCGTCGTTGCCGGCGGGCGCGACCACGAGCGTGTCCAGCCGAAGTGCGCCGCGGATCGCGCGCGCCTCGGGAGAATCCGCAAAGGCCCCGTAGGAGGCCGCGACCCCGATCAGAGCGATGCGGGCCGCATCGTGCGCGTCGCCGTCGAGGTTGGGGTCGACTGCGCGCTCCAGGCCGGCGACGATCTGGTCGGTACGGCCGTACACGGCCCAGCTTCCCGTCAGGTCGCGCTGCCAGCCCGCGACGCGGACCGGCAGGACGGAGGCACCGGTGGCGACCCCGGCGATCCCACCGGGCCCGCCCGCCCCGACCAGGACGCCTGTCAGCTCGGTGCCGTGCCGCTCGAGCCGGCTGGAATCGTCCGGGTCGGCCGCCGCGGGGGCGCCGGTGCGGTCGTCGCCGAGAAGATTGATTCCGTCCTCCACACGCCCGCGCAGGTACGGGTGCGCGCGATCGACGCCGGTGTCGAGAAGCGCGATCGTGACGCCGCGCCCGTCGTATCCCGGAAGCGTGACCGCCGGGAGGTGCCCGGCCCCGGAGGAAAAGCCCACGCGGCGGAGCAGCTCGGACGAGACCGAGGCCGGATAGGCGACCCGCACGGGGTAGACGCCCGCCACCTCGGGCCGGCGCTCGAGCAGCGCGACCGCGCGCGCGTCGAGCGGAGCGGAGAAGCCGTTGAGGACGCGCGAGAAGCTGAGCTCGGGGCGCATCCGGATCCCGTGGATCGCCAGCTCGGTGAGAAGCTTCTTCTGGGCGGCGATCGCAGCTCTCGTCCAAGCGCGCTCCTGCCGCTCGGTGGCGAGTCCGCCGTGCTGGAACACCTGTTGGGCGAGCGAGGGTTTCTTCAGCACGACCAGCATCCGCTGGCCGACGGTCACTCTCGGGCGGGCGCCGCCGACGAGCCCACGCCAAGAGGACGCCTCCGAGCCGACCGTCCGCTCATGGGACTCGCTGACGCCGAAGCCGACGGCGAGGAGCGTGACCGCGAGCGCGGCGACCATGAGAGACGCCTTAGAGCCCCTTTCAAAATGAAGCCTTGTGCCGCCGGGCCGCGCTGTGCGGCGCGTGGACTTCGTCCTCAGTCGCACCCGTATCCTCCGGATACGAGCGCTCCCTGCGTCTTTGCCGCGCACCACCCATCGCGCCCCGACGGCGAAGCGTCATTCTGAAATGGGCTCTTAGGAAGCCGAGGCGTAGGCATCGAGCGCAAGATAGCGGGGGTAGGGGACCGCCTCGGCGAAGCGGGCGGCCGAGGCGATCATCGCGGCGTTGTCTGTACAGAGCTCGAGGGGGGGTGCCTTGGCCTCGGGGAGCGAGGCCCGCAGCTCTGCGTTGGCCGCGACCCCGCCTACGACCGCGATCCGCTCCGCCCCGGTCTGCTCGGCGGCGGCCCGCGTCCGCTCGACGAGCGCCCGCACGATCGCCCGCTGGTACGAGGCCGCCAGGTCGGCCCGGCGCTCCGGGAGCTCGTGTTCCAAGCCACGAACCTCGTACAGCAACGCCGTCTTCACGCCCGAGAACGAGAAATCGAGCCCCGCGACGCGGGCGACCGGGAAGCCGAACGCCTCCGGGTCGCCCTCGCGCGCGAGCCGGTCGAGCTCCGCCCCGCCCGGGTAACCGAGGCTCAGGAGGCGCGCGCCCTTGTCGAAGGCCTCGCCGGCGGCGTCGTCGAGGGTCGTTCCGAGCACCGTGTGCGCGCCCGGCTCTCGCACGTGGAGCAACATCGTGTGCCCGCCGCTTGCGAGCAGGCAGAGGAAGGGCGGCTCGAGCGGATGGGGCTCGAGGTAGAGCGAGGCGACGTGGCCGTGGAGGTGGTCGACCGGGACGAGCGGCAGGCGGCGCGCCCAGGCCAGGGCCTTCGCCGCGGAGAGGCCGACCAGCAAGGCGCCGATCAGGCCGGGTCCCCGCGTGACCGCGACCGTCTGGATGTCGTCGAGGGTCGCGCCGGCCTGCGCGAGCGCCTCCCGGACGACCGGCACGACGAGCTCGAGATGCCGCCGCGACGCGATCTCCGGAACGACGCCGCCGAACCGCGCGTGCAGGTCCGCCTGCGAGGAGACGACGTTGGCGCGCATCTCGCCGACATCGGTTACGACCGCGGCGGCGGTCTCGTCGCAGCTTGTCTCCATCCCGAGGATCACGCGCTTTCGCTTCGCGAAGGCGCTAGCTGCCGGGGGATCTTTGGCAATCTCCGTACACCACTAGTCGTTCGCAACGTAGTCGCGAACGACGGGATCCCTCCACATGATCAGGGCGTCCTCGCGGTTGTCCGTGTAGTAGCCGCGCCGCACGCCGCGGGGGCGGAATCCGAGCCGCTCGTAGAGCTTGATCGCGCCCGTGTTCGAGACGCGCACCTCGAGCGTGTAGCCGCGACGGCTTCGACCCGAGGTGAGATCGAAGAGGCGGCGCATGAGGAGCGACGCGATCCCCTGGCGGCGCCGCTCGGGCGCGACGGCGATGTTCATCACGTGCCAGGCGTCCACGTAGCGCGAGATGACCAGGTAGCCGACGAGGCGGCCGGTCTCGGAGTCGAAGGCGCCAAGGCAGAGAGAGGACGGCTTCGCCAGCTCGCTCGCGAACATCGAGCGCGACCATGGCGTCGGGTACGAGCGACCCTCGATCTCCTCGATCTCGTTCAGGTCGCGAAGCTCGAGCCGGCGGAGCTCGACGGTCGTCACGCCCTCTTCTCCGCGTCCGGCGCTCGTAGGTACAGCGGCTCGACGAGCTCCGCGGGGCCGAACTCGCTTGCCAGCTCGACGTGGAAGCGGGCGCGCGGGAGATGGCACTCGTCGTCGTCGGGCGGGACCCTCGCGCCGCGCTCTTCGAGCACGGCGCGATAGCGAAGAGCGCCGTCGCCGACGCAGACGGTTCCCGGCTCCAGCTCGAGCGCGTGTGGCGCGTGACATAGGGCCTCGCCGCCGTCCGAGAGCGTGAAGACCTCGCGGCGGCCGGCGTCGATCACCGGGAGGGCGCCGGGTGCCCCCGCGGCGAGCGCCGCGAGGGTCGAGACGCCGGCGACCGGCAGCTCGAGTGCCAGCGCCAGGCCTCGCGCCGCGGCCAGGCCCATGCGCAAGCCCGTGAAGCTGCCGGGCCCGGTGCCGACGACGAGACCAGTCAGCTCGGTCTGCTCGATCCCGGCCTCGCGGAGCATCTCGTCGGCGTCCTCGAGCACCCGGACCGCACGGGAGACACGCTCCCCGAGCACCTCTCCGTCCCGGACGAGCGCGGCCGTAGCGGCGCTCGTCGCCGTGTCAAACGCGAGTGTCAGCACCCCCGAACAGGCGATCGAGAAAGACGTTTTCCGGGCTCTCGAGCGTGATAAGCCTATGAGTGGGATCCATGTGCGCCAAACGTACCTCGACCCGCACGGGCGGGAGCGCATCGGCCGCCGCCTCGGGCCACTCGACGAAGCAGATCGCATCTTCGAAGTACGGCTCCAGGTCGCCCCACTCGGCCGCCGAGAAGCCGCGGAAGCGGAACAGGTCGAGATGCGAGACGTCCGGCTCGGCGGGGTACCGGTGGCCAACCGTGTAGGTCGGGCTCGTCACCGGCGCCGTCACCCCGAGCGCCCGGCAGGCGCCGCGCACGAAGGTTGTCTTCCCGGTCCCGAGCTCACCGGAGACCGTGACGACGTCGCCGGCGGCGAGCTCGCGTGCCAGCGTCGCCGCGACCGCCTCGGTCTCCGCCGGGGAGGCGGAGCGCAGCACCCTCAGAAAAGTCCGAGTTGGACCGCGGGCCCGGCGGCGATCGGCGCGAGCTGGGGTGCGGCGGCGAGCACCGGCTCCGCCACAGTGCGGCCGAGCAACTCGGGCAGGCGGGCGAAGTCCTCCTCGAGCACCTTCAGCATCGCCGGCGTGTAGAGCGCGGCGGCCGGGTGGTAGAGCGGGTAGAGGAGCACGCGGCTGCCGCCGAGCGTCACCTGCTGCTCTGCGCCGTGTACGCGCGTGATCCCTGCCGGCTTGCCGGAGAGCAGCTTGGTCGCGAAGTTGCCAAGCGTTGCCACCACACGAGGCCGGATCAGCTCGATCTGCCGGAAAAGGTGGCCCTCGCACGCCTCGATCTCGTCGGGTACAGGGTCGCGGTTGCCGGGAGGCCGGCACTTCAAGACGTTCGCGACGTAGACGCGGCCGCGGTCGAGCCCGATCCCGGCGAGCAGCTTGTCGAGGAGCTTCCCCGCCTGGCCGACGAATGGGTAGCCCTGCTTGTCCTCGTGAAAGCCGGGCGCTTCTCCCACGAACATCAGGTCGGCGTGCGGATCGCCCACGCCGAAAACGACCTGCGTTCGCCCCTGCGAGAGCCGGCAGCGCGTGCAGCCGGCCACCTCGCGGCCGAAGACCTCGAGCTCGGTCAGCTGTCGCTCAGCCGCAGCCACATGAACCGCCGCAACATCCGCCACCGGCTGAAGGTCCGCCGTGGGTCGGCTGCTCGGCGGTGCCGAGCGCTGCGAAGACCGAGAGCTGCTTGCACACGTTCGAGGCGTTGCAGTCCGGGCAATTCGGCTCATCGCCGTTCCGGACGAGCTCCTCGAAGTGCGACTCGCACTCCATGCAGACGTACTCGTAGATCGGCACCGCGGCGGACCCTAGCAACTCGACCACGCGGGGATCTTCGACTCCGCGTCGGACGGAACGAGTCAGGCCGACGGCAGCTCGAAGAAGAACGTCGAGCCGGCGCCGATCTCGGAGCGGACGCCGATCCTCCCGCCCATTCGCTGGACGAGCTCTCGCGAGATGTAGAGGCCGAGGCCCGTCCCGCCCGGAACCTGCCGCAGGTGAGGATCGGCGCGATAGAACTTCTCGAAGATCGACGACTGCTCCGCGTGGGGAATCCCGATCCCCTCGTCCTCGACCATGACGCGCACGGCGTGGGGAACGCGCGCGGTCGAGACGACGACCGCGCCGCCTTCGGGCGAGTACTTGATCGCGTTGTCGAGCAGGTTGACGAGCACCTGCTCGACCCGGCCGCGGTCGCCGACCGCCGCACCGCCGTTCGACTCCAGGTTCGTCGTCAGCGAGATCGAGGACGGCAGGCGCGGGCGCATCGTCTCCACCGTGGCCCGCACGACCTCACCCAGGTCGAGCCGGTTCGTCTCGAGCCGCAGGTCGCCCCGGTCGAGCCTGCTGGCGAGGAGGATCTCCTCCGTGATCTGGGTCAGCCTCGTGCCCTGGACGCCGATCATCTCGAGCAGCTCCCGGCGCCGCTCGGGCGTCAGGTCGATGTCCTCGCGCAGCAGCGTCTTCGCCGCGCCGAGCACGGCCGTCATCGGCGTCCGCAGCTCGTGTGAGACGGTGGCGATGAAGTCGCTCTGGGCCTCGTCGAGCCTCCGCTCGGCGCTCAGGTCGCGAAATGCGTAGACGACGCCCGCCGGACTGCGAACCGCCACGAACGAGAGCCAGAGCTCGCGACCGGCGATGTCGACCGGAAGCGTCACCGGCCGTGCCGCCGCATGGCCCTCGGCGACCGGAATCTCCCGCGCGATCGCCTGCCAGCCCTCGAAGAGCTCGTCCGCGGGACGGCCGAGCGCGTCGTCCCTGCCGCGTCCGGTGACCAGCTCCGCGGCCCGGTTCCAGAGCTGGACGACGCCGTCGTCGTCGAGCAGAAAAACGCCGTCCCCGACGGCCTCCAGCACTCGGGCGGCGTGCTCGCGCTCGGCCGCCGTCGCCTCGGCCCGGGCACGGGCCGCCGCCTCGCTCTGGGCCTCCTGGTAGAGGCGAGCGTTCCGCGCCGACGCGCCCATCAGGCCGACGAGCCCCTCGGCCAGCTCGAGCTGCTCCTTCGTGTACTCAAGCCGGTCGGTCATCAGCTGGACGACGCCCACGACGCGGCCCTCGTGCTTGACCGGCAGCATCATCGCCGCCCGGACGCCCGGCGGCCCCTCCTCCGGCACCTTCCGCAGCGTCCCCTCGCGGTCGACGTCGTAGTAGACGCCCTTCGGATCCTTGACCTGCTCGCGCACGTCGTTCACGAGGAGGGACTCGCCGGTCGTGATCACGCGGCTCTGCATGCCGCCGCCCTCGAGGTTGAGGGGCAGCGGCGGGAAGATCGTCGGGTCGAGACGCTCGCCGTCGACCCAGGCGTACTCGCACCGGATCAGCCGGTCGTCCTCGTCGTAGGAGGAGACGACCACGCCGCCGTGGTGGATCGCGTCGGTCAAGAGCTCGTGAAAGCGGTCGTAGACGCGGGCGGGATCGAGCGTCTCGTTCAGGTAGCGGGCGGCCTCGAGGAGCAGCCTCGCCTTCTCGGCCTCGCGTTCGACGCTCATGCGTGGATCATGCCCACGCGGCGACAATGTGGAAATGGTGAACGAGCTCGCGCGGCGGCTGGAGGGGCGGCGGGTCGTGCTGGAGCCGCTCGAGCCCCGGCACGAGGAGGTTCTCTGGCTCGCTGCGCAGGACCCGCGGATCTGGCGGTGGATGTCGGTGCTCGCGGCGGAGTCGCGGGAGGCGTTCCACAACTGGTTCGAGGAGGCGCTGGCAGCGCGGCGCTCCGGCGAGACGGTCCCGTTCGCGACGCTGGACGCCGCCTCTGGCGCGCCGATCGGCAATACGCGCTACCTGGCCATGCGGCCCGAGCACCGCGTGGTCGAGATCGGCTGGACGTGGCTCGCGCCGTCGCACTGGAGCGGCGGTGCGAACGTGGAGGCGAAGTACCTGATGTTGCGGCATGCCTTCGATATCGGCTTCCTGCGGGTGGAGTTCAAGACCGATGCGTCGAACGAGCGTTCGCGCGTGGCGCTCGCGGCCTTGCCGGCCGAGTTCGAAGGGATCCACCGGCGGCACATGCTCGTCCGCGGCGGCGAGCGCCGCGACTCCGCCTGGTACGCGGTGATCGACGAGGACTGGCCGGAGGTACGCTCGGCGCTGGAGCGCCGGCTCGCCCGCCGGGGCTAGACTGACGCCGCCCGGTATCCGTTACGGAACTGGAGCAGAAGATGGTCAAAAGCGTCACCGTCATTGGTCGCGGCCGCGTCGGATCGGCGATTGCCGCCCGGCTCGAGGAGCGCGGAATCCCGCTGCGGGACAGGGATGGCGAGCTCGTACTGCTGTGCGTTCCGGACACGGCCATTCGGGACGTGGCCCAGGGACAGTCCCTCGGACACGGCTGGATCGGACATGTCTCCGGAGCGACCCCGCTGTCGGCGCTCGACCCGCACGAGCGGCGCTTCTCGCTCCACCCCCTCCAGACGTTCACACACGCGCGCGGACCAGAACAGCTCGACGGTGCTTGGGCGGCGGTGACCGCGGAGACGGACGAGGCGCGCTCGCTCGGATTCGAGCTCGCCCGCCTGCTCGGGCTCGAGCCGTTCGAGCTCGCCGACACCGATCGTCCGCTCTACCACGCGGGCGCCGCGGTCGCCTCCAACTACCTCGTCACGCTTCACCGCGCCGCTTCCGCGCTCTTCGCGGCCGCCGGGGCGCCGCCGGACGCGCTCGAGCCGCTGATGCGCCGGACGATCGAGAACGGCTTCGAGCTGACGGGGCCGATCGAACGCGGCGACTGGGAGACCGTCGAGGCCCATCGTTCGGCAATCCGTGCCGCCCGGCCCGACCTGGAGCCGCTCTACGACGTGTTGGCGGAGGCCACGGAAACATGAGGACCGCCCGCACGATCGCCGAGCTCCGCGGCGCCCTCGGCGGGCCAGGATCCGCCGGTCTGGTGCCGACGATGGGCGCCTTCCACGAGGGCCACCTCTCGCTCTTTCGTGCCGCCCGCGAGGAGTGCGACCTGGTCGTCGTCAGCCTCTTCGTCAACCCGGCGCAGTTCGCGGCCGGAGAGGACCTCGGGCGCTACCCCCGCGACGCGGAGGGCGACGCGCGGCTCGCCGGGGAGACCGGGGTCGACGTCCTCTTCGTCCCGCACGCCGAGGAGATCTACCCACCGGGCTTCCAGACCTGGGTCGAGGTCGAGGAGCTCGGCCAGATCCTCGAGGGCTAGTTCCGGCCGGGCCACTTCCGCGGGGTCGCCACCGTCTGCCTGAAGCTCTTCAACCTCGTCCGCCCCGACCGGGCCTACTTCGGCCAGAAGGACGCACAGCAGGCGGCCGTGATCCGGCGGATGGTGCGGGATCTCGGCCTCGACCTCGAGATCCGGGTCTGCCCCACCGTCCGCGACCCCGACGGCCTCGCGCTCTCCTCCCGCAACGCCTACCTCTCGCCCGCGGAGCGGGAGACGGCACTGTCTTTGCCCCGAGCGCTCGAGATGAATGATCCCGCCCTCCTGGACGGCCTCGAGGTGGACTACTTCGAGACGGCGGATTTCGACCCGCCTGTCCTCGCCGCGGCCGTCCGCGTCGGCGGGACCCGGCTCATCGACAACGTAATTCTGGAAGGAGAGCTGCAGTGACCGAGAAGCCCCGCTACGCGTCCTGGACCCACGGCAAGCTGCCCCTGCCCGAGCTCGCCGAGCTGAAGCGCCGCGGCCAGAAGCTCACGATGGTGACCGCCTACGACTTCCCGAGCGGCCGGATTGCCGACGCGGCCGGCGTCGAGCTCGTGCTCGTCGGCGACTCGGCCGCGATGACCGTGCTCGGCCACGACTCGACCGTGCCTGCGACGATGGAGGAGCTGCTGATCCTCACGCGGGCGGTCACGCGCGGTGCGAAGCGGCCGCTCGTCGTCGCGGACATGCCCTTCGGCTCCTTCCAGGTCTCCGACGAGGCCGCGGTCGAGAACGCGGTCCGGTTCGTCAAGGAGGCCGGCGCGGACGCCGTCAAGCTCGAGGGAGCCGGCCCGACGCTCTCGCGCGTCCAGGCAATCGTCGGCGCGGGCGTCCCGGTGATGGGCCACGTCGGGCTGACCCCGCAGTCGGCGACGATGCTCGGCGGCTTCAAGGCGCAGGGCCGGACCGCCGCCAAGGCGGAGCGGCTGTACGAGGACGCGCTGGCGCTCGAGGCGGCCGGCTGCTTTTCGGTCGTCCTGGAGGCGGTGCCCGCGCCGGTCGCCGCGCGCGCGACCGAAGCGCTCCGCGTGCCGACGATCGGGATCGGCGCGGGAGCCGACTGCGACGGCCAGGTGCTCGTCTGGCACGACCTGCTCGGGCTCTACGAGGGCAAGGCGCCGCGCTTCGTCAAGCGGTACGCCGATCTGGCCGCCGAGGCCCGGCGGGCGATCGAGGCATACGTCGCCGAGGTTCGCGAGGGCCGCTTCCCGGAGGAGCGGCACACCTATGCGATCCCGGACGAAGAGCTGGAGGCCTTCGAGGGCTGGCTAGCCGAGCACGTCCACGGGCGTCTCTAGGCGCCGGTACAGCTCGCGCAGACCGAGTGCGAGCAGCCCGATCGCCCACGCGACGAGGGCCAGCTCGAGGGCGACGAAGACCGCGTTTCCCGGCCCGTGGTCGGAGCCGCCGCTGCGGAAGACGTCCTCGCCGTAGACCGCGAGCCGGACCGGCCAGACGACGACCAGCGACAGGGCGAGCGGCGCCGAGGCGAAGGCGAGCAGATGCCGGGCCTGACGGTACGTGGTGCCGCCCACGATCCGCGTCGCCCAGTGCAGGACCAGCCCACCGGCGAAGTAGACGGCCACGGCGTAGATCCCGCCGCCGAGGAACGCCCAGACCGCCGCGTCGAGCCAGTCGAGCGTCACGTCGTTCAGCAGCGTCCCCGCGACCGGCGTCCAGAGAACCGAGCCGATTCCGGAGAGCAGGACGAGCGCGAGCACCGCCTCGCTCCGGGCACGGGCCGTCGCGTCCGAGTCGTCCCGGAGCCCGGCGAAGACCTCCCGCGGGGCGACGAGCACGGTTACCGTGCGCAGCAGCCAGAGCCGCTCGTCCGCGACCGGAGCCTCCGCGCGGGCGCTGCTCACGCCGCGGCCGCGACGCCGGCCAGGATCCCGCGGAGGTACTGCCCCGTGTACGACTCCTCGACTTCCGCGACCTGCTCGGGCGTGCCGGTCGCGATCACCTCGCCCCCGGCCTCGCCCCCCTCGGGCCCGAGGTCGACGATCCAGTCGGCCTGCTTGATCACGTCGAGGTTGTGCTCGATCACGAGCACCGTGTTGCCCGCGTCCACGAGCCGCTGGAGCACCTCGAGGAGCTTCTCGATGTCCGCGAAGTGGAGACCGGTCGTCGGCTCGTCGAGGATATAGAGCGTCCGCCCGGTGGCGACCTTGCCGAGCTCCTTCGCCAGCTTGATGCGCTGGGCCTCGCCGCCCGAAAGCGTCGTCGCCGGCTGCCCCAGCTTGACGTAGTCGAGCCCCACGTCGTGCAGCGTCTGGAGCCGCCGGCGCAGCCTCGGGATCTTGGCGAAGAAGCGCAATGCCTCCTCGACCGACATGTCGAGCACGTCCGCGATCGACTTGCCCTTGAACCGCACCTCGAGCGTCTCCCGGTTGTAGCGCTTCCCGCCGCAGGTCTCGCACGGCACGTAGACGTCCGGCAGGAAGTGCATCTCGATCTTGATCGTCCCGTCGCCCTTGCACGTCTCGCAGCGGCCGCCGCGGACGTTGAACGAGAAGCGGCCCGGCTTGTAGCCGCGCACCTTCGCTTCGGGCGTGAGTGAGTAGAGCTCGCGGATCGGCGTGAAGATGTCGGTGTAGGTAGCCGGGTTCGAGCGCGGCGTGCGGCCGATCGGAGACTGGTCGATGTCGATCACCTTGTCGAAGCACTCGATCCCCTCGCAGCCGAGGTGCTCGCCGGGCTTCACTCGCATCCGGTGGAGCCGGTTGGCGAGCGCCTTGTAGACGATCTCGTTCACGAGCGTCGACTTGCCCGAGCCGGAGACGCCGGTGACGCAGACGAGCTTCCCGACCGGGAACTCGACGTCGATGTCCTTCAGGTTGTGCATCGTCGCGCCGCGGATCCAGAAGGAGCCGAGCTCCCCGTCGCGCCGGTCCGGGACCGCGATCTCGCGCTTGCCTGCGAGGAACTGCCCGGTGACGGACTCGCGGTTGCGCTCGACCGCCTTCGCCGGCCCCTCCGCGACCACGTGGCCGCCGTGCTCGCCGGCGCCCGGGCCCATGTCCACCAGGTGGTCGGCGGCGCGCATCATCTGCTCGTCGTGCTCGACCACGAGCACGGTGTTGCCGAGGTCGCGCAGCCGCTCGAGCGTGCCGATCAGCTTGCCGTTGTCGCGCTGGTGGAGCCCGATGGACGGCTCGTCGAGGATGTAGAGCACGCCGACGAGCTGGGAGCCGATCTGCGTCGCGAGCCGGAGCCGCTGCGCCTCCCCGCCGGAGAGCGTCGCGGCCGCCCGGTCGAGCTGGAGGTAGCCGACGCCGACGTTCTCGAGAAACGTCAGCCGCTCCCGGATCTCCTTGATGATCCGGGCGCCGATCAGGAGCTCGGTCTCGCTCAGCTCGAGCCCGTCGAGGAACTCGATCGCCCGCTGCACGGACATGCGCGTGAACTCGTGAATGTTCTTCTCTCCGATCGTGACCGCGAGCACCTCCGGCTTCAGCCGCGCCCCGTTGCAGACCGGGCAGGGACGGAAGCTCATGTACTCCTCGATCCGCTCGCGCTGCTGACTCGAGTCGGTCTCGCGGTAGCGGCGCTCGAGGCTGGCGACGATTCCCTCGAACGCGAGCATGTACGAGCGGCGGCGGCCCATCCGGTTCCGGTACTGGATGTAGACACGGTCGCCGTTCGTGCCGAAGAGGAAGAGGTTCTGCTGGTCTTCCGAGAGCTCCTGCCAGGGCACCTCGAGATCGATCTCGTAGCGGTCGGCGATCGCCTGGATCACCGACTCGTAGAAGCTCGAGTTGCCGAGCGACCACGGCACGAGCGCGCCCTCGCCGATCGAGAGGGTCGGGTCCGGGACGAGCAGGTCGGGGTCGATCTCCTGCTGGGCGCCGAGGCCCGTGCACCGCGGGCAGGCGCCGTGCGGCGAGTTGAACGAGAAGATGCGCGGCTCGAGCTCCGGCAGCCCGACACCGTGCTCGGGGCAGGCGAAGTTCTCCGAAAACACCATCTCGTCCCCATCGACTAGGTCGATGGCGACTAGGCCTTCGGCAAGCTGCGCTGCGGTCTCGACCGATTGCGCCAAGCGCTGGCGAAGGTCCGGCTTCATCACCAGCCTGTCGACCACCACCTCGATGGTGTGCTTGAACTTCTTGTCGAGCTCGATCTCCTCCTCGAGCAGGCGCTGCTCGCCGTCCACCTTCACCCGCGTGAACCCCTCCGCGCGCAGCTCCTCGAGCAGGTCCTTGTACTCGCCCTTCCGGTCGCGGACGACCGGCGCGTTGACCGTGAACTTCGTCCGCTCGGGGAGCTGAAGCACCTGGTCGACGATCGCCTCCTGGCTCTGGCCCTCGATCGGGCGGCCGCAGATCGGGCAGTGCGGATTGCCGATCCGCGCGTAGAGCACGCGCAGGTAGTCGTAGATCTCCGTGACGGTGCCGACCGTCGAGCGCGGATTCCGCGAAGTCGTCTTCTGGTCGATCGAGATCGCCGGGCTGAGGCCGTCGATCGAGTCCACGTCCGGCTTCTCCATCATCTGGAGGAACTGGCGCGCATAGGCCGAGAGGCTCTCGACGTACCGGCGCTGCCCCTCGGCGTAGATCGTGTCGAAGGCGAGGCTCGACTTGCCCGAGCCCGACAGCCCGGTGACGCAGATCAACCGGTTCCGCGGCAGGCGAACGGTGATGTCCTTGAGGTTGTGCTCCCGGGCGCCGTGGACGACGAGCTCTTCCTGGCCCATAATCAAGCCAGTCTAGCGGGGGTGATCCGTGCGAACAAGTGTTCGTTT
>WNFU01007331.1_pt1 | contig 13077 bp, 12 predicted proteins | sample 5400121 | NCBI WGS metagenome assembly WNFU01 (sample SAMN13153360, study PRJNA577476) | soil metagenome | isolation source: 100 cm soil or saprolite under grassland replicate 1 | place: USA:California | collected 2016-06-15 | reverse complement strand
TCATGAGACGCCGAACTTTTCTGGGAATCGCCATAGCCGCCGCGCTTGGCGCAGGCAAAGTCACTGCCGCAGTTCCGCTTATTGAGGTGTACAAGAGCTCCACGTGCGGATGTTGCGGTAGGTGGATTCAGCATCTGCGCACGAGCGGCTTCGCGGTGAACGCACACGACATTCCCGACGTCGATGGCTTCCGTGCCCGAGTGGGTGTCCCGGCGGCGCTCGCTAGTTGTCATACCGCGCTCGTGGGCGGCTACGTGGTGGAAGGGCACGTGCCTGCCGCGGATATCCGAAAGCTTATCGTCGAGCGGCCGAAGGCCATGGGTTTGGCGGTGCCGGCGATGCCGATGGGTGCACCCGGGATGGACGCTCCGCACGCAAGCAGCTACGAGGTGTTGTTGTTCCAGGTCGATGGGACGACGCGTGTATACCACGCGTACCCCAAAACATGAAACCGGCGAGGAAAGATGGTCGGCCATACCGTCCATGACACTCAGGCTGATCAGTTCATTCCTTGCCCTCTAAAGGAGCAACGGAATTGAATTGACCTTACCTCGGAAATTCCCATACCATGCGCGAGGCATGAAGTGCTCGATAAGGACCTCCATCTCACCATCGGAGTGCAGCTGTTTCGCGGAAGCAGCGTGAGATGAGGCTGTCCACTCGGAGAGTCCCGTAGTATTCCGATTCGCCAGCACCGGCACCGTCCTTCACGGGGAGCACCGTCATGCGTACATTGAGCTCCGCAATCATTGCATCGCTCCTGGCCGTGGGCGTCGTCGCCCCGGCCGCAGCCGTCGAGCTCGCCACACAAGAAAGCAACAGGAATGGCGTGACCGTCGCCGTGACGCCGCGGAACTTGTCCAGCGACGCAGAGACCTGGGATTTCAACCTTGTTCTCGAGACCCATAGTCAGGAGTTGAGCGGCGATCTTACAAAGTCCGCGGTTTTCCTCGATGGATCCGGCGCACGCTATGAGCCCATTGCCTGGGATGGCGCCGGGCCCGGAGGACATCACCGTCAGGGTGTGCTGCGCTTCAAGCGCATTACTCCGCAGCCGCAGACGATCGAGCTTCAGATCAGCCGCGACGGCGAGAGCGGCGCAAGAGTGTTCCGCTGGGAACTGAAGTGACGATGTACCTGTCACGCTGACGTGATGTCAAATCGTCCTGTTAACCCCCGAAGACGGAAATGGCCATGAGTACGACGACGCATCAGCACCACCATCCAGAGAAGCCGCGGGACCCAGATACCGGGCGCAGCCCGGGGGATATGGTCGACCCCGTGTGCGGTATGCGCGTCAGTCCGGACGCGCCCGAATCCGCGACGTATCAGGGAACTCTGTATCGCTTCTGCAGCAAGCATTGCGCCGAGGCGTTCCGCAAGGAGCCGGCCAAGTACGTCAAGCCGGCGAGTCCTCCTGCAAAGACCGCTGCGCCTCGATCCTCGGCGGGAACGATCTACACCTGTCCGATGCATCCGCAGGTTCGGCAGAGCGCGCCGGGCAACTGTCCCATCTGCGGGATGGCGCTCGAGCCGGTCACGCCGACAGCGGCGGAAGGAGAGAGTCCCGAACTGCGCGACATGACACGGCGCTTCTGGGTGGCGCTGGTCCTTTCGCTGCCGTTGCTGCTGCTGGCGATGGGGGAGGGCATCCCGGGATTCGATCTCGCGGGAGCGATCGAGCAACTCGCGGCGCGATCGGGACTGCCGCACCTGATGTCCGTCACCTGGACGCAATACGTCGAGGCAGTGCTTGCCACGCCGGTGGTCCTCTGGGCGGGCTGGCCGTTCTTCGAGCGCGGCTGGCGCTCCTTCGTCACCTGGCGGCTCAACATGTTCAGCCTCATCGGATTGGGCGTGGCCGCGGCGTATTTTTTCAGCGTCTACGCCATTCTCTTCCCGGCGAGCCTGCCGCAAGCGTTTCGCAGCGCGCATGGCTTGCCGCTGTACTTCGAGGCGGCGGCGATCATCGTGACGCTGGTCCTGTTGGGACAAGTGCTCGAGCTCCGCGCGCGGTCCAGGACGTCGAGCGCGATCAAGGATCTGTTGAGCCTCGCGCCCAACACGGCCATCCGCGTGAAGCCGGACGGCACGGACGAGGAAGTCGGGCTGGAGGTCGTTGCGGTCGGCGATATCCTGCGCGTGAAGCCGGGCGCGAAGATCCCCGTCGACGGCGTCGTAACCGCGGGCAGGTCGAGCGTGGACGAGTCGATGATCAGCGGCGAGCCGATTCCCGTCGAAAAAGTGCCCGGCAGCAAGGTCACCGGCGGCACGGTCAATCAGACCGGTTCGTTCGAGATGCGCGCCGAAAAGGTTGGGTCGGAGACACTGCTCGCGCGCATCGTGCAGATGGTCGCAGATGCAGGGCGAACGCGCGCGCCGATCCAGAAGCTCGCCGATTTCGTCGCCGGCTGGTTCGTCCTGGCGGTCATGGTCATCGCCGGCGTTGCCTTTGGCGCGTGGGCGCTGGTCGGCCCGCCGCCGGCGTTCGCCAATGGACTGGTCGTCGCGATTTCGGTGCTCATCATCGCCTGTCCCTGCGCGCTCGGGCTCGCGACGCCGGTATCGATCATCGTCGGCGTCGGGCGCGGGGCGAAGGAGGGCGTGCTGATCAAGGATGCTGAGGCGCTTGAGCTAATGGAAAAGGTGGACACGCTGGTCATCGACAAGACCGGAACGCTGACCGAGGGCAAGCCGCAGGTGCAGGGCGTGACCGCGGTTGCGGGATTTGCCCAGGACCAGGTACTCGCGTACGCGGCGAGCCTCGAGAAGGCGAGCGAGCACCCTCTGGCTCAAGCCATCGTCTCCCATGCCGAAGCCGAGCATGTGGCCTTGCTTGAAGTGCGCGACTTCGACTCGGTCACCGGCAAGGGCGTGCGCGGCAGCATCGCTGGCCAGAGCGCGCTGCTCGGCAACGCGCGCCTCATGGAGGACAGTAAGGTCGACCTCGCGCAGGTGGCCTCGACAGTGGAGGGGCTGCAAGCGCAAGGGGAGACGGTGATGTATCTCGCGGTCGGCGGCAAGCTTGCGGGTTATCTGGGCGTTGCCGACCCGATCAAAGCGACGAGCGCCGAGGCGATCGAGCTGCTGCGCAAATCGGGTATCCGCATCGTCATGCTCACCGGCGACAATCCGGTTACTGCGGCCGCAGTCGGCAAGCGGCTGGGCTTGGACGAGGTCAAGGCCGGTGTTCTGCCGCAGGACAAGTACAAGCACATGCAGGCGCTGCAGCGGGACGGGCGCATCGTCGCGATGGCCGGAGACGGCGTGAACGATGCGCCGGCGCTTGCTCAGGCGAATGTCGGTATCGCCATGGGCACCGGCACCGACATCGCAATGAGCAGCGCGCGCGTGGTGCTCGTCAAAGGCGATCTGCGCGGCATCGCCAAGGCTCGGCTCTTGAGCGAACGCACGATGCGCAATATCCGCCAGAATCTTTTCTTCGCCTTCATCTACAACTTCCTCGGCGTTCCGATCGCCGCGGGCGTGCTGTATCCATGGCTCGGTTTGCTTCTGAGCCCGATCATCGCGAGCGCTGCGATGGCGGCGAGCTCGGTCTCAGTCATCGGGAATGCGCTCAGGCTACGCACGGCTAGCGTCTAGCGCAGCGTCATCGTAATTGCATGCTTACGGCGTGAGCCAACCAGCAAAGACGGCCGCCTGATAGAGAAAGTAGAGCGCCGCCCGCGAGCATAAGCACGCCGCCGGCGCGCTCGGCCCAGCGAAGTTGGTCAGGCTTCGAGGTGGCGTTCGAACACACCTCTCAGTCATGGGCCGCCACGGCTGGTAGCTCTGCGCTCGCGCAATGTATGTACAGCCATTAGACAGAGCGTAAGCCAAGCGACGCTTTCCGCAAAAGCGGCCAGCACATCGCTCAAATAGTGGTCACCCAAATAAATGCGACTCACTCCAACCAGCATAACGATCAGAAGCGCCGCAAGTGCGACGAGAACTCGCCACCGCCACGCCCGGATGTTGGCAATGACAACCGCCGCCAACACGCCATAGAAAAGCGTTGCGCCGGCCGCATGGCCACTCGGAAAGCTATAGGTGCTTATGGCGAGGAGAGGGGAATCGAAACTAGAAGGACGGGAGCGCTCGAACGCGAATTTCATGAATACATTGAGCAGCATGCCCCCCGGTAGCGCGAGGGCAAGCGTTAGCAGCCAGTACCAGTATCGCTTCCAGATCAGAAAGAGTCCCAGGATCAACGCCAGCGCAGTAATGCCCAGCACGCCGTGAAGACCCGTAATGAACTGCATGAATTGGGTGAGTGTCGGCGTGGCATGGCTCTGAAACCAGTCGAAAACTTGCACGTCAACGACGGTAAGCGGGTCACCCGCTATTAGATCTTGGGCGATGCCACCGAAGAGCCAGCTGGCCCCGATAAATACGACAGCCGCGAGCGTAAGGTGGAGGCCCAAATAGCCTTGAGGCGACAGGCGGGCTTGCAGAAACTCAATCTGCGGTGCGAAACGGCGCCGTACTTTGGCAACGCGTGGATGTTCAAGGAAGTGCGTCCAGCGCTGTTTGATCCCTGCCTCGTGGCGCACCGCCCATCGCCACAGCCATGCCAGTCCCAAGATGACCACGAGCACGCCGCCAATGATCGCGCTCGCCCGGCCGATCCAGCGCTCGGCGATACCCCAGCTTGCGCCCAGGAAGTATCCGAGCAAGACCACTGCGATCGACCACAGAATCGCGCCCATAGCGTTGTAGGGGAGAAACTGCCGATATGGCATCCGCGATGAGCCGGCCAAGAATGGCACGAGCGCTCGGGCGAAGCCCACGAATCGGCCAAGAAAGACCGACTTGCCGCCGTGGCGCGCAAAGAAAGCTTCGGCGCGATCAACGCGTGCCTTGTGTAAGCCAAACCGGCCGCCATAACGCAGGAGTCCTGGACGCCCCAACCATCGCCCGAGCTCATACCCGATACTGTCGCCGAGCGTCGCTCCGATGGCGACCACGACGATAAGGCCGTCGAGATCAAGTAGGCCCTGCGCGGCAAAAAATCCAGCCACCAGGACCAGGCTTTCGCCCGGCACGATGACACCGAGGAAAGCGGCCGATTCGAGCATCGCGCCAAGGAAGATGATCAGGTAGCCCCAATGGCCGACGCGGCTCACCAGATTGATCAGGTAATCGAGCATGGTGCCTGCGTGCTACCTGTTGCTCTTGATTGCGCTGCGTTGATCATTGCGTTCATGCCCGTCCTGCATTCGAGCGCGCGAGAACAGCGAGGCAAAGCAGGGCGAGCGCACTGCAGGCAACGAAGTCTACGCGCACGCCAAACAATTGGGTGAGCACTCCGACCAGGAGTGGCCCCACCATGTCGCCAAACTCCTTGAACGATTGCGCGGCACCCATGCCTGCGCCCAGCTTGTTCTGCTCCGCCAATGAGCTGACGAGCGTGTCGGTGTTCGTCCAGACCGTGCCGACTCCGACGCCTGCAAGAACGGTGTTGACGAATGGGACTGCCCCGGACGTAAACGTGACCGCGCCGATCGCGAGTGCGGCAATGAGGAGCCCGATGAGCACGGTGGTGCGTATTTGAACCTTGTCGGCCAGGTAGCCGGCAAGAGGCTGTATGAGCAAGTAGCTGGCGGTGGCGATGCTGACGGTCGTTCCGGATTACGAACGCCACCGGCATCGGCACATCTGTGAGCTAGGTACCCATGCCTACGGCATGAGCCAACCGGCAAAGACCGCCGCCTGATAGAGAAAGTAGAGCGCCGCCGCGAGCATGAGCACGCCGCCGGCGCGCTCCGCCCAGCGGATGAACCCACGCGTACGCCGCAGATGGGCGACGGTCCCTGCCGCGGTGCCGGCGGCCACGATCGGAATACCTCGAGCCAGACCGAACGTGAACATGAGCGCCGCGCCCAGCACGGGATCAGCCGTCGAGGCTGCAGCCACGACCACCGGCAGCAGCAGCGGTGTACATGCCGGACATGTCGACAGGCCGAATGGCAGGCCGAGCAAGTAACTCCCGACAAAGGTCCGCGCCGGTTGCGGAGACGGAGCGAGCACCGGGATGACGACGTGGATGACCCGCAGCAGCGCGAGGCCGGTCACCGCCAGAATGACACCGAGCAGGCCGTAGGCGATCGCGAGGAAACTCGCCAACACGCGCAGCACGGCAAAGCCCGCCAGGCCGAACAGCGCGCCGAGCGCGGCGTCCACCGTCGCGATGCCGAGAGCGAAACCGGCTGACAGCCAGAATCCTTCGCCGCGGCGCGGAGCCTTGTCCGCCGCGCCTCGGCTTGCCGCCAGCCCGGCAGCGACCGACAGCAGCGGGAAGGAGCTCGGTGCGATGCCGACGACGAGACCGGCGAGCGCAACCAGCGCGATCGTCAACGGCGTCAGGGCCGTAACGTTCTCCAGCAGGGGTTCGAGGTCGGTCAAGGCCGTCGCTCGGAAGCCGGATGGCTCGGTTTGAGATTCATGAAAACCTGTGGTTCATTTTCGGCCGGGAGCGTTGCCTGCTGCAATTCATAGTCCGGCCCGTCGACGATGCGCCGGCGATAGGAAGCCGCTGCCGGGCTGCCCGCAGGCCACTGTGCGTCGAAATCAGCGAGAAAGCGGTCGTGGTCATAAGCGACCGCCAGCGCGTCCACATTGACGCCTGCAGATTCGACGCCGTACAACGGCGTCGCGCATGCGGATGGACTGATTGCAATGCGGGTGATGATGCCGTAACGCGAGGCTGAGAAATTCGGCATGCCGGCGGCCCCGTTGTTCACGACGATACCGGCGCCGACGCGGCGAAGCAGTGGCAGGCAAGTGTGGGTGCAGGCGAAGATGTCGACGTCAGCCTCTTCGAACCAGCGAACCGCCCGATCGACGCCTGGTGCTGCGGATAGGGCTTCTATCCCGAGACCCCAGCCCGCCAGCGAGGAAGGGTCGCCGTGAATGACCGTCACTCGTGCGCCGCCCACATCGATTCGCCGCCACATGGGCAGTCGCGCCAAATCGCTTTGCAGCTGTGGGAAAAGCTTCGCGCTCGTTTGTAGCCGTTGCATGATGGCGTTTGACCGCTCGACCACACCATCGTCGACGAAATCGGGATAGCCGCAGCCGCATCCCGCTTCGGTATTGACGGTAGTCCTGCCAAGCTCTGTCTCGACGTTGCCGCGAATGGCGTCATACGCGAGGACCGATTCATTGATTCGCCGGAAGCGCGCCGGCGCGATGTTGAACCAGTTAAAGTCGCCGTTGAAGACAAGATGCTTGGTCTCGCGTTCACGCTTGAACATGGTGACGACCTCGTCGAGCGCAGCGTCGTTGCCGTATAACCCGCCGACCACGTACAAGGTATCGGTGGTCATCGAAGCGTGTCCTCGGAATATCGACGCCGCGTAGCGATAGTCGAGCGGGCAGGTCCGGCCGACCGTCATGGATTTACTTCGCAAATGCAACCGGAGTTGATCGAGCGCCGGAGTCATCGCCACCGTCATCATGCCGCCGATCTTGTCGGTGGCGAACACTAGGCGGTGAGACCTTGCGCGAGTCGTTGACGGTCCAGTCGTAAGCAATGAAGTCGACCTTGTATCCCTCGGGGATCTTCGCTCCCAGATACCGATTGATGTAGGCGGTCAAATCCGGGCTCGTACGCAGGAAGTCCTCGCGATAGAACTTCAGGATTTCGGATACTTTGACTTCCCTGGCATCGCTGGAGATCGCGAGATTTCGTTTTTCACTGAAAAATAGCTGTGCGGCGGCGGCCAGCTCGCGGTCCAGATTGCCGGTCGTAAATGGCTTTCGGGGAAGTCGCGGGCAGCTGACGGCCATGCAGTTCAACGCGAAATGCACTCGCTCATCTTGCATGGGGCGAATCACGTCATTTTCGAGGGCGTACAACGACAATGAGCGGCCGCCGATCGTGAATTTCTTCACCCAGAAGAAAGGAAACTTTTGCAGTCCCGCGAGCGACCGGGGTATCCCGGAGTCGACGACATTGAACATCGCCAGCGCATTGTAGGCGTTGATGTAATACGCGAGCTTCGCTTCGCGGCTCGCAAACAAGGAAGGATTCGATTCGGGGCTGGTCGAGGCGATGTAGACAACGGCCGAACGGAGATCCGAAGGCGCTTGCGCGATGCCTTCGAAGTCAACGCGGCCGTATTCGTCGACGAATCGCTCGAGAACTGCGGCCCAGCCGGGTGGCACGGCCGGATCAGGCGGCTGAGCGATGGCCACACCGGCGAGTCCGGCGGCGAGCAGCAAACCGAGGGCAAGTCGTTGCACGCGCAGCCTGATGCGCATGATCTACCCGTCGGCCCTTGCGCGCGCCGCGCCGGCGCGGCGCTTCAGGAGCGCGTGCTGGCGCGTCTGGCCCTTCATCCGCTTGAATGGATGCGTATTCGGATCGGCGCTCACGTGACCGGGATCCTGTTTGCTCAACTCGCCGGTCATTGGGTGCCAGAAAACAACCGCCGGTCCTTCGGTCAGCCGTACCGGCCGCAGGATGAAGCTATCGCGTTTCGCATTATGCATGCACATCGACATCGGACCCTCGCCGGTCATGACTTTGAACACGCATGCGCGGATGCGATCTTCCTCGAGGGCCCGCGCGTCCATGAAGTTGTGGACAACGAAGGAAAGTGTCCTGACTCGGCCGCGAGATCTCACGAGATCGCTTTTCATGGCCCAGGCTCTCGCGGCCAGCCACTTGGCTATGGGATAGACAAAGCGCGGATGCGAACAAAGCCAGGCGACCAGGTTCCTAACGGCCGCTAAGCGATCGTTCCGGGGCAGGGCTATTTCCGCAGTTGCGGCTTGAAGCTCGGTAACGAAGCTTGCGTCGGAGAACGCGTCATAGAGCGTGCCGTTTGCCCCCAGGCAAAGAGCGTAGCGGTTGCATCCCGGATGACCGATGCGCGATGCCTCGAAATTCAGCGAGGTCCCGGCGCCAAGCTCTATCTGGCGCCAGACGCTTTCGGGAGAGATGACCGCTCCGCGCTCGCGCTGGACCCCGCGTCCGGTAGCGGCCTGGAGCTGGAAGGATGCGGTGCGTATCGCTCCGGCATGCGCGCGGAAAAAGCCCACCAGCTCCGGGATCTGAGCAAAATTTCCATCGTGCACGGTCGTATTGAACATGACCGAAAGGCCGAGCTTTCGGGTACGGTCCAGATATTCGGTGCGGATGCGATTCAGTGCCTGTTCGGTAGCGTAGCCTTTCCGCTGCTGCGTGGTGTCGACATGAAATACGACGTCGACCAGGCCGTGCGTCGCCAGCGCCGTCAGCAGCGAGCGGCTCGCCCTGATGCCGTTGGTCATCAGCGTCGGGCGCATCCCGAGCGAGCTGATGCGGGCGACGATCGCCAACAGCTCGTCGCGATCGCGAAGCGTCGGATCGCCGCCGGTAACCTGAACATCGGTGTGCTTTCCGTAACGGCTGTAAATGAGGTCGATGCGGCGGAAGACTTCCTCGAGGGGCACGTCCTTCACCGCCTCGGAGTTTTCCGAGAGATAGCAAAGGGAGCGGTCGAGATTGCACCGTTGCGTTACTTCCAACGCGACGCAGCCAATGGGCCAACACAATCGCATTTGTTGCTCCGCAGAAGCGTATCCGGCTGATGCGATCGCAGCCCGCGCTCGATCCATGGCGGACTCGCGAGGGCGTAACGCCGGATCGGCCGGAAAGGCCTCGATCTCGGTGCGAGTCATGAACCGCACCTTGCCTCCATGTTCAGGCAGCGGAATACCGTCGACCGTGCCGGCATGGGGAAAAGCGAGTCTTCCTCAATCATCAATCATCGCGCGCGGGCCGGTAGTAACGCACCGGGTGGGGGCAGCAACCGGCGTAGATCCGAGGCAATTTATCACGCTTTCTCGACCGAACGAGCGTAGCGGTAGCCCTCTACTTCTTGATTCGTCTGAAGGGGTCTCAAGGTTACTGCGGCGAAAAAATATTGCTGGCAACCAGCCACGAGCCAGGGAGTCGAATGGGCGTCATATGTGGCTCGCTTCGGGTCTCGTACCACGGAACCGGATGGGGTTCGGGTCGGGAAGCGCAGGCAAGAAGCGCGGGCGCCAGGAATTTGACGCCGTATTCCGCCCGTACGCAGACAACGATCGGGCACGGGCGTCGACTGGACGCAAGCACCTTCGCCCGTTGCTTCATCGAATCTCCTCCGGAGCTTGACTCTGTACTATGGTACGGGCATTAGAGTACGTTCGTCTGGATGCGTTCGGAGCACAAAGGTGTCGGAAACCGCGACTAAAAAAGCGACGCTCGGTGGTGTCCTCGCGGATAACGCACGCAACCAAATCAGCTTGTTCAAAGTGCCGCTCCGCTGCGAAGCCGCTGCCGGCTTGGGTTGCGGCGTAAAAGCGAAGCCGATACTGCACGCCTTGATGCGCCAGCCCGCCGTAGCGCAGGCGTGGCTCAATCGTGGCGGGACGATTGTCGCGGTGTTGTGGAGAGAAAGTGTTGTTCCTGACCTGCGGGGCGAACAAGTGCGCTCAATTCTGGCGGAGCATGGCCTTGCCGCACGGGAGCTCAGTGGTGCGGCTCGGGAAAGCGCGCTGAAAGAATTCTCCTCCGGCGCAGGTTGGTATCGTGGCGATGCGGTGGATCGACTGAGTGCAGAAGAGGCCGCCATTATCGCCGCCAGGCTTGTTCGCCGCGTGACGGTCAAGGTGCCGTTGTCCGACGGAACGATCAAAGCATTGTTGGCCGCTTTTACGGAAGTATGCAGACATCAACTCATCAACCGCCCTTTAACGTCAGCTCGACTGCGGCGCAAGCTGATCGCGAATAAGATCCTGCAAGCCGGACGCCAGCACCTTCATGGGGCGGCGCTCATGGCGCTACAAGAAGCCACGGCACTCGGGCACCGGCCGGTGAGAGGCGAGCAATAACCTGCGAACTCCGGATGAGCAAACCCTACGATCTCGTCGCTATCGGAACCGGAACGGCCGCCTCCGTGGCCGCTTCGCACTGTCGCTCTGCCGGATGGAGCGTGGCGGTCGTCGATCACCTGCCGTTCGGGGGCACCTGCCAGTTGCGCGGCTGCGATCCGAAAAAGGTCCTGGTCGGCGCGGCAGACGCCATCGATCATTCCCGCCGTATGCGTGGCAAAGGTATCGGCGGCGGCGAGCCGGTAATCGCATGGAACGAGCTTATCCAGTTCAAACGAAGCTTCACTGAACCCGTGCCGGCGATGAAGGAGCAGAGTTTCGCCAAAGCTGGAATCGACGCCTACCATGGCCGCGCGAAGTTTTGTGGGCCGAGCTCGATCGAGGTGGACGGCGAAGTGCTCGACGGCCGTTTCATCCTGATCGCGGTGGGTGCTGTGCCGATGCACCTCGGCGTTCCCGGCGAGGAGCGTCTGGTCACGAGCACCGACTTCCTCGAGCTCGCGCAGCTGCCGAAAAGGATCGTGTTGCTCGGAGGTGGCTTCATTGCCGCCGAGTTTGCTCACATTGCGGCACAAGCCGGCGCACAGGTGACGGTCCTCGAGCAGGCGGACCGGATGCTTACCCCGTTCGATCCGGACCTCGTAGGTTGGCTCATGGACAAATTCCGCGAAATCGGGATCGACGTGCGGCTGAACACGCGCGTGACCGCCATAGAAGGGAGTGGCGGCGATCTGTCCGTGCGCGCGTCCATCAACGGCAACCATGAGATCTTCCGGGCCGACCTCGTCGTCCATGCCGCCGGGCGGGTCCCCGATCTTGAGGCGCTCGATCTTGCCAAAGCGAACGTGCAGACAGAAAAGGGTCGCCTCAAGCTGAATGAATTTCTCCAGAGCGCGTCCAACCCTGCGGTCTATGCTGCCGGCGACGCGGCAACGAACGGCCCGCCGCTGACGCCTGTCGCGAGCCATGATGCGAAGGTCGCCGCCGCCAACATGTTGCACGGCAATCACCAGAAGCCGAATTATCTCGGCGTCCCGAGTGTCGCCTTCACCGTTCCTCCGATCGCATCGGTCGGGCTGAGCGAGAAGCAAGCGCGGGAGCAGGGCTTCAAGTTCAGGGTGCATAGGCAGCGGGCGTCGGATTGGTACACCGCCCGAGGCGTCGCGGAAACGATCTACGGCTTCAAAGTGATCGTTGAAGATGGAACCGACCACATCTTAGGCGCGCACCTCGTCGGGCCGCACGTTGACGAAGTCGTCAATGTCTTCGCGTTGGCCATTCGGAAGGGGCTCACAGCAGAGGATCTGCAGACCACGATCTTCGCGTATCCCACGGGGGCATCGGATATTGGCTATATGGTCTGACGCGTACGTGATCCGATACGCAGCCGAGGAGCCAATTGTGAAAGAACTGATAAAGCAACTTTCCGGCATTCTTGGCGCCGGCATAGCTGCCGCATGCTGCCTCGGTGTGCCTGTCGTGCTGGCCGCAGTCGGCGCGGCAGGCCTCGGTTTTCTGATCAACGACGCTTACCTTTTTCCCATTTTCGTGGCGTTTGTCGCGCTGAGCCTGTGGCTGCTGTACCGCTCGGCGCGGCGCCACCAAAGCCTCGTCCCGTTCTGGATCGCGCTGGCTGGCGGCGTGGCTGGCGCCGCTGCGTTGTGGCTACTGGTGACAGGTTTCTATCCGAAGACTTGGCCCATCACTTATGTCGGGCTCACGATCTTCGTCGCCGCCAGCGTGTGGGATGCCGTCAACGGCCGCCGGGCTGCGACGCGCGCGATCGTACGGGAAACGCCCCAAGAGAAACAATCCGCCAGCGACGCGAGGCGACTCACTCGCCAAGCGGTAATCGGCTTGCTGGCAGCGGGAACGCTCTACGGTATGTACAAGTCGGTGCAAATGTTCTCGCCGAACGCACGGACCGCGGCTGACGACGCGACGGAGACGTGCTTCGGTGTCGCGAAGGCCGGTCAGAACGACTGCTCCACTGCGAAGCACAGCTGCAACGGCCAGGCGACGATCGATAATGCACCCGATGACTTCAAATATGTTCCTAAAGGCACGTGCGAGAAGATCGGAGGAAAATTGTCCTCGGCTCAGTGATGAGGCGCCAGCTTGGCGAGCTCGGGGCACATGGCTAGCGCCAAGCCGCTACGGTGTGCCGATTGCAACATGCCGCGATTTCAACAAAGGTAAGCCCATGGCTCG
>WNFU01007320.1_pt1 | contig 13089 bp, 17 predicted proteins | sample 5400121 | NCBI WGS metagenome assembly WNFU01 (sample SAMN13153360, study PRJNA577476) | soil metagenome | isolation source: 100 cm soil or saprolite under grassland replicate 1 | place: USA:California | collected 2016-06-15 | reverse complement strand
AAAGTCGTCGCCGCGGCGCTGTACGCGGCGTCGTGGCTGCCGGACGCGCAACTGCTCGAGGTGGCGCGATCCCTGGGCGCCGAGGAGCGGGCGTCGGTCCTCCGCGCCTACGTGGGGAACCGTACGAACCGCCGCCACAAGCCCGATCGGGCATTCGAGCGAACCGCGTACCGGAACGACGTGTGCTGCGACTACGGGGCGTTCCGAGACCTCCAGCGCCACCGTCTGCTCACCCTCGAGTGGCAGCGGCTGTCGCCTTCGCTCGGATACGACCGTCCCCAGGAGCTCGAGGCTGCGGGTGCGGCCGCCGACTGGGACCGCGTGATGGAGGAATCCACCGGCCTGCACGAAGATCTAGTCCGTCACGGACTAGTGGACGCCGCCCAGTACACGGTGAGCATGGCGTACCGGGTCCGCTTCTCCATGCACATGAACGCTCGGGAGGCCATGCACCTGATCGAGCTGCGGTCCACGCCCCAGGGCCACCCGACGTACCGGCGGGTCGCCCAGGCCATGCACCGCCTCATCCAGGAGCGCCACCCCGCGGTCGCGGCGGCCATGAGCTTCGTGGACCACTCGAACGTGGAGCTGGAGCGCCTGGAGGCCGAACGGCGGACGGAGTCCCGCCGCCGCGAGTTGGAGGCCCGGCAGCGATGATCGGCATCGTCCGCGAGACCTGGATCATCGTCGGCTTCATCGTCCTCGCGGCAGCCGCAGTTGTCGTCTCAGCCGCCGGATGGATCCTCCTATTCCGCGCCCGCCGCTCCCGGGACGGGCACCCGGCCGGGAGGCCGTGACCGGAGGGATGTCACATCACGCGGCTACCGTGGCGCTCGTGAAGCTAACGCGTCACGCCAAGAACCGTCTCCGCTGGATCGAACGGAGGCATCCCGGGATCCGGCAGGGACTCCTCAGAGCGCTATCAACAGCCGAGACCCTCGGCTACGATGACCGAGGAAACCGGCGAGTGCGGATCATGCTCGGAGACACTGAGCTCATCGCGGTCGTCGACGAGGTGCGCGACACCATGATCTCCTTGTGGGTGAGGTAGGAGATGGCCCTGTACACCTACGACGCAGAAGCAGACATCCTGTACGTCCTCCTTTCCGACGAGGACGAGCCCGCGGTTCAGCGCACGGATGAGCTGGGACCCAATCTCCACGTCGATCTCGACACCGACGGGCGCGTTGTGGGAGTGGAGTTCCTCTACCCACGCACCCATGGCATGAACACGAGTCTGGTCAGGGAACGCTACGGCATCGAATTGCAGATCCCGTTCAGCTTCGCCGCCTGACGAGATCCCTCGGCACTGACCCCGGAACCTCGGCGCAGTCCGCTAAGGGACGATCTTCGAGATGGGCAGCTCGAGGATGTCGGTGGCGCCGTGGGCTTTCAGCAGGGGGATGAGCGTGTTGACGTACGCCTTCTCCACGACCGTCTCGATGGCGTAGTTGCCTTCGTCGGCCAGGGGCGACACGGTCGGCGCCTTCATGGCGGGGAGCACCTCGAGGACTTCCTTCAGCGATTCCTCCGACACGTTCAGCTTGATCAGCACTCGACCCTGCGCTCGGAGCGCGCCGAGCAGCAGCGTCGTGATGTCGTCCATGGCCCGTCGCTTCTCGGCGTCGGCGGCGGCCTCGGGGCTCGCGATGAGCAGGACCTCCGATTCCAGCAGCGTGGCGATGACCTTCATGCCGTGGGCGCGAAGGGTGGTCCCCGTCTCCGACACGTCCACGATCGCGTCGACGATGTCGGGAACCTTGGCCTCCGTGGCGCCGTACGACGTGAACACGCGGACCGGGATCCCCAGGCGCTCGAAGTGCGCGGCGGTGAGGTTCGGGTACTCGGTGGAGATGCGGGTCCCCGCGGGCATGTCCTCGGCCCGGTCGGCCGGGCTGTCCACCGGCACGGCCAGGACGACGCGCACGATGCCGGCGCCGCTCTTCGCGTACTCGAGCGACGCCAGGATCTCCACCTTGGCGCCGGTCTCCTTCACCCAGTCGCGCCCCGTGATCCCGAGGTCGAAGAACCCCTCCTCCACGTAACGCGGGATCTCCTGGGGGCGCATGAGCGAGACGCGCTCGATGCGGTCGTCCTGGATGCGCCCGTGGTAGTCGCGTGAGGACCCCCGGCGGACCCGGAGGTCCGCGGCCTCCAGCAACGCGAGCGTCTGCTCCTCGAGCGACCCCTTCGGGATGACGAACCGGAGCATCAGGCCCCCAATCCCCGGAAGAAGCACGAGCGCGCGCCCGTGTGGCAGGCCACGCCGTCCTGGTGCACGCGGACCAGCAGAGCGTCGGCATCGCAGTCCACGCGGACCTCCTCCACGTGTTGCACGTTGCCGGAGGTCTCCCCCTTCGCCCACAGCTCCTGGCGCGAGCGGCTGAAGAACCACGTGCGGCCGTCGCGGACGGTTCGCTCGACGGCCTCCCGGTTCATCCACGCCACCATCAGGACGTCCCCCGAATCTGCGTCCTGGACCACTGCCGGGATCAACCCCCGGTCGTCGAAGCGCAGGTCCGCGAGCGCCGGCGCCACCTCGTTCACGCCGGCCTCACCGGGATGCCGCGCTCCGCCAGGAACGCCTTCACGTCGGCCAGCGTGATCTGCTCGAAGTGGAACCGCGACGCCGCCAGGACGGCGTCGGCCCGGCCCTCGGTCAACGCCTCGGCGAAGTGCTCGAGCGAGCCGGCGCCCCCCGACGCGACGACGGGGACGTTCACGGCATCACCGACCGCGCGGAGCAGCTCCACGTCGTAGCCCTCGCCCGTGCCGTCACGGTCGATCGACGTGAGCAGGACCTCGCCCGCGCCGTGGCGCTCGGTCGCAGCGGCGGCCCAGTCCACGGCGTCCAGGCCGGCGGGCGTGCGGCCGGCGTCGACCACCACCTCCCAGTGGCCGTTCGCGCGCTTCGCGTCGATGGCCACCACCATGCACTGCGTCCCGAACCGGTCCGCGCACCTGGCCAGCAGCGCGGGGTCCCGGACGGCCGCGGTGTTCACGGCGACCTTGTCGGCCCCCGCCTTCAGCAGGGCGCGGACGTCGTCCTCGCTCCGCACGCCGCCGCCGACCGTGAGCGGGATGAAGACCTCCTCGGCGGTCCGCGAGATGACGTCGAACGTGGCCTCGCGGCCCTGCACCGTCGCCGTGATGTCCAGGAACACGAGCTCGTCGGCGCCATCGCGCCCGTACCGGGCGGCCAGCTCGGCCGGGTCGCCGGCGTCGCGAAGGTCCACGAAGCGCGTTCCCTTCACCACGCGGCCCGCATCGACGTCGAGGCACGGGATGACCCGCTTGGCCAGCGTCACCGCCGGGACTCCTCGAGGGCGTCGCGCAGCGTGAGCGCGCCCTCGTACAGGGCCTTGCCCACGATCGCCCCCTCGACGCCGAGCGAGGCGAGCGCGCGGAGGACCGTAGCCGTGCCGACGCCGCCGCTGGCCAGCACGGGGCGATCCGTCAGTGCCAGGACCCGCTCGTACAGTTCGAAGTCCGGCCCGTCGAGCGTCCCGTCGACGCCGATGGACGTGACCAGGAACCGCGAGACGTCGAGGGAAGGAAGGATCACGTCGAGCGAGCCGGCCGGTTCCTGCCATCCCCGGACCATGACCGTGCCGTCCCGGACGTCGAGCGCCGCCACGATGCGGTCGCCGTGTCGCATGACGACGTCGTGCACGAGCCGCGGATCGACGGCCGCGGCAGTCCCCAGCACGGCCCGGGACGCCCCCGCACCCAGCACGCGATCGACCGCCTCCAGCGAACGGAGGCCGCCACCCGCCTGCACGGGGATCGAGACCGCGCGGCAGATGGCGGCGACCACGTCGCGGTTCTGGCCCGTGCCGAGGGCCGCGTCGAGATCGACCACGTGCAGCATCGCTGCGCCGTCGGCCTCGAAGCGCTTCGCCACCTCGACCGGATCGTCGCTGTAGACGGTCTCAGCCGCGGGGTCCCCTCTCACCAGACGCACCGCGCGCCCGCCGCGAAGATCGATTGCCGGAACGACGATCACGCGCCCACCTCCTTGACGAAAGCCTCGTACAGGGCGAGGCCGGCGTCGCCCGACTTCTCCGGATGGAACTGGGTGGCGAACACCGACCCGTGCGCGACGGCTGCGGCGAAGCGCCGGCCGTACTCGGTCTCGCCGACCGCGATGGACGGCTCGGCATCGGCGGCGTACGAGTGGACGAAGTAGAAGGGTGTCCCGCTGGGGATGCCCCGCACGTAGGGATGATCCGAGGTCCACCGGACGTCGTTCCACCCCATGTGCGGCACCTTCACCGACGGCGGGAGTCGCCGAACCACTCCCCGCAGCAATCCGAGCCCGCGATCGGGGTCCTCCTCGCTTCCCTCGAACAGCACCTGCATCCCCAGGCACACGCCGAGGACCGGCCTGCCGGAGGCCGCGAACTCGAGGATCACGCCGTCCAGTGCGGACCCCTCGAGGCCTCGCATGCACGCCCCGAACGCGCCGACGCCCGGAACGACGAGCGCGTCGGCCCGCCGGGCCGCCTGCGGGTCCGCCGTGACCTCACCGGCCCCGCCCACCCGGGCGATCGCGCGGGCCACCGAGCGGAGGTTCCCCATCCCGTAGTCGAGGATGGCGATCACGCCAGGAGACCCTTCGTCGAGGGGGCCGCGGAGCCGCCCGTGATCCGGCACGCGTCGCCGAGCGCCCGGGCCAGCGCCTTGAACTCGGCCTCCACGACGTGGTGGGGGCTGCGACCCGACAGCAGCCGCGCGTGCAGCGTGACCCCCGCCGCGGCCGCGAAGGCCCGGACGAAGTCCTCGGTCAGTCCGGGGTCGTACGTGCCGATCGACTCCGCGGGCACGGGCACGTCGTGCACGACGTAGGGCCGCCCGGACAGGTCCAGGGCCACTTCCACCAGGGCCTCGTCGAGCGGGACGGACACCGAGCCGAACCGCCGGATGCCCGCCTTGTCCCCCAGGGCCTCCGCGAGGGCCTGCCCCACCGCCAGCCCGACGTCCTCGACGGTGTGGTGGGCGTCGACCTCGAGGTCGCCCTTCGCCGTCACGTCCATGTCGAACCCGGCGTGGGCTCCCAGCTGCTGGAGCATGTGGTCGAAGAAGGGGATGCCCGTGTCCGCGGTGGCGTACCCGGAGCCCTCCAGGCGCAGGACCACCTTCACGCTGGTCTCGCGAGTGGTGCGCTCCACGGTGGCCTCGCGGGTCATCGGGCCACCTCATCCATCGCCGCCAGGAACGCGTCGACCTCCTCCGGCGTGCCCGCCGTCACCCGCAGGCAGCCCGGCACGACGTCGGACAGGTCCCGGACCAGGACGCCGCGGTCCAGGAGCCCCTGCCAGACCTCGTCCACCGGCCTCCGGGGACGGAACAGGACGAAGTTCGCGTCCGACGGGAACACCTCGACGCCCTCGAGCTGCCCGAGCGCCTCCAGGATACGGTCCCGCTCGCGCCGCACCGCGTCGAGGATGGCCATCGCGTCGTCGGCGTGCCCGAGCGCCGCGAGGCCCGCCGCTTGCGTCAGCGCGGACACGTGGTACGGAAGCCGGACCCGCCGGAGGTCCTCGACCACCTGCGGCGCCGCGACGCAGTAGCCCAGCCTGGCGCCGGCCAGGGCGAACGCCTTCGAGAACGTCCGGACGACCACCAGGTTCGGGCAGCTCTCGACCAGGCCGGCCGCCGACTTCCCGCCGAACTCCACGTACGCCTCGTCGACCAGCACGAGCCCGGGCAGCACCCCGGCCAGCTCCTCGATGACCTCCAGCGGCTGCGCGTTCCCCGTCGGGTTGTTCGGCGAACAGACGAACGTGATCTCGGCGCCCGCGGCCACCGCCCCTCGCACGTGGTCGGGCCCCAGCACGAACGGGGGGACGACGTCGATCCGCCCGACCTCCGTGTGCGTGACCCAGGCGATCCGCGGATACATCGCGTAGGTCGGCTCGAACAGCAGCGCACGGCGACCCGGGCCGCCGTGCGCGAGGAGCACCTGCTGGAGGATCTCGTTCGAGCCGCCGGCCACCCACAGGCCCTCCGGATCGACGCCCAGGCGCTCGGCCAGCCGCCGCCGGAGCTCGCGGGCCTCCCGGTCCGGGTAGCGGTGCAGCTTCGCGTCGCGCAGGTACGCCGCCAGGTCCTCCACGAACGCGGGTGGGAGCGGGTACGGGCACTCGTTCGTGTTCAGGCGGACGGGCACGTCGAGCTGCGGCGCCTGGTACGGCTCGACGCCGCGCAGCCCCGGCCGGGGCTCCGGCACACGCTGGTGATTTCCGCTCATGGCTTCCAGCGAGGATACGTGCCCAGCACCCGGACGACCGCGGCCTCACGCTCCAGCTCGGCCAACGCCGCCTGGAGCGCCGGGTCCTCGAGGCCGGCGTCCACGTCGAGGAAGAAGCGGTACCGCCAGGCCTGGCCGCCGCCGAGCGGGCGGGACTCCAGCTTGGACAGGTTCAGGCCCCGGTCGGCGAACAGCTGGAGGCAGCGCACCAGCGCGCCCGGCACGTTCCTGGTGGCGAAGGAGAGCGAGGTCTTGTCGGGCTCACCCAGGGGCTTGGGTTCCATGGCGATGGCCGCGAACCGGGTCTGGTTCCCCGGGTCGGTCTGGATTTCGCGGGCCAGGACCTCGAGCCCGTACAGCTCGCCGGCCCGCTCCGAGGCCACGGCGGCCTCGCCCCCGCGGTGGTCCCGGGCGATCCGCCGAGCCGCGCCGGCGGTGTCGAAGACGGCGATCAGCTCGGCGTCGAGTCGGGCCAGGAACTCCTGGCACTGCGCGAGCGCCTGGGGATGCGAGGACACGACACGGACGTCCTCTAGCCGGGTTCCCGGCAGGGCGAGCAGGGCGTGCGCCACGGCCACGACCACCTCCCCCACGATGGAGGCCCCCGACGACACCAGGAGGTCGTAGGTCTCGTTGATGGACCCCGCCTGGGAGTTCTCGACGGGAACGACCCCGTACTCGGCCCCACCGGCCGACACGGCGTCGAACGTGGCACGGAGGGTCCGGCGGGGCAGTGTCTTGGCGTCCGGGAACAGCACGTGGACGCCTTCCTCGGAGAACGCACCCGGATCGCCCTGGAACGCGACGCGCATGCGCGCCACTGTGCCACGGCACGCCCGGGCGGTGCGAGGCTCAGCGCCCCGCGGCGCTCAGCGTTGCCCCATGTTCCGCGTGGACCACAGCTCCGACTCGGCGACGGGATCCCCGGATGGGGCCTGCTTCCACCGGCGGAACGAACGGAAGAGCACCACGGCGCCGATCGCGAACACGACCAGCGCGACGCCGACGGCGATCCATCCGGTCATGGCGTCCCCATCGTGCTCCTGCTGCGTCGCCGTGTCCACGGGAATCGGCGCTTGACGGATCGGGCCGGACCCGGCCAGAATCGCCCCGCTGTGGCAGGACTTGCTGCGACCTGGCGCTGGTCCCGGGGCTCCGGGAGCCCGGCGCCGCCGCGCGTCTAGCCGCAGCAGCGCAGCGCGCAGCGCCGAAGGCCCCGGGCTCGGACCGGGGCCTTCTTCATTCCCCCCAGCGATCGACCGACAAACTCCATGGAGGCCCGGATGGCAGCGATCCACACCGACACCGGACTGCGGGTCCATCCCGACCCGGAGACGTTCGACCGGCTCGCGGCGCGCTGGCCGCTGGTCCCGGTGTGGGCGGAGCTGCTGGCCGACGTGTCCACGCCGGTCGGCGTGTTCCCGGCGCTGGCGAACGGCCGGCCTGGCGCCCTCCTGGAGAGCGTGGAACGCTCGGAGCGGTGGGGCCGGTACTCCTTCGTTGCCGGGGATCCCGCGGCGGTGGTCACGGTGGACGGCGAGGGGCTGCGCATCGAGGCAGCCGTGCGGGACCTTCCGATGGCCCTGCCGTCGCCGCGAACGCCCGCGCTCCCGGCCCTCCGTGCCCTGGCGGAATCGCTTCGCGCGCCGCGGCTGGACGAACTCCCACCGCTCACAGGGGGACTGGTCGGGTACCTGGCGTACGAGGCGGCCTTGCTCCTGGACGGCCATCCGCATCCGGGCCACGCGCAGGTGCCGCCCATGCGGTTCCTGGTGGCCGACCGGGCCGCCGTGTTCGACCACTGGCGGCAGCGGCTGCTCCTCATCGCGCACGTGCCGGGGTCCGCCGGGCGGGGCGAGGGCATCCGGGCGCTGGAGGAGATGGCCGAGCGGATCCGACACGCCTCGACGCTCGCGCCCGAGCCGCTGGGAGACCACGCGCTGCCGATCGACGCGGCGGCGAGCGCCGACGAGGAGGCCTTCCGGGAGAGCGTCCGGCGGGCCAAGGAGCACATCCTGGCCGGCGACATCTTCCAGGCCGTGCTGTCGCGTCGGCTGTCGGTGGCCGCGCCGGATGGCGGCTTCCCCATCTACCGGCGGCTCCGCGTGGTGAACCCCGCGCCGTACATGTTCTTCCTGCGGATGCCGGGGGCCCTCGAGCTGGCCGGCTCGTCGCCCGAGCCGCTGGTGCGCGTCGAGGGCAGCCGCGTGACGACGCGGCCGATCGCCGGGACCCGGCCCCGAGGCCGCGATCCCGAGGAGGACCACCGGCTGGAACAGGAGCTTCTGGCCGACCCCAAGGAACGCGCCGAGCACGCCATGCTGGTCGACCTGGCCCGCAACGATCTGGGACGGGTCTGCCGGGCCGGATCGGTCCGCGTGACGGAGCTCATGGAGGTGGAGCGGTTCTCCCGCGTGATGCACATCGTGAGCACGGTCGAGGGGGATCTGCCGGACGAGCTGTCGCCCCTCGACGCCCTGGCCGCCGCGTTCCCCGCGGGCACGGTGACCGGCGCCCCCAAGCGCCGGGCCATGGAGATCATCGCCGGCGAGGAGCAGGTGGCCCGGGGGCCCTACGCCGGCGCGGTCGGCTACCTGACGTTCGCCGGCGACCTCGACTTCTGCATCACCATCCGGACCGCGGTCGTGGAGGACGGGGTCGCGCACGTCCAGGCCGGGGCGGGCGTGGTGGCGGACTCCGACCCCCACCGCGAGCTGCGGGAGACGCAGGCCAAGGCGTCCGCGCTGCTCCAGGCCGTGGCGGGCTGGAACGGGTGGGACCGATGATCCTCGTCGTCGACCACTACGACTCGTTCGTCTACAACCTGGTCCAGCTGGTGGAAGCGCTGGGCCGTCCCACGGAGGTCGTGCGCTCGGACGCGGAGTCCCCCGAAGCGCTCACCGCGCGCGACCCCCAGGCCGTGATCCTGTCACCGGGTCCCGGGCGCCCCGAGGACGCCGGCTGCTTCCTCGACCTCATCAGGATGCTGGACCCGGCGACGCCCTTGCTCGGCGTGTGCCTGGGCCACCAGGCCATCGGCGCCGCCTTCGGCGCCACGGTGGGCCGGGCGCCCAGGCCGGTCCATGGAAAGACCTCGCCCGTTCGCCACGACGGCCGGGAGATCTTCGAGGGCCTGCCACAGCCTTTCGAGGCCGGCCGCTACCACTCGCTGGTCGTGGACCGCGGACGGCTCCCGGAAGATCTCGAGGTGACCGCGGAAACGGACGACGGTCTCGTGATGGGACTCCGACATCGAACGCTCCCCCGCTACGGCGTCCAGTTCCACCCCGAGTCGATCCTCACCCCCGACGGCCCGAGGCTCGTGGAGAACTTCCTGGTCATGGCCAGCCACGGGTGATCGAGCCACGGTCCGGGCATGAATGACCACTATACTGATTGCATGACCAGAAAGCTGACTGCAACGGAGGCGAAGGCCAAGATCCTCGCGTTGCTCGACGACGTCGCGGCCGGCGATGAAGTGGAGATCACGAAGCACGGGCGCACCGTGGCCCGGCTCGTGCCCGCCACCGGCTCCCACGCCCTGAAGGGAACGTTCGTCGGCGTCGCCATGACCGCCGGCTCGGACGAGGACCTGTTCTCGACCGGGGTGGCCTGGAACCTGTCGTGACCACGGTCCTGCTCGACACGCACGTCATCCACTGGTGGTCGGCCGAGCCGGACCGGGTGAGTGCTGTCGCCGCCAATGCCCTGGACGAGGCCGACGAGCTCGCGGTCGCCGCGATCTCATGGCTCGAACTGGCCCGGCTGGCCAAACACGAGCGCATCGCTCTGACGATCCCCATCCGTTCGTGGCTCGAGCAACTCGCCCGCCAGGTTCGGACGGTCGGGCTGACCCCGGCCATCGCGGATACGGCGGTCTCCCTTCCATCGTCCTTCCCGGGCGACCCGGCGGACCGGCTGATCTACGCGACCGCCATCGAGCACGGATGGCGATTGGTCACGAAGGACGGAGCGCTGCGTGCCTACCGCCACCCCCGGCCCGTGGCGCTCTGGTAGCTCAGCCCGAGGACGCGGCCTTCTGCTTCTCCTCGTCGAGGAGGACGCGACGGAGGACCTTGCCGACCAGCGTCTCCGGCAGCGCGTCGCGGAACTCGATCTGCTTCGGCACCCGGTAGCCGGTGAGGGTCTCGCGCGACCACGCGATGATCTCCGCGGCCGTGGCCTGCTGCCCCTGCCGCAGCACCACGAACGCCTTGACCGCCTCGCCGGTGGTCTGGTCCGGAACGCCGACCACGCAGACCTTCTCGATCTTCTCGTGGCGGTACAGGACCTGCTCGACGTCGGTGGGGTACACGTTGAACCCGGAGACCAGGATCATGTCCTTCTTCCGATCGACGATGGAGAAGTACCCCTCGTCGTCCATCTTCGCGATGTCTCCCGTGTACAACCACCGCTCGCCGTCGGCGCTCTCGCGGATCATCGCCGCGGTCTCCTCCGGCCGGTTCCAGTACCCCAGCATGACCTGCGGCCCGGCGATGGCGAGCTCCCCCTCATGGCCCGGCTCGACCTCCTTCGTGGGGTCGTCGAGGTCCACCAGCTTGCAATCGGCGTCCGGGACGGGAAGACCGATGGAGCCTTCCTTTCGCTTGCCCTCCAACGGGTTCGCGTGGGTGATGGGCGACGTCTCGGTCAGCCCGTAGCCCTCGACCACGCGCGAGCCGGTGATCTTCTCGAACTTCTCCGCCACCGCGAGGGGCAGCGGGGCCGCGCCGGACAGGCAGTACCGGATCGACGACAGGTCGTACTTCGGCGTCTCCTTTCCCTCGTTGATCGCGATGTACAGGCGCGGCACGCCCGGGAACAGCGTGGGCTTCTCCTTCTGGATCTCCTTCAGCGTCAGCTCCAGCTCGAACCGGGGCAGCATCACGAGCTTGAGCCCGTTCACGATGGCGAAATTCATGGCCACGGTCATCCCGTAGGAGTGGAAGAACGGGATGACGGCCATCATGGAGTCCTCGCCGGGCCGCAACCCCGGAAACCACGCGGTGGCCTGGATGCAGTTCGACACGAGGTTGTAGTGCGAGAGCATCGCGCCCTTCGACAACCCGGTCGTGCCGCCCGTGTAGATGAAGCCGGCGGCGTCCTTCTTCGCATCGACCTGCGCGACGGGCGGCACACTGCCCGCGCTCTTCATGAGGTCCTTCCACCGCCGGACCTTCGCCCCCGCCGGCACGGGCGGCCAGGGGTGCCCTTCCTTCTTCGCGTTCTTCTTGAACACCAGCAGCGGCGCCAGGATGTTCTTCGGGAACGGCATGTAGTCCTCGAGCCCACACACGACGACCTCACGAAGCCCGACCTGGTCGCGGACGGCGGCCACGTTCGAGTACAGCTGGTCGAGGACCACGGCGACCTCGATCCCGGCGTCGGAGAGCTGGTGGGTCAGCTCGCGCTGTGTGTACAGCGGGTTGTTGCCGACGATCACCGCGCCGATCCGGATGGTCGCGTAGTACGCGATCACGTACTGGGGGCAGTTCGGCAGGACCAGGCCGACGCGATCGCCCTTCTTCACGCCGAGCGACGCGAGCGCGGCCGAGAACCGCTCCACCTCGCGGAGCAGCTCGCGGTAGGACAGGTGCTTGCCGAACCATGCCAGCGCGGGCCGGTCCGGGAACGTCCTGGCCGTGTCCTCGAGGACCGAGAACAGCGACTTCTCCGGATACGGGGCCCGCGTGTGCGGCACGCCTTCGGGATAGCTGGCGAACCAGGGCCGATGCTCGGTCATGACCTTCTCCTCCCTCGAGTGCGAGCATCATGCCAGCCCGCGCATGCCGCACTCAACCTCCGCCGTTTGCCCAGCTACGGGCCGTCAACGTAACGTTACCGGCCGGTAGGTTCACATCGAAGGGGAGATCGAGTGAGCGATTGGGCGGCGGCCATGAGGGAACAGGCCCGGCAGGCCCTGCCGCCGGTGCAGGGGACCGTTCGCGTTCGGGGCCTGAAGGAGCCCGTCGAGGTGGTCCGGGACCGCTGGGGCGTCCCCCACATCTACGCGCGGAGCCTCCACGACCTGTTCTTCGCTCAGGGGTTCGTGGTGGCGTCGGAGCGGCTGTTCCAGCTCGACTTCCTGCTGCGCTTCGCGAACGGCCGCCTGGCCACGATGTTCAGCCAGATGGCGCTGCCGCTCGACCGGTTCGCCCGAACCATTGGGCTGCACCGCGCGGCTCGCCGCGTCGCGCAGGGATACGACGACCAGTCGCGGGACATGGTGGCCGCCCTCACCGCCGGCGTCCGTGCGTGGGTCGAGTCCATGGCGACGAAACCGGTCGAGTACCACATCCTCGACCTGGACCCGGAGCCGCTCCCCGACGGCGACGACGGCGCCGTGTACGGGAGCGCCGGGGGGGCGTTCATGGCGTGGACCCTCTCCCGGAACTTCGACGAGGAGCTCCTGAGGGCCTCGGTGGGGGAGGCGATCGGGTGGGACGCCATGCAGTGGCTGTTCCCGCCCTCCACGACGGAGCCGCCGCCCCTCGTCCCCGGCGCGTGGGGTGGATCCGCATCGCGCAGGTCGGCCCTCGACGTCCTTCGCGGCACGCCGCTCCCCCCGCCGGGGCAGGGATCGAACAACTGGGTCGTGGCCGGCTCCCGGACGGCGTCCGGGAAGCCGTTGCTGGCCAACGACCCGCACCTCCAGCTCCAGATGCCGTCGATCTGGTTCGAGTGCCACCTGTCGGCCCCGGGGTACGAGGCCGCCGGGGTGAGCCTGCCGTTCGCGCCCGGCATCGTCATCGGCCACACACCGCACCACGCGTGGGGACTGACCAACACCGAGGGCGACGTGCAGGACCTGTACCTGGAGCGCCTGTCCGAGGACG
>WNFU01007318.1_pt1 | contig 13090 bp, 12 predicted proteins | sample 5400121 | NCBI WGS metagenome assembly WNFU01 (sample SAMN13153360, study PRJNA577476) | soil metagenome | isolation source: 100 cm soil or saprolite under grassland replicate 1 | place: USA:California | collected 2016-06-15 | reverse complement strand
CTCGCCGCCGTCGCCGCGACGCTCAACACTCGACCCCGCAAGACGCTTGACTGGCGGACGCCGGCCGAAGCATTGAATGAGTATTTACAGTCAAGTCAACAAACTAGTGTTGCGACGACCGGTTGAACGCGGGCAGTACGTCTCGCTGATCTTCGGCCAACGGTTGCGCAACGCCGGGATCGCGCAGTCGATGGGCTCGAAAGGCGACTGTTACGACAACGCCGTCTGCGAGAGCTTCCACGCCACACTCGAGAAAGAACTCCTTCGCCGACGCTCGTTCCGCACCAGACAAGAGGCGAGGACCGCGATCTTCGACTGGATCGAGACCTGGTACAACCGCGAGCGGCGCCACTCCCGGCTCGGCTACCGCTCGCCCGCCAACTACGAACACGACTACGACGAAAGGAGCGACTGCGCGCCGGAGGACGACCGAGAGAATCTCATTGAAGAAAGAGCAAAAGCTGCCTAACGTCTACGTGTCCACCGAACCGGGGGCGGTCCAATCCGCTCCTTAGCGAAGTCGCGCAGCACCTTGGAGTCGAACGCGTCGGCGTGACTGACCAGTGCCTTGAAGGTCATGTAGCCGACCACGCCGTCTTCCATCAGGCTGTGCTTCTTCTGGAAACGCTTGATCGCCGCGTCGAGCCTCTGTTTTGAACCTGCCGTTCTGCCTGACTTGCTTCGGGAAGCCGACGCCGGCACGCGAGAGCATCCGCTTGACGGCCACGACATCCCTGCCCTCGTCGCCAAACTGCAGGACACGGACGAGCGTCAGATCTTCTTTCGCCATCGGGGCGGCTCCTTTCGTGGCTTTACGGCTTTTATGCTCACTAGACGGGCAGCGAGGTTCTCGTCCCCTCCTTCTCCTGGGACTCCTTGAGCTTCGCTTCGTACTCGGCCTGCGCCTCGTCGTTCGCAACGCCGCTGTTGCGCTTTCGCTCGTCCTCGCGCCGGAAATTCGGGCGTACGAGATCCGAAAACGACACCGCGCCCGTCTGTGCCGTGATCCGCGGCACGGCCTCGCGCTCGGCGATCTTCACAGGCGGTGCCGCCGCGCCGATCGTGGTCATCCTGTCCCTCCTTCGCCCGGGCCGCAGGACAGGCGTCTCGTCGTCTCCTCGGTTCGAGGGTATGACTTTGGCGCGCGAGTTACAAGGAGCCGAGCCTCTTCTTAGGGCGGACGTGGGGTGCACAAACTCGGTGAGTGCTCCAATCTCGCCGACTTGCAGCGGGATCGCATTTGTGCACCCCACGCGTGACGCCTGACGACGCCGAAAGGATCCTGCTGGCGTATCGCGCGTCTCGGCGCTAGCTGTTCTCGCCGTCGACGCAAACGAAGACCACGAGCCCGTACGGCTTCGCCGCCCTCTCTGTTCGGCCTCCTGGCGCCGGCTGGGGCGAGCCCTCGGCTATCCCGCGCGCGACCCGTGACTTGAAACGCCGCGCCGCGCACGCAATGATTCTGTCCAACGACGGTCGGCCTGCGGCTCGACGAAGGAGTTGTGACGCGCCGCAGAGTGACCAGATGACGGGCAGCAGCCGCAACGACGGCGCAGGCGACGTGCTCTTCACGCCGATCCAGTTGGGCCCGCTCGAGGTGAAGAACCGTCTCTTCCGGTCGAGCATCGCGGGCCGCTTCGACAACTACGACGGTTCGGGGACGCCCGTCCGGATCAACTGGGATCTCAAGTTCGCGCGCGGTGGCGCAGGCGCGATCATCTCCTCGAACGCTCCGGTCTCGGTGCGCGGCAGGCTCGTCCCCGGATACGCGCTCTCGGACGACGACGACAAGATCCCCTTCTGGCGCGAGGTCGGCCGCCGCATCCACGAGCACGACTGCAAGTACATCCTCCAGCTCGCCCACGCGGGTCGCGAGCGCCTGGTCGGCGGGATCGAATACTCGACCGGCCTGAGCTCGACGAGCAAGGCCGAGCCGATGAACGGATTCCGCTGCGCGACGATGACGACGGCCGAGATCCGCGCGGTGATCGAGCAGTTCGCGCAGGCGGCGCGGCGCGCACGGGAAGCCGGCCTCGACGGCGTGGAGCTCGCGGGCGCGAACGGTGTCCTCTTCACGCAGTTCCTCTCGTCGGCGATCAACGACCGCAAGGACGAGTGGGGAGGGCGGTTGGAGAATCGCGCGCGCTTCGCGCTGGACGTGGTGCGTGCGGTGAAGCGCGAGGCCGGCGACGACTTCTGCCTCGGCTTCAAGATCAGCCTGCGCGAGCACCTGAACGAGATCTTTCCCTGGCTCCCGAAAGGGAACTCGATCGAGGAGTCGCTCACGGTTTGCCGGTGGCTGGAGGAAGCGGGCGTGCACTTCTTCCACGTCAGTGCGGGAGCGGAGTTCCCGCACCCCCGAAACCCTGCGGGCGAGTTTCCGGTGCGCGACATGATCAAGACCTACGACGGCTTGATCTCGGAAGGCAAGTACACGATCCGCAACTATCTGCTCTTCCGCTGGTGGCCGTCGAACGTGTTGTGGAAGCGTCACTGGGAGAAGCCGGCGCGCGCTGCCGGCGGCCCCGAGGGGATCAACCTCCCGGACGCGCGGGAGCTGAAGAAGATGTCGAAGATACCCGTGCTCGTCACGGGCGGCTTCCAGACGGCGTCATTCATCCGCGGCGCGATCGAACGAGGAGATTGCGACGGCGTCACGATGGCACGCACGCTCGTGGCGAACCCCGACCTGCCAAACCTGTTTGCGGCGGGGGCCGACCGTGCCCCGCGTCCGTGCACGTACTGCAACAAGTGTCTGTTCACGTTCATCGAGAACCCGCTCGGATGTTACGACGAACGCCGCTTCGATTCCCGGGAGGAAATGGTGCACCAGATCATGTCCGTCTACGAGCCGTACGCACCGCCGACCCATACCGGCGCCGCCAGCGAGGTGGTCGCATGACCGACAGCGTCATCTTCCAGCCGCTCGAGTTTCGCCACCTCACGATCAAGAACCGCGTGCTGCGCTCGAGCCTCGCGGGTCGGTTCAACAACTACGACGGAACCGGTACGCGCATCCACATCAATTGGGACTTGAAGTTTGCGAAGGGCGGAGTTGGAGCGATCATCTCGTCGAACTCTCCCGTTCACCCGCGCGGAATCATCGTCCCGAACTATGCGCACATCGATCGTGACGAGACGATTCCGTTCTGGCGCGAGCTCGTCGACGAAGTGCACGAGCACGACTGCAAGTACCTGGTGCAGCTCGCCTTCTCGGGCCGGCAGCGCGACATTGGAGGGATCGTTTACGAGAAGGGCTGGAGCTCGACCAACAAGCCCGAGCCGATCCACGGCCTGGAGTGCGTTGCGATGACCAAGGCTGACATCGCCGAGATCGTCGAGGCGTTCGCGCAGGGCGCGCGCCGCGCACGCGAGGCCGGGGCGGACGGCGTCGAGATCCACGGCTGCAACGGCTATTTGATCACGCAGTTCCTCTCGTCGGCGATCAACGACCGCGACGACGAGTACGGAGGCTCACTCGAGAACCGGACACGCTTCGCGCTCGAGATCGTGCGCGCGATTCGCGCGGAGGTCGGCAACGACTTCCACATGCAGTTCAAGATCAGCGCTGTCGAGTACAACGACGATCTGTTCCCTTGGCAAAGTGCGGGCAACACGATCGAGGATTCGATCCAGGTCTGCAAGTGGCTCGAGGAGGCTGGCGTCGACGGTTTTCACGTCTCGTCTGGCGCTACGTTCCCGCATCCGCGGAACCCCGCGGGCGAGTTCCCGATCGAGGACACGATCCGCGGTTACGACACGATGATTTCGAGCGGCCGTCACACGTGGCGCAACTACCTCATCTTCCGTACGTGGCCGGTGAACAAGCTGTTCAAGCATCAATGGGAGAAGTCCGCGAAGAAGGCGACAGACGGACGGATCGAGGGGATCAACCTGCCCGACGCACGTCGCATCAAGGAGGCGGTGAGCGTTCCAGTCGTCTGCACTGGCGGCTTCCAGACGCGATCTGCCGTGGAGTCCGCCATCGCGCGCGGCGATTGCGACGGCGTCACGATCGGGCGGCCGCTGATAGCGAACAACAACCTCGTGGAACTCTGGGCGGCGGGCCACGACAGGCCGCCGAATCCGTGCAAGTACACGAACAAGTGCCTGATCAACCAGGTCGAGAACCCGCTCGGGTGCTACGAGCCGAGCCGGTACGCCTCGCACGACGACATGGTCGAGGACATCATGTCCGTGTACGACCCGCCTCCCTTCGTCGAGACCGAGGCCCGCGTCTAGTGGGAGACGCCCTCTTCGAGCCGCTCCGGTTCCGCAACCTGGAGGTCAAGAACCGCATCCTCCGCTCGAACATCGCAGGCAGGTTCGACGACTACGACGGCTCCGGGACGAACACGCGCATCAACTGGGAGGTGAAGTTCGCGCGCGGTGGCGTCGGCGCGATCGTCTCTTCGTGGTGTGGGGTCGACCCGCGCGGGTTCATCGTGCCGAGCTTCGCGGCGATCGACCGCGACGACACGATCCCGTTCTGGCGTGAGCTGGGCAAGCGCGTGCACGATCACGACTGCAAATACATCCTCCAACTCGCGTACGGAGGTCGTCAGCGCGACATCCAGGGGATCACATACCCGAAAGGGCTCTCTTCGACGGACAAGCCCGACCCGCTGCACGGCTTCCAGTGCGAGCGGGCGACGCCGGCGCAGCTGCGCGAGATCTCGGGCCGCTTCGCGGAAGGCGCGCGCCGCGCGCGCGAGGCCGGGCTCGACGGTGTCGAGATCCACGGTGCGAACGGCTACATCTTCACGCAGTTTCTCTCGTCCGCGATCAACGACCGCAAGGACGAGTACGGCGGCTCGCTTAGTCATCGCGCTCGCTTTCTGCTCGAGACGATTCGCGCGATCCGCGCCGAGGTCGGCAGCGACTTCCACCTGCAGGTGAAGCTCAGCACTACGGAGTACGCGAACGCGTTCTTGCCGTGGCTCAAGAAAGGGAACACGATCGAGGACTCGGTGCACGTCGCACGGGGGATTGAAGAAGCAGGAGCGGACGCGATTCATTGCTCGGCGGGCTCGACATTTCCTCACCCGGTGAACCCGGCCGGCGACATGCCGCTGAAGACGGTGATGTCGACGTACGACGGGATGATCTCGAGCGGCGTCCATACGTTCCGGAACTACCTTCTCTACCGGACTCCCGTCATCGGGCACTACATGTCGAAGCGCTGGTCGCGTCCTCCCGAGTCCGTCGAGGGGTGCAACCTCCCGGACGCGAAGCGCGTCAAGGAGGTCGTGTCGATCCCGGTGCTGTGCACCGGCGGCTTCCAGACCGCGTCGGTCATTCGCGCAGCGATCGAGAGCAGCCACTGCGACGCGGTCACCATCGCGCGGCCGCTCATCGCGAACAACGATCTCCCGAAGCTCTTCGCGGCAGGACACGACCGCGCGCCGCGTCCCTGCACGTTTTGCAACAAGTGCCTCTACAACGTGGTCGAGAACCCACTGGGCTGCTACGACGAGCGGCGCTTCGACTCGCGCGAGGAGATGATCGCGCAGATCCTGTCGGTCTACGACCCGCCACCGTACGTGGCGCAGCCGGCAGTGACGCAGTGAGCGCGACCGTCGAGCACGGTGCCCACTCGCCGCACCTGCCGCTGCCGAAGGAGCAGCGGCAGGGGGTCGCGCTCTGCCTCTCGGGCGGTGGCTACCGCGCTGCGCTCTTCCATCTGGGCGCGACGCGGCGGTTGAACGAGGTCGGCCTGCTGTCGAACGTCGACACCTTCACCTCGGTCTCCGGCGGCAGCATCTTCGCGTCGCTGATCGCCAGTTACGCCGCGCGCCAACCGGACGCGTGGTCGCAGCGCAGCACGCCGATCTTGGGCTACGACGAGGAGGTGACGCGTCCGATGCGCGAGCTCGCACAGCACAACATCCGCACGCGCACCGTCCTCACGCGCCTCCTGCCGTGGAACTGGTTCAAGCGCAACGTGCAGATCGACGCGCTCGCCGAGCGGCTCGCGGACGGGCCAACGGGCCGCGCGCGTCTTGCCGACCTGCCGGAGAGACCGCGATTCATCTTCTGCTCCAGCGAGATGCAATTCCGCTCGCAGTGGACGTTCGACTCCGGCGACCGCCGCTTCGGAGCCGAGCGGAGCGGCCACGCAGACTTCGGTGACTGGACAATCGCTCGCGCGGCCGCGTCGTCGTCGTGCCTGCCGGGCGCGTTCTCGCCGATGAGCATCCGGGATGCGCTCACCGGCGGTACCTATGACGGTGACGATGCGAAGGCGCTCGGACGTGCGATCGCGCTCTCGGACGGCGGGATGTACGACAACCTCGGCGTCGAGCCCGTGTGGCAGGACCATGCGACGGTGCTCGTCTCCGACGCGGCGCCGTCGTTCGAGCCGGATCCCGGCATGGGAAGGATCTGGAGTCTTCTCCGCTTCGCGATCATCCTGCTCGAGCAGGCCACCGATGTCCGCAAGCGCTGGCTGATCTCGAGCTTCATCAGCGGTCAGCTCGACGGTGCCTACTGGAGCATCGCGGGCTCGGCGGACGACTATCCGGTTCCATCGACGCCGGCTTACTCGAAGCGGTTCGTGCGCGATTTCGTCGCGCCGATTCGCATCGACCTCGACGTCTTCTCCGAAGGCGAGCGCGCCGTGCTCGAGAATCACGGCTACCTGATGGCCGAGACGGCGATCCGTTCCCACCTCGGCCCGCTCGGCCCGCAGCCCGCGCCGGTGAACGTGCCGTTCCCGGAATGGATGGACGAGAACAAGGCGGCGGAGGCTCTCCGCGAAAGCGGGAAGACGAAGCTGTTCGCCCGCGGATGGTTCCACCGGTGAGCACGCCGGAGCACGTCGACGCGGTCGTAGTGGGGTCTGGCTTCGGCGGCTCCGTCACCGCATACCGCTTTCAGGACGGCGGGAAGCACACCGTTGTGTTGGAGCGCGGAAAGGCGTGGGCGCCGGGAACCTTCCCGCGTCAGCCGAGCGAGGTGGGGCGCAACTTCTGGGATCCCAGCAAGGGTCTGCTCGGTTTCTTCGACATCTGGAGCTTCAAGGGGATCGAGTCGCTCGTCTCGAGTTGCCTCGGCGGCGGGTCGGTCATCTACGCGAACGTCCTGCTCCGGAAGGATCCGGAGTGGTTCGTGCACGAGGACGGGGAGGACTGGCCCGTCACGCGCGAGGAGCTCGATCCGCATTACGACAACGTCGAGGCGATGATGCAGCCGCAGCGGTATCCGTTCGCCGTCGAGCCGTACGCCTCAACCGCGAAGACGCAGGCGATGCAGGAAGCCGGGCAGAAGCTCGGCGTCGAGTGGATGCTCCCACCTCTCGCGGTCGCGTTCGCGAACCCCGGCGCGCCGCCGGTCCCGGGCCAGCGCATCGTCGACGACGCCAACCTCCACGGCGTCGAGCGCTACACCTGCCGCCTCGTCGGGGAGTGCAACATCGGCTGCAACTTCGGCGCGAAAGAAACGCTCGACCTCAACTACCTGTCGCAGTTCAAGCAAAAGGGCGGCGACATCCGCACGCTCTGCGAAGTGCGAAGCTTCGCGCCGCGCGCCGGCGGTGGCTTCGACGTGAACTACGTGCGGCACTCGACTGACCGGGGCGCGACTGACACGAGTGCGCTGCCGCTCGAGACGATCACATGCGACCGGCTCGTCATCTCCGCCGGCTCGTTCGGCTCGACCTTTCTGCTCCTTCGCAACCGCGACAACTTCCCCGCGATCTCGGACCGGCTCGGCACGCAGTGGTGCGGCAACGGCGACCTGCTCGGCTTTCTCGCCCCGCGCAAGCAGGGGACGCGTCGTTTCGAGCCGGCCGTCGGGGCGGTCATCACGTCGGCCTTGCGCTATGACCCCGCGAAAGGGCGCGGGTACTACATCGAGGACGGTGGCTATCCTTCGTTCGTCAGCTGGCTCTTGGAAGTTACGAACGCGCCCGGGGCCCTGCGCCGAGCGCTCCGATTTCTCTGGCGCCGCATCCGCGACAAGCTCTCGAGGAAACCCATCTCGAACCTCAGTGCCGAGATGCGGAACCTGGTCGGCGACGGTGCGCGCTCGTCGCAGTCGCTCCCGCTCCTCGGAATGGGGCGCGACGTGCCTGACGGTCGTCTCTATCTTGAGGACGGCTACCTCCAGAACACGTGGTCGATGAAGACGTCGCAGAGGTACTACGACAGCGTGAAGCACTCGATGGTGCAGATCGCGGGCGCGACAGGTGCGAAGTTCGTCGACGAACCGCTGTGGTACTTCAAGCGCGTCGTGACCGTGCACCCGGTCGGCGGGTGTCCGATGGGGCGCTCACCGGAGCACGGCGTGGTCGACCAGCACTGCCAGGTGTTTGGCTACCCGGGGCTCTCGGTCGCGGACGGATCGGTGCTCCCGGGACCCGTCGGCCCGAACCCGTCGCTGACGATCGCCGCCGTCGCGGACCGCTCGGCCGAGTGGATGCTCGCCCACTGGCGCTGACCCGGCGCGGCGAGTTGGCGGTCGTTTGTCCTCACGCCGACGACGCTGCTTCGCCGGCACCGTCGCCTGGTGGCGAGGCTGGACTTACACCGGCCGAGTTGGCCGGCTGCCGCGCCTGTACGACCGGCCTTGAAAGCGGTCAACAAGATACGCAGAATGGGGGGCTGCGGCACAGCAGCCGTGACGCCCGATCTCAACTCAGCCCCGGAAGGCCACTTTGCCGTCGTCGTCGTCGGTTCAGGTTTCGGCGGCTCGGTCATGACGCAGCGCCTCTCCGAGGCCGGGATCCGGGTCTGTCTGCTCGAGCGCGGCAGGGCTTACCCGCTGGGCTCTTTCCCGCGCAGCCCGTGGGAGATGGCCCGAAACTTCTGGGATCCAAGCGAGGGGCTACACGGGATCTTCAACGTCTGGTCGTTCCGCGGCATCGGCGGCATCGTCGCGAGCGGCCTCGGCGGCGGCTCGCTCGTCTACTCGAACGTCCTCATCCGCAAGGACAAGAGCACGTTCGTGAACGACGAGCGGGAGACGTGGCCGGTGACGTACGAGCACCTCGAGCCCCACTACGAACGGCACGAGCGGATGCTGAACGCGAGGCCCTACCCGTACGAGACGGACGTCGCGAAGCGCGTCCCGGCACGCGAAGCGTACGACCGCACGTACAAGACGCGGGCCATGCAGTTCGCCTCGGAGCGGCTCGGGTTGGAGTGGTACCTGCCGAAGCTCGCCGTCACCTTTGCGGCGAACGGGGAGCCCGGGCTGGGTCAGCCCATCCTGAACGAGCCGCCGAACCTCCACGGGCAGGTCCGGATGACGTGCCGTCTCTGTGGCGAGTGCAACGTCGGCTGCAACTACGGCAGCAAGAACACGCTCGACCTGACCTATCTCTCCGACGCGGGGCTGCGCCACGGCGCGCACATCCACACCCGCTGCGAGGTCAAGTCCTTCGCACCGCGGCCCAACGGCGGTTACACCGTCACCTACGTCGACCACTCGCAGGCCGTCGAGGGAGAGAAGCGGACGGAGCCGCCGCCGCAGCACACGATCAGCTGCGACCGCCTCGTCCTGTCAGCGGGAGTGTTCGGCACCACCTACCTCCTGCTGAAGAACCGGAACGCATTCCCCGGCCTCAGCGACCGGCTCGGCACGCGCTTCTCGGGAAACGGCGACATCCTGATGATCGCGCTCAAGGCGACCCAGAACGGTGGGCCACGGATCGTCGACCCCGGATACGGGCCCGTGATCACCAGCACGATCCGGGTTCCGGACGCCGCCGATGGCGGCCCCGGCCGGGCGCACTACATCCAGGGCGGCGGCCACCCGCAGATCGTCAACTGGATCGTCGAGTCGAGCTACCAGCTCCAGGTGATCAGGAAGGGGCTTCGGCTCGGGCTCCGCCTGCTCAAGCTCTGGCTGAGGCTGAACCGGCGCAGTGACATCGGCCGGGAGATCGCCGCCTTCTGGAGCCCGGGCTCGCTCTCGTCCTCGTCGATGGCGCTCTTTTCGATGGGCCGCGACATCCCCGACGGGAGCATGAGCCTGACCGGCGACGGCTATCTCGACCTCGACTGGCGGAAGAGGCGCTCGAACGAGTACTTCCGGCTCGTTCGTGTGACGGGCCGTCAGATCGCCGAAGCCCTCGACGCGAAGTTCCTCGACAGCCCGGGCTGGCACCTGAGCCGCCTTGTCACTGTGCACCCGCTCGGCGGCTGCCCCATGGGCCGCGACGAGCGCCAGGGTGTGGTCGACTCGTACGGCCGCGTGTACGGCCATCCTGGCCTGCTGATCGTCGACGGCTCGATCATGCCCGGGCCCGTCGGGCCCAATTCCGTCCAACACCATCGCCGCGCTCGCGCACCGCGCGGCCGAGCGACTCATCGAGGAGGCGAGCTAGCGAATGGCGGTCGACACCGACGCACGCATGAGGGTGATCGAGGAGCACGTCCGGGCCGAGATCGACAAGGACATGGACCGGATCATGGCCACTTGGGGCAAGAACCCCTCGTTCGATGACGTCGGTTGGGAGGAGCAGTGGTCCGGCCGCGACGGAATCCGCGAGCACTACGAGGAACTCCTGGGTGCGTTCCCCGACATGGACATCAAGACCGAGCGGCGGCACGTGACCGACGAGTACGTGATCCTCGAGGTCGTCGTCACCGGAACGCACAACGGGCACTGGCGCGAGCTGCCTCCGCTCGGCCGGAAGATGCGCTCGCGCGTCTGCGCGCTCTACACGTTCGACAAGGAGGGGCTGCTGAACCTCGAGCGGACGTACTACGACAAGGCGATCATCCTCGAGCAGCTCGGCATGTTCCAGGACCCGCGCACGCCGATGGGACGTGTGATGGCAGTGATCACGCCGCCCTTCGCGGTGGTGAAGGCGTTCCTCCGCCAGCTCCTCCGCAGGCGCTAGAGCTAGAGCTTCTGGCCGCGCAGCCTGCCGAGCCAGGCGAGCACGCGCCAGACCGGGCGCTGGAGCCAGATCGGGAAGCCCGGAGCAGCGATCTCCCGCCGGTAGCGGTGCATGAGCATGGCGAAAAGCAGGATCGGCTTCGGCAAGCCTTTCTCCGGGATGCGCAGCCGGCCGTCGCGCGAGAGGGTGAGAAAGTCGCGGAAGTAGCCCGCGAGGTCGAGCGCAGGACGGATCGTTACGAGCAGCTGCGCCTCGCCCACGACGGGATCGAATCCGTGCTTTGTCCGTCGGGGAATGACCTCGCTGAAGCCGGCCGCGACCGTACGCCGTTCCCCTTCGATGTCGAGTACGAATGTGCCGACGACGACGGCGAACGTTTCCTCCTGCGAGGGGTGGATGTGCTCGCGGACGAACGCGCCCGGTTTGACGTAGAGGTCGACCTCCAACGCCTCGGGGTCGCTGCGGCGGAACACGACTCGCTGGGCGGAGTGCGGATCGTCAATCTGATCAGGCAACGGAGGCACGGGGTTCGAAAGCGAGGAGCACCGCGCAGCTCGCCTGTCGCGTGCGGCTTCGTGGGCCCGAGCGCCAGGATCCCCGCGTCGAGGTTCCTGCGATCGGATCGTGCAGCTTCGACGTCTGCACCCCTGAGCGTTGCTCGATCTCGATGACGAGAAGCGCCGGGATGATCCCGCGGTCCTCCCCTTCGTCGAGCGAGCGGACCTTGGCGAGACGACCCACGACGACCCTCCCGGTTCTGCGCCGGCCGCGATCCCGGGACGAGCCGCAATCATCGACGAGGGGTCGGCGAAAAGATGACGAGCTCACCCGAGGATATGACGCCGCAGGGTGGGTTTCAAGAGACTGCTCGGGCGGGACGTGCCGTTCAACCTGCCCGTCCGACCGCTGAGACGGCGCTGACACGAGCCCCTGCTCCGAGACTGCACTTGGCGGGTCTTGGCAACGAGCGCTGACAGTCGTCCTTGACTTGCCTGCCCTTGATCGCGGAAGATGAGGCCTGCCGATTGGGGGGTTGCGTGCTCGCGCTTGTTGCACGAGTAGGGACGACGCTTCGAGGGCTGGCTGGGTGGCGTACCGGGCTAGAGGCAGCGGCCGGTGCGGTGATTGCCGGCGGCGTTGTCGACGAGGCCTCTGGCGCCGGCCGAGTCGCCGTCGGGGTCGCCGCTGGTGCTGCGATCGGGATGATCTTCACAGCGTTCCACCGTTGGGACGCGCGTTTCTGGATCAGAGCTCTCGTCGAGGCCGGCGCAATCGGCGCCATCCTCGTCGGATTCGGTCTTTGGGCGATCGGCGTCGAGTTCGGGACGGGCGGTGGGACCGAGATCCCCAAGCAGTCGGCGCCTGATCCGGAGACACGGCGGGCGCTCGCGCAGCAGTTCACACCCGTGCTGAGACTCAGCCGCTCGCCGCGGGAGCTGTTCGTGCCGATCGGACGCCCCGCCTACGTTGCGCTGACGCAGCTCGAGATCCGGACGGGCAACGTCGACCGCCTGAAGCCCGGGCACCCGACGATAGAGTCGCTACCGACGAGTGGCTGCACCGAGATCCCGGGCTGCTTCTACATCCTCGACGTCGTCGGCGCCGAGCCGCGTCCCCCGGCGCAGTCGGCGCTTGCCTACCACGCGCTCCAAGAGCAGGCGCTCAACCACGGTGCGATGCGCCTCGTCTACGCCCACGTCTCGCGCTACGACAAAACCGGCGACTACGCCGTCCAGTACTGGTTCCTCTACTTCTTCAACTACCGCCTGAACGAGCACGAGTCGGACTGGGAGCAGATCACCATCCACCTCGACCCTGACAAGCGACCCGTGAACGCGTACTACTCAGCTCATGTCTGCGGGCACATTCGCGACTGGAACAAGGTGGAGAAGGTCCCGGCCGACTCGGACCACCCGGTCGACCACGTCGCGAACGGCTCGCACGCGAACTACTTCAAGCCCGGTCGGCACAAGGTCGCATTGAAGAAGCGCAAACTCGGCGGCAGCAGGACGTTGTGCACCTTCGAGCGGGTGATCAAGGATGTTGCCAACGGCCGCGCGACCGAGGACCTTCGGCTCGGCCGCGACTATGAGCTGCGTGAGCTCACCGGGCCGGTCTTCAACGGCAGCTACGGATCCGGCAACTATGTCTTCGGCAAGCGCAAGCCGGATCTCCTGACCGACCCGCGCAAGCGGCGCGAGTGGAAGCACCCGCTCGAGCAGCTGCTGAAGCCGTAGCGCG
>WNFU01018202.1_pt1 | contig 13093 bp, 10 predicted proteins | sample 5400121 | NCBI WGS metagenome assembly WNFU01 (sample SAMN13153360, study PRJNA577476) | soil metagenome | isolation source: 100 cm soil or saprolite under grassland replicate 1 | place: USA:California | collected 2016-06-15 | reverse complement strand
ACGATCAATTGGAACTTACCACCAGCCTGGCAACGGGCAACCAGTCGATCAACGGCAATCGCGGTCAGACGAACAATGTGACCATTGACGGTGGCTTCAACCTTCAATCGGGCAGCAATGCAAGCCAGATTAACAACCTTGGCATCGACTTTATCCAGGAAGTCAAAATTCAGACTGCAAATTTCTCCGCCGAATACGGCCGCAACTCTGGTGCTCAGGTAAGCCTGGTGAGCAGAAGCGGCGGTAATGATTTCCACGGTAGCGCATTCGAGTTCGTGCGAAATGACAAATTCGACGCCCGCTCATTTTTTGCTCCGGTCAGGCCCACGTTGCGCTTCAACGATTTCGGCTACAGCATTGGCGGTCCTATTATCAAAGATAAATTATTCTTCTTCGGTGGGCAGGAGTGGAAATATATCCGCCGTCTCTCAAACGCGCAGCGACGCACAGCACCGACGCTCGCCGAGTTGACTGGAGATTTTTCTTTCCGCCTGCGCGGGCCTGACGGCACTGTCGGAACGGCGGACGATGGAGTGCTCAGGGATCCTAACTTTGCGGCTAACACTTGCGTAGCCCCGGTCATCACCAACGGTGTGGTCACAACGCCAGCCGTCCGCACCGGATGCTTTGGCGCTAATACTGTGGCGCTGAGGAACATGATTCCCGGCAGCAGGATCACTCCTGACGGCCTTGCCATTGCAAAGGTCTATCGCACGGCGATCGGCCTGGCAACCGCTTACACTAACTCGCCGGTTGCCAATAATATTACCTTCCAGCAACCGAACCCGCTCGATTATCGTGAAGACCTCGTTCGCCTCGACTACAAGTTGAATTCAAAACACAGCTTCTATGGTCGATACATTCACGACAAGAACGTTCTGATCGATCCGTTCGGCACTTTCATTAACACGCAATTGCCGACAATCCCCAGTAACCGCTTGCGTCCGGGAACATCGATTCAGATTTCACATACCTGGTTGGTAAAACCAGAGTTCATCAATGAAGCGAAACTAACCGGGGCCTGGGTCGCGCAACGCATTCCCCCTGCAGTTTCAATTTCAGCAACTCTTCACTGGCGGCGGCCGCTTCGAAGACTCGATCCCGGACACGACTATCAGCGGCTTCGCCAGCTTCTTTGGCGCAGCCCGGTCATTACTTTCGCCGACAACAGACATCACCGCGAGTGATACCCTTACTTACGTCCGGGGCAGCCACACGTTTAAGACCGGCGCCACTGTAACCCGCAACCGCATTGACCAAAACGCGCGCACGACTTATGCGGGCCAGGTCGATTTCAGCACTGGAGGTAATAGTCGCACGTCGAACAACTCTTTCGCTGATGCACTGCTCGGAAACTTTCGCACCTACAGCGAGCAGGCAGTCGATCCGTTGGGCTTCTTCCGCTTCTCGCAGTTTGAGGCATTTGTGGCTGACAGTTGGAGGGTTCGTCCAGGGCTTAGTCTGGAGTTGGGCCTAAGATATCAGTATGGCGTACCTATCTATACACAAGCGAACAACCTCGCTAATTTCGATCCGTCACTCTACAATCCGGCGCAAGCGGTAACTATCTTCCCTACCGGCTCCCAAGCCGGCAATATCAACACCGCACTCGGCGGCAATCGTTTCAATGGACTGGTGCGCGCCGGTAATGGCGTACCGCCGGAAGAATTGGGTCGAGTACCTGGCGGCGACAGTGCAGCCGTCCTCGCGGTGCCTACCGGTGCGCCACGCGGACTCTACGAAGGACATCACTATTTTATGCCGCGCGTCGGTTTCGCGTTCACTCCTTTCAATGACAACAAGACTTCGATTCGCGGCGGCTTCGGAATGTATTACGACCGCGTTGAAGGCAATCTTATTTTCCCTTCGCTCAGTAATCCCCCCTACGCGCCGAGCGCACAGTTCACTAACGCTAATCTGAGTAATATCACCGGCGGAACCTCTGCGGTAACGCCTTTCGCCCAGATCAACGCCATTAACCCGAAGCTCGATACGCCTTATACGATGAGTTACAGCTTGAGCGTGCAGCGTGAATTGCCCTTCGGCATTTTCGCGGAAGCGGCTTATGTTGCAAATCTCGGTCGACACCTGATCCGCCAGCCAGACATTAATCAGCCAACTTTTGAAGCCCTGAGGGCGAACCTTCCTCCCAGTGGTCCAAACGTCAATATCAATGCCCTGCGGCCCTTTAAAGGTTACACGGCCATCCGGATGCGTCTCGGCGATGCAACGTCGAATTATCACGGCATGCAGCTTTATGCTGCCAAGCGCAAAGGCGACTTGCTCGCGACGATTGCGTACACCTGGTCTAAAGTCTTGACCGATGCGAGCGGTTTTAACGATAACCCCGAAGATCCATTTAATCGGAAATTTAACTACGGTCCGGCGACATTCGACCGGCGACATATCTTCGCCGCTACTTACACATACACGGTGAAAACGTTTAGTCGGACCACCGGTTTTGCCAAAGCCCTGCTTGATGGTTATGAGATAAGCGGTGTCACTCGTTTTCAATCAGGCCCATACAGCACCGTCACAGCCACCAGCACCGGAGCTGCTTCAGCCCTCGGAAACCGCCGCGCGGACTGCCTCGGTGGCGATGGACTGTTTCCCAATGGCGAGCGTGGCCCGAACAACTGGGCCGACCGTGCAGCGTTTGCGGCCCCGCCCGAGAGCCGGAGAGGGACTTGCGGAGCGGGCACCCTGCTTGGACCAGGCTCGCAGACCTGGGACTTTTCCCTTCGCAGACGTGTTTCGCTAAACGAGAGATTCAAACTCCAGCTTCAGGCTGACATCTTCAACGCTTTTAATCGAGCTAACTTCCGCGGTCTCGAAGACAACCTGAATAACGCGGCATTCGGAACCGTCGCTAGCACGGGACCGCCGCGCAACATTCAGTTTGGTTTGAAATTGACTTTCTGACAGCAGGCCGATGCGTTAAGGTTTTTCCGAATATGAATCAATACCTCGCGACGAAGTGGAGGCGGAAGAAATCCGCGCTGCTCATCGCTTCTCTCGTCATCAGTTCATTGACTATGACATCGGCGGGCAGCACCGGCCCACGGTTGCCGGTCAATGCCGGCCCGCCAGTGGTCACCACCATCGCTTTGCGCGCTGAAGTAAATTCTTTTCTCGGCAAAGAACTTGCGGCCCATCTGGGTGACATTAAGACTCTCGATCCCCCACCCGATCGCGTGATCGGTGCGCTGACTGCCGGAGAGTATTCCTGGGGCACGTTTATGCGCGCACTCGCCGCCTATGCCGACACAACCGGACAGCGCGAGTTAGCCGGGCGGGACATCGCGAAGTGGGTTGGTAAGATTGGACTTATCGAAGCAAAAGCCGGCGGCAAGGCCTTCTCACAGCTTTACGCTGCCCTGGCCTTGCGACACTTTGGCCGCGACTTGAAAACAAACGCGCTTTGGCTCAGTCTTAAGCCCGAAGAACAGACTGCGTGGCGCTCGTTACTCAACCCGGAACGCTTCTACGATCCGCACACCAACAAGGTCATCAATCTTCCGGAGAACTATCTCGGTGTCGCTGCACGAATTGCCAGTATCGGTTATCAACTGCGCATCTCGACTGATCGCAATTTCCTTGACCGGCTGCTCGACCGCGCCGCAGTTCCTTTCACGAGCGGCGCAATCTACGCCGACGATGCTCCACCCACCGGTCGCTACGATCGTTACTCAAACGAGTATGCGCGCTACGTTTGGGAAGCCGCAGAAGAATCCGGTCGCAAAGACTTGCTGGAAAAGTTGCGACCATCGCTAACGAGACAGATGCGTCTCTGGTGGGATCTAGTATCGGAAGATGGCTATGGCTACAACTGGGGCCGCAGCCAGGGTATTGTCAGTTATCTCGATACGCCTGAGATCGCCGGCTTTCTTGCCATGCATCCGGAGTTTCGCCCCGCGCCGCTCGCCGATATCGCCGCCCACTACTTTCAAGCCTGGCATTACCTGCGAAGTGATTATCGCGATGATGCTCATCTGCTTTCCCTTTTTGCCTTCGGCCGCGGCAACTACGCATATATCACCCGCGAACGCGAGTGGCAACAAACCACAGGATTCTTCGGCAAGCTTGCCAATTCGCACACGCGCTTGATGAATGCACTCGAACGAGAGGGCGTTGCATCTTTTCCAACCGTTCCCAACTTGCCTCGCGTAGCGCGCTTTGAGTTCTTTCGCCAAAACCCTGAGCGTGCGGCCGGCGTCTGGCTTGTACGTCAGGGCGCACTACGTTTCGCTTTGCCGATTACGACAGGGACGAAGCCGGGCGTCGCAGATTACCTGCCGGCGCCACATGGCCTTCCGGGTTTTGCCGCGCCCGTGGAGCAAATTTATCCGGCGCTCACACCTTTTATCGAACTGGAAGATGGTCGCACAATCATTGCCACCGACGGTGCGGACTTAATTGAACCGTCAGCGGATGGCCAGAGTTTGCGCGTGCGCTGGAATCGTTGGGCACTTCGCGGCGGTCAGCCAGGCGAGCTCCTGAATGTCGGGCTCACAAGCGAAGTCAACTGGTACATCCAAAAGGGTGGGCTGATGAGAGAAGAGATAATTACCGCAAAACATCCTGTCAATATTCGCCGTTGGTGGCTCACGGTACCTTCTAGTTATCCTAACGTTCAAACAGAGTTTGAACATAACACCCGAGTCGATCGCTTCAGCTCCGGTAAAGGTAGCCTTGAGGTGAGAATGATCGAAACCAATTTTCCGATGACGGTCGAAATTTTCGCGACCGGCGACAGCCCGCTTGGACGCGGAGTGCGGGGCGCCATTCCGCTGCATCTGGTGTTCAACTCAAAAAACTTGGGCAGCGTGCAACCCGATAAGCCGTTGCGCACCAAACTGGCCCTGTCAGCCAGTCTGGAGTCAATTCATTAATTAATTTGCATTAAGGGGAGAGAATATTTTTATGGCCCAGGAACTAGCTCCAATCAACATCACGCCTGAAACTTGCTTCGTGCCGGCCACGCATAAGGGTAAAGGCCGACGTACTGCGGTTGCGCCCGGCGATACTGCCGCACGTTATCTACACTACGGGCGAATCACGCTCGATGTGAACGATGCTGCGGTCACTTTCCACAACAACGATCACGAAACGGGCCTCGTTTGTCTGAACGGCGCCGCAAAAGTCTCCACCGCCGGGCAAACGTTCGAGCTCTCGCGCTACGATTCAGTCTATATTCCTCGCGACTCGAATATTGAAGTTCAAGCCAATGGCAGCGAAGGCTGCGACCTTGCGGAGATCTCCGCGCCCGTGGCCCAACGCTATCCGGTGCAGTTCGTCGCCTTTGCCGATATCAGACAGAATCCGAAATTGCATCCAGGCGTCACGTTTTCCACGCCGGGCAACTGGACGTCATGGCCTCCGCACGAGCATTCCAGGATGCTCGAAGAGGCATATCTTTTCATTGATATGCCTTCGCCTTCTTTCGGCGTGCAGTTTGTTTACACCAACCCTGAGAAACCAGAGTTAGTGCAAGTGGTGCGTGAAGGGGATTGCGTGCTTATGCCCAGGGGATATCATCCGAACGTTGCCGCACCGGGCGGGCAAATCAACTTTTTATGGATGATGGCCGCGATGCGCGAAGGCGAAGACCGCCAGTATGGCGTAGTCAATGTGCAGCCCGAGTACGCCGCGGGAGGATCAGGTCTGGAAGCAGCTCGAGGAAAATAACCGTATGTCTACCACCTCCACTAATGAAATTGGAGCAAAAGCCGGCGGAACGATTGACGGAGGTGCCCAGCATTTAAACTGGTCCGGCATCCCGATTGAGCACGTAGCCGAAGGGATCGAGCGACAAATGGTGGTCGGCGAGGACTTAATGATCTGCCGTTTTCGTTTTGCGCCCTTTCTGGTAACTCCGGAGCACGAACATCCCCATGAACAAATGTCGATCGTGATGAGCGGTCGAGTGCGTTTCTTCGTCGAAGGTACGGAGCGCACCGCTTCAGCAGGCGACGTCCTTCACTTCCCTCCGCATTGCAATCACGGCGCAACAATGATGGATGAGGAAGTCGTACTGATCGACATCTTTACGCCCATACGCGAAGACTTTTTGAGCGACTAGCCGCAGACGATGATGTGCATTTACGTTTAGGCAACTAAAGTGCCTTGTTTCCGGTTTTCATTCCGGCAGTAGGAAATCGATCCGAAGGGCCACGCACTTCGCGTACGCACTCGTCAGCTTCTTCTGCCCGCTCGTGCGGGCCCACTTCAAGAACCACACGACTTAGGAGATTAGTTCGATGGGCTCGTTGACGCTGCCGAGTCACGCACCGCAGTGATCACAGGCAATACGCCTTTGGGGCGGTATCGCTGGGTGATCTGCGGGTTGCTGTTCTTCGCAACCACCGTTAACTACATTGACCGACAGGTTCTGGGGATCCTCTCGAAAGACCTGCAACAGACATTTGCGTGGAGCGAGATCGATTACGGAAATATCGTGGCCGCTTTCAACGCCGCGTATGCCTTCGGATTACTCCTTGCCGGCAGATTGATGGATCGCTTCGGCACGAAGATCGGTTATTCGGCGGCGCTAATCCTTTGGAGTCTGGCTGCAATGAGCCACGCACTGGCCCGTTCAGCTTTCGGTTTCGGAGCGGCGCGCGCCGCACTGGGCCTTGGCGAGGCAGGAAACTTCCCTGCCGCGATAAAGACGGTGGCGGAATGGTTTCCTAAGAAGGAGCGGGCTTTTGCGACGGGCATTTTCAATGCCGGCACCAACGTCGGCGCAATCGTTGCACCGTTGACTGTTCCGTGGATCGCTCTTAATTACGGCTGGAGGTGGGCCTTTGTCCTTACGGGCGCCATCGGTTTTCTATGGCTACTCTTTTGGATTCCGATGTATGCCCGACCTGAGGTGCATCGAAGAGTTTCAAAAGCAGAACTCGATTATATTCAAAGCGATCCGCCAGATCCACCCGCCGCAAAAATTCCCTGGATTCAGCTGATACCCCACCGGCAAACATCAGCCTTCGCTATAGGGAAGTATATGACCGACCCGATCTGGTGGTTCTATCTATATTGGATACCAAACTTCCTCAGGGATAACCACAAGCTCGACCTCACCACTATTGGTCTCCCGTTGGTTGCCATTTATCTAATAGCCGATGTCGGCAGCGTCGGCGGCGGCTGGCTTTCCTCAAGGCTTATTAAGCGGGGCTGGACGATTAACCGCGGGCGCAAAACGGCAATGCTGATCTGCGCGCTAGCGGTAACGCCGATTATTTTCGCCTCCAACGTGAAGAGCCTCTGGGTGGCCGTAGGTCTGGTCGGACTCGCGGCAGCGGCACATCAAGGATGGTCCGCAAACCTCTTTACCACCGCCTCGGACATGTTTCCCCGTCGCGCCGTGGGCTCGGTTGTCGGCATCGGCGGCATGTCTGGAGCAATAGGCGGTGCAACGATGGCGGTAGCCACCGGTTATATCTTGCAGAGCACTGGGGGCAACTACCGTATCGTCTTCGTTATCGCCGGTACTACATATCTGCTCGCGCTATTAACCATTCACCTGCTTGCGCCAAACCTTGAACCAGTCGAGAACATTGAGAGCGCGTCGCGTGGCATCTCCATTGGCAGCATCGTGGGATTCGGATTTGTTGGCCTAGTGTTCGGTTCATTCAGTGGCTGGCTTACCGGTCTGATTTCACGACTTGGTGGTCCTAATCTGTTTAAATACATGATGCTGGGAGCTTTCTTTGGCGCTATCATCGGGGTTATTGGCGGGTTGGTAATTAATAACTCTACTTCATCAGTGAAAACCAGCTAGACATGTTAACGCTCGAGCTGCTTTCAGCGGGCTGAAAATGATCCTCGATAGATTCAAATTGGATGGGAAGGTCGCGCTCGTGACCGGCGCGTCTGCTGGACTCGGCGCGGCAATCGCGGTTGCTCTCGCGCAAGCCGGCGCGAACGTTGTCGCCCACGGCAATTCGCGAGAACCCGACCCAACTTGCGAACTCATAAAACGTGCCGGACGGCGCACTCTGGCGTTGCGTGGCGACCTCGCAGACAAAACCGTACCGCAACAACTGATTGGGCAAACACTCGAAGAGTTCGGCCGTCTGGACATTCTCATCAATAATGCCGGTATAATCCGCCGCGCTCCGGCCACCGATTACACGGAAGAAGACTGGGCCACAGTGATTGAGGTAAATCTCTCAAGCGTCTTCCGCCTTTCGCAGTTAGCAGGTAGAGAAATGATCACACCGGGGAGAGGCGGCAAGATTGTGAACATCGCATCCTTGCTCTCGTTCCAGGGAGGTATCACCGTTCCCGCATATGCTGCTTCGAAAGGCGGAGTCGCGCAGTTAACAAAAGCGCTTGCTAATGAGTGGGCAAAATATAGGATCAACGTCAACGCCATCGCCCCTGGTTACATGCGAACTGCCAACACTGCGGCGTTGCAGGCCGATGAGACGCGCAATCGCCAGATACTCGAACGAACACCTGCCGGACGCTGGGGCGAACCAGAAGACGTTGCGGGGGCGGCAGTTTTTCTATCCTCACCGGCGAGCGATTACGTAAACGGCCACGTGCTGGTAGTTGACGGCGGCTGGCTGGGAAGATGAAGAGGGTCGACAGGAACGTGAGAATGGAGTAGTGAATAGTTCTGGCATGGCCACAGAGATCGAGGAGAAAGTCGATAGAATCGTGCAAATGCTGGCCGCCGAGAATTTGAGCGGCGTCCTCTTCAGTTCACAGCACAATTTTTCCTGGCTGACAGCCGGCGGGAGAAACGGCATTGATTTAAGTCGCGAGGCTGGGGCGAGTGCACTGCTGGTGCGGAACGACGGGAAATGTTTCGTACTAGCCAACCGGATCGAAATGCCGCGCGTCCTGGCTGAAGAGCTTTCCGAAAGCGAGTTCGAACCGATTGAGTTTTCCTGGGAGGATGGACAGGCCGGGCCGGCGTTTGTAGTGGATAAGGCTCGGGACTTACTCGGTCGCGCTGCTCTGCTCGGTACAGATTTGCCGCTCAACACCGGGACACGCACGGTAGAAGCAGCTATTGCGCGCTGCAGATATCAGCTGACCGAGCCCGAGTTAAAAAGATTTCGGCAGCTCGGCCTGGACACGGGAGAAGCTATCAGCGAACTGGTCAGAACTCTTGAGCCGGGGCAAACAGAGCGGGAAGTAGCCATGAGGGTTGGAGGCGCACTTGCGGCGCGGAATATATGCGCTATCGTTACTTTGGTGGCCGCGGATGAGCGAATCAGGCGTTTCCGCCATCCTGTTCCCACTGAACTCAGATGGCGAAACGTTTTGCTGGTTGTAGTCTGTGCTCGCCGTAACGGCTTGATCGCCTCGCTGACGCGCATAGTCTGTAGCGGAACCATTCCGGACGACCTGCGCCGGCGCACGATCGCTTCCTCGCGGGTCAATGCGCAGCTTCTTGACGCTACTCGTCCCGGCACTACCGGGGCCGAGTTATACAAGTTGGCCGTACGCGCTTACGCTGACGAAGGGTTTGAGGGCGAGCAGCGTCTGCACCATCAGGGCGGAGCCTGCGGCTATCGAACCAGAGACTGGTTAGCCCATCCGCTATCTGCAGAGACAGTCTTTGTGAACCAGGCGTTCGCCTGGAATCCTTCGGTGACCGGTACGAAGGTCGAGGAGACATGCATCGCTCTTGCTGACGGGGTGGAACTAACTACGGCGACACCCGATTGGCCGCAGCTCTGTTTTGAGGTTAATGGTCGCGCATATCAATCTCCGGACGTACTCGTTATCTGAAACTCAGTTTTCGATCATCATGGCCGGTCCACTAGAGCCTAAACGTAAAGAACTATGTCGCTGGGATTGCGTGTCGCTGGGTGAGGTGATGTTGCGTCTCGATCCCGGCGATGAACGCATTCATACGACCCGTTCTTTCAAAGTCTGGGAAGGCGGCGGCGAATATAACGTTGCCCGTGGCTTGAAGCGCTGCTTTGGTTTAGACACAGCGATTATTACGGCTCTGGCAGACAACCCTGTCGGACGCCTGATTCAGGACCTCATTTACCAGGGTGGTGTGGACCAATCGCAGCTGAAGTGGGTGAAGTTTGACGGCGTCGGCCGCAGAGTTCGCAACGGCCTCAATTTTACTGAACGAGGTTTTGGTATTCGCGCGGCTCTTGGTTGTTCCGATCGCGGCCACACCGCAGTCTCACAGGTCGCTCCCGGCGATTTTGATTGGAAGCAGATCTTTACCATTGAAGGTGCGCGCTGGTTCCACACGGGGGGCATCTTTGCGGCGCTATCAGAAACAACGCCGCTGGTCGCCAAAGAGGCAATGATCGCGGCCAGGGAAAGTGGAACCCTTATCTCTTACGATTTGAATTATCGTCCCTCTCTCTGGCAATCCAACGGTGGCCAGGCGCGCGCTCAGCAGGTTAACCGGGAACTCGCGCCGCTCATCGATGTGATGCTCGGTAATGAAGAGGACTTTACCGCGGCGCTAGGCTTCGAGGTCGAAGGATTGGACGAGCATCACGCAAAACTCGAAGTTAAGAATTTCCAGCACATGATCGAACGCGCTGTAAAGGAGTTTCCTAATCTCAAGGCAGTGGCTACTACTCTGCGGAACGCGAAGACGGCGACGCGTAACGACTGGGGCGCGGTTTGTTATTCGGAAGGTACGCTTTATCAGGCGACGGCGCGTGAAGATCTGGAGATCTATGATCGCATTGGCGGCGGTGATTCATTCGCCTCGGGATTGATCTATGGATTCCTCGAAAGCAAGGGACCCCAATGGGCCGTTGAATGTGGCGCGGCGCACGGCGCTCTGGCGATGACAACTCCCGGCGATACAACGATGACCACACTCGCGGAAGTTGAGCGGGTGATGAAAGGCGGTACGGCGCGCGTCGCGCGCTAGGACTCGATGGAAAAGGTTTGGGTTCTTAAGCGGATAGAAGAAATTGGTGTGATACCGGTTGTGCGTGCGGCATCGGCTGAGGAAGCCATTGCCGTCGCCGAAGTCATAGGAGAAGGCGGCATACCTATTCTGGAAATCACGTTGACAGTGCCTGGCGCGGTCGCCGTCATAGCAAAACTTAGCAAACGTTATGGCGACAAAGTGCTGGTAGGCGGCGGCACCGTACTCGATGCGGAATCAGCGCGTGACTGCATCGCCGCCGGCGCGCAGTTTATCGTTAGTCCTTCGCTCAACATTCCTACCATTGACCTATGTAAACGACAGCGAATCGCTGTTTTCCCTGGCGCGTTAACACCTACCGAAGTTGTTTCCGCATGGCAGGCCGGCGCCGACGCGGTTAAAGTTTTCCCCTGCAGCGCTGTCGGTGGACCAAAGTATCTGCGCGCCCTCAAAGCGCCGCTGCCGCAGGTGAATCTGGTTCCAACCGGCGGTGTGTCGCTGGCGACCGCAAAAGATTTTATTAGTGCCGGAGCCTGGGCTCTCGGTGTGGGCGCTGATCTTGTCAACACGAAAGCGATAAATTCAGGTGGACGCGAATCTGTCGTCGCTGCCGCGCGCAGTTACGTTACTGCCGTACGCGAGGCGCGCCGGTCGCTGATTGATTCCCAATGAACCTCAATGACGTGAAAAAGCTTTACGACTTCACCGGACGCTCGGTCATTATCACCGGCGGAACCGGCATACTCGGAAGGACGATGGTCGAAGCTTTACTCGGCTGCGGCGCAAGCATCACCATAATCACCAGAAATTTTAAAAAAGGGCAGGACTTGATTGATACGCTTGATGAGTCCGAACGAGCATTTGCAGTGCAATGTGACGTACTCAGTTTGGATGAATTGGAGGGCGGCCGGCAGGCTGTTATCGAGAAGTTTGGACGGATTGATTGTCTGGTAAATGCCGCCGGCGGCAATCGGCCTGAGGCCACGACAAGCAATGAGCGATCGTTCTTTGATATCCCGCCAGACGCTTTGCGCCAGGTCTTTGACCTGAACCTCCTGGGAACCTTTCTGCCGTGCCAGGTATTTGGAAAAGAGATGGCCAAGCGAGGCGAGGGCGTAATTCTAAATATCAGTTCCGTCAGTTCCGTGCTTCCCTTGACCCGAGTCGTCGGCTACTCAGCAGCGAAGGCGGCCATTAATAATTTTACCGCGTGGCTTTCGGTACATCTGGCGCGCGAATACTCGCCAAGGATTCGCGTCAATGCCCTCGAGCCCGGTTTTTTTCTGACTGACCAGAACCGCTACTTACTAACCGAGGAGCAAACGGGAAAGCTTTCCGCTCGAGGCCAAAGCATAATCGAACACACACCCCTGGCACGCTTCGGCGCACCAGGCGATCTGGTTGGCGCCACATTGTGGTTGCTTTCTCCGGCTTCGTCATTTGTCACCGGCGCCGTAATTCCGGTAGATGGCGGATTCACTGCGTTCGGTGGAGTCTAGCAAGGAATGAGCTTTACTATCACAAAGGCAGTAATCGGAAAGGGCAACCCCAGCCAGGCGTTATCGACTTCGGAGCTACAAGCGATCGTCGAAGAGGCGTTACAGGATGTGGCGCCCGGCGAACGCGTGCTGGCAATCATTCCCGATAGAACTCGAGACGACAACACCGATCTTCTTTTTCCCATGGCAGCGCAGTTCCTGGCTCAAAGGAATGTCACGGAGCTTGACGCCCTCGTCGCGCAGGGAACGCATCCACCGATGACCGACGAGCAGAAGCGTCTCAAGATCGGCGCCGGAGTCTCCGAGCTTCCGGGCCTGGGGCGCGTATTAGATCATCAATGGGATCGTTCAGATCAACTTGTAAGGCTGGGCGAGCTTAGCGCGTCTCAGGTAAACAAGTTGACTGATGGACTGATTAACGAATCTGTCGCCATACGCCTTAATGCCTTGCTGGCGCCTGGTATTTACGACACCGTATTGGTGTTTGGCGCTACCATGCCGCATGAAGTGGCGGGGTTCGCCGGCGGCGCGAAATACTTTTTCCCAGGCGTTGCCGGCCCGGAACTGACTCATATGACCCATTGGCTTGGCGCACTGGCAACGATCGAACAAGTTATCGGAAGAGTTGAGACACCCACACGTCGCATGATTGAGGCGGCAGCTGCTTTTGTGCCTGCGAATGTAATCTCCTTCACCTCTGTTAACACGCGTAACCACGACG
>WNFU01007937.1_pt1 | contig 13093 bp, 9 predicted proteins | sample 5400121 | NCBI WGS metagenome assembly WNFU01 (sample SAMN13153360, study PRJNA577476) | soil metagenome | isolation source: 100 cm soil or saprolite under grassland replicate 1 | place: USA:California | collected 2016-06-15 | reverse complement strand
CGTGGCGACCGTCCAACCTCCCCGTCGGTAGCGAACTCCTGGACATGACAGGCGGCGAGGAAGGCGTCTACGTTCTCGTAGCTGGGTCGAAAGGACCCTCGGTCTACCTCCGTTCTCCGCGTGGTAGCAGCTGGGAAGCCCTACCAGCCCGCAGTGGTACGACCGGCCCCGACCTTGCCCACCTCCTGGCAGGTCGCTCTGCCTTCTGGGCATACGGAGATCACGTCTACGTTGGCGTATCCGCTCCGTGACGCTGCGAGCTGCGCCCCTGCCGTCCGACACAGCAGGACGTCAGGAAGCAAGCCAGCGCCTGGCCGGCAAGTGCTCACGACGAATGCCAGGAGCTTCGCCAGGTACCGCGACGGTCAGGAAGTCTAGCTCGGCCCCTTGAGCTCGGTGCTGGTTCCTCACCAGCGGTGCCAGAGGATGGGATGCTGCGCGTGCCGCCGCTCCCCTCGGTCCCCGACGCCACCTGCGCGGGTCACGGCCACGGACGCCCGCGCGAGCATGGCCACGGTGATGTGCCGTACCACGCGACGGACCGGCGCCTGGGTTAGTGCCTGCCCCCGGGGCGGATCAGCCCGGAGCCGCACCATGCCCGGCGGACGCCGGACGCCACACTCCGCCCGGAACGATGCCAACATGAACCTGAACAAGCAGGGGCGGGACGCGGCTGTGATCAGATTGTTACGTTCGGGAGTGCAGTCTCGCTCGGAGGCCGGGCGTGTATCTCTAGTGACGGACGCCGCGCCAAGAGTTGGCCATGATGACCGGCAATGGGGACTTCGAGGCCTTCTACACGGCCACCTACGACCGGCTGGTCGGTCAGCTGCTCGTCGTCGTCGGCGGACTCGAGGAGGCCGAGGACGTCGTCCAGGAGGCGTTCGTGCGCGCCTGTGGCCGTTGGTCCCACGTGCGCGACTACCAGGTCCCCGAGGCATGGGTCCGGCGCGTCGCGCTCAACCTGGCCAGCAGCGGCTTGCGGCGGGCACGGCGCCGCGCAGCGCTGCTGGTCCGCCTCGGCCCGGCGGTCGACGTGCCGGCCCTTTCGGTCGACGCGGTGGCGCTCGCCCGTACGCTGCGCAAGCTGCCGCTGCGCGGCCGGGAGGCGCTGGTCCTGCACCACGTCGTCGGCCTGTCGGTGCAGGAGATCGCCGGCGAGCTCGGGGTGCCGGTGGGGACGGTCACGGCGCGGCTGTCGCGCGCTCGCGCGAGGCTCGCCCGCCTGCTCGCCGCCGAGGGGGAGGAGATTGGCCATGCGCATGGATGAGTTGGACGAGCGGCTCGCCGGCCTGGCCGAGGAGGGCGCGCGCACCGCCCGCCTACCCGCGCCGTCCTCCATCCGCCACCGCAGCCGCCGGCGCCGCCAGCGCCAGGCGGCCGCCGGGGTGGTCCTGCTCGGCCTGGCGCTGGTGGGTGCGGTGATCGTCGCCCGGGCCAGCTCGCCGGCGCCAAGCGGGCCGGTGGCGCCGCCGACCCCCACCACCCAGGCGCCAGCCTTCCCTGGCGGGATCGTCCCGTGGATCCCGGCGCCGTCCCGGCCGGCCGCCCCGGCGCGGCCTGCGGCGGTCCCGCCTGGCACGCCGGCCTGCACGGCGGACCGGCTTGGGGCCACGGTCGGTTGGGAGGGGGCGACCGGATCGCTGGTGGGCAGCGTGCGCTTCACCAGCCGGAGAGGGGCGGTCTGCGCCCTCAACGGCTACCCGACCATCCAGCTGCTCGACCAGCACGGCCGGGTGCTGCCGACGAGGACGGGGCGTTCTGGCCGGAGCCAGGTCACCGGGGTGCTGGTGCGGCCGGGAGCGGCGGCCACCGTCGCGTTCGTCTGGCGCAACTGGTGCGGCCCGCAGCCCGGGCTGGTCGGCCTGCGCGTCACCCTGCCGGGTGGCGGCACCCTCGTGCCGACCATCGCGGGCGGGACACCCAGGGGGCTCACCGCCCGCTGCGACGCGCCGGGCGCCCCGTCGTCGCTGTCGCGGGGGCCCTTCGCCGCCGAGCTGCCCGAGCCACCACCGTCGCCGCTGGAAGGGCTCACCGCGACCATCGGGTCACCGCCCGCGGCCGCCGCCGGGCGGCCGTTGCGCTACACGGTGACGCTCGCCAACCCCACGCAGCGCCCCGTCTCTCTGCGCGACTGCCCCAGCTACATGGAGGCGGTGCTGCTCCGCAACGACGGCAAAGCCGTCGAGCGCCACCTGCTGAACTGCGCCCTGGTCAGGGCGATCGGCCCCGGCCAGCGGGTGACGTTCGCGATGGTCCTTGACCTGCCGGCCAGGCTGCGCCCCGGTGCGGGCGTGCTGACCTGGGTCGTCGAGAGCGTCGGTGTCGGCACGAAGGTGCCGGTCACGGTGACCGGCCCGTGAGTATCGGGCCGGCGCTGACCCCGGCGAGCCGTCGTTGCGGGTGGCCAGCTGCTGGCTGTCGAGGCGGTCGAGGAGGACCGCGGAGCGCGGACCGCGATCGCGGTGACCTGTTCCCACAGGCCGCGGCCCAGAGGGGTGGGGCGACGAACCTGACGCGGCGGTCGGACGCGCGCGTCCGCCCAGCGACCAGGCCGCGGGGTCTGGGGAAGCCGGAGACGTTTGCTTTCCTCGGTTTCACGCATATTTGCACGAGGCTGCGGGACGGGCGGTTCTGGGTGCGGCGGATCACGATCTCCAAGCGGATGCGGGCCAAGCTGCGAGCGGTCAACGACCAGCTCAGGCGACGCCGGTATCAGCCCATCCCCGAGCAGGGACGGTGGCTGGCAAGCGTGGTGCGAGGGTACCGCGCCTACTACGCCGTGCCTGGCAACCGTGCGGCGGTTGCTGCGTTTCGTACCCAGGTGACTCGGCACTGGCATGCGGCGCTTGAGCGCCGCAGCCAGCGCACGCGGATCAGCTGGAAGCGCATGGACCGCCTGGCGACGCGATGGCTGCCGCCCGCCCGCGTGGTGCATCCCTTCCCTGACGCGCGCTTTCGCGTTCGTACCCAAGGCAGGAGCCCAGTGCGTTAGTAGCGCACGCTGGGATCTGTGCGGGGGGCCGCCCGCAAGGGCGGTCCCTACCGCGATAAGCGACCCGTCGTCGCCCTACCCTTTCGGCAGCCGGCCGGGCGGCGGGCAGGCGCGTCGTCGGCTGGTGGTGGCGGGTCGTGGCGGAGTGCCCGTAGTAGTCCGAGCACGCGAGAGGCGTGCACATGGCGAAGGGGCACAGCGAGGCTGCGGTAGCGTGTCGGCAGGGCAGGAGCCGCCGGTGAATACCGGCGTCCCGATCGGGCAGTGCAGGCCGGGTACTGCGGCGCCGAGCGGCAACGCAACCGTCTGTTTGGTGACGGGCCTCGTGGAGAGCCCGGTGCCGGGACGACCGAAACGTCGGGTTCGGAGGGCGGTCCGGGGAAACGGGCTCGTCGAAAGGCGGGCACCGCGCCCCGGGCCGACCCTGCAACCAGCACCGGCCGCACCGCGCACTCGGTCAGGCGCCACCGGTCGGAGCCGTCCCCGAACCCGATCCAGCAGCCAGCGAACGGGTCGTGCGGCTGGATCGACTCGGCGGGCTGATCCACGAGTATGCCCAGGCCGCGTGAGATGAACGGGTTTTCGGCACCCACAAGCGCTTCTGGACTTCGTGAACAGTCACAAGACGCACCGGCGACGAAATCACCATGTTGATTCTTTTCCAGCTTCGGTGCACCAGGCAGCGCTGCCGCAGGCTGTGGGGCAAGACCTGCTCGACCGCGCTGAGCAGCTCCGGGCGCCGTCGGTGATGACCAGCAGCGGCGACCGCAGGCCGCGGGCGACCAGCTCGCGCAGGAATCCAAGGCAGGCGTCGGTGGATTCCGCATTGGCGCCGTCCAGGGTGAGCAGGACTGGCTTGCCGTCACTGGTGATGCCCAGGCGGCACATCACGGGTGGACAGGCCGCGCACGTACCCGCTGATCACCAGCGCCCATGGGGTGACTCGAATACGCGTCACCTCATTCGTTCGCGGCAGGTCCGGCGGTCAGCCTCGTATTGCTGTATGGACCTCGAGAGACGCTCGTCGCGGATGTTGCCGATCAGGTAGGAGATCGCGGCGTCGGCGCTGTCGAGCGCGGACAGGCAGGAGGCCGCGGGCGCCTGGATCTTGCCGCTGCCCGAGGGTGGGCTCGGGGCGGTCGTCACGCTCGGCGTGAGGTTCGGATGGATGGCGCTCACGTCGACGCGGTCCGCCGGCTGGCTCCCCCGCCCGATGGCGATGCCGCCGAGCCCGGCCACGACCGCCAGGACCAGCGCACCAGCCACCTCGGCCAGGACGCGCCGTGAGGGGCGGCGGAGCCGGTCGCGCGGCGCCTCGGCCCCCGGAGGGACCAGCGGGGGCGCGGCATCCTGGTCGGCTGGCTCCGCATCGGCCGGGGAGCCGATCGCCGACGGCACCACCGCCTGCGGCGCGACCTCAAGCTCGGCGGCGGTCGGCGCCAACGCCGCCGGCTCGGCCGGCGGCGTTGGCGCCACCCGTGCTAGGGCGGTGCCGGTGTCCACCTCCCACAGCGACTCCTCGCTGGAGATCCGTGGCGCTGGCTGCGGCGTCTTCGCCGCGTCCGGCGGCGCTGCCGCGATGGCCCGGCGCTGGGGCCCCAGCTGCGCCACGACCTGCTGCCTATAGGCTCCAGGCAACACCATCAGCTCGTCGTGCGTTCCCTGCTGCACAATCCTTCCTTCTTCCATCACCAGGATGAGGTCGGCATCGACGATCGTGCTCAGCCGGTGGGCGATCACAATCCTCGTACAGCCGAGCGCGCTGAGGTTGTGGCGCACCATTCGTTCGGTGACGCCGTCGAGATCGCTCGTCGCCTCGTCGAGCAGCAGGATGGTGGGGCGATGGGCCAGGGCTCGGGCGAGGGCGATCCGCTGCTGCTGGCCTCCGGAAAGCGATGCACCTCCATCCACCAGTCGCGTCTCGTACCCCATCGGCATGGCGACGATCTCGTCGTGGATGCAGGCAAGCTTGGCCGCCTCGACCACCGCCTGGTGAGGCATCCCGGGGTTGCTGAGCGCGATGTTCTGTCGAATGGTCGCGCCGAACAGGTAGGGCCGCTGCGTGACGATGCCGATCTGCCGGCGCAGCGACTTGAGCTCGAGCCCGGCCAGGTCACGCCCGTCGAACAGGATCCGCCCGGACGTGGGGGGATAGATGCCGAGGAGCAGGTGCGCGAGGGTCGACTTGCCGGAGCCGGAGCGTCCGACGATGCCCAACAGCTGACCGGGCTGGACCTCGAGCGAGACATCCTTCACCACCGGGGGCGTCAGCGGTCCCCCGTAGGCGAACGAGACGCCGTCGGCCTGTATCCGCCCGGTGAGGCGAGGAGCGGTTGCCACGGTCTGCCCCTCCTGCTCCCGGGGCGCGTCCAGCACGTCGTTGATGCGCTCCATGTAGCTGCGCAGTAACTGCACCTGCAAGCCGGTCTGGATCAGGGTGGCGAGCGGCTCCAGAAAGCCGGCCGCCAAGGCGGCGGCAGCGAGCATGGTCCCGAGCGAGATGCCGCCGTTCAGCACCTGGAACCCGCCGTAGACCAAGATGGCCAGCGGCGAGCCCAGCTGGAGCGTGTTCATGACGGTATCGACGGACGCCTGCAGCCGTCCCCGGCGCAGCGCCACGTTGACCTGGTCGATGAACAACCGCTCCCAATGCTCGGCCGCCCGCCGCTCGGCCCCCGCCGCTTTGAGGGTCTCGATGCCGGCCAACAGCTCGAAGGTGTAGCTCTGCGACCTGGCTTCGACCTGCAGGCTCTCTGACATCAGGTGTTGGTTCCGCCGCCACGAGAGCAGGAGGACCATCAGCTGCAGCAGGCCCAACCCCAGCACGAGCGCCGCCAGCGGCGGGCTCAGCATGAAGAGCAGGACGAGGTAGAGGCTCGCGAGGCTGCCGTCGATCAGGGCCGAGATGGTGCCGGTGGTCAGGAACTCGCGCACGACGGTGTTGCTCTGGAGGCGCATCATCAGGTCGCCGGCGGATCGCCCGAGGAAGAACGCATACGGCAGGTCCACCAAGTGCTCGACGAACGCCGTCGTCAGGCGCACGTCGAGGCGCGTGCGCAGTTGCAGCAGCAGGTGGCTCCGCAGCAGCGTCGAGAGCAGGAAGTAGCCGACGACCGCGCACATGGTGGCCCCGGTCACGAGCAGAAGGTGCCGGTCGTTGCGGGGGACGATCCTGTCCACCAGCAGCCCGGTCAGCAGTGGGAGCGCGAGTGCCAGCAGCCGCAGGAGCACCGATGCCACGAGCACCCTGGTGAGCCGCTGGGACTGGCCGAGCAGCGGTCGTAGATAGCGCCAGGTGCCCTTGGTGTTCAGCGTGGAGGGCTGGAAGTCCTCACCCGGCTCCAACGTGATGGCGACACCGGTGTAGGAGCGACGAAAGACCTCCATGGACAGTCGCCGGCGTCCGTGGGCCGGATCCACGACCTGCACGCCGTTTCTCCGCAGGCGCTCGAAGACGACGAAGTGCATGAACTCCCAGTGGAGGATCGTGGCGGGAGGCAGGTGCTCGAGGTCGTCAACGTCCGCGGCCACGCCCCTGGCGCGCAAGCCATACTGCTGCGCCGCCTGGGTCATAGCCAACGCGTCGACGCCGTCGCGGTTGGTGCTCGTCATCTGTCGCAGCTCGTCGAGCGGCACCTGCTTGCCGTGGTAGGCAAGCACCATGGCCAGGCAGGCAGCACCGCAGTCGGCCAACTCCATCTGCCTGACCCAAGGCACTCGCCGGCGCACTAGGAATCCCCGCCTCTCCCAAGCGTCCCCCGCAACTGACGGAGGAACAGATCGAAGATCCTCTGCGAGCCTAGTACGATGACGGCCCGACCCTCCTGCCGCGGCGACGACGGCAATGACGCCACGTCGGCGTTCGGCGCGAGGACCCCCGTGACCAGCATGGCCGGCCGGGAGGACGAAGCGAAGCCGGCCCGGCGGACGCCGGCCTGATCGGCGACCTCGGCCCTGAGCGCTCGGGCGGCAAGGGGCCGCCCCTCCGCGCCGTCCACTTGGAGGCGGACGAGCTGGCCGGGCTGGAGATCCGGGGAGGCGGCGTCTGGGACGAGGGCCACGAAGGTCCGTTCCTGCACGTTGATCAGGGCCGGCCCCGAGGTGGTCTCGGAGGTGCGAGCGGTCCAGGTGACGACCACACCCGCCACCACCAACGCCAGCACGATCCAGTACGCCCACCGGGTCCACGGAGGGTCGATCCGCGGAACGCCGCCTTGCGGCTGGCCGGCTTGGAACTCGAGCGCCTCTTGGCGAAACAGGGGTGGTCGTTCAGTCATGGCGAGACGGATCGGCGCCCGGCCTGTGCGCTGTAGGCGCGGTCGAGCAGCTCGTAGAGCACGAGCTCCTGGGCCCGCTGGGCGGAGCGCAGCAAGCGATTCACGTGCATATGCGCGTAGCTCATCGCGATGTCGGTCATCGTCGCCGACAGACGCCCGGCCTGGCCGAGCTGCCGCAGCTCTGCCGTCACGGGAGCCAGCTGGAGTGATCGCCGGCGCAGCGCCTCCAGTCCCGCGGCCAGGGGCGCCGGCGGCGCCTGTCCGGGATCGAGCAACGCCTCCAGGCGGGCCCGCTCCGCCCTGTACCGCTGGCTCACCCGGCCCCTGAAGTCGCCGTCGATACCGAACTCCCGGCCGAAGCTCTCCCGCGCCCGTCGCGCCACGGACCGCTTCTCCTCGAGCGTGAGCCCGAGATCGTCGAAGAGCAGGTCGATGCCGCACATGGCCAGACGCCAGCGCAGGTCGAGCCCGGCATCGCCCCACAACGACCCCATGATGGTGAGCACGGCCTCGCTGTCGGCGGCGAACACCCGCTCGGCCAGCTCGATCCCTCGCTCGCCGCCGTAGCGCTCGACCTCCCGCTCGTAGGTGTCCAGCTGCATGCGCCACAGCTGCCCCGTCTCCAGGAGCGGGGCCGCGGCTGCTTCCAGGCTGGGCAGCACCTCGGCGTGGAGCCGCCCGGGTTCGCCGTGAAGACGCAGACGCAGGTGCCAGTCGGGATCGGCGAAGCGGATGAAGAACCAGGCGTCGGTGGCGCCGGAGGCGAGCGAGGACCGTACGAGTGGGCCGACCAGGTGGTCAACCACCTGGTCGGCTGTTCCCGCGCCCGTGTAGAGCTTGGCATAGAGCCACTCCGAGCCCGGCGGGAAGCGGCGACGCACCGCACTTCCGGTCGCTTGCGGGGCCGCGTTGTCGGGCTCGGGTCGCGGCGGAGCCGCCTGGACGAACGGAACGGCCAGCTCGTGCACGAAACGGCCTTCAGGGCCGGTGACGCACAGTGCATCAGGGTCGGGGAACAGCTCGACGAGCACTGCCTGGCGTCGCCCTCGGAGCTGGTGGGCGAGCGCCGCGACGCTCAGCACATTGTCGAGGTCGATGACGAGCTCGTTGTCACGGTCGGCGAGGGCCACGTAGCGCGGCAGTTGCCGCTCGGCGCGCCACGCCTGCACCACGGCGAACTGGTCGGCGCCCCTTGTCTGGCCGAGCGCCCGCAGTTCGGCCTCCGTGACGTTCCAGCGGGCACGGCACAGCACCAGCCTTCCGCTGACGACCCGAGGCAGGAAGGGGGCATCCTGGAGCGGGCCCCAATCCCAGGTGAGCCCCGCTGCCGTGTCCTGGTGCTGAAGCGCGCACAGGAAGCGGTACACGCCCAGGCTCCGCCAGGTGTAGTTGTGGGCGGTGGAGAGCCTTGGCACGACCTCGCGCCCGAGGCGGTCCGAGCGCAGCACGATGCGGCCGTCGCGCACCGATACCAGGAGGTCGGTGACGGGAATCTGGCGGTCGGCCGGCGCTCCGGAGCGACCGAGGTAGGGAATCTCGTAGTCGCGCAGCACAGGACGGCACAGGATGTTGCCGATCCGGCCCTCGGGAAGATGCACGATCTCGGCGAACACCCGCTCGGGACGGCGCGCCTCCTCCGCCCGAAGGTGGGCGCGGACGAACTGGTGCAGGGTCTGGTCGGCGTGGCAGAAGCGACCGAGCAGTACGGCGCCGGAGGGCCCGTACAGATGCTGCAGGAAGACACGGAAGGCACCCTGTGCGATGGCCCGGTCGGACTCGGCCGCCACCGTGGCCATCACGTAGAAGGCGTCGGGCAGTGGCGGACGCTGCTCCGAGGCCAGCGCCTCGAGGTCGGATGCCTCGAGCGCGATCTCACCGTCCCCTTCGGCAAGCGCCTGCGCCAGCTTCCCGAGGAGCAACGCATCGCGGGCGGTCCATCGCCGCGCCTCCTGCTCACCGCCGCGGAACGGGAGCCCGGCCAGGAGCGGAGAGGCCTCGGCCAGAGGCGAGTCGGACCGCTCGAAGCCGATGCCGGTCTCCTCGTCCAGCGCTTCGACGAGGGGGATCTCTCGGGTCTCGTAGCGCCGGAAGAATTCCTCTCGAAACCGCGACAGCCCGTCATGCTCCTGCGGGGGGGCCAGCTGGTGAAGGATCCTGGCGCCCCGCGCGAGCTCGGAGACGACCCGGCCGCCGAGCGTGGCCTGCTGGGCCGGTTTGACCAGGTCGACCTGCACGAGGCGGGACAGGTCGGGCTGAGCGGGGAGCTCCCCGAGCAGTGAGGCGACAGCTCGATAGCGGTCGGGCGAGGTCCCCAGTCCCTCGGCGTCGATCGCCTCCAGGGCGGCCCGCGCCTCGTCGACTCGCTCGGCTATCCGCGCCGTCGCGGCGTCGCCGCCCAGGGTGGCGACCAGGCCGTGCACGGGCTCGTCTCCGGTGACGAGCGGGCGGGCGTCGGTCACGAGGAGCTGGTTGTCCACCAGTTCCTGCACGTACTCCTCAGCCTCGGCCTGGCTGATCTCGTCGTCCACCAACACCCCCGCCACAGCCTCCAGAGCCGCTCCTCCTTGTGCCTGCTCGAGCGCCGCGGTGAGATAGGGGCTCTTGTCGACGGCGACGAGGTGGTAGGAGCGGCCGGTCGCGGTCAGCCGAGCTTCGGCCAGACGCAAGCGACCAGCTACCTCGTAGAGGCTGGAGTTCGGTTCATACCTGAGGGCCCTACGGAGCTGAGGGTCGCGCTCGACGGCCTCGGCGAGCGCCCACAGGTAGTCCATGTCGAGCCGACTGTGACGTTGGTACCGCTCCCGGGCCTGCAGGTGCAGCCTGGTCTGCGTGTCGATGGTGCCGGTGGTGCATCCCGCGAACAGACCGAAGGGGGTGGCTCGGGTCGCCGCTCGGCTGACGTACGAGACCACGGCGGGCTCGAGCTTGCGGCCCCGTTTGCTGTCGGGCTCCTTCTGCCAGACGTCGAGGGTCTCATCCAAGCTCGGTGAGGCGACGAAGATCGCTTCCCGTACCTCGGGACGGGCGACCAGCGCCAGGAGTCGGTCCCGGAGCCGGGCCCGGTCCCGCTCGAGGGCCGCTTCCAGGCGTCGAGGGTCACTGAGCGAGCCGACGGCCTCCAGTCCCTCACTCCAGGCCGCCATCTCCTCGAACGGCAATAACGGCGTCCGCAGGACGAAGAACCCCGACGGGGTGAATTGCTGGCTGGCGTTGTCGCGCTCGGTCATCTGGTGTGCCGGGACGAGGCGTCGGGGGCCGAAACGAGGAACATCCGGTCCCAGAGGGGCTCGACGGATGTGGTCGCAGCCAACAGGACCAGGGCGACCCCGGCGGCTCCCTCGAGCAGGCCGATGCCGTTCCACGGCCCCTCCTCGGCCGGGTCCCTGCTTCCCTGCACCCACGAGCCCCCGTCGCCCCTGGCCAGACGGTAGAAGTCGAGCGTGCGCTCGAGCCAGTACACGGCGGCACGGCCGAGCTTCGGTTCTCCTGTGGCCTGGTACATGCGGTTGTAGATGTGGGCCAACCCGGCTGTTCCGTGGCAGAAGCTGGCGTCGACAACCCCGGTCTCTGCCGGCGGTCGTTCCGCCGCCCGGCAGGCTAGCGCCACCGCCGCTTGCTCCCAGCCGGCGGCACCGACGCCTCGGGCCGCCAGCAAGAGGGCGGCCGCGATCCCCGGATCCCCGTAGCACCAGGCGCAGCGGGCTCGCGACGGCTGGAAGTCTGGTGCCAGCCATACGGGGAAGGTCGGGCCCGCTTCGGTCGCCACTGAATGTGCCAAAAGCCAGCTCACAGCCCCCTCGAGGAGCGGGCGTGCCGTCTCTGGCTCGACCCCGGCGCCGCAGATGCTGCCAAGAAGGGCGATGGCCCCTGCCGCGCCGTGGGCGAGGCCCAGGTCTGCGCGCCCTGAGGGGTACTGCTTCCGGGATTCCGGGTGCAGAATTCCCGCGGGCGGCGTCCACCAGTAGATTCCATGCTCATCGCGCTGGGCGTGTTCGTGCAGCCGCTCGACGACCCGGTGGAGGCATTCGATCGCCAAGGGGCGCGGGCACCGTTGCAGTGCGTACACGCCGAGACCGGTGGCAGCCACGACAAGGTCGTGGGGCGCCGGCCACAGGTTGGACCGCGACAGGAGTCGCAGGAGGGCGTCGTCGACTGCCTCGCTGCGGTCCTCTGCGTCCGGGTCGAGGAGGTGGTCCAGCAACTCGGCCGCCCACGCCACCCCAGGGAATCCCCCGTACAGGGAAGCGTCCATGGCCTGCGTCGACACCGCCTCGATGGCCTGGTCGAGATACTGCCACGCGAGGACATCAGCCCGCGCCATGCGGCGGGTTCGGGCAAGCCAGGTGTAAAGGAGGGCCAGACCGGCCTGTCCACTAGCGAGCGAAGGGTCTCGCTCGCCGGGCAGCGGTGTACTGGACGTGATGGACTCCGCGATGGCGTCGACCGCCTGCAGAGCCTGCTGGGCCGTCGTTCCCGACAAGATCGGTCGCCAGCAGATCCCGACACTCGCATCGTCCAGCTTCGTCATACGGCCAGCCACACTGCACTCACCATAGAAGCCGGCGCTTGGGAGTGCGCACGAAGGCAGCGCACGTCCACGTGCGCTGCCTTCGCACGTCGGCCTCAAACCCTATCGAGGCTTACTTACAGTTCGGGTGATGAGACGAGGGGCACTGCGCCGGGTTGTGAGCGCCGCTGGCGTTCCCGGCGCCCACGACCAGGGACAGTTCCTGCTCGTCGAGCGTCCGCAGGGTTTCCTTTGAAAGTGTGAGCTTCTTCTTCATGAAATCCCTCCCCCCTCGTGAAACGTCTGGAGTAACCGTCGCGCGCGGTTATTGTCGGCAGCGTCGGGCAGCCCCCTGCACGGCAATTCTACAGTCCTGACCCCGCTGGCGCGCCATCCCACAATCTACGTAGAATGCGCCACTACGTTTGGCCCATTTTGAAGTCATGCACGTTGGAGCACAAGAGCCGATCGGATCGGATCCCCAGTGGACTCCCTCCGCCGATGCCAGGGGCGAGCCAAGGCATCACGCTTCCGTCCTTACGGCTACGCGTTCATCGCTGGCAAGCCTCGCTGAGGCACGCGTCCCCTACATCCAACCCTGAGGGGGCATCCATGGCGGGCAAAGCAGTCATCAGCCTGACGACCGGCCTCGAAGACCCTGAACGCCGTCACCGTCGCCTTCCTGGTCGCGGTCGGCGCCGCCGAGCAGGGGCGGCCAAGCCTCATGTTCCTCACCAAGGAGGCCGTACGCCTCGCGATCGACGGTGTGGCGACCGGCGTTGCCTGCGAGGGTTGCCCACCGCTCCCCGACCTGCTCCAGCGCTTCGCGGACGCGGGCAGCCGCTACTATAATATATGTGCCCGATCTGCCTCGATGCCAAGAAGCTCGACAAGGGCGACCTGTTGGCCAACGCCGAACTGGCCGGCACGGTACCGCTGTCGCAGTGGATCGGCGACGGGAGCACCACGACGTTCGGCTACTGACACGAGCGTGAGGCCCTTGAGCGCTTTCGGCAGCGCCACCCCATCGCAGCGAGCGACATCGCGGCCGCGTCGAGCACCGGGCGTCGGCTGTGATGGTGGTGGCGTCTGCGGCGAGCCACCTGAGCCGTTTCTCCGATTCCAGAGCAGGCTGACCGTTGTCGGATCGTTGTCACGCTCCTGCCAGAGCGCCGCTGCCGAGAGCATGACAACGACCATGGGACGATCGACTGGCGCCTCAGCGGCCCACGCCACGGCGAGGGAGCCGTTCGCTGTCGTCGCTGCTCAGAGCGCCAGGGTCGTGGTGAGGCGCTGGTATCCGAATGGTTCGTG
>WNFU01012776.1_pt1 | contig 13095 bp, 11 predicted proteins | sample 5400121 | NCBI WGS metagenome assembly WNFU01 (sample SAMN13153360, study PRJNA577476) | soil metagenome | isolation source: 100 cm soil or saprolite under grassland replicate 1 | place: USA:California | collected 2016-06-15 | reverse complement strand
CACACGCCGCCGGAAGCGGACCTCGTCCAGCCGACGGAGAAGAACCCGAAGGGCTACTGGGAGAGCGAGTCGCTCGTCGCGTTCAACGAGCGCCTCTTGTGGGCGATCGATTGCGACATCGGCTGCCCGGTCGTGCTCGAGCCCGGCTGGGAGAACGACGCGCGCCTCGATCGGCTCCGGGCTGACGCGCGTGCCGTGGTTCGCGAGATCTTCCCGGTTGCGCCGTGGGTCTGGAAGGACCCGCGTCACTGTCTGGCGTTCGCGTTCTGGCGCAGCGTTCTCGAGGTCAAGCCCGTTGTCGTGCTCGTCAACCGCAATCCGCTCGAGATCACGGCGTCTGCGTTACGACTGCGCAGCGAACAGGGCAAGATCTACGCACTGGCGCTCTGGGAGCGGTACCTCCGGCAGGCGCTCGGTCAGGCCTCGGGTCTCCCGGTTCTCGTGACGGATTACTCAGACGTCCTGTCCGCACCGCTCGACTGGTGTGCCCGCGCACACGCGTTTCTCGTCGCTGAGGGAGTCCCCGCGCACGAGCCGGCCGAGGACGAGGTGCTGGCCTTCATCGACACGACACTGCGTCACGCGACGTTCGATCATGGCGATCTCCTCCGCGACCCTGAGGTGTCCGAAGCGCAGCGCGCACTCTTCTCCGCGCTGAATGAGCTGGACGGAACTCATGCAAGCCTCTCGCCTCCCCCTCTTCCAGCTGAGACGCCGACGACCGAGGCACTCCTGAGGGAGCGACGCCGAGCGCTGGAGTTGAAGCGTCAGCTCGAGCGCGAGCGGCGGTCGAGCTGGCGGTGGCGGCTCCGTAGCTCGAGGTACGCGGCTCCGGCACGTCCCATCTACTCGGGCGGACGGCGGTTGCTCAAGGCGCTCCAGGGGCGCTGAGGTTGGAGGACTCGCGCGAGCCGCTCCACGTGCTGCACGTCGGCAAGACGGGCGGCACCGCTCTGAATCACGTCCTCGTCGAGCACGCCGGGGTGACCCGCTATCGACTTGTCTTCGGGGGGCACCAGCTGACGGTCGCCGACTTCAAGACGCCGAACGAGCTGGCGACGGCTCTCTCAGCGGACGACTCGTCACTGCGCAAGCAGGCGGAGGCCGCGATGCAGGGCATCGGGCACCTCAATACCGGCTATTCGTACTGGTTCGGCGACGAGTCGTCGTTCCGCGCACGTGTCCCCGATCTCTTCTTCATCGGCTTCCAGGAGCGGCTGGACGAGGACTTCGAGACGCTGAAGCAAAGGTTGGGCATCCCCGTCGGGGCGGAGCTCCCTCGCGGCGATCTGGCGCATGAGGCTCCCGCAGAGCTCGACACGCAGCTCGGAGAGGCCGCGCGCGCGAACCTCGCGCGATGGTATGCGGAGGATCTTGCCTTCGTTCAGCGCTGCCGTGAGCTCGCGCCGCGCATCAACACGGTCAAGCCTTGACGGCTATGCGCGCTGTGTAGTCGATCCGGTTGAGAAGGACCTCGACGTTGTTCTCCTGGACGTATTCGTCGACCGCTTGGCGCGCTCCCTGCCAGTAGGCGTAGTCGTCGACGATCAGGACACCACCTCGCGCGAGCCGGGGGTAGAGATGCACGAGCGAGTGCTTGGTGGAGGAGTACCAGTCCGTGTCGAGGCGAAGCAGCGCGATCTCTCCCGGCGCGTGCTCCGGCAGCGTTTCCTCCACCGGGCCCTGCACGAAGTGGATGCTCTCCTCCGGATAGCCGACGGTCGAGACGGCCTCCCGCACCTGGTCGAGCGACGCAACGGCCCAGTCGTGAGAGTCACGGCTCGACTCGGCGAGCATGTCGACGGCTCGCTCGCCGGTGTGCTTGACGTCCTGCTCGCCTGGCTCCGTCATTCCCGCGAAGGTGTCGAAGAGGTACAAGTCGCGGTCGGTGACACCCAGCCGAAGGAGCGTCAGTGCGACTCCCATCATGCTCCCGCCGCGCCACACGCCGCACTCGACGATCGCTCCCCGGATCGGGCGCGACACGATGTATTCCACCGCACGCACGAGCGCGTAGATGCGTGGCGGTGTCGTCATCGTGTAGGGCGCGATGCGGCGGCAGAGCTCTGCATCGGTCTCGTCGAAGTCGATCGGCAGCGCATGGACGCCGTCGGTCGGCACTGAGCCCACGGGGTCACCGTCGGTGCGCCGTCGTAGCCGTTGCAACGCGAACCGCGGATGCAGCCGCCACCAGCGGCTCGACTCCAGTGCCTGAATGCGCGCGCGCAGCTGCTGCAGCTCCCTCTGCAGGCGCTGGTTTTCCTGCACGATGTCGTCCCCGCCACGCATCGATCTGGGGTCCGACTCTAGTGGCGCGGCGCGACCGCGCGCGCAAGCCGAAGCCCGAGGGCGCTCGCCGACTGGTCGGCGACCGTTCTCGGAATCAGGAATGGATCGGTGTCCGGAGTCACGGGCCCGCGGGCGGTTGTGAAGCCGAGCGCGAACCCCGCCGCGCGCGCCGCCTCGACGACGCGCCTGTCCGCTTTGCCGTGAGGGTAGGCAATGAGGTCGGGGCGTCGTCCGGCGGCCGAGGCGAGCGCTTCCCGGCCGTCGTTGAGAGCCTCCTCGAGCTCCGGGCCTGAGAGCGAAGGGAGGAAGTCATGCCCCAGCGTGTGGAAGCCCACCGTGCAGCCCGCCTCGACGATCGTCCGGACGTCCGGCGCGCGCAGGCCGCTGTCCGCCGCCGGCGGACCGGCGGCCGTTCGGAGCGCGGCGGCGACCTCGGCCTTCTTCCGTGGCTCGAGGCGCACGATTGCTCCGGTGAGATCGAGAATCCTCCGCGGGGACCGCTCGAGCGCCGCCCGGACGTCGGCCTCAGGGACGTGCGGGATGCCGTCCGGGGCGACCAGCCGGCCGTCGATCGCACGTTGGAGATCCTCCCACCAAAAGGAGTGGGGCTCGTGGAGCGCAGCACCGCCGAGGAAGAACGTCGCCGTCAACCCCGCCTGTCTGAGAGCCGGCAGCGCCTCGCGCACATGGCTTGCGAGGTCGTCGTCGAACGTGATCGAGACGGGAAATCGCTGCCCGCGGCGCCGCGTGCGGACCGCATCGAGGAGCTCACCGGCCGGGACGACGCGATAGTGACGGCGGAGGTGTCGCAGCTGTCCTGCAAAAGCACTGCTCGAGACGGCAGGGAGGATTTCCACCGCTTCGTCCCCCCCGTCGCCGCCGACGCGGTGGTAGACGATCGCGACTCCGGCGCGAGCCGGCGACAGGCGTGCAAGCCGGCAAACGACGCGCGCCTGCATCATCCGCACCGCTTCGCGGACGCTCGTCAGGTGCCTGGACAAGTCGTGCAAGCTACCGCTTCGGCTACAACGGCGTCTACGTGAAGATCGTAATGACCTTGCTGGCGCGGAACGAGGAGGACATCCTCGACGCGCAGCTTGCGTTTCACCTGAACGCCGGCGTCGATTTCGTCGTCGCAATCGACAACGGCTCCGACGACGGGACCGCTGAGATCCTCGAGTCGTACGCAAGAGACGGCTACGTCGACGTCACGCACGACGACGGTGAGCTGCAGCAGGCGGAGTGGGTCACGGGAATGGCACGCCGCGCCGCGACCGAGTTCGGGGCGGACTGGGTCGTCAACAGCGATGCGGACGAGTTCTGGTGGCCTCGTGGCGGTTCCCTCAAGGAGGTCCTCTCCGCGGTGCCGGCGCGCTACGGAAGCGTGCGCGGCATGTGGCGTCACTTCGCGCCGCGCCCTCACGGCGACGACTTCTTCGCCGAGCGGATGACCGTCCGCGTCTGCAATCCCGGTGCCGAGGACAACACCCCTTACAGCCCGCGCTTCAAGACAGTCCACCGCGCCGACCCTGAGGTCACGGTCCTACACGGCAACCATAGGGCGCTCGGGGACGGGCTCCTGCCGCTGCGCGGCTGGTACCCGATCGACGTGCTCCACTTTCCCATTCGCTCGTTGCAGCACTTCGCTGCGAAGTACCTGCGCTGGTGGGCGCTGTTGCAGACAAAGTTCAGCGAGGCTGCCTACGGTGCACATCGCAGCGGCCGGTTACGCGAGTTCTACGAGGCCTACGTGGTGGACGACGAGGCGCTTTCGGCAGCCGTCGCCAACGGGACCTTGGCGGTCGACACACGGCTTCGCGACGCCTTGCGCCGACTTCGAACCGACGACGGGCGCTTGTCGCTACCGCCGGGCGCGCCCAGTTTGACCTTCGCCGATTCTGCGGTCGACACGACGTATCTGCTGGAATTCGCAGCGCTTGAGAACTCGGATCCGCGCGTCCTCGCGCAGCAGAAGGCCGACGACCTCGAGGCGCGGCTCGATGCGCTCGCGCACGGCTACTCCGTTCGCATCTGACGGCTCACGGTTTCACGGCGACGCGCGCACCGTGATCGGTCCGGACGAGCAGTAGCGCAAGCTCCTTCTCGCGGATGTACTCGTCGACAGCCTGGCGTGCCCCGCGCCAGTACGCATAGTCGTCGATGATGAGAACGCCGCCGCTTGCCAGTCGCGGATAGAGGTGGACGAGCTCGTGCTTCGTCGACGAGTACCAGTCGGTGTCGAGACGTAGCAGAGCCACTTCGGCCGGCGCAGCCCCGGGGAGCGTCTGCTCGACTGCGCCCTGGACGAGGTGAATCCTCTCCTCGGGGTAGCCGACGCTGAGGATTGCCTCTCGCACTTCGTCGATCGACGCGACCGCCCAAATCGGCGAGTCGCGGGTCTCGTGCTGAAGGATGTCGGCGGCGTGCCTGCCGCCTTGTTTGACGTCCTCCGCACCCGGTTCCGTCATGCCCTCGAAGGTGTCGAACAAGTAGAGCTCGCGATCGGTCTCCCCTAGACGGAGGAGGGTCAAGGCGATCGCCATCATGCCCCCGCCGCGCCAGACGCCACACTCGACGAGCGCCCCCTTCACGGGACGCGAGACGACGTACTCGACCGAACGCGTGAGCGCATGCACCTTCCCCGGCGTCGTCATGGTGAATGGCGCGACGCGGCGCCAGACCTCCGCGTCCGTCTCGTCGAAGTCGTCGGGCAGCTCGTCGGCGCGCTCCGCCCGCGGTGGCTGCGCGGGTGCCTGTCCACCGCGCCGCAGTAGACGCCGCAGCGCGAAACGTGGATGCAGGCGCCACCAGCGGCTCGACTGGAATGCTGCGACTTGCGCCCGGAGCTCGACCACCTCCCCGGCGAGCCTGTCTTCCGTGGAGTCGGCTTCGTGCATCAGTTTCGTCGGTGGCGCGCCATCGTGAGTCAGACTTGCACATCCCTTCGATCTCCGACATTGCGAATCTGATCGCCGGCCAGGACGTCCGAGCGTCTTCGGGCCGGACGTTCGAGAAGCTGCGGCCTGCCGACGGCTCGCTGCTGTCGAACGTTGCCCGATCCGATGCGGAGGACGTCGAGGCAGCGGTCGCCGCAGCACGAGCGGTACAGGCCGACTGGGCGACACGTACGCCGGTCGAGCGAGGCCAGCTCGTCCGCGACCTCGCACTCGCCCTTCAGGCGCGCCGCGAGGAGGTCGCAGACCTCGTCGTCCAGGAGACCGGCAAATCGCGGGAGCTCGCGCTCGGAGAGACGGACGCTGCGGTCGAGATGGGCTTCTTCGTCGCCGGGGAAGGCCGCCGGCTGTACGGCCGCACCACGACGTCTGCGATGCCGAACCGGACGGTGATGGCGACCCGGCGCCCGGTCGGGGTCGCTGCGTTGATCGTCTCCTTCAACACGCCGTTGCCGAACTACGCGTGGAAGATGTTTCCCGCGGTCTTCTGCGGCAACACCGCCGTTCTGAAGCCGTCCGAACACACGCCTCTGTCCGCGGCGTTCTTCGGTCGCCTCTGCCAGGAGTTCCTCCCGACCGGTGTGCTGAACGTCGTCCACGGTTTCGGGGCCGAGGTCGGGCCTCCGCTCGTCGAGCATGACGGCGTCGACCTCGTCAGCTTCACCGGCTCAGCCGCCACGGGGCGGTGGATCCAGGAACGTGCCGGCCGCCGGCTGGCGAAGGTCTGTCTCGAGCTCGGAGGCAAGAACGCGCTCGTCGTTTGCGACGATGCCGATCTGGAGCAGGCGGTCGACTGGTCTCTCGCGTCCGCGTTCTCGAATGCCGGGCAGCGCTGCGCCGCCGCGAGCCGCCTCGTCGTCTTCGACGCGGTGTACGAGGAGTTCCGGGCCCGCCTCGTGGCGGGTGCGCGTAACTACGAGACCGGCCCGGTGATCAGCGAGGAGAGCCTCGAGCGCATCCGGTCCGCGCTCGAAGGAGCCACGATCGTCGCGGGCGGAGAGCGCGTCGACCGCGCGGGCTGGTGGCTCGAGCCGACTGTCCTCGAGGACGTGCCGCCCGACTCGGACCTTTCGTGCACCGAGCTGTTCGGTCCCGTGACGATCCTCTATCGCGTCGCCGATCTCGACGAGGCGATCGCGCTGGTGAACGACTCGCCCTACGGCCTGACCTCGGCGATCCATACGGCAAGCCTGCATCGCGCGATGCGCTTTGCGGATGCGGCCCAGGCCGGAGTCGTCGTCGTCAACGGCGGCACGCACGGCAGCGAGCCCCACATGGGCTTCGGCGGCGTGAAGCAGTCCGGCACCGGCTGGCGCGAGGCGGGCGTCGAGGCCCTGGAGGTCTACACGGAATGGAAGTACGTCAACCTGATCGCCGATCCGGCCAGGGTGTGAGTCCACGCGTCGCGATCTTGGGCCCGGGCGCCGTCGGCGGCGTCCTCACCGTCGGGTTCCTGCAGGCGGGTGTCCCGGTCCTCTGCATCGCCCGGCCGGACACGGCCGACCTGATCAGGTCTGAGGGACTGTCCCTGAGACAGGGCCAGAAGGTCGAGACGGCGCGGCCCGAGGTGACGACTGAATTACAGGAGCCGGTCGAGCTCCTGCTGGTGACGGTGAAGGCGCCCTCCCTCGAGGACGCGCTCGAGCGCGTGGACGTGCAGCCTGCGAGCGTCGTTCCGCTGCTGAACGGCATCGAGCACATGCAGACGATTCGCGACGAACTGCCGGGTAGCTCGGTCGTCGCGGGCACCATCGGGCGAATCGAGGCCTATCTCGAACGCCCGGGAACGATCATCCAGCCGACACCGAGCGTCGTGATGACGGTTGCGTCGGATGTCGACGACGGGACCGTCGAGCTCCTGCGCCAGTCCGGCACCGAGGTCCTCGTGAACGGCAGTGAGGCCGAGGTGCTGTGGGAGAAGCTCGCCAGGCAGGCGCCGGTCGCCGCCGCGACAGCGCTCACGCAGCGCCGGATCGGCGACCTGCGCAGCGACCCGGAGTGGCGTCACCGGCTACAGGAGGCAATCAGCGAAACGTGTGCCATCGCTGCCGCCGACGGTGTGACTCTCTCTCCGGACGTGCAATGGGAGATCATCGAGGGGATGCCGCCGCTCCTGACCAGCTCGACCGCGCGTGACGTTGCTGCCGGCCGACCGTCGGAGCTCGACGCCATCACGGGTGCCGCGGTACGTGCGTCGCGCCGCGTCGGCGTGGCGGCGCCTGTGCTCGAGGCGCTCTTTGCAGAGGCTGAAGAGGCGTGCCGACCGCTGTTGCGCTGATTCCGGCGCGCTCGGGATCGGAGCGCGTCCTCGACAAGAACATCCGCCCCCTCGCCGGACATCCGCTGGTCGCGTACGCGATCGCGGCCGCGCGCCAGGCCGGCATCTTCGACCGCATCGTCTGCTCGACCGACAGCGGCAAGATCGCCGAAGTCGCGCAGCGGTACGGCGCCGACGTTCCGTTCCTGCGGCCGGCGAAATTCGCGACGGCGACCTCGCCTGACATCGAGTGGATCACTCACGCGCTCGAGCAGCTGGACGAGCACTACGACCTCTTTGCAATCGTCCGTGCGACGAATCCGTTCCGCGGGCCGAATGTGTTGCAGCGCGGGCTCGAGCAATTGCTGGCGACGCCGGAGGCCGACTCGATCCGCGCGGTGGAGCTCGTCAAGCAGCATCCGGGGAAGATGTGGGTGCTCGAGGGGAAGACGATGCGTCCGCTACTCGACCAGTCGCATCTCGAGAGCGCCTGGCACGCCGGCCAGTACAAGGCCTTGCCAGAGATCTACGTGCAGAACAGCGCGCTCGAGATTGCCTGGACGCGTGTCGTCTCGCAGACCGGCACGCGCGAGGGACGCGTCGTCGCGCCGTTCCTGACGCAGGGCTTCGAAGGTTTCAACATCGACGACGAGGAGGACTGGGACCGTGCGCGGCGGCTGCTCGACAGCGGGGAGGCGGCACTCCCCGAGGTCGAGCGTCCGTATCCTGCGGCCTCATGAAGGTCGCACAGCTCGAGACGCTGTACTGCGACGCCGGCTGGCGTCCATGGATCTTCCTCAAGGCGACCTCCGACGACGGCGCCGTCGGCTGGGCCGAGATCACGGACTCGCATGGTTCGCCGCGCGGGTTGGCCGGCATCGTCGAGGATCTCGCACCACACGTCGTCGGGCGAGACCCGCGCGCCGTCGAGCGCATCGTCTGGGATCTGTTTCGCGCGACGCGTCAGAGCCCCGGCTCGGTGATCCAGAAGGCGATCGGCGGGATCGAGAACGCGCTCCTCGACCTCAAGGCGAAGGCGCTTGGCGTGCCCGTGTACGAGCTTTTCGGCGGGCCGACGCGCGACACCGTCGACGTCTACTGGTCGCATTGCGGCACCACGCGCGCACGCGCTTGGGCGGTTACCAACACGCCGAAGCTGGCGTCGTACGAGGACGTCGCCGCACTTGGCCAAGAGGTCGTCGAGCGCGGCTTCAAGGCCTTCAAGACGAACATCGTCGTGCCGGGAGACGAGCCGCAGGTGCTGATGCCCGGCTTCCAGGGCGACGGGCTCGAGCGCAATCCGTCGCCCCAGCTCGAACAGGCTATCGTCAAGCTCCTCGAGGCGTTCCGCGAGGGAACCGGGGGGATGGCGGAGCCGATCGTCGACCTGAACTTCAACCTCACCGCGGAGGGCGTGCTGCGCATCGCACGCGCGCTCGCCGACCACGACCTCATGTGGCTCGAGGTGGATGCGTTCGATCCGGTCTCGCTCGCCGCGATCCGCGCAAACGGCGCGATCCCGATCTGCTCGGGCGAAAACCTCTACACGAACCGTGGCTTCCGCCCGTTCTTCGAAGCAGGGGCGATGGACGTCGCCTCGGTCGACGTGATCTGGAACGGCTTCCACCAGTCGAAGAAGATCGCCGACCTCGCCGAGACGTTCGAGGTCAACTGCGCGCCCCACAACTACTACAGCCACCTGGCGACGTTCATCTCCGCTCAGTGGTGCGCCGCGATTCCGAACGTGCGCATTCTCGAAGTCGACGTCGACGACGTGCCTTGGCGGGAAGAGTTGACGACCGCCGTGCCGGTGATCGACGACGGCGTGCTGACGATTCCCGCCGGTCCGGGCTGGGGCGCAGACGTCGATGAAGAGGTCCTGCGGGAGCACCCGTGGAAATGAGTCTGATCCCGCGCAGGGAATTCGACCGCGCGCGCCACGATCTCGCGTTGCTCGGGGACATGTGCCGCGCAAACGCGCTCGTCGCCGTCAAGCGAGCCGGCTCCGGTCATCTGGGCTCGAGCTTCAGCGCGATGGATGTCGTCGTGCACCTCTTCTACCGCGAGCTCAACACCGTTGGTGTCGGCTTCGATGACCCCGACCGCGACGTCTACTTCTCCTCGAAGGGTCACGACGTCCCGGGGCTGTACGCCGTGCTGCACTCGCTCGGCGTCCTGCCCGCCGAGAAACTGCTGCAGCTGCGGCGCCTCCCCGGAATCGAGGCGAACTCCGGCTCGCTCGGAATGGGCATCTCGAAGGGCCGCGGCATGGCGTGGGCGAAGCGCTTCCTTGGGCGCGGCGGCCGCGTCGTCGTCATGACGGGCGACGGCGAGCTGCAGGAGGGTCAAAACTTCGAGGGGCTGCAGGCCGCAGCTGCGCACGCGCAGGGCAACCTCTGGGTCGTCGTCGATCGCAACGAGCTGCAGTCGGACAAGCCGACCGACGAGATCTTGCCGCTCGGAGATCTCGAAGCGAAGCTGCGTGCGTTCGGTTGGCACGTCGCGTCGTGTGACGGACACGATCACGATTCGCTCGCGGGCGTGTTTGCGGATTTCCGAGAGCGAGACGAGATCCCGAAGCTGCTCGTCGCGCACACGATCAAAGGGAAGGGCGTCTCGTTCATGGAGCATCCGCACGCGTTGCAGGAGGGCGGAGGGACGTACCGGTGGCACGCCGGTGCTCCCGAGGACGAGTCATTCGCGCGCGCGCACGCGGAGCTCGTCGAGCGGATTCGCACACGTCTGCCCGACCTACGCTTGGCGCCGGTCGACAGCGTCGAGGTGGGAAGTGAGGGCGAGCCCGAATCCGGCATCGCGATGCGCACGCGCGTGACCGACGAGTACGTCGCCGCGGCCTACGGCGACGCGCTGCTCGAGCTCGCGGACGAACATCCGGAGCTCGTCGTCCTGGACGCCGACCTCGCGTCCGACTGTCGCATCCGGCCGTTCGAGCTGGCGCATCCCGAGCGCTTCCACGAGTCGGGCATCGCCGAGCAGGACATGGTCTCGGCCGCGGCCGGGATGGCGCGGCAGGGGCTGCTTCCGGTGGTCAACTCGTTCGCGGCCTTCCTCGCGGCGCGCGCGAACGAGCAGATCTACAACCAGGCGAGCGAGCACACGAGGGTCGTCTATGCGCTCCACTACGCCGGGCTGATCCCCGCCGGCCCCGGCAAGTCGCACCAGAGCATCCGCGACGTGTCGCTTCTCGGCGCTCTGCCGAACATGGTCGTGGTGCAGCCGGCCAACTCGGAGGATACGCGCGCGCTCCTTCGCTGGGCCGTCCACGACGCGACCGAGAACGTCGCCCTCCGGCTTGCGATCGGCCCGTCGCCACGCCACATCGAGCTGCCCTCCGGGGCCGTCGCGCCCGGCCGGGGAGTCGTCGTGCGCGAGGGGTCGCAGGCTCTGCTCTTCGCGTACGGCCCGGTGATGCTGCACGAGGCGCTCACCGCCGCGGAGATGCTCGAAGATCGCGTGCAGGTCGTCAACATGCCGTGGCTGAACCGCGTCGACCGAGAATGGCTCGCCGAGCTCGTCGAGCCGTTCGAGGAGCTGTTCGTGCTCGAGGACCACGCGCCGGTCGGCGCTCTCGGCGACGCGCTCAGGCGCGAGCTCGGCGGTCGCAAGATCACCGTTTTTGGCGTCGAGGGCTGGCCCGCGTGCGGCACACCCGCCGAGGCGCTGCGGCATCACGGTCTCGACGGGTCGTCGCTCGCAAACCGGATCGCCGCCGTTCTGCCAGCGCGGACAAGCGCGAGATGACCTCCGCAGAGTTCTGGCAGACTCAGGCAGGGCCGTTGGGAATCGCGGGACGAATCTGGCGCTACGTCTACGGGACACCGCAACATTGGACCCGGGTTGTCATGGACCGGGAAACCGACCGCTACGTCCGTGCACTCGACTTCGGCTCGCTGCACGCACTCGAGATCAGCGGCGACAAGTGGTCGACCTTCGGGTTCGCGACTTACCGGTCGGTGAGGTACCGGAAGGGAACGGAATACGATTGGTGCGCAGGCCCGCTCGACGAGAGATTCGACATCATTCTCGCCGAGCAGGTGCTAGAGCACGTCGCCGATCCACGAGCGGCGCTCCTGAACGCTCGCACGATGCTGAGGCCGGGAGGCGTGCTCGTCCTGACGACCCCGTTCCTCATTCGTCGCCACGACGACCCGATCGACTGCTCCCGCTGGACGCCCCTCGGCCTCGAGTACCTGCTGAAGCAGTGCGGCTTCCTCGACGTGGAGACCGGGGCGTGGGGGAATCGGGGGTGCGTCCGAGCGAACTTCGAGCGCTGGGCCCGCTACGTCCCCTGGCGCCACTCGCTCCGGAACGAACCGAACTTTCCGGTCTCAGTGTGGGCCTTTGCGCGCTAGTGGGCCGACGTCGTCGCCCCTGCTGAGGTGAAGCTCGTTTCGTGACTCCGGCCTGGGTCGTCCTGCCGGATCCCTTCTCGTCGCGCCTCTTCTTCGATACGGGGATCGTCGAGCACCTGCGGTCGCGCCTCGGTGAGCGGCTTGCGCTGGTCCTGGCTGAAGGCGAGCGGGAGTGGGCCGGGCGTGCGCCGGGCGTGCAGGTGATCGCTGCGGATGAGCTCTTCCCGTCGAGTGTCCCTCCAGGCGACAAGATCCGTCGTCGCGCCGACCGCTGGCTGGACGCGAAGATCGGCTTCTACCCGCTTTCTGTCAGGCAGAGCCTTCGCCACGGGTTCAACCGCGAGCGGATGCAACCGGGACATCAGAACTGGTTTCTCGATCCCACGCGCGCAGGGCCGTTGCCGAAGTCGGAGATGCTCGACCGCGCCATGACGAAATGGCACTACGGCCGATTACGTCACGTGGCGCGCCCGCTGCTCGATCGGCTTCGGCGCGAGCGTCCGGCTATTGCTCTCGCCAACACGCAGATGCATTCCATCGTTCCCTTCATCGTCGGCGCACGACGCGTGGGCCTTCCGGTCGTGGGACACATCGCCAGCTGGGACCACACCGTCGGCAAAGGAATCGTCCCGCCCGACCTGCGCCGCTACATCGTTCAGAACGACGTGATGCGCGACGACCTCGTGCGCTATCACCACGTCGATCCGGCGCGTGTCGTCGTCACCGGCTGGCCGCAGACGGATGTCTTCCATCGCAAGCGGCCCCGTGACGAGTACGACCGCGTCGTGCGCGAGCTCGGCCTCGACCCGTCGCGGCCGGTCGTGCTCGTGATGGGGAACACGCCGACGAATGCGCCCTACGAGGCGCGCTTCGTCGAGCGACTCGTGTCCTGGTGGGAACAGAGCGGCGCCGTCGGGCGCTTCTCGGTGCTCTTTCGGCCACATCCGCGCGACCGGCAATGGCGCGAGCGCTTCAAACCGGCGCTCTTCCGCGAGAACGCCGCGGTGCAAGAGCCGAGCTTCACCGATCTGGAGACCCTCGCCGTGTTGCTCCAGCACGGCGACGTGGTCACCTCGAATGCGGGGACGATTCTCCTCGACGCGCTGGTCAACGACAGACCGGCGGTGTGCGTGCTGTACGACGAGGGCGCGCCTCCGGGCGAGAGCTGGGCGTTGAAGAACGTCAGCGGCGAGCACTACAAGGCGCTGCTCGAGTCGGACGC
>WNFU01007312.1_pt1 | contig 13096 bp, 16 predicted proteins | sample 5400121 | NCBI WGS metagenome assembly WNFU01 (sample SAMN13153360, study PRJNA577476) | soil metagenome | isolation source: 100 cm soil or saprolite under grassland replicate 1 | place: USA:California | collected 2016-06-15 | reverse complement strand
CGGGAAAGCGCCGGATGCGCATCGCCTCCTCGGCCAGTGCCTCGACGATCGAGCTCTTCGAGCGGTTCAGGCGCTTCGCCTCCGCCGCGATCGCGCGGTCGGTGGCCGCGGAGAAGCGGACGCTGAACGGCTCGCCTTTAGCCTTGGTCGCCATTCGCTCATCTTACAGAACTTACAGCGTGTCCCAATCGGCCTCGTAAGCTAGAGCCGTGCCCGAAGTGAATACGTCGTCGATGCACGATGCGCGGGACGTCGAGGACAAGAGATTGTTGGATGCCGGTGAGCACAAGCTGCTGCTCGCGGGCTACTTCCATGCGGTGCGGGAGCGCTGCTTCCTGCGCCTGCGCGACCGCGATGCGGGCGACGAGGCGGCGCAGCGCGTGTTCGAGCGGCTGGCCGCGGAGCTGGCGCGCGGCCGCGCGTACCCGGTGCCGTTCCGGGTCGTGGTGCACATGGTGACCGAGTGGACGCTGCGAGGCTTCTACGCCGGCGGGAAGCGGGACGACGCGCTGCCGGAGAGCTGGGATCCGGAGGCGCCGGACGCGTTCGAGCGAGTCGACGCGCGGCTGGACTTGGAGTTGCTGTTCGTGGACCTGCCGCAACGGCAGCGAGAGGTGGTCGAACTCCTCTACCGCGAAGGCCTGTCGCATGAGCAGATCGCGGAGCGGCTGGGCCTGAAGCGGAACGCGGTCGACCAGGCGCTGCATAACGCGCATGCGAACCTGGCGGAAAAGCTGCGTGGCTGAGCGGGTGGAGGAGCTGTTCGGCGAGTACGCGTCCGCGTATGCGCGCGGCGAGCGGCCGCAAGCGCGCGAGTTCCTCGCGCGTGCGGGCGGGCAGGTGGACGAGCTGGCGAGCCTGATCGATGCGTTCCTGGCGCGCGCGCCGGCGCCGACGCCGGACGAGCACGCGGTGGAACTGTTCGATGCGTGGCAGGCGGGCGAGTCGCCGCTGCTGCGGCTGCGGGTGGCGCGCGGCCTGACGCGGGACGCGATCGTCGCGACGCTTGTGAAGACGCTCGGCCTCGACCCAAAGAAGAAGGAGAAGGTGGGGCGCTACTACCACGAGCTCGAGTCCGGGCTGCTGGAGCCGGAGCGCGTCGACCGTCGAGTGTGGGACGTGCTCGCGGAGACGCTGAGCGCGCGGGCCGCGGACTTGGTCGCGTGGCGGCCGCGGCGACCCGAGTTCCCGGCGGCGGCGCTCGCGCGCGCGTCCCAGCCGGTGATGGCGGCGATGCGCGTGCCGGAGCCGCCGCACGAGCCCGAGGACGAGGTCGACCGACTCTTTCGCGCGGCACGGAAATAAGGTCCGCGTGGTATTCTTTTCGTATGACAATCCAAGTCCCAGTACGTCTGACAGAAGAGGACGTGGCCGCATTGGACGCGATCGTCGCCGCAGGTCGCTTCGCAAGCAGGAGCGAGGCGCTGCGTGCCGGTCTGGCTCGAGTCCTGCACGAGGAGCGGGAGCGCGCGATCGACGACGCCTACCGCCGCGGTTACGGCGAGAAGCCGCAGGAAGAGTGGGTGGGCGAGGTCGGTCTCGCAGGCCTGGCGGCCTTCGATCGGGCCGAGGGCGGCGAGCCGCTCTGAACCGCGGCGAGATTCGAGACGTCGATGTGCCCGGAGGGCGGCGTCCGGTCGTCATCGTCACGCGCGACCGTGCGATCCCCGTGCTCGCCCAAGTCACCGTCGCCGCCGTGACCGGGACGATCCGCGGACTGCCGACCGAGGTGCCGGTGGGACCGGAGCAGGGGCTCGCTCGCGAATCGGCGGTCAACTGCGACAACATCTTCACGATCCCGAAGAGCGCGCTCGGCCGCCGGCGAGGCGACCTCGACGCAGAGTCCCTCGATCAACTGCGGAACGCTCTTCGGATCGCGCTCGATATCGACTGAGCTTCGAGCCGGTCGAGGGGCTACTTCGATGCTCGCGATCCCCCGCGAGGAGAGATCGTGATCCAGCAGCACCCGCACCTACGAAGGCGGGACGTGCACGATCCAGGGATAGAGCTCGAGGTGTTCCTCGATCGGGCGGCGGTTCTCGGCGATCGCTTCGTCGATCTCCGCGGGGTAGGCGTCGTAGTACGCCTGCGCGAGACGGGCCTGCCGTGCGTTGATGAACTCGTGGCCCTTGATCAGCGCGTCGGCCGAGCCGTAGCCCTGGCACATCTCGACGATCTCCCATAACGTCGAGTCCCGTCCCGATCACCCAGGGGCGGCGGCGGGCATCCTCGCCGCGAAATTACTGCGTGTCCAATCGGGCCTGAGGAGTCTCCGGTCCCGTTCGAACTTAGCGAAATTCTCTAGCCCAGGACTGCGCAGACGTCCCGCGTCGTCCCGCCGCTCTGTGTGTAGCTGAGGAAACCGAAGTCCGAGTCGTACTGCCAGACGACCGGACCGGTCGTGAGGAGCAGTTGACCCGGCGGCCGGTCGAACTGCGGGCCGTAGTCGGTCTCGGTCCAGCCGGTGGCGGTGGGCGAGATGATGATCGGCCCGGAGCCGTTGAAGTCGATGTACTTGTGGGTCGTCTCGTTCGTCAGCCGCTCCTTGAACGTGCCCGTGTACGTGAAGGTGCCGTCGCTGAACGTCGTCACGTAGGTGTTGTTGACGAGGATGTGGCGCGAGACCGTGAACGTGCAGACGCCGGGAAAGCTGTCGTCGGTGAACGGGCTGAACTCCCGCGTCGGCTTGCCGGCCGAGGCCGCAGAGACGACGATCGCCGCGCCGGCGACGATCGCTACGAGGGCAGACAGACGCATGACGCTCTCCTTTTCTCCCCCGAGAAGGCCACTCTCGTGCGCGGCCCGCGGGAAGTCAAGCAGGCCGTCGTACGCTGGAGCCGTGCCCGATGCGACTACGTCGTCGATGCACGATGCGCGGGACGTCGAGGACAAGCGACTGCTCGACACCGGTGAGCACAGGCTGCTGCTCGCGGGCTATTTCCATGCGGTGCGGGAGCGCTGCTTCCTGCGCCTACGCGACCGCGATGCGGGTGACGAGGCGGCGCAGCGGGTGTTCGAGCGGCTGGCCGGGGAGCTGGCGCGCGGCCGCGCGTACCCGGTGCCGTTTCGGGTGGTCATGCACATGGTGACCGAGTGGACGCTGCGCGGGTTCTACGCCGGCGTGAAGCGGGACGATTCGCTGCCGGAGGGCTGGGATCCGGAGGCGCCGGACGCGTTCGAGCGCGTTGACGCGCGGCTGGACTTGGATTTGTTGCTGGCCGAACTGCCGGGGCGGCAGCGCGAGGTGGCGGAGCTGCTGTATCGAGAGGGACTTGCGCACGGGCAGATCGCGGAGCGGCTAGGTCTGAAGCGGAACGCGGTCGACCAGGCGCTGCACAACGCGCACGCGAAGCTGGCGGAGAAGCTGCGTGGCTGAGCGGGTGGAGGAGCTGTTCGGCGAGTACGCGGCCGCGTATGCGCGCGGCGAGCGGCCGCAGGCGCGCGAGTTCCTCGCGCGCGCGGGCGCTCGGGTGGACGAGCTGGCGAGCCTGATCGATGTGCTCCTGGCGCGCGCGCCGGCGCCGGCGCTGGACGAGCAGGCGGTGGAGCTGTTCGAGGCGTGGCAGGCGGGCGAGTCGCCGCTGCTGCGGCTGCAGACAGCGCGCGGCCTGACGCGTGAAACGGTGGTGTCGACGCTGATAAGAACGCTCGGACTCGACCCGACGAAGGAAGCAAAGGTGACGCGCTACTACCACGAGCTGGAATCGGGGGCTCCTCGAGCCGGAGCGAGTTGATCGCCGAGTGTGGGATGCCCTCGCTGAGACCCTCGGCGCACGACTCGGCGATCTCCTCGCCTGGCGTCCGCGGCAAGTGGACTTTCCGGCGCCTGCGTTCGCGCGAGCCCCCGGCCCGATGATGGCCTCAATGCGCGCGCCCGAGCCGACGCAGGAGTCCGAGGACGAGATCGATCGCCTCTTCCGTTCCGGATCAGACGCGCCGTAGAATCGGCCGGCTTTGCGAGATGAGGACGTTCGCACGTCGTGTATGGCACAACTGTCGATCTTCGTCGCGCAATTCGGCGAGGACGTGCCATACGCCGGCGGTCTCGACCGCGGCTTCGCGTTTCGCGGGGCGCGCGTTCCGTATCTGAACCGGCAGAAGGGGATTTACCGCGCGGCCGTGCAGCGTGGACCTGCGGCGTTGTCGATCCAGACGTCCGCGAAGTCGCCGTACGACGACGAGATCCTCGCTGACGGTTTCGCCTATGCATATCGCGCCGGTGACGTCAATCAGTCAGACAACCGCGCTCTCCGCGCCGCATACGAGCTGCACGTGCCGATCGTCTACTTCATCGGGACGCGGCCGGGTTGGTACAAGCCGTTGTTCCCCTGCTTCGTGCGTGCCGATGATCCGGTCGCACAGCGCGTGATTGTCACGCCCGGTGTTCTACGAGGGCCGATGGACGAGCCCGAGCCTGTGGCGCTCGAGGATCCGATTGAGCGCCGATATGCGGTGCGCGAAACGCGCGTCCGCCTTCACCAGGCGCGGTTCCGCGGGCGCGTCGTTCCTGCCTACGACAGCCGGTGTGCGATCTGCAGCTTGCAAGAGTTGCGCCTGCTGGACGCCGCGCACATCGTCGGAGATGTCGAGCTCGGCGGCGCGGCGACCGTCCGAAACGGCCTGAGTCTGTGCGCGATCCACCACCGCGCGTTCGACCAGGATCTCGTCGGTGTGTCGCCCGACTTCGTGGTGCACGTATCCACCCGCCTGCTCGAGGACGACGACGGGCCGATGCTCGATCTGCTGAAAGGCTTCCACCAGACGCCGCTCAATCTCCCGCGGCGAAGAATGGATCTGCCCGATCAGGAGCGACTTGACGCGCGGTTCGAGCGCTTCCTCGCCCTCGCCTCCTAGCTCGCTTCCGGGACCACCAAGGCAGGCGGCGGCGGACTGAGCAACGGCGACCGCTCACAATGTTGAAGGGTTGTCCCTAGCTGACTCGCCATGAAACTCAACGTGTGGGAAATCGCCGTCGCCGTCGTCGGCGCATTGTTCGCCTGCATCTTTGTGTTCAGCAATGTCTCCGGGGTCGGATTAGGCCTTCTGTGCGCGGACGTTCTTTGGCTTCTGACACGCGTCGAAATCGTCGAAAAGCCGGGGGGACCCGGCCGATACGCAACTCTTCGTGGTCGCTTGGGACTTGTCAAGGTCGTCTTCATCGCGGGGATCTACTCGGCGGTGATCTACGGCACCGTCATCGTGCATCATGACGCCAAGAAAACTCGAGTAGGCATCGTTGCGTCGTTCGCTCTGGCGGGGCTCGCGTTCCTCCTCCTCGGCGAACTTCAAAGGGGCGGCAACGACGCAATCAATTGGCTCATCGGCGCGAGAGCGGAGAGACGCATCGGCAGAGAGCTTGATCGGCTCGCCGAGAAAGGTTGGTTCGTCCTCCACGGCTACAAGCGCGATTGGGGCGGCGACATCGACCACCTCGCGGTCGGACCTAACGGCGCATACATGGTCGAGACTAAGAGCTACGCGTTTCGCCGCTCAGACCTGCGCCGTGCAGCTTGGAACGCTGCGTGGTTGAGGGAGAAGCTCCATATTCGCTGGGTCACAGGCGTCTTGTGCGTCAACGAGGCTCGGCCGCCGACGCGTGAGGGTGCCATCTGGGTGATGGGACATGACGAGCTCCTGCCTTGGCTCGAGAAACAGCGGGATGCTGCCGTTGATCCTGATCGAGCTCGCGAGGTCCTGGTTCCGCGCCCTCCGACCAAACGGCGCTTACGACGTTTCATGCGTCGTAGCGAAGGATGATGCGACTTCTGCCCGCCTCGCGTGGCGCTGGCTCGCTTCGCAAGTGAGTTACGGCGTAGTCAGTTGGCTACTCGAGCCTGATCCACTGCTCTGACCGATCTTCCCAAGGCTCTTCGGACTCGCGAGCGTCGCGCCATTTGCGGACGGCCCTGACCTCCAGGGTAGAATCGTCGCCGCGCGGCACAAGAATCTCCACGCTTTCACTCTCGCCGCCGGCCAGAAGGGGCCGCGGCAGTCTTTCCTCGTTTCCCATGCGGTCACCGTTCTTGTTCTCGAGCCATACACGGACGCGACGTGCGTGACTGGCGCCGACGTTTGTAAGCCAGAGAACGACGCGCCAGTGGTCGGGGGCGGCGTTAACTGGCTCGGGGTCAACGGCGATCCGCGCTTTGCGCCTATCTCGAAACTCCTGCCATTTGATGTTCGCCTGCCACCACGAGATGACTAACGAGGCCGCGGCGAGAACAATCGCGACAACAGACAGGGTAAACGCAGAGGCAAGGAACACTGACGCCCAGATCTTCTCAGGCAGAGGCGAAATTCAAGGCGGACGTGCGGGCGTGCTGCACATAGTCGGCCACGAGACGCTATGAATCGACTGGACATCTATGGAGCCGGGTTGCGCTCTCGACTGCCTATGGCCAGGCTGTCTTTTCCACGCTATGATCGCATGTAATGGATCTTACTGATGCACACTCCGAGCTGAAAGCCGTACTCATTGACGCGCGCGATGTTGCCGGCGGGCTGCTCGAACGTATGAACGACGACGGTGACGTCTCGCCGATTGAGGTGGTGAGCGCACTTGAGTCGCTCGGGTTGATCGATAACCGTCGCGCGACGCTTCTTGAACGATTCCGCTCGGCGGCGACCGTCGGCAAGCGCCGCGAGAAAGAGCGATCGATTCGACAGTTTGTCCTCGGCGCGCTGGACAAGCTGCGTACTCCTCAAACATCGGGCTTCCTCGAGGACTACCTGTACGCGACGGAGCTAGTGACGTTCAAGTCTCGGGGTGTCAGTGCATTGCGCCGCGACGAGTTCAGTGCTTGGAACCGCGATCACCGTGAAGACCGTTTGCGTGTTGCATACATCGTTCCTTGTCTCGATACGAATGGCCGGAAGGTGAATCACTGGATGGCCCGTTCCGACTGGCCTTTGGCGGCGAGGATCGTCGTTCCTGAAGCCGAACACCTTTGGCGAGTAACGCGCATCGCCGCGCTCGTCGACGCATACCGCGACGCCGAACCGGAATCAGGGCCGCTGTTCACGCCGCTGATCGATCGGTACGCGCGCGAAGCGCTCGGCGAAGAGGTGTTCGATTCACTCGCCGGCCATGCCGATCGCGTCGAAGAGCTCGACGAGCACGCGAGACAGCTGATCGATGTGTTGCACAACCAGGTCGCTTCGAGACAGGACGAAGCAGCGAAGCGAGTCGAGGCACGGGACGCGGAGCAACAGCTATGGGGTGTGAGCACGCCGTGACGCTGCTCCAACTTCATGTCGGAGCGTCAGGATGCTGACCGAGCAGGAGGAACTCCAACTCCAACAGCTTCGTCTACTCGAGTCCGCGATGCGCCGGGCGGACGCGAACGCGGACGGAAACGAATCGCCGCGCCTGCCGTGCGTCAGCCGCGCCCGTCTGCTGCCGGATGAGTGGTCGCTCATCGGCGATACAGAACTCTGGCGGTGGCAGACGGAGGCGCTCAAGGCTTGGTTTGACGCCGGTTGCCGTGGGACGATCAAGGTCGTCACAGGGGCTGGCAAGACCATTCTGGCGCTCGCGATCGCCGAACGGCTCCAGCGACGCGATCCTGATTTGCGAGTCGCCGTGGTCGTTCCGACGATCGTGCTGATGCAGCAATGGTTTGAAACGATCGCTGACCGCTCGAACATGCCCCGCGCCGCCGTCGGAAGATTGGGCGGTGGCCACACCGATGACCTGGAGGGCGATCGACGCATCCTCATCAGCGTGCTCGCAAGCGCGCGAAAGGCGTTGCCCGCCCTGGCGCAGCGGAGTGGAGCGGGTGATCACCTGCTACTCGTCATAGACGAATCTCACCGCGCCGGGGCGCCAGAAATGTCACAGGTACTCAAAACGGATCGCGCATACACGCTTGGTCTGTCGGCAACTCCAGAACGTGGCGACGGTTCATTCGAGGATGAGGATGAAAACGAGACCTTGACGCGCGAGCTCGGCGACGTCGTCTTCGAGCTTTCGTATGCAGACGCAATCCGTGAAGGCATCCTTCCTCCGTTCGAGGTCCATCACTACGGATTGCCGCTCGATGCCGCCGAGGCGCAGGAATATGCCACGCTGACGCGCTCGATCAACGACACACGCCGTGAGCTGACGGCGCGGTCGCCCGCCGCCCGCAAAGCGCGCGGTTCGGGCGGCTTGCTGCAATGGGCGCGCAAGAATGCCGGCAGCTCCGGCGATATGTCTGCACTGGCTGCTCGGTACGTCAACGACAGTACGCGACGAAAGCAGCTCCTGTACCGCGCCGAGAGCAGGACAGAAGCCACGCTTTCTCTCGTGCGCCAGGCTTTGGCCGAACGCGCGGAAGCCCGAGTCATTCTCTTCCACGAGAGCATCGACGAAGTCGCGGATCTTTTCGAACGCATGATGCGCTCCGGGATTCCGGCTGTGATGGAACACAGCGAGCTCTCTCAGGAACTTCGCGACCGGACACTCGAACTGTTTCGTCGAGGAACAGCCCGTGTGATTGTCTCGGCACGCTCGCTCATCGAAGGGTTCAACGTGCCGGCGGCCGATCTCGGCATCATCGTTGCGTCCTCGGCATCGCCGCGGCAGCGCATTCAAAGCATCGGCCGTGTCTTGCGGAAATTCTCGGTCGGCGAAGGCGAGGAAAAGTCGTCGCGCATCTGCGTCCTCTATGTCCGCGATACCGTCGACGAGACGATCTACGAAAAGCAAGATTGGGATCGGCTGATCGGCGTAGACCGCAATCGCTACTTCGCTTGGGATCCACCGAGCGACCCGATCGAGCAGTCAGGATCGCCGCGAGCGGCCATTCCAGACGAAGAACAGGTCGACGTCGCCACACTCAAGCCAGGTGATCTCTATCCGGCCCGCTACCAAGGTGCCGAATACAGCGTGGATACGCGTGGGAACGTCGTCGACGCGGACCGTCATCTCGCGCTCAATCCTCAGGGCGTACCCGAGCTGGTGATCGACGTTCGAGGCAAACCGGGCCGGTTTCGCGTGACTCCTCGACACCACGCGATCCTTGTCCGTGCGAACGGCGAGGACGGCGAATGGTCGACTCGTTTCGCCGGTCAGCTCAAGGAGCCGTTCAGGTTTCCGGAAACTCCTGAGTCCCTTACGCCTGGCACAGGTGACCTGGATGTCGCCGCGCTCTCTCCTGGTGATGACTATCCGGGTCCGCTGACCCCTGCTGAGGAGCTGCGGTTCCGGCAGCGCCAAGGGGGCGTCATTGCCCGAAAGGTGCGCGGCGGCGAGACAGTTGCCCGCGGCGTCGAGGCGGAGCGCCTGCTCGAAGCCTTGCGCAAACTCACGCGTACAGAGTCCCCGCTGACGCGCTTTTACGTGAACGAGCTCGGGCACGCGTTCTGGCGTGAAGCCGGCCGCGGGCGTTTTATCGCGGCACTCGAGGGCGATCTCGGGTTTCCGAAGTGACCGCCGTGAAGTTCCGGTGCCGCCCTTTTGCGCCCCGGCCATGGAAGGGCCGATACTCTCGCGTGCCCGGCGAGACCACAGCGTTCCATCTCCGGTTCATCAAAGGCAACTGGTGGCCCGTTGTGGAATGGAGGATCGGCGACGAGACCGCTAGTTGCGCAATGGTGGACGAGGGACACGTCGCCGTCCTTGTTGGTGCGGTGAATGCCGGTAAGTCAAACCTCGGTGCACCATCTGGCGGAGCTTTCTTAATTGACGAGTACGGCCGTGTCCTCGTTCCTGCAAGTGATCGTGATCGACTGCACGTCACGGTGGTCGCCGAGTGCACCGGGCCTCTTCGCTTTCACGATGTGTTCTCGGCGGGCGAGCCGTTCGACCTCTACGACGACCGCGGGCTCCGATGCGGAGATCCATGGAATCGACCCTACGTCGGCTTAGGCACAATCTGAGCGCGGGTGGGCAACTCTACTTCTGGCGTGAAGATGAAAGCGGCGCGCGCATGGAGCTTCCTCCGGCCCAGGACAGTTCGCTCGTCGCGAAATTGCGGGAGTTGCCGTACGGCCCTGTTCGTTTCTTGGCCGGCGTCGGTGGCGTCGTCATAACTAAGGTGCCGCCACTCTGGGAGCCGCGTTACGTCGGGAGGCTCGACCTGCGAACGTGGTTCGCCAAGGAGGTACTCCCGTGAGACCTCCATTTTCGGTCTTCACCGGCAACTGCCCGAAGAATGTCTCCCGAGACGCCAAATACGCCGTTCGCTCTCACCGCGATGGGCCCGTTGTCGGTCTGCTCTACCGCCGACCGGATGGCGAGGAGTGGCACGCGACGACTCGGAAACACCCCGACCTTGTCGAGATGGTCAACGAGGTGAAGCTCACGGCGGGTGACGCGCCCAACGGCCCCTTCTACATCAACGAGTTTTCCCAAGTGATCGTGCCCGCCGGTCCGGACGCGCGCTATTACCTCGCCGGGGAGTACGAACAGGAGGTCGAATTCGAATTCGAGGGCCACACTTTGAGCGGTCGGGCGGTCGACTTGGACGGTCGGCCGCTTCAGCCCGGCGAAATCTGGACAGGTCCGCACCCTGGCATTCCGTATGTGTTGAAAGCAGGGGGCGGAGACATCTACTACACGTCGGTGCCCCGTGAGAACGTCACGAGGAAGGACTGGCTCAGTCAGCACGTCGGAGCCGCCGCCGCCGCGGCGTTCGCGCGCCGCATCCAAGAGGTAAAGGGATGGGCGGGCGGTCGCTTCTATGTGAACGAGTGGCAGGAACTGTTCGCGCCGCTCATGACCACTGGCCGCCTCACCTATGTGTACGTCGGCCACCTCGACCTCGATGCTCCGTGGTTCTCCAAGCCAGAACAGAGAACCATGCAGTAAGGGCATGGAAAACCAAGCTTGACTTTTGCTGTATCGACCTTCATGATGGGACATGGCTGATCCAGTCAAGTCAGGGAGGTAGTGCAGTTGGCAACGAGGAGGAAGCGTCGGAGCGGCTGGAAGCACCCGCTCGACAGCAACAGGAATAGGCGTCGCTGCGTAAAGCGCCGCCGCAGTGCCAGCGCCTCCGCGCGGCACGCGGTGATCGCCCTGCGAGAAGCAGAGCTGCGGCTCGAGTTGCAACACGAGCGCAAGCGTTTTCAGTCGGCCGGCCGGCGTGGCCCGGGGCGGCGGCCCTCGCGCGGCCTGGAGCCGCGGAGAGCGTGGTAGGCGGATGACCGACCCGAGACCGCTTCAGATCGCCGAAGGGTGGGCCGACACGGAGTTCAACGGCGTGCCGATCGTCGAGTGCGTCTTGCGTGCATTTGTCGGGCGCTGCCAGGCCTGCGGCGGCGCAGCTGAAGAGCAGCGCGAAGGAAGCGTCCTGATCAATCCCCTCGAGATCGACGGAACGCTCTACGGCGACACGCTCTGTGTCGGCTGTTGCGACGACGAGCCTGACGGGTTCTTCTTCGTACTGCCGCCGCTCGACGACGGGCAAGGCCCGGAAGGCGAGGGCTGGTGATGCACCCGCCCAAGAAGTGAAAAGGCTCGCCGAAGCGAGCCTTTCCCGAAGTCCCAGGTCAGCGCCTGGCAACTCCGTTCGCAAAACACATAGTAGCCGGGCGCTGGTCTCACCGAACCGCGAAGAAACGCAGAAGGGAGTAGTGAGGCTTTGTCCAGCAACGTATTGCCAATCAACCCCGGCGGCGGCGAGCCGACCGCCACGATCGAGAGCGGCGAGCTCGTCCTCGACGGCTTCCACGAGCGCGACCCGCAGGTACTCGCGCTCGCAAAGGAAGCTGAGAACCTCGACGCGCTCGTCCACGACCTGCTCGCAGTCGGCGGACGTGCTCTGACGGCTGCACAGGCGACGACCGACGTCGCCGTCGTCGAGAAGGCTTTCGGCGACATGACCAGCACGTTCACGCGCGGGCTCGACGACTTCACCGACGAGCTCGAGGTGAAGACGAAGGAGCTGCTCGACGGCGACGACGGCGCGCTGCCGCGTTCGTTCGGGGAGTTCAAGGCCAACCTCGAGGAGCTGCTCGGCGACACGTTCGACCCCGACAGCAAGCAGAGCGTGATCGCGACGTTCGAGCAGGTCATGCGCAACAGCACCGTCGACCACCTGAAGGCGATGCGCGCCTTGATCGATCCCGACAACGACGAGAGCCCCCTTGGCCGGTACCGCAGCGAGATCGTCAAGAGCGTGGAAAAGGAAACGGCCAAGCTGCAGAAGGCAGTCGACGAGCTCAAGACGCAGCTGGCCGTCGACGAGACGAAGGCGCGGATGTTCGAGCTCACCACCAAGAAGGGCTTCACCTTTGAGGACGAGCTCGAGGCGAGCCTGATCGAGATCTGCCAGCCGCACGGCGACATTGCCGAGCGCGTCGGCGGAACGCCCGGCGCGCGCGGCAAGAAGGGCGACTTCCAGATCAACCTGAATCCCGACGACAGTGCCGGACAGGACGTCTGCTTCACCCTCGAGGCGAAGAACCAGCAGAAGAGTCTCAGGGACATCCTCAAGGAGCTCGACGGCTGCATCGCCAACCGTGGCGCGCTCGCCGGAATCGCTGTCTTCGCAAAGCACGAGCAGTGCCCCGGCGAGAGTCCCTTCCAGGCATACGGGAACCGTGCGCTCGTTGTGTTCGACCCCAATGAGCAGACCGATCTCGCGCTCAGGCTCGCGGTTGCGTGGGGCCGTTGGGTCGTCCGCCGGCAGCTCTCCGCCGACACGGACTCGATCGACCTCGACCGGATCGGGTCGCTGATCGACTGCGCACGACAGGCGATGCGCACGCAGTCCACGATCGACCGGGCGCTCACGACTTCAGCGAACAAGATCGGCGAGGCGAAAGGTCACCTCGCCTCGCTTGTGGCCGGCGTCGAAGCGGTGCTCGCCAGCATCGAGGGCGAGATCGCGGCTTGAGCGACAGTCCTGGGCCGGGGGCATGCCGCCCTCGGCCCGGCACTGCGATTTCACGACGAGAGGAGTGGTTTCTTCAATGAGCAACGAACGCAGCAAACCTACCGAGGCCTTCGGGATTCCCGGTAGACGACTAAGAGCCCATTCCGATAGGCAGGGACCCGGATCGAGATAGCGAAGTCCGACCTCGTTGTTGACATCAACGAGGGAGGGCGTGATGGGTCTGGTTGTCAAAGACGACGGTTGGCGGATCCCGGACCGGGTGTGGGCGCAGA
>WNFU01007311.1_pt1 | contig 13096 bp, 10 predicted proteins | sample 5400121 | NCBI WGS metagenome assembly WNFU01 (sample SAMN13153360, study PRJNA577476) | soil metagenome | isolation source: 100 cm soil or saprolite under grassland replicate 1 | place: USA:California | collected 2016-06-15 | reverse complement strand
CCTGATGGCCGATGGCACGCTGCCGCTCGGGGTGGCGTTGCTGTTCGCCGCGCTGCTGGGTGCGCTGCTGGTGCTGGTGGCGGGTGCGGCGCGGGTGTTGCAGTTGCGGGTGGTGGCACGGCGCCATCGCCGCGCTGACAAGGTGCCCTGAGCGGTCAGATCCTCGGTCCAGGGAGTGTCGACGACGATCGCACGGCGCAGGTAGTAGGTGGGTGGTACGGACGCGGCCGCCAAGCCGAGCTGCGCCGCGCCCTGGACGCCGTCAACTGCTGAGCAATCCTCAGGGGGATGTGGGAGTCCTGACGGCGACAGCCGACCACGGGCTGTGCCGTTCAGTGGACTTGGTGCTCACTGAGGATGATGCCCCGGTGTCGGGGAAGGTGATGGTTGCTCGTGCGCTGCGTTCCAGCAGGCCGCTGTGCAGGGTGATCCGTGCGTCCCACGGGCCAGCGGGTAGCCGCTTGTCCCGCCGTCACCTGCCACCTCCACGGGCGCCCGCGCAAGGTTCGGGCGGCTCATAGATGGTCCGGCGGTGCATGCTGCGCCGCAGCATGATCGGCGCTCTCTAGGGGCTGGGGGGGCGGCGGGGCCGACGGCTGGCGTTCGGCGGCAATGGCGTCCAACAGGCCGAGCAGCTCGCCGACGTTCAGCGGCTTGCTGAGGAACGCCCGCGCGCCCTGGCCAAGGAGCCGCCTGATCAGGGCGGGTCTGGCGTCGGCGCTGAGGATCACGACGGGGATGTCGGCGGTGCGGGCCTCGGCGCGCAGCCGCCGGAGCACCTCCTCGCCGGGCAGGTCGGGCAGGCCAAGGTCGAGCAGGATAAGGTCGGGGTGGTGCTGGGCGGCCAGGTCCAGGCCGAGCTGGGGCCGCATCGCCGAGATCAGCTTGGCGTCGTGTCGGCGCAGGATCTGCTCGACGAGCTGCAGGTTGGGCAGGTTGTCCTCGATGCACAGCACCGTCAGCGGCGGCCCGGCCGCCACGCCCTGGTTCTGGTCCGGCCCTGTCCCGGCGTGCTGCTGGCCCTCGGTCGGCTCGGCGGGAGCGTCGGCCAGGGCCAGCTCGACCCAGAAGGTGCTGCCCTCCCCGAGGGCGCTGGACACCTCCAGCGTCCCGCCCATCGCCTCGGCCAGCCGCCGGGACAGCGCCAGGCCAAGCCCGGTACCCTCGGCCGCCTGCTGCTCACCGATCCGCTCGAACGGAATGAACAAGCTCTCGAACGACTCCGGCGCGATGCCCGGGCCGGTATCGGTCACCATCACCCGCAGCCGCCCACCCGACACGGGCGCGCAGTCCAACCGCACGCTGCCACCCCGGTGGTTGTACTTGATGGCGTTGGACAACAAGTTGAGCACGACCTGCGCCAGCCGCTGGCGGTCAGCCTGGACGTAGGCGGCGCAACCCCCGGGCAGGTCCAGGTGCAGCACGACGCCGTGCTGGTCGGCCAGCGGCCGCAGCAGCTCGACCGCCTCGCCCACCACCTCGGCCACGCTGACCGGCTCCAACGACAGCGGCAGCCGGTCCGCGTCGATCGCTGCGATGTCCAACACCTCGTTGATCAGCGCCAGCAGGTGCACCGCGCCCTGATGGATCTGGTGCAGGCTGTCACGCTGCTCGTCGCTGAGCTGGTCCAGCTCCAGCAGCTGCGCGAACCCAAGGATCGCGTTCAAGGGGGTGCGCAGCTCGTGGCTCATGCGCGACAGGTACTCGCTCTTGATCTGGCTGGCCTGCTCGGCGTCCAGCTTGTCGTGGCGCAGGTCCTCTTCCAGCTCCGCCTGCACGGTCACGTCGCGGACCATGATCAGCAGCACGCCACTGCCGTCCTCGAGCTGGCGGATATAGGCCTCCAGCACCACCCAGCGCCCATCGGCATGGCGGGCGCGGACCCGCGCGGCGGTCTGCTTCTCCTGGCCGTCAAGCACCCGCCGCAGCGCCTGCGTGAACGGCTCGCGGTCGTCGGGATGCAGGATCGGGGTGTGGAAGATGTCCTCGCCCAGCCGCTGGCTGGGCGCACACCCCAAGATCCGCTCGACCGCCGGGCTCATCAACTGCACCCGCCCCTGGGGGTCCAGCAGCGTGATGATGTCGGGAGAGGCGTCGACCATCGCCTGCAGCTTGGCCCGGTGCTCGCGCAGCGCCACCTCGGCCTGGCGACGGACGCTGACATCGCGGACCGTCACCCAGACAAGCCTCCCCTGCTGGGTGTGGACTGGGGTCAGGCTGATCTCGGCGGGGAACTGGCTGCCGTCCCTCCGCTGTCCGGCCAGCCCACCGCGCGCTTCCATCGGCCGGGGCGCCGGAGCGGCCACATACCTGGCCCGCTGTGTCGGGTGGCCCGCCCGTGCCTGCTCGGGGACCAGCAGCTCGACCGGCTCGCCGAGCAGCTCCCGGCGGGGATAGCCAAACAGCCGCTCGGTCTGGGTGTTGACCCACACGATCCGGCCGTCGTCGTCCACCGCCACGACCGCGTCGGGCGCGGACTCCACCAGCCCCCAGATGGCCGCCTCGTCGACGATCATCAGGTGCGCGCGCCTCACTTTCGGATACGGCCAAGCGGACGTCACAACCCAGGCTCACACCATCTGGGCCCAGGCGGATGCACGCATCCCCACTGACATCGGACGCCAGCCAGCCGCCCTTGAGCGGCGACCACGGACACGAGAAGCACCTCGAACGGCGTCGATCATGAATTCGCGGTCGCCTGGGCCAGGGCGTTCGGATTGATGCAAGCTGGGGATGGCGTCTATCCAGACGGCACTGGAAAGCTCGCGGTTCGGCGACTTCGACTGGACTCGAACGACGGCGCTCGACCGGCCCGGGCGGGCGCCACCGATGAGTTTTCCGCCCAGGCCTGGTCTGTACAGACGAACTATTGCTCTGTGAGGAGGTTGCGATGCGCAAGATCGTGGCGGGACTGCTCATCTCGTTGGACGGCGTGGTGGAGTCGCCCAACGAGTGGGGCTTCTCCCAGTACTTCAACGATGAGATGAGTGAGGGGATCGCCGCCGGGGTAGCGCAGGCGGACGCCGTGCTGCTGGGGCGGCGCACGTACCTGGAGTTCGCCGAGTTGTGGCCGAATCAGGGCAGCGATGTGCTGATGGCCGACTTCCTGAACAGCTCACCCAAGTACGTGGTGTCGTCCACGCTTGACGCGCTCGAGTGGGCTAACTCAAGCCTGGTCTCAGGCGACCTCGCCGAGGAGCTCACGAAGCTCAAGCAGCAGCCTGGCAAGAACATCCTGATCCCGGGTAGTCCCACGCTGGTGCGGTCGCTGCTGCGCGACGGGCTGCTCGATGAGCTCAGCCTCAATATCTGCCCGGTCGTGGTCGGCTCCGGCATGCGCCTCTTCGACGAGATGACCGATCAAGTGCGTCTCAACCTCGTGGAGTCGACGACCCTGCGCACTGGCGTGCTTGGTGTGACGTACCAGCCGGCGAGCGCGTAGCACGCCCCAGTCCGGACCACGACGGCGCCGGCGCGTGCTGGCGGCCCCGCGGGAGGACCGCTGCTATGCGGGTTCGAAGTTGCCCATCAGACCGTGCTGGGTGGCAAACAGCGTCGCGGCGGCGCGGCTGGAGACCCCGAGCTTGGTGTAGATGTGCTCGACGTGGTTGGACACCGTCTTCGGGGTCACTACCAGCCGCTGAGCGATCTGCTTGTTGGAATGGCCGCGGGCCAGCAAGCCCAGCACCTCGACCTCCCGCGCGGTCAGCCCGGCGGGCCATTGGCGCCGCGCGGGCGCGCGGCGACCCGCGGCGCGCAGCACCGCATCCACCGCCCCGCCGTCCAGCCGGCCGGCGGTCGCCTCGGCCCGCAGTTCGCGGATGGCCCGGTCGGGGTCCAGCGGCGCTCGGTGCGGGCGCGGCTCGCTCATGGCGTGGTAGGCATCGGCCGCGGCCAGCAGCCGGTCCAACGGCGTGAGCGCGGCCGCGGTCAGCCCTCGCGGGTAGCCCGAGCCGTCCAGGCGCTCGTGATGGCGCGACGCGATCTGACAGATCCGGTCCAGCGTCGCCACGCGGGCCAGCATGCGATCTGTCAGATACGGGTGCAGGCGCACGCGCTCGAACTCGGCCTCCGAGAGCGGGCCCGGCTTGTCCCAGATCATGTTGGACACGCCGAGTCGGCCCAGGTCGTGGATGAGCCCCGCGCGTCGCACCGCGATCACGTCGTTGTCGGATAAACCCGACAGGCGCGCCGCCACACCCGCGAGGTTCGCCACCCCGCGCGAGTGGCCGGCCAGGTACGGGGACTTCAAGTCGACCAGGTCGGCCATCGCCCGCAGGACCTCGTCCATGTCCGACGCTGCGACCCGGCGAACCCGGCCGGGCTCGGCGTCGAGCACAGCGTCCCAGCTGGAGGCCTCGTCCAGGCCGTCCAGCAGCTTCGACGCGTGCTCGCAGAACAGGTCCGCGACCGCGGGGTCGAACAGCTTCCCCCGATGCTTCCGGACGACCGCCCGCGCCGCCTCGACACCCCGGCGGCGGCTGAGCACCTCGACCGGCCCGGCGAGCTGGACGAGCCGGGCGGACAGGCAGATCTCCTCGCCCCGCAGGCGGCGCGGATAACCCTTCCCGTCCCATTGCTCATACGCCTGACGAATCGCCAGACAGACCGCATCGTCCAGACCGATCCGGCCGGCGAACTGCGCGCCCAGTGTCGAGTGCGTCGTCAGGAACGTGCCCAACCGCTTCTGCGCCACCACCGGGAAGGCCGCAATCCGCTTGGCCCGCTCCACGCCGCTGCCGTACGAGCCGATCCGCCGCAACAGGAACGAGATGGTCTGGGCCGTGCTCATGCCGAGCACCTCGAACCCGATTCCCTTGAAGCTGATGTCGTCCCCCAACCATCTCGCCTGCTCAGCCGCGTCGGCATGGCAGTAGACGTTCATCAGCAGCCCGAGGTAATAGGTCGCCTCCCGGTCGCGATCGCCGGCACCCACGAGGTCAGCCAGGCGCACCGCGATCACCGTCTGGCGCATGCAGTGCTCCATGGGCTGCCCGAGTCCCAGATCGGCGGCGTAGGAGAGCGTCGCCACCAGCTCGGCGATCCGGATGCCGCCCACCTCGGGCCGATCAGACATAACGGAAGTCCACGGTCATGACCTGTGGCCGCCCCCCCATCCGCCTGCATGACGACGTGATCCTCCAGCGTAGCTCCTTCGGTCACGGGCGGCTCAGCGGGTCGTCTCCCGAGGCCGTCGTCGTCGCCGGCGCCACCAACCTGCGTTCCGCAGTCGATGGCGGGATCGAGAGATGCGAGAAACAATCATGGCGGGGCGAGGGGGCTCGGAATCCCGATCATGGAGTCCTCGGCATCGACGCCGGGCGACCGTGCCAGGGCACGGACGCGGAGCGCGAGAGTCGCAACCCCAATGGAGAGGAGCACGATCGCCACGCGTTGCAGGTAGCCGCCGCCCGTCTTTCTTTCGAGAGCTGCGTAGCTGACCAGGACCGCGAGAAACAGCAGACCGAAGAGGATCGTCGGCCGCGCCAGGCCGCGCCAGCCGTCCGCTCGACGCATGCGGGCCGCGAGGACGAACGGGGCCGCGATCGTCGCGACGCCACTGATCACGCCCACGACGAGGTGAATCGTGCCGTGCCATGAGCCTGCGGCGGCCGCCGTGGTGCAGCCCTGGTCGGCCGCCCGGCAGTCGAGCCGGAAGAAGGCGTCGGAGAGATTGTCGAGACCCATGAGCGACGCCGCCAACAGCCATGCGCCGAGCGCCGTTCCCCGGCCTGGTCCCGCGAGCGCGGGCCGGAGCGCAACGAGCGCGAGGAGAATGGTGAGCGCGCCGGCGATGCCTTGTGCGGTCAGCACCACCCACGGATACTGTGCGGTCAGTGCTCCGAGGTCGCTGACATCATGGCTGGCGACGGAGTAGCCACCGGCTTGCACTGCGCCGGCAGCGAGCCACCCAAGGTTGAAGACCACCATGCCGCCGATGGCCCCCATGCCAGCCATATCGCTCGACGCCGAAGCCTCGTGGGCGTGCGTTCCATCCTCCCCCTCCTGTTCATCCCCGAACGAAGGTAGGCAGGACGCTGTCGGCGATCATGGGGTGTTCGCCTCATCTTTCGACGCCAACGGGAACAGCTACCCCAGCAGCGTCCAACGTCATGACGACCTGACCAGTGGTGTTGCTGGTGGTGGGATGTTCGGATGGGTGCACGCAACCGTGGCGCGGGCCACCAGGGGTCCGCGCCACGGTTGCGTTTGGCTAGGTTGACTTGGATGCGGCTTGGCGCAGGGTGGCGCCGTACTGGTCGCTCTGCCGGTAGGTCGTTTCTGATGCGGGGCGGCCCGGCCAGACCATGATGAGATAGTCCTCGACCGGTTCGACCGCGACGAGATCAACCGCGGTGTCGCGGCCGCGGGCATGGACGCGGACCCGATAGTGGCCGGGACCCCCCTGGGTGAGCACCGGAAGGTTGTCTGGGGCGTCCGCCTGCGCCCCGGTGACGACCACGCGGCCGGTGATGGCCTCCATGGTGACCTCCACGACCTCGTCCCAGCCGCTGGTGGTCACCTGCGGCGCTTGGTTACGCACCTCGATCGACACCGCGACCTTGCCGGTGTGGATACCGGTGAAAATCACCGCGATGCCTGGCTGGGCGACGATGAGGCCATTGCTTGGGGTGAGGGGCAGCTGTGGCCCGTTCACCCCGGTGTCGGCCAACCAGAAGGTGTGGTAGGCCACTGGGACGGCGCCCTGGGCGGCCGCTATGAGCTCGCTCATGACCGTGATGCTATGCCGGATGTGCCTGGGCGGGGGCTGGCTGTGGTGCTCCTCTCCACGAGGACATCGCTCATCCGAGGTGTCCCTATTAAGGGACGGGGATGGGTGCTGGCTGTGGATTAAGGTTGGGGTCCTGGTAGTTGAAGGGGGTCCAGACGTGGAATGCGTCCCATGAGAGCACCCGATTGTCACGGTAGAAGCTGAGCAGGGCAAGGCCCCCATTGGTGTTCTGTGTGGCATCGATCATGCAGACGCTGTAGCCGTCGGGACCGGTGATCCCCTGTGGCACCTTGGGGATTTGGCACCAGTCGAAGGTTCGAGGACTGCCACCGCCGGTGTAGGCCCCCTCCCGGGTGGAGGCAAACGGGTACTCGTCACAGGTTTTGCCCGGTGGGCGAAAGTAGCTCTTCTTGCAGGCGGTATCGCGGTTCTTTTCGATCAGGGTGGCGTCGGTCAAACGGAATAACGGGGAGCCGTTGGGATAGGCGCCGGGCAGGCCGGACCCCAGTGCGTCGGAGAGGTGGTGGGCCAGCTCAGGGAACGACCGTGGGTCGGCCGGGTTCTGGGAGTAGACCATCGTCGGAATGTAGTTGGGGAAGACGCAGCCGGGCACCGTGTTGTTGCCCGGTAGTGCGTTGTCGCAGCCGACCGCGGGTGGCGTGGCGTCGCCAAGGGTGGAGGGTCCAACCCAGAGGGGGTTGGTCCAGAACCAGGTGAACCTGGTGAACGCCGACCCGACGTCTCCCGGGGCCGTGGCTGTGGTCCGGAAGAAGCCCTCACCGCTAGCTTCCGATGTGGTGGTCGGGAGTTGGGGTGGGAAGCTGGAGCTGAGCAGGACGCAGTCGCCGTAAGCGCAGGTGGCATATCCCTGCACCGTCGAGCCGACGGCGGTCCCCCAGGGCGTCCCAAACGGGGCGATTTCGAGCTGCTGGGCCCAGTCCGTAAGGGTGGCGTTGGTGTAGGACAGGCTCTTCTCGAAGAACCCCATCTCGCCGGTCACCGCACCGGTGTTCCTGTCGATGACGGTGAGCACCCACTGCCTGATCTCGCAGGCCTGGGTCCGGGTCAGCCACCAGCCGTTGAATGCGTGGTCGATGCACCATTGGGGAAGCGCCTGGATGGAGGCGGGGCTGACCTCGCCCGCCCGCACGCCCGACAGCGTCGGCGTTGCGGGTCCCGGTTTGACGGGCTCGATACAGGCGACCTGGGTCGGGCCGTTTGCAGCGAGGGTGCGCAGGTGGCTGCGGACCTGGTCGCAGCTTGCGGGCTGCGTCGTGCTGCCAGGGTCGGCAGGTGGCGGCCGACGCGGGGTGGCGTGTGCCTGTGCGTCGATGGTTGCTGTGGGGGCCTGCGCGGCAGCCGCCTGGATCGGGAGCACCGCCAAGACCAGGCCGGCGGCGAGAGCGCGTACGTTCCTGTGCACATGTCCTCCTGGACTGCGACCAACACCGTGGACAAGGGCAGTGGGTCAGGAGCGGCCCGCCTGGGGCGATACCGTGTCCTGCCGCGCCGCTGATCCCGAGGTTGGCGTGATGGCCGGGTTGGAGCCGGTGCGGGCGCGGTGGGCAAGGCCATGACGTCACCGCTGGTTCGAGGTCCGAAAGGGGAGTTCGGGTCTTGATCCGGGTCTTGACCCGAACGTTCGTCGAGTGTGTGGTCGCGTGGGAGTTGAGCTGTCGAGCCGCCGCAGGCGGGCCGGCGGCGAGACAGCGCGACCAGTCGCATCCCGGGTAGTTCTCAGACCATGGCATCCCTCCTCTGCGGCTGGGTGCGCCCTGAGCGGCGCAAGCCCGTCCAGTAGTGGGGAACGTGGGAGGGGCATCACGGACACCCTATTGAGTTCACTGTCACGTCACGCTCCCATCCCGTTGACAAGGTGACCAGGCAGAAGACCGGCAGAAGACCGGCAGCTTCGGCCTCGGACATGCTGTCGTGGCCGCCTCGCCCAAGGCCGGCATGGGCGTCGCTGACCTGGTTGGTGATGACCACCCGGGACCTCACCGGCCCCAACGACACCGCCGCCGTCGCCCAGGACCGCAGCTAGCCGGTCCGGGCCTGCCCACCCCCACCCCCGACTCCCATCCGCGTGCGCGGATCTGGTGGCGGTCAACCCGTGGCCACCAGCGGATTGGCTCGCGCTGGAGCTGAGCCGATCTTGTGGCGCGCTTGAGGAGGCCTTGAGGGCCGCCCACCAGGCTGAAAGCAACCCGGGGCACCACCACCCGCCCCGCCAGCCCGAAAGGCACCCCACATGCGCCACACCCCCACCACCAGCCGCACCCGCCGCCTGCTCACCACCCTGCTGGGCGCCGCCACCGCCGTGGCCATCGCCGCCACCCTGCACACCACCCCCGCCAGCGCCACCACCGCCACCACCCCCTGGCTCAAGCCCGTCCTCGGCGGCCTGCTCGACCGCCAGAAGCCACCACCCGAGGCCTACCAGGGCTCGGTCGACGGCTACGTCGTCGAGGTCGCCTGGGCCGACCTGCAGCCACTCGCCGGCGCCCCACTGGCCACCAACAACGCCATCGACGACGCCATCGCCACCGCCAAGACCCGCGGGCTCAAGCTCAAGCTGCGCGTGACCGCCGGCATCGACACCCCCCAGTGGGCCAAGCAGCTGGGCGGCGACCCCATCCAGGTCCAAGACGACTACGGCAACACCGGCACCATCGGCCGCTTCTGGACCGCCCGCTTCGCCAGCGCCTACCAGGACCTGCAAACCAAGCTCGCCGCCCGCTACGACAACGTCCCCGAGCTGACCATGACCCAGATCACCCGCTGCACCACCTTCTACGCCGAGCCGTTCCTGCGCCAGGCACGCAACCCCGACAGCGTCACCAACCTGCTGGCCGCCGGCTACACCGCCACCCTCGACGAGGCCTGCCACCGCCAGCAGGTCGACACCCACAAGCTCTGGACCCACACCCGCTCGGGCCTGTCGTTCAACCCCTACCAGCGCATCGCCGCCGACGGCAGCGTCAGCAACGAGGTCGCCTTCAGCCAGCAGATGATGAGCTACTGCCGCCAGCAGCTGGGCGCCAGGTGCGTGCTGGAGAACCACTCCATCCGCACCCTCGACCAGGGCCCCCTCTACGACGACCTGTACCTGGCGATCCGCACCCTGGGCGGGCCGATCTGCTTCCAGACCGCCGCGCCCGACCGCATCGGTGACCTGGGCGGCACCCTCAAGTGGGCGGTGCAGCAGGGCGCCGCATCGGTGGAGCTGCCCAGCTCCTACCGCACCACCGCCAGCCCCGCCAGCCTGCTCAGCTACAACCGCCAGCTGACCACCATCGCGACCGCCGCCAGCAGCTCCTGACCCAGACCGCAACGCCCATCCGCGGCCACGACGCGCTCACCCGCGTCGTGGCCGCGGAGCGTCCGGCTGAACGGCATTGAGACGACTGACCGTGTGGTCTGCCAGGCCTGCCTATTCGGATCGAATACCGAACGAGAGCCGCCGTCGCTCCACGCGCCTGCGGCCGGGCAACGGCAGGCAGCCCGGCATCGAGCCGGTCGTACTGATCGCGCGAGCTCCGGCCGGATCGGCAACATCGACGACGCGCGACTTGACCAGCCAGCGGCCGCGCCAGGTGTCCTGGACCTCGTAGTCGGGTCGGGTGCAGGCCGACCATGGCGGGGGACGCTACGCCCGGGGACCGGCCAACATCAGCTCTGTTGATCGCCTACCGGCCATAGGGATGCCGTCGGTGGCGCTATGGCTGTGCATGGCTGGCTCCGAGCCACACTCGAACAGCGATCAGTTACGATCAGCCCATTATGGCTGCGGTGATCGAGCTGACCGCGCTGACGAAGCGGTACGGCGCCACGGTCGGGATCGAGCAGCTCGACCTCGAGATTGAGGCCGGGGAGGTGTTCGGCTTCCTCGGGCCCAACGGAGCGGGCAAGACCACGACGATCCGCTGCATGGTCGGGCTGCTGTCGCCGACCGGCGGGACGTCGCGGGTGCTCGGGCTGGACCCGATCGCCGACCATGCGCGCCTTATGCCACAGCTTGGCTATCTGCCCGGGGAACTGCGCCTGTACGGGGAGCTGACCGGCACCCAGCACCTCGCGCTCCTCGGCGACCTGCAGGGGAGGCCCACCCCGCGACGGGACGAGCTGTGCGAGCGGTTTGAGCTCACCGGACGTGACCTCGGCCGCCTGGTGCGGCACTACTCGCACGGCATGAAGCAGAAGCTCGGACTGGTGCAGGCACTGCAGCACGACCCCGAGGTGGTGATCCTGGACGAGCCAACCGAGGGCCTGGACCCGTTGCTGCAGGAGACCTTCTTCGCCCTGGTCAGCGAGGCGAGCGAGGCGGGCCGCACGGTCTTTCTCTCCAGCCACGTCCTGGCGGAGGTGCAGCGCGCCTGCGGACGGGTGGCGATCGTGCGTGACGGGCGGCTGGTCACCGTGGAGGCGGTCGCGGCCCTGCGTGAGGGGCGTGCCCGGCGCGTGCGGCTCACCTTCCCCGGCGGGCACGACCACGCCGCGGTCCCGGTGGAGGCGCGCTGGTCGCCGACCTGGTCCGGTGACGAGCTGCGGCTGCTGATCCACCCGGACGAGATCGTGCCGGCGTTGCGCCGCCTGCTCGAGCTGCCAGCGAACGACGTCGCCGTCGAGGAGGCGGGCCTGGACGAGGCCTTCCTCGCGTTCTACCGGCAGGCCGAGGCGCAGGCACGCCGGCCGAAGGCGCCGGCGTGGGGCACGGGCCCGCCGGCCGACCGGACGGAAGGAGGGTTGTGAGCGTCCGGCTGGTGCTGTACTGGTTGGCGCTGTACCGGCGGCGCCGGATGCTGCTTGCGCTGACGCTCGGGATGATCGCGTTCGAGACGCTGATCATCGTGATCGCCCGGACGATCTCGCCGCAGGACCTGTTCATCGGCTCGGTCAGGCAGCCCCCGAGCGCGTTCCGGGCGTTCTCCGGCTCGGGCGGGGAGGTCTCGCTCGCCTCCTACCCCGGCCTGCTCGGCGCCGGCCTCGTGCACCCGTTCTGGATCGCGATGCAACTGACCGTGGTGGGCTCGCTCGGCGCCGCGGCGGTCGCCGCAGACGTCGAGGCCGGCACGATCGAGCTGCTCATGGTGCGGCCGATCTCCCGCGCCCGGCTCCTGACGGAGCGGACCGCTGCCCTGGTCACGGGCTCGGTCCTGGTCACCGCGGCGGCCAGTGCCGCGATCGCCGTGGGTGATGCGACAACGCCCAGGCTGCACGAGGCCGTGCCGCTGCGTGGCGTGGCCGCTGCCGGGGTGCTCGGCCTCGGGCTCGCGCTGTGCATCGCCGGTCCGGTACTGACGGTGTCCGCGGCGGGCCGGCATCGGGGTCAGGTGGTCGGCGCGACGATCGTGCTTGGCGCGGTCGGCTTCGCGGTGAACTTCATCGCGCAGGCGTGGTCGACCGTCTCGTTCCTTCGCTTCGTCAGCCCCTTCCACTACTACACGCCGGCGGACGCGCTGGTCAGCGGCACGGTCCCGATCGACTCCCTGGCGCTGTTGCTGGGCGTGGGGCTGACTGGGGTCGCCGCGGCCGCATGGCTGCTCGCGCGCAGGGACCTCGCGCCATAACCGCAACCAGCCGACAGGCCTCATCCGGTACCGGCCGCCCCGCGTACATCGCAGGTTGGGGTGAGCCGCGCGACCAGCGCCTCGCCGGCCCGGTAGCTGTCCAGCCGCAGCAGGGCGCCCCTGCTGTCGACCTGGGCGCTCGGATCCATCCAGCCGGCAGGGACCGCGCGCACCTGGTCGGGCTCCAGCCACACCGCGACGCGGGCGGCGGGCAGCCGAACCGGCCCTGCGGTCAGAGCACTGCTGCTGGCTGGGGGGTGGCGTTCGGCATGCTCGACAGCAGCCGGCTGGCCACGATCAGCACGACAAGTACCGCCACAACCAGCGCAACGGTCGCCGGCTGGCTCGATGGTGCGCGCATGCTGCTCCCCGCAGGCAAGGAGCTGGTGTCACGGCAGGCCGCTACGCTGGCGCAGCCGGCCCCGACCAGGCAACATACCAGCAACCAGAAACCCATGGCCACGTTGGATCGCAACGAAGGAGAAGTCAGCTGACCAAGGTGATCTTCGACTGAAGCGCCATGGGGCGCAGGAACCCGGATCCGCGCTGTGAGTAAGGGGAGACCATGACCACACTCGAGAACCGGCCGAACACCGCACTCCTCGTCGTCGACGTGCAGAACGGCGTCGTCGAGGGGGCTCAGGAGCGCGACGGGGTCGTCGCGAACGTCGGCAGCCTTGTCGAGAAGGCGCGGCGGGAACGGGTCCCCGTTGTCTGGGTCCAGCACTCCGACGAGCAGCTTGCGAGGGGGAGCGACGACTGGCGGATCGTCCCCGAGCTGACTCCGGGCGAC
>WNFU01017500.1_pt1 | contig 13098 bp, 15 predicted proteins | sample 5400121 | NCBI WGS metagenome assembly WNFU01 (sample SAMN13153360, study PRJNA577476) | soil metagenome | isolation source: 100 cm soil or saprolite under grassland replicate 1 | place: USA:California | collected 2016-06-15 | reverse complement strand
GTCTGACGTGTCGTCCTGCGGAATCTTGGCCGGCGTGGCCGGCTCGAGGGCGAAGTCCTCTGCGCCGAAGCGGTTGAGGCCGATTAGCGCGGTCTGTGGTCCCGGTGCCGCCGGAGGGATAGCTTGCGACGCGCTTACCCCACGGTGGTCACCGAGTGCCGGGTCGATGGGCAGGTTAAGGAAGCCGACCTGCGCAGTAGTGGCGCTATCGGTAAAGGGAGCGCCGTTGAAGGCGGAGGGTCGCATCTGGTCGCCGAGGTAGTTGAAGCGCACCTGCCAGGCGACCAGGTCCTCGACGTTTTGGATGATGAGGTGTGCCACGTGGTTGTGCTGAAGGTTGTTGCCGGGGGCGGCAGTAGTGAGGCAATTATCGATCGTGCCCACGGTCATGCTGTTGTCGCCGCCGGTGCCGGGGTCGGCATAGGAGTTGCCGGTAGTGACCATGTCCAGGCTGATCGAGGGGTCCTGGACGGCCTCTGATCTCAACGCCCCGGCGAGTAACAGGGCGGCGGCAGCCGCCGCTAGAGCAAGGAAAGCCAGGGAAAACAGGTTCAGATGTTGCATGGCCAAGCGTTTCACGGCGACCATCACTAGCCTCCTTCTATGGGCTCAACATAGCCGAGGCTGCGCGTCCTGCCATCGGTAGAAATACCCATTCTGCGGAGACATGGGGCGTGCGGACGGCTGAAATTATACGCCTCGCCCATACCTTGTCAACTTCTACTGGCTCTCCGTGCCCTCTGTGGACAATAATCCACGCCCAGTCCGCCTTCATCCTGCGGGCCAATATCGGTGGTTCGTCTGTGATAATCTGTGGCTGACACTCGGAAGGAGACGCCCGATGGACTACCGGTTTAGCCAAGAAGAAGAGGAATTCCGTTCCGAGGTGCGCACGTTCTTGCGCTCTGAGCTGCCGGAGGACTGGGACTTCGACCCGTTCGAGCTTACCGAGGACAAGTGGGACTTCGCCCGCGATTTCACGAAGAAGCTGGCCGGCAAGGGCTGGGTGGCGCCGGCATGGCCGCAGGAGTACGGCGGGCAGGGGATGCCGTACATGCAGCAGGTCGTGCTTTCAGAAGAGGTCGCCTATCACCGCGCGCCGAACACGAGCCTCATCGGCGTGACCTACGCCGGGCCCACAATCATCGTCTACGGAAACGACGAGCAGAAGGAGCGGTTCCTGCCCGGCATTACCAGCGGCGACATCGTCTGGTGCCAGGGCTACTCAGAGCCGAACGCGGGCTCGGACCTCGCCTCGCTCCAGACCCGTGCGGTTAAGGACGGCGACGACTACATCATCAACGGCACCAAGATCTGGTCTTCGAACGCGCACAAGGCTAACTGGTGCTTCTTCCTCGCGCGGACGGACACGGACGCGCCGAAGCACAAGGGGATCAGCTACTTCATCACACCTATGGACACGCCCGGCATCAGCGTGCGGCCGCTGGTGAACATGGCCGACGAGCACCTCTTCAACGAGATCATCTTCGACAACGTGCGCGTCCCCGTGAAGTACCTGGTGGGCGAGGAGAACCGTGGCTGGTACATCGGCATGACGACGCTGGACTTCGAGCGCTCCAACATCTCGACAGCTGCGGGATACCGGCGCACATTCGAGCAGCTCGTTGAGTACGTAAAGAGCGGGACAAACGGGACGAACGGGACAAGCGGTGACGGGGTGAAGGCGAAGTTAGCCGAGCTGGCGATCGAGAACCAGGTCGGGCGGTACCTTTCGTACCGCGTCGCCTCGATGCAGTCGCGGGGCCAGATCCCGAACTACGAGTCGTCCGCTGCCAAGGTGTACCACTCGGAGTACGGCCAGCGGCTCGCCGGTGCGGGCCTAAACATCATGGGCATGCACGGAAGCCTGCGCGAGGAGTCGAAGCACGCCCGTATGCGCGGTCGCTTCGCCCGCACGTACCTGACATCGATTGGCAGCACAATCGCCGCCGGCACGAGCGAGATCCAGCGCGGCATCATTGCGCAGCGCGGTTTGGGGCTCAGCCGAATCTAGGCATCTAGGTTCGCAGGCCGCGGATGCACCCGACTCGGATTGGCGCAAGTCCCTCAGGCAGTTGCACACGTAGACGCCGCTAAAGGCGGAGGCTAGGCGAATCCGAAGTCGCCGTCAGAGCCGGGAATGAACTTCCGCCAGCCTTCCTGCGATTCCAGGTAGGGGAAGAAGCTCCGGAAGTAGCTGTAGGTGGGGCGATATGGGTCGCGGTGGAGGTGCATATGCGCTTCCTGTGGCGTCCGCCCCGCCTTGTGATGGTTGCATGGCTTGCAGGCGGCTACTACGTTTTCCCAGTCGTGTCCGCCGCCGCGGTGGCGGGGGAGGACGTGGTCCAGCGTCAGGTCGCGCGTCTGCTTGCCGCAGTACTGGCAGGCGAAGCGGTCGCGCAGGAAAACGTCGCGACGGGTCAGGCGGCCCTGGGGCCGAGGTCTGCGGATGAGGTAGATCAGGCGGATGACGGAAGGGATTTCGAAGAGCAGCGTGGTGCTGTGGAGGTAGCCCCGGCCGTTCTCAATGATCTCTGCCTTACCGCGGTCCACCAACACGAAAGCGCGCCGGACGTTGCAGACGTTCAGCGGCTCGTAGTTCTGGTTGAGTACTAATACGGGTAAAGCTGGCCCCAATTTCAGTCACCACCGCCGCCATAGTAGCAGATGGCTCCTAAACCCCGCAATCCTATCAGTTTGGGGAAGATGGCCGTGGTCAGAAGTCAGAGGTCGGAGGTCGGGAGTCAGACTAAGTGCAAGCCCCTGTGAGATCCTCACGCCGGTTTGGGGGCGCCCCTTGATGAATGAAATGGCGACAACTGCGACGAGTGCGGACGGCAGGAGTTCAGGGGCGATTTCGACTAAGGGTCGCCAGATTCCTCGCTCTCGGTCGCCTCACTGCGACCTTGCCGCTCGGAATGGCATCCGCCTCATCAGCCTATTTGCAAGACGCGGAGCTAGGGTGATGGCGGCGGCTCTGGCGCTAAGAAGCCGTCGATGCGGTCGTCGAAGTTGTCCGGAAGGACCCACAGGAGGACATCGACGTCGTCAAGGAAGTAGGGCGCCAACTCAGAGCCCGCTACGGCGTCATCGAGGTGGAGGCTGGGATAAGCGGCCAGGATGATGAGAAGCGCCTGCACGACGAGCAATCCCTTCAGCACTCCGAAGACGGCGCCGCCTGCGCGGTTCGCCCAGCCGAGCATAAGGAGGGATGCCATCTTGCTGAGCATGATCGCGACGATCTGGCCGAAGAGGTATACAGCGCCGGCCAGGATGAGAAAGGAGATCGCCTCCGCGGCGGCAGTGATCACGAAGCCGATGACGACGAGAACGATGACGATATCGAGCCAGTTCATGTTTCGCGCCGCCCGGCGCCGCGTCCAGCAGCGGGCGTCGCAGTTGAAAACGAACGAGACGGCGGTGGGGTTACTGTCTGTCTGAGCGCGATGACGAGCCGATGGATGATGATGATGCCGGAGAGCATGAGCGCCCCGAGGTAGTAGCCGCCCAGAACGTCGCTCGGCCAGTGGTGACCGGCGTAGACTCGCTCGAAGCCCCCAGCCACAACGATCCAAACGCAGACGGCCTGGATGCCGGACCGGAGCCAGAGGTTACTGATGTAAAGCGCGGCGAAATAGAATATGAGGCCGTAGAGGATCATCGCTGATTCCGCGTGTCCACTGGGGAAAGAGAAGGAGGAGGGCTGGTCGTGAAACTCGACCAGTTCTGCTGAGGGACGGGGGCGTTGGATCAGCTCCTTCGCCGCCCAGGTGGTGAGAGGCCGTCCGGCAGTCGCCGTAATCTCCAGCAGCGCCCCGAGGCCATCGCGTGCCACCAACAGCAACGAAGCCGCAACTGCGCAGGCCAGCACCACGACCGGAGCGTCGATGCCATCTTCCGTCCAGTCGAGCGCTCGATCAATGGCGGCGATATCGACATCCTGAATGCGGTGGGCCAGCCATATGTCCGCGGGAAACGTGTCGTTGCTCGCGGCGAGGATGGCCATCAGCACGAAGCCGGCCAGCGCAACGAGCCAGGCGGCCAGGAACAGCGCCCCTGTCTTCACGGGGACATCATAGACGCGGCGAGACGGAGACACGTATGCTGGCGGCTTGGTGGACTGTTGATGGATGACATTCTGCGCGCGATGGCGCTGGGCGTCATCCAGGGCCTCACTGAATTCCTTCCCATCTCGTCCTCGGGTCACCTCATCGTTGCGCGCGAGCTGTTCGGCTGGGAATTCACAGACGACCTGACATTCGACGTGTCGCTGCACCTGGGGACGACTGTTGCGGTTATCGCCTACTTCTGGAGCGAGTGGCTGGCGATGCTGCGCGGCGGCTGGCACTGGCTATTCAAGCGTGACAGGGAAACGGGCTCACATCAGGGCTATGACTCGCGCCTTCTGATTCTGCTGGCGATTGGGTCCGTGCCGGCTGGCATCACGGGCGTCATCTTCGACGCCTTCATCGATGTGCGCTCGCCAATCGTCGTCGGCGCCATGCTCATCGTTTTTGCAATTGTGTTGTATCTGGCGGAGCGGTTGCATCACGGCAAACGCGACGTGACCAGCACCGATGCGGCAGACGCGGTCTGGATCGGGGTGGCGCAGGCCGTCTCGCTGGTACCGGGTGTGTCACGTTCGGGTGTTACGATTTCGGCGGCTATGACGCGTGAGTATTCTCGAAGCGAAGCGGCGCGCCTGTCCTTCCTCCTGGCTACGCCCGCTATCCTCGGCGCCGGGCTGCTGAAGGGCGCAGAGGCGGCCGTCAATGGCATTCCGTCTGGCGACATCGGCGCGATAGTGGCCGGCGCGACGGTATCGGCAGTGGTGGGCTGGCTGAGCATCCGCTACCTCCTGCGCCTCTTGCAGACGGGGACGTTCACACAGTTCGTCGCGTACCGGCTGATTGCAGGCGCGTTTATCGTGGTCTATTTCTCGGTGTGAGGCCGGTTCGTATAGGATTGGAGACGGAAAGGCGCAAGGAACGTATAACGACGTAGCCGAGGCTTTCTAGCCTCGGGAACATAGAGCGACGAAGTCGAGGCTTTCCAGCCTCGGAAACGCAGAACGACGTAGGCGAGGCTTTCCAGCCTCGGCGGGGCCGTATAGCAAGAGCGGGAACGAGGGAGTTTTCGAAATCGACGAAGAAAAGCTGAAGGAGCTGTTGGAGGCGATTCGCGAAGGGTCGACCTCCGTGGATGAGGCGCTGGCGCGGCTGCGCGACCTGCCGTACGAGGACCTTGGGTTCGCATCGCTGGACCACCACCGGGCCCTGCGCAAGGGCTTCCCAGAAGTGGTGCTGGGGGAGGGGAAGAGCGCGCAACAGGTGGCGGCGATCGCGGAGAGGCTGGCCGCGCGCAGCGACCGGCTGCTGATCACGCGAGCGGACGTGGAGGCATACCGAGCGGTCAAAGAGCGCGTACCGGACGCCGTCTATCATGCGACGGCTCGCGCTGTGACGTTGGACCGGAGCAAGGAGCCTCGCCGGCCCGGGATCGCCGTGTGCTGCGCGGGAACGTCGGACGTGCCGGTGGCGGAGGAAGCTGCCGTGACCGCGGAGCTCATCGGCAGCACAGTGGACCGTATGTACGACGTCGGCGTCTCGGGACTGCATCGCCTGCTGGACAAGATTGAGCGGCTGCGGGCGGCTAAGGCGTTGGTGGTAGTCGCCGGGATGGAGGGGGCGCTTCCAAGCGTCGTCGCGGGCCTGGTAGCAGCCCCGGTGATCGCGGTACCCACTTCAGTTGGGTACGGAGCAAGTTTTCGGGGGCTGGCGCCGCTGCTGGCGATGCTGAACGCCTGCGCGGCGGGCGTCGCGGTCGTCAACATAGACAACGGCTTCGGCGCCGGCTACCTGGCGGCGGTGATCAACCGGCAGTCGTGGAGCCCGGTTGAGAGTTGACCGTTCGGCCGCGGGCGTTTGCGCACGACGGCGACGGCGTCGTTAGTGGGATTGACCAATGGCTCGCATCGCCTACCTTGACTGCTTTTCGGGCATCAGCGGCGACATGCTGCTTGGCGCCATCGTGGACAGCGGCGTCGCGGTGGAAGACCTGCGCGCGGAGCTCCGCATGCTCATTCGTAGACATCAAGCGCGAGCAGCATTCGCCTCGGACGCTTGCCAATGTGCTTGACCTGATCGAGTCTTCGAAGGCGCTCGCGCAGGACAAGGAAAAGGGCGCCCGTGTCTTCCGGCGCCTCGCCGAGGCGGAGGCGAAGGTGCACGGCGAGAGTGTCGAGACCGTGCACCTGCACGACGTAGGGGCCGTCGACGCGATCGTGGACGTGATGGGAACGGTTGCGGGCCTCCGAGTGCTCGGTGTGGAGGAAGTGTTCGCGTCTCCGTTACCGGCAGGCGACGGCTCGATCGAGGGACCGCACGGCTCACTGCCGGTCCCCGCGCCCGCGACGCTGGAGTTGCTTTCGCGGGTGAAGGCGCCCTTGCGAGCGCCGGGCGCTGAGCGCGGCGAGCTCGTGACGCCGACCGGCGCCGCGATAGTGACCACCCTGGCGAAGTTCGAGCGGCCGGAGATGACGCTGGAGCGCGTAGGCTACGGCGCCGGATCGCGCGATATCGCTGGGCGGCCTAACATGCTGCGGATCTGGCTGGGAGAGCGTATCGCGGCCTCAACGCCAATGGTGCTCATCGAGACGAACATCGACGACATGACGGGCGAGATGCTAGGCTACGCACGCGACAAGCTTCTGGAGGTGGGCGCTGCGGACGTCTGGTTCACGTCCATCCAGATGAAGAAGGGGCGGCCCGGCCTGATGCTGTCGGTGCTCTGCTCGGAAGCGGAGGAGGCGGCGCTGGCACGCCTGCTGCTTCGCGAGACTTCAACGCTGGGCGTCCGCGTGAGACCTGTGCACCGCTGGGAGGCGGAGCGGGAAGTCCTAGAGTTCGAGTCGTCGCTCGGGCCGGCGGCGGTGAAAGTGAAGCGCCTCCCCGGCGAGCCGCCGAGCGTGGCGCCGGAGTTCGAGGCGTGCAAGCGGCTCGCAGAAGCGAGTGGGCTCCCGCTGGCGGAGGTATATCGGGTAGTGCAAGCGGAGGCGGAAGCGAGGGTCAGCGGGTCTTGATTACGACGGTCCCGGCGATATTGTCGTGGAGGCCGCGCTTCTCCGCGGAGAATGCGATCATCAGGAAGCCGATGCCCAGGATGAGCCAGCTCACGAAGTAGCCGAAGTAGCGCAGAAGAGCCGCGCCGAATTCTATCGGCTCGCCGTTCGCCATGACGATCTTGATCCCCACGGCCATCTTGCCGGGGGTAGCGCCTTGTCCCACCCAGAAGCCGATAGTGTAGACAGCACCAAGGAACACCTCTAGCGCAAAGGCGCTGAGGCCATTTGTCACGAGCAATCCTATAACCAGGTTCGCCACGAAGAGGATAACGGAATCGATGATGAGGGCCAGGAAGCGGATCCAGAAGCCGGCGTAGGCAAGCTCTCCTGCGCCCGGCTGATACGCTCTTAATTGGTAGCGACAGTAACCGCAGAACTTTGCATCAGGAGAGGCGAACCTGCCGCAGGATGGACAGAGCGAACCGGATGCCGCGGGTCCGGCCGCCGCTGGACGCTCCGCAATGCTCTGAGCGACGCGTTCAGTGCGCTCTGCCTCCTCCGACCGCTGCCGTTCGACGCAGGACGCACAGAACTGCCCGCCCTCCGTGTACGCGCCGCAGCGCAGGCACCGAACCGTCGCGAATCCGCTGCTCATGGCATAAGTTAAGACTCTGTTGGGGCGGAATGGTTACATCACGATGCAAAAATTCAAGTCGAGGGCGGGGCCGGCCGGATCCCTGGCTAGCGCGCTTTGACCACGACGGTACCCGCGATATAGTCGTGCAGGCCGCGCTTCTGGGGGGTAAAGGCGATCATAATGAAGCCGATGAGCAGGATGAGGGCAGATACGTAGTAGCCGATCCAGCGCAGGAAAGCCGGCCCCACATCGATCGGGTCTCCATTTTCCATCCGCACCTTGATGCCCAGCGCCATCTTGCCAGGCGTCGCGCCATCAGCGCCCACCCAGAAGCCAACATCGTAGGCCGCGCCAATGAGGACGCCCAGCACGAGACGAGCGCCGAGATTGTCTGCGATCAAGCCCACCACTAGACCGATCACGTTGAGGATAATCGCATCGATAATGAAGGCAGCGAAACGCATCCAGAAGCCGGCGTACTCGGCGCCTGCCGCAGCACCAGCCGCCCCGGGCCCTGCGCCGGAGACCGTCGCTCCGCAATTGCCGCAGAACTCCGCGCCGACCGGCACCGACTTACCGCAGCGGGGGCAGCTGGCTGGCCGGTCTGAGGGCGGAATCGGTAAGCCCACCGGCGCCTGTTCTCTCTGCTGTGCGAGACAGTCCGGGCAGAATTGCGTCAGGCCTTGGACGGGCTTGCCACAGCGGATGCAACGTGTCTGCGCGGTCATCCCCGGGGGCCAAAGCTACAGGGGGGATGGAAGCGTGTCAAGTTTGGTCAGCGATGAGGGCTCAGCGCTTGCTGCCGGGGACAAGTCGGCGGCCGCATTCGCCGCAGAACTTCGCGCCGTGGTAGACCTTCGTGCCGCACGAGGGGCAGCGGCCACCGGACAGTCCGCTGGAGGGCGCGGCCGAAGCGGTTGGCTGCGGTCGTGTAGCCGCCGTTGCTTGTGCGGCGCTCGTGCCTCCGGGGGTGGACTCAGAGGCCGGCGCTCTTTCGGCGGCGGTCTCCGCTCCTTCGCGGCCGTTGAGGTAGAGGCGGGTGCCGACGATGGCGGTGCCGATGAGCACGAGGAGGATCAGGGCCGGCATTTCGGTTCCATGTTACAGCAGGAACTTGCGAATGGCCCAGGCAACGCCGTCTTCATCATTTGAAGGGGCGACGTGGAGCGCCGCCTTCTTCACTTCATCGGGTGAGTTGCGCATGGCGATTCCGAGGCCGGCGAGGCGGAACATACCGACGTCCGACTCGGAATCGCCCATCGCGATAGTTTCCTCCGGTGGCACGCCCAGCTCATTGAGAACGATTTCGAGGGCACGCGCCTTCTCCGCCTGCGGGTGTGTGAGGATGACGTAATGAGGGCTATTCGCGGGCCGGTTAATCGAAAAGCCGGCGCGCCCGTCATACGCGGGAAGGAAGCGGCTCGCTATGTCGTTGACGGCGTCCTCGCCGAAGACGAGGACGCACGTCGGCGGCCCCTCACTCAGATGGTCCGACTGGCGTTCCGCTGTCTTGAGGCCGCCCGGCAGGCGCTCCGGGATGATGCCGGGCCGCATCTGCATGTAGGTTGTGTCACCGATGGTGGTGAACATCTCCCAGCCCTGGTCGTCGCCCAAAGTGGTCACTTCACGCGCCAGGTCCTGGTCCAGCTGCAGGTGTAGCAACTCGCGCCCGTCGGCAGGTCTCTTGACGAGCGCGCCGTTACTACAGATAAGCGGAGTCTGGACGTCCAGTCTCGATGCGGTGCGCAGGGCGATGCCGTAGAAGCGGGCAGTGGCCAGAACGACCTGCACCCCGCGTTCCATCGCCGCCCGTACGGCCTCCCCGTTGGCGTCGGAGAGCCGGAGGCTGCTGTTGAGGAGCGTGCCGTCGAGATCGAGCGCCAGGAGCTTGTACATGCGGAGAGCGACGGTATTATAACAGCGGTCTACCGATCGAGGATTGAGATCGCGAAGGCGCGACTACGGCGGGCCTATAGACGTTTCGGGAACCCCAAATTGTAACCTCAGTCTGTGGAAAAGTGGGTTGACTGAGGCTGGGAGCCCTGTAGCATTAACACGTCGCCCTAGAGGCGCGCTGCCATCCGGGGAGAGGAGGAGGAGTTATGCCAGTGGCAACCGTTAATGAAAAGCCATCCCTTGTCAGCGAGCTCGGTTCCCTGGCCGGCCTGTACCGGACGGTGTTCTGGATGATGGGCAGGAAGGCTCAGTACGGCCGTGTCTGGCCGCCCGAGGCGGATCTGGGTGCGCCGGCGGAAGCGATGGGCACACCAGAGTTGTTCCTGGCTGCGCAAAGCCCCGCCTTAGCCGGGACCCGCGGGACGGCTGTCGAGGCGGGCACGCGCGACTGAGGCTCGCCCCCAGACCCCGGCGGCTGCCCGGCCGTCTGTGTGCGCACGGAGGTAGCCGCGGCTATCCGCGCCAACCCTTCCCTGCTCCCAGACGATGTCGCTCACAGTCAGTTGCTCAGAATCGAACAGGGAATCTTGACCTCTGGGCCTGAATAGGGCCTGCACCTGAACCTCCGCCCAAGGCTCGACGTGCTCGACCTCGTAATCTGCTCTGCCCTCGGCCGTTCTGCCGCGTGTCCGCTCCGTGTTTTTCCTCCTCCATCCTCATCTTCTAGCTTCCATCGTCCATCTTCCCTCCTGTAAACTTCACGAGCACTGAAGGAACTCATCCCCTTGCCCCCGAACAACGACGGCTTCAACCACGAATACGCCGACATCAACGGCCAGCGCTATCACTACGTGCGTCAGGGCCCTTCGACTGCGCCGGACTCGCGTCCGGCTTCGCTCAGGACAGGCTCAGGCCCGCCGCTGCTTCTCGTCCACGGCTGGCCCGGCTTCTACTACGAGTGGCACCTCAACATCGGCCCGCTGTCCGGGCGTTTCGACGTCGTCGTCCCAGACATGCGCGGCTACGCCTACACCGATAAGCCCAACCTCGACCCGGTCGAAGGCTACGCCCCAGCGATCTTCGCTGAAGACATCCGCGCTCTCATTGACCACCTCGGCTGGACGAAGGCGAACATCGTCTCGCACGACTTCGGTGCGGCTTGGGTCCAGCAGTTCGCGCGCTCGCATCCCGGCCGCCTCGACAAGCTGATTCTCTTCAACCCGCCGTATCCCGGCATCGGCATGCGCTGGATGGAACCCGCGCACATCCCGCAGATCTGGTACCAGATGTTCCACCAGCTCCCGTGGGCGGAGGACCTCGTCGGCTCCAGCCGTAAGGCTACGGAATTGTACCTCCGCCACTTCCTCTCCCACTGGTCGTACGACAAGCAGCTCTGGACCGATGAAGAGATCGCCGAATACGTCGAGGCGTTCTCGCAGCCCGGCGCCATCCGCGGCGGCTTCAACTGCTACCGCGCCGCGTTTCGCGGCGGCTGGCAGCAGCCGGGAGATCCGAAGATCCACGCCCCAACGCTGGTCCTCTGGGGCGACAGCGACGCCGTCCTCCCCTTCGCCTGGAGCGACAAGCTCGGCGACTTCTTCCCGAACCTCACGTTCCGCAAGGTGGAGAACGCCGGCCACTTCCTGATGCGCGAAAAGCCCGATCTGGTAAACGAAGCGATCATCGAATTTGTGCTTGGCGATGCCCGATGAGTACGAACAGGGAACTTCGTAGCGTGTCCGGGCGTAGCCCAGCACCTTCAGGTGCGCAACCCCGGGCACGCTTGCGAAAACCCTTTCGCCTCTCACGTGACACTTACGCCGCCGGCCACTGCTTCTCTGTCACAATCGTTGTCGGGGACCGGAAGCCCACATTTGTCCAACCGGGACGGGCAGACGCGGCGCTCGATTGCCTAAGGCAGTCGGTCGCCCGATATAGTGCCGAGGTATACGCCTATTGCCTGATGCCCGATCACCTGCATCTACTTGCTCGGACGCCCGCAGGCATACGTTTCGATGAGTTCATTCGGCACTTCAAACAACTAACGGGATTTCGCCTACCACGGGAAGGGACAGCGAAATGGGTCTGGCAACCGAGTTACTATGACCACGCTGTACGGCGTGAGGAGGATCTAGGCGAGGTCGCCGACTACATCTGGAGCAATCCCGTCCGTGCTGGGCTGGTTCAGGAAGCGACGGAGTATCCGTTTTCCGGATCGATGGGCGCCCTCGACGCGCCCGACGCACCTGAAGGTGCTGGGCTACGAAGCGACGCCACGCCGTTGCCCAGGAGTAGTCGAAAGGAGACCCATTCATGAAAGTCGAGACCGCCCTCGTCGCCCCCACGATCGATGGCATCGGCGAGGCTGCCAGACGAATCGAAGAGGCCGGCTACGACTCGGTGATCACGCCGGAGGCGGGCCACGATCCCTTCCTCCCGCTGATGATCATCGCGGAGCACACGAAGCGCCTCAGGTTCGGCACCGGCGTCGCCATCGCCTTCCCGCGCAGCCCGTTCGTGACGGCGCAGATCGCCTGGGACCTCCAGCGCTACTCCGGCGGGCGCTTCATGCTCGGCCTCGGCACGCAGGTGAAGGGCCACAACGAGCGCCGCTACTCGACGCCCTGGCCATCCCCGCCCGGTCCTCGCCTGCGCGAGTATATCCTCTGCCTGAAGGCGATCTTCAACACCTTCCAGACGAGCGCCCGGCCGGCCTACCAAGGCAAGCACTACCAGTTCACGCTCATCTCCCCCTTCTTCAGCCCGGGCGCGAACGAGAACGGCCACGTACCCGTCTACATCTCCGCCGTCAATCGCTACAACTGCAAACTCGTCGGCGAGCTCTGCGACGGCATCCGCATGCACGGCTTCAACACCCTCAAGTACACGAACGAGGTGATCCTCCCCGCCATCAAGGAGGGCGCCGCCAAGGCCGGGCGCAAGTTCGAGGAGATCGACATCGTCGGCGGCGCCTTCGTCATCACCGGCAAGAACCAAGAGGAGATCGAGAAGGCGAAGGGCCCCGTCCGCCAGCAGCTCTCCTTCTACGCCTCCACCCGCGTCTATCACCCGGTGCTAGAAGTCCACGGCTGGCAGGACGCCGGCCAGCAGCTCTTCCGCCTCTCGATGGAAGGGAAGTGGAGCGAGATGGCGAACATGATGACGGACGACATGCTCGAGGAGTTCGCCGTTATCGGCACCTATGATGAGCTGGCTGACAAGCTCAAGAAACGCTACGCCGGCATCGTCACGACGCTGGACTTCGGCTTCGGTGTGCGCTCCCCGGAGCAACACGAGGCGCTCTCCGCGATAGTGCAGGAGCTAAAGAAGGCGTAGGTCCGGACCCAGGACCCAGGACTCAGGACCCCAGGATCTAGCGTCAAGCATCACGATAGAGGAGCTAGAGATGGCAAGCGCTGCGCGAGAGGCGTTCATCGAGGTCCCGCCTGGAGTTCGGCTACATTACATCGATTGGGGTGGGGCGGGCCGCCCGCTCGTCCTC
>WNFU01008816.1_pt1 | contig 13098 bp, 12 predicted proteins | sample 5400121 | NCBI WGS metagenome assembly WNFU01 (sample SAMN13153360, study PRJNA577476) | soil metagenome | isolation source: 100 cm soil or saprolite under grassland replicate 1 | place: USA:California | collected 2016-06-15 | reverse complement strand
CGTCGACTCGACCATGCTCAAGCGGGCGGCGACGCTGGAGGACGTCGGCAACGTGGCCGTCTTCGCCGCCTCCGACTGGGCCCGCACCATGACCGCGACCACCCTCAACATCACCTCCGGCCGCGAGGTCGACTAGCCGCGTCCGTCCCTGGCCCCGGGGCGTGCCCCGTCGTGGGTCGGCTGGGGGATCAGCTACCGGCCCACGACGCATGTCGACCTCCTGGGTTGAGGTCCGATCAGCGTGGAGCGCGAGCGCGTCCAGCGCGACCCTATGGTCGGACATCTTTAGACAACTTTGAGTCATCAACTTGCTCGAAGATGCGTCGAGTAGGAGGATGGCGGGCATGGTGAACGAACGGCTCCGGCGCGCGATTCTGCGAGCCGGCCACGGCCCCGACTCGCTTGCTGCGGCCCTTCAGGTCAGCAGCAAGAGCGTCGTGCGGTGGCTGGCCGGCACGAGCGTGCCCTACCCGAAGACCCGGTATCGCATCGCAGCGCTGGTCGGCGAGGACGAGAGCTACCTGTGGCCAGAGGTCGCCGATCGGAGAACGCTCGCCGGTGCCGAGCTGGTCGCCACCTGGCCACGGCGGACCGATGTGCCCAAGCACCTCTGGACCGACCTGCTCCGCCAGGCGGAGCGGTCGGTTGACGTGCTCGCCTTCGCCGGGCTGTTCCTCCCTGAGGAGCACCCCGAATGGCTGCCGACACTACGCGCCAAGGCCGAGGCCGACGTTCGCGTCCGGCTGGTGCTCGGCGACCCCGATGGCCGGCAGCTTCCGGCAAGAGACGAGGAGAAGGCGATTGGTGGCGGCGTGGCAGGCCGTGTCGCCGCCGTGCTCGCACACTACCGGCCGCTGGCTGACGTCGCGCAGATCCGCCTGCACGACACCCCTCTCTACAACTCGATTTACCGCTTCGACGACGAACTGCTCGTGAACCTCCACGTGTACGGCCTGCTTGCTGCCTACACCCCTTGCCTGCACATCCGGCGGATCGACGGGCAGTTCTTCAACACCTACCTTGAATCCTTCGAGCGCGTCTGGGCATCGGCACGCCCGCTCGACAGGGAGCGGACAAGGGCACGCTCATGAGCCCCAGGAAACGCAGGGTCGACTACTGGCGGGACCCGGAGGCGCCCAAGCCGACCAACCGCAAGGCATCGGCCTCGGTTATGGTCCGTGACGACGCCGGGCGGGTGCTGCTGTTACGCCGGCCGGACAACGACCTGTGGACCATCCCCACTGGGGCGGTGAAGCGCGGCGAGACGGTCGCCGAGGCCGGGGTGCGCGAGTGCCGCGAGGAGACCGGCCTCCAGGTGGAGATCACCGGCCTTGTCGGGGTGTTCTCGACCCCCGACCACGTGATCGCCTACGTGAAGGGCGACAAGGTCAAGGAGGTCCGCCAGCCGATCAACGTGTGCCTGCACGCGCGGCCGGTCGGTGGCGAGCTGAGGCGCACCGAGGAGGCGGCCGAGGTGGCGTGGGTCAGGGCTGGTGACCTCGATGACTACGACATCCACCCGGCGATCCGGCTGCGTATCACCCCCCAGGTAGACGGCGAGCATCTGCGGGGTGTCGGAGCCGGCGTTGATGACGCAGGTGTGTTCGTCGACCGCCTCCACCAGGACCGCGGGCGGGAGCCGCCCGGCGACCACGGTGGCCGGCGCGTGCACCGTCACCCGTGCCCGGTAGCGCCACGTCGCCACCCCCACGCCCCGCAGCAGGTAGGTCGCGACGTCGCCGTCGGGCGGGTCGCGAGGGGCGAACCGCGGGCCGGTCGGGGTGCGGGGCTGGATGCGGTCGGCGCGGAAGGTGCGCCAGTCCCGCCGGTCGGTGTCCCAGGCCACCAGGTACCAGCGGCCGCGATCGTGCACCAGGCGGTGAGGTTCGACGCTGCGGATGCTGGCCGACCCGTCGTGGTCGCGGTAGTCGAACCGGAGGCGCTGGCGGTCGCGGCAGGCGCCGGCGATGGCGGTCAGCACCTCGGCGTCCACGGTCGGGCCGGAGGCGGGGATCTCCACGGTCGAGGCCTGCAGGGCGGCGACCCGGTGGCGCAGGCGCGAGGGCAGGACCTGTTCGAGCTTGGCCAGCGCGCGCACCGAGGTCTCCTGGATGCCGGTCACGGTGCCGCCGGCAGCGGTGCGCAGCCCGATGGCGACGGCGACGGCTTCGTCGTCGTCCAGCAGCAGCGGGGGCAGGGCCGCGCCCGCGCCGAGCCGGTAGCCGCCTCCCACGCCGGGGGTGGCGTGGACCGGATAGCCGAGCGTGCGCAGCCGTTCCACGTCGTTGCGGACGGTCCTGGTGGTCACGCCGAGCCGGTCGGCCAGCTCCGGGCCGGACCAGTCGGCCCGTGCCTGCAGCAGCGACAGCAGGCGCAGCAGCCGCGCCGAGGTCTGCAGCATTGGTGGTCCAAGTCTAGCGGCTATCGCGGAAGCAAACTTTCCGCAATAGGAGGTAGGGTCTCTCGTGATGGACGACGCCCAGGAGGGAGCCCGATGGACCACAACGCCGAGATCCGGCCGTTTCGGATCGCCATTCCCCAGGCCGAGCTGGACGACCTGGCTGACCGGCTGGCCCGCACCCGCTGGCCAGACGAGCTGCCCGGGGTCGGCTGGAGCCGAGGCGTGCCGCTCGGCTACCTGAGGGAGCTGACCGAGCACTGGCGCAGCGGCTACGACTGGCGCCAGCAGGAGGCCAGGCTGAACGGCCTGCCGCAGTGCACCACCACCGTCGACGGGCAGGTCATCCACTTCGTGCACGTCCGCTCGCCCGAACCCGACGCGCTGCCGCTGCTCATCACCCACGGCTATCCCAGCTCGGTGGTGGAGTTCCTGGAAGTCATCGGGCCGCTGACCGACCCACGAGCGCACGGCGGCGACCCCGCCGACGCCTTCCACGTGGTGGCGCCGTCGATCCCGGGGTTCGGGTTCTCCACCCCGGTCCAGCAGCCGGGCTGGGAGGTCGCTCGCACCGCCGGGGCGTTCGCCGAGCTGATGCGCCGCCTGGGGTACGAGCGCTACGGCGCCCACGGCGGCGACATCGGCGCGGGCGTGGCCGGCATCCTGGGCGCCACCGAGGCGGACCGCGTCGTCGGCACCCACACCACCGGCGACGCGCGGGCGGTCGCGCTGGCCGGCCAGTACTTCCCGCTCCCCGACGACCTGGCCGAGGCCGACAAGGCACGCGTGGAGGAGCAGCAACGGCTCTGGGCCGAGGCCAAGGGCTACCTGGATATCCAGTCCACCCGGCCGCAGACGCTGGCGTACGCCCTCACCGACTCGCCCGTGGGCCAGCTCGCCTGGATCGTGGAGAAGTTCAAGGAGTGGACCGACGACGCGGCCGAGCTGCCCGAGGACGCGGTCGACCGCGACCAGCTCCTCACCAACATCAGCGTGTACTGGTTCACCCGCAGCGGCGCCTCCGCGGCACGCTTCATCTACGAGGGCGCGCACGCCGGCCCCGACTGGGGGTCACCGTCCACCGTCACACCCGCACCGCAAGGTCTGGCGCTGTTCGGCGGCGACGATCTGCTCCGCCGGGTGATGGACCCCGAGCACAAGCTCGAGCACTGGTCGGAGTTCGACCGCGGCGGGCATTTCCCCGCCATGGAGGTTCCCGATCTCCTCGTCGGCGACGTGCGGGCCTTCTTCCGCCACCTCCGCTGAGCTCGCTCATTCGTAGGCGAGCGCGGGCGCGACCGGCCGCCGGGCGAGCAGCAGCGCGGGGACGCTCACGATGGCGGCGAAGACGGCGGGCACGACCGCCGCGAGCAGCAGCAGCGACGCCGCCGGCACGGTCACCGCCGGCAGGTCGCCGCCCTCCATGAGGCTCCACAGGCCAAGGCCGAGGGGGATGCCGACCACGACGGCGAGCGCGCAGGCGCCGAGCTGCGACACGATCAGCGCGGTCACGGTCTGGCGCGGTGTCGCCCCGACCGCCCGGAGCACCGCCTGGTTGCGGGCGGCGTCCCGCGCGGCGAAGGTCGCGACGATGAACGCGTTGATGGTGCCGAGCACCAGCAGCAGGCCCGCCGTGCCGAGGATGATCGCGCGGATCTGGTCGTAGAGGACCGCGACGGCGGCGTCGCTGGCGGCGTGCCCCGGTTCGGGCGGCGTGACGTTCAGCAGGTCCAGGCTGTCGCGCAGGGCGAGGGCCACCACGATCATCGCCACGCCGAGCGTCAGGCCGGCCGCGTTGGTGAGCAGCCGGCCGGGACGCCGCCACGCCGACCGCATCCCGAGGACGCCGGGCAGCGGGACGCCGACGTTGGCGGCGACCCGCGCGAGCCGGCCGGGGTGCCTGGGCGGGCGCGGGCCGGCGACCAGCGAGCGCAGCGTGCTCTGGCGGATGCCCCGGAGCGCCGGCCGGACGGTCCCGAGGACGACCACGGCGACCGCGACCGCGGCGACGACCGCGATGCGGGCCCAGCCGAGCGGCGGCGGCTCGGCCGTGCCGAGCACGGTCACCGAGGCCGCCGCGATGCGGGGCGCGAGCAGCCGGCCGGCGCCCAGCCCGAGGGCGGTGGCGCCGGCGGCGATCGCGAGGTGCTCGACCAGCAGGACGAGCACGACCTGCCGCGGGGTGACCCCGACCGCCTTGAGCGTGCCGACCTGGCGGACCTGCGCGGCCATCCGGCCGGCGACGAGCACCGCGGCGGTGGCGACGGTGAGGATCGCGATCAGCGTCCCCGCCGCGAGCAGCGTACCGGCCAGGATGTCCAGGTCGGAGTGGGAGTCCGCCCGCCGCTGCCGCCACGTCTCCAGGTAGGAGACGACCGACGAGGAAGGATCGGTCGCCTGGAACGAGTCGTGCGCGGCGACGAACCCGGCGGCGGCGTCCGGGTCGGCGAGGCGGAGCTGGAGCTCGAACCCCTCCTCGGTCATGCCGAGGTCGCGCAGCCGCTGCGCGGTGGCGGGCGTGACCCACACCTGGGCGGGACGGCTGAGCGGGAACCGGCCCCGGCTGACGGTCATCGCCACGCCGCGGACGGGGAACGGCCGCCCCTGGATCGTGACGGTGTCCCCGGGCCCGGCGTCGAGGGTGGCGGCCAGGCCGCTCTCCAGCACGACCCCGTCGCCGTCGCCGAGCCAGCGGCCGCTGGTCACCAGCGGCTGGTCCACCTGGGAGGGGCCGGGGTCGCGGATCTCGGCGGTGAGGTCCTCAGGACCACCCATGATCTGGATCGACCCGTACAGGTGGGTCCATGGCCCGCCGACCCCGGTCACCTCCGGCGCCTCGGTGAGCTGGGTGGCGCGGCGGCGCAGCGCCGCCACCAGGGCGCGGTCCCCCGGCTCGTCCGGGGGATGGTAGACGGTGAGGCTGACGTGGAAGCCGTTGGTCGCGCGCCAGACGCGGTCCCAGGGGGCGTCGGCGCTCCCGAGCAGCGCCGTCGCCATGCCGAGGACCCCGGTCGCGATCGTCAGGGTGAGCAGGAGCAGCAGCGCCTGCCCGGGACGGCGGCGCAGGTTGCGCACGGCGAGGCGGCCGGCGAGGCGCAGCGGGCGCATCAGCCGTCGCCGCCCAGGTCGGCCAGGCTGGCGAGCACCCCCGCGGCCGACATGCCGGGACCGAGCCGGGTCTGGGCGACGATCGCGCCGTCCCGCATCGTCAGCAGCCGGTCGGCGATGCTCGCCACCCGTGCGTCGTGGGTGACGACCAGCAGCGCCTGGCGCGCCTCGCGAAGCTCGGCGAACAGCCTGAGGAGGTCGCCGGTGGCGTGGCTGTCCAGGTTGCCGGTCGGCTCGTCGGCGAGCACCACCAGCGGGTCGTTGACCAGCGCCCTGGCGACCGCGACGCGCTGCCGCTCGCCGCCGGACAGGCGGTCGGGGAGGTGGCCGGCGCGCTCGGCGACGCCGAGCCGATCCAGCAGGTCCATCGCGCGACGCCGCGCGTCGCGGCGCGACCCGCCGAGCAGCAGCGCCGGCAGCTCCACGTTCTCGACCGACGTCAGCTCGTCGACCAGGTGGAACGCCTGGAACACGAACCCGAGGCCGCGGCGGCGGCGGACCGCCCAGGCGGTCTCCGAGAGCCCGTCCACGCGCTCGCCGTCGAGGTACAGCTCGCCGGCGTCGGGGCGTTCGAGCCCGCCGAGCAGGTGCAGCAGGGTCGATTTCCCGCAGCCGCTCGGCCCCATCACCGAGACCGTCTCGCCCGCCTCCACCACCAGGTCCACGCCGTCCACGGCCCGGATCGGCGACCCCTCGGACTGGTAGCGCCGCACCAGGCCGCGCGCCTGGATCACGTTCCCGTCGCTCATCGTGACTCCCTTTCGACCCAGCGCCGCTCGCACGCCTCCAGCCAGCGGATGTCGGCCTGCAGGCGCAGCGACGCGCCTTCGAGCAGGAGGGCCCCATCCGAGTCGGGCGGTTCGGCGAGCGCCAGCTCCTGAAGCTGGCGCAGCTCGCGCAGGAGCTCCAGCCGCTGGGCGTCAACCAGCGCCACCGGGTCCGCCAGCCGCGTCGCCGCCGCGGCGACGAGCTTCAGGTGGAACTCCAGCGGCGCCACCTTCGACCAGGTCACGTCGGCCAGCCACTCCTCGACCCGTTCCCGGCCGGACGCGGTCAGCTCGTACACCTTCTTGTCCGGGTGGCTCGGCTGCGCGACCTCGCTGGCCTCGACCAGCCCGGCGCGCTCCAGCCGGGACAGCGTCACGTACACCTGCCCGGGGTTCAGCGCCCCGCCGACCGGGCCGAGCACCTGCACCAGCCGCTGGCGCAGCTCGTAGCCGTGGGCCGGCTCCTTGGCCAGCAGCGAGAGGATCACGTCGCGCATAACGCGCTATCTATAACAGTTATCTAAAGGGTTGGCAAGGGGCAGGCCCGCAGGTTGCCGCTCGGGCTGTTCTGGGGGGTGCGGACCTTCACCCTGTCGCCGCAGGGTGATGGCATCAGGTTCACCGTCCGGGAGGAGTACACCGGCGCGCTGCTGCCGATGATCTGGCGGACCATGCCCGACCTCGGGCCCTCGATCCAGAAGTTCGCCACCGGCCTCGAGCAGCGGGCCGAGCGCGCGGGCTAGCCGCCGACCGCGAAGAGCTGCCAGGTGCCCTCGACGCCCTTCAGGTGGTGGGCGCCGCGGTCCTCCAGCACCGTTTCGGAGCCGGTGACCAGGTCCCGCACGGTCCTCGACACCAGGACCTCTCCTGGACTGGCCGCGGCCAGCACCCGCGCGGCGATGTGCACGGCGATCCCGCCGACGTCGCCGTCGCGCAGCTCGACCTCGCCGGCGTGCAACCCGGCGCGGATCTGCATGTCGATGCCGCGCAGCTCCTCCCGCAGCGCGGCCGCGCAGCCGACCGCGCGGCCGGGACCGTCGAAGGTCGCCAGGATCCCGTCGCCGGTGGTCTTGACCAGCCGCCCGCCCCAGCGGTCCACCAGCCGGCCGGCCAGGTCGTCGTGGACCTGGAGCAGCTCGCGCCAGCGGCGGTCGCCCAGCTCGGTGGCCCGCTCGGTGGAGCCGACGATGTCGGTGAACAGCACCGTGGCCAGCACCCGGGTCGACACCGCCGGCCTGTCGACCCCGGTCAGGAACTCCTCGACCGCCTCCAGCATCGGGTCTGGCAGCTCCCACAGCAGCGGCAGGTCGCCGGGGACCTCGACCAGCCTGGCCCCCGGGATGTGCTCGGCCAGGTAGCGGCCGTGCGCTATCGGGAGCTGCTGGAAGCCGGTGTGGTGCAGCACCAGCGTGGGCGCCTGGATCAGCGGCAGGATCGAGCGGACGTCGACCTCCAGCAGCGCCCGCAGGTAGGCCCGCACCACCCCGGGGCTGGCGATGGCGCGCTGGAGCCTCGCCGACCAGCGCAGGAACCGCTCGTCGCGGGCGCGGGCGGGCGCGCTGGTCCGGAGGTTGGTTTCGGTGCCCCAGAGCTCCTCGGCACGCGCGACGACCGTCTCGGCGATGTCGGGAGGAACCCCGATGGGGTAGTCGTCGGCGGCCAGGTAGCGGGCGGTGGCGTCGGCGATGATCAGCGCGCTGGTGCGGTCCGGCCGGGTCCCGGCGAAGAACAGCGCCATCGGGCCGGCCTCCGGGCCCGCGGTCAGCAGCGCGGCCCGTTCCACGCCGGCCGCGTCCAGGACCGCGACCAGCTCCTCGGCGTAGGCCTCCCAGGGCGGCAGCGGGTCGGCCGGCACCGGGTCGGAGGCGCCGGTGCCGCGGCGGTCGAACCGCAGCAGCCGCGAGAACGACGCCAGCCGCCGTAGGAACAACGCGATCTGCGGGTCTTCCCAGGCGACGTCGACGTGGCTGAAGCTGCCCATGGTGAACACCAGGTCGGGCGGTCCCTGCCCGAGGACCTGGTAGGCGATCCGGTCCCCGCCGAGCCGGGCGTACCTGGTCTCCGGCTGCGCGGCCCCTCCAGCCACTCGCGACCCCTGTCGATACTCGGCCTGGCGGCCTGTCCAGCGACGGGCACCGGTTGGTACCGCGGGCAGGCTACCCGACGGCGGGCGCGGCCGGAGGCAGCGCTACCGCGGGTCACCGCTGGCGAAGGAGGCGGGGAGGTGAGCTGGGCGGCGCTGGCGCTGGCGGTGGCCGCGTCCTCCACCTGCCGGCCGGGCGGCGCCAGGGACGAGCGCCTCCCGGACGCCCCCTGGGCGCCAACCGGCGCGTGAGGCCCGGCGCCGCCGTGGTTCGATTGCTGGGCCACCGTGGCTGTGCTACAAGTCCGAGCCATGAGGCTGGCGGGTCGGATGGCGCGGCTGGGCACGGAATCGGCCTTCGAGGTGCTGGCCAGGGCCCAGGCGCTGGAGCGCACCGGCACCAGGGTCATCCACCTGGAGATCGGCGAGCCGGACTTCGAGACGCCGGCCCATGTCGTGGCCGCCGCCCACGAGGCGCTGGACCGGGGCCACACCCACTACGTCCCCGCACCTGGGATCCTCGAGCTGCGCACGGCCGTGACGGCGTTCCTGGAGCGCACCGGGCGGCTTCGCACCACCCCCGACCGGGTGGTGGTGACGCCAGGGGCCAAGCCGATCATGTTCTTCACGATCCTCGCGCTGTGCGGGGAGGGCGACGAGGTCCTCTACCCCGACCCTGGCTTCCCGATGTACGAGTCGATCGCGGCGTTCGCCGGCGCCCGGCCGGTGCCGGTCCCGCTGCGGGAGGAGCACGGCTTCCGGATCGACCCCGCCGAGCTGGCCTCGCTGGTCACCGACCGGACCCGCCTGCTGATCCTGAACTCGCCGCACAACCCGTGCGGCAGCATGCTGAGCCGCGAGGACGTCGAGGCGATCGCCAGGGTCGCCGTCGAGCACGACCTGGTGGTGCTGAGCGACGAGGTCTACTCCGAGATCCGCTACCGCGACGAGTGCCCGAGCGTCCTCGACGTCGACGGCATGGCCGAGCGGACGGTGCTGCTGGACGGCTGGTCCAAGAGCTTCGCGATGACCGGCTGGCGGCTGGGGTTCGGCGTGTTCCCAGTGGCGCTGGTCGAGCCTGTGACCCGGCTGATCATCAACTCGGTCTCGTGCACGTCGGCGTTCAGCCAGCACGCGGCGATCGCGGCGCTGGAGGGACCGTGGGGGCCGGTGGAGCGGATGGTGGCCGCGTTCCGGGAGCGGCGCGACGTGATCGTGGCGGGCCTGAACCGCATCCCGGGGATCTCCTGCCTGGAGCCGCACGGGGCCTTCTACGTGTTCCCGCGGGTCCGCGACCTCGGCATCCCCGCCGCGGAGGTGGCCGAGCTGCTGCTGGCGCGCGGCGGCGTGGCCTGCCTGCCCGGCACCGCGTTCGGCGCCCACGGCGAGGGCTACCTGCGCTTCTCGTATGCCAACTCGGTCGAGCGGATCCGTGAGGCGCTCGCCGCGATCGAGGTCGTCAGCGGGGAGGTGGCGCACGCCTGACGTGCGGCCCGTGGGGGGCGTCATGACCGCAGGCGTCGGGAGCGCGGGCATGCCGGGCCCGCTCGCGGCGGCGCGGCCCCCGGCCCGGACGGCGCCATGATCGACCGTGGGCGGCTCCGCGCGCTGCTGGAGCGTGAGCGTGCCGCGTTCGTGGAGCGGCACCCGCGAAGCCGCGACGCCTACCTGCGGGCCGCCGGCAGCCTCCTCGGCAACGTCCCGATGACCTGGATGAACAAGGCGGCCGGCGGGTTCCCCGTCTACCTCGCCGAGGCGAGGGGCGCGTCGGTGGTCGACGTCGACGGGCACCGCTACGTCGACTTCTCCCTCGGCGACACCGGGGCGATGGCGGGCCACTCGCCCGCGCCGACGGTGCAGGCGGTGCAGCGGCGCTACCTGGAGGCCGGCGGCGCGACCGCGATGCTGCCCACCACCGACGCCGCCTGGGTCGGCGCGGAACTGGCCCGCCGCTTCGGGGTGCCGCTGTGGAGCTTCACCCTCACCGCCACCGACGCCAACCGCTGGGCGCTGCGACTCTCCCGGCTGGTCACCGGCCGGCCGAAGGTCCTGGTGTTCAACTACTGCTACCACGGCACCGTCGACGAGGCGTTCGTGACCCTCGGCGAGCACGGACCGCTGTCGCGGGCGGGCAACGTCGGCCCGCCGGTCGACCCGACCCGCACCACCCGCGTGGCGGAGTTCAACGACCTCGACGGGCTGGCCGCGGAGCTGGCCGCCGGCGACGTCGCCTGCGTGCTGATGGAGCCGGCGCTGACCAACATCGGCATCGTGCTGCCGCTCCCCGGCTACCTGGACGGCGTCCGCGAGCTGACCCGCCGGCACGGCACGCTGCTGGTCAACGACGAGACCCACACCTTCTCCGCCGGCCCGGGCGGCTGCACCCGGGCATGGGGCCTGGAGCCGGACCTGGTCACCGTCGGCAAGTCGATCGGCGGCGGCGTCCCGGCCGCCGCCTACGGGGTCTCCGCCGAGGTGGCCGAGCGGGTCGCCAGCCGGCGCGACGCCGACCTGGTCGACACCGGCGGCGTCGGTGGGACGCTGGCGGGCAACGCGCTGTCGGTCGCCGCGATGCGCGCGACCCTCGAGCACGTCCTGACCGACGAGGCGTTCGCGGGGATGACCGCGCTGGCGACCCGCTTCACCGAGGGCGTGGAGGGCGTGCTCGAGGTTTACCGATTGCCGTGGTCGGTGGTGCAGCTCGGCGCGCGGACCGAGTACCGTTTCGCGTCCCCGCCGCCGCGGGACGGGGGGCGGTCGGCCGCGGCCGGCGACGACGAGCTGGACGACTACCTCCACCTGTACCTCCACAACCGCGGCATCCTGCTGACGCCGTTCCACAACATGGCGCTGATGTGCCCGGCCACCACCGCGGCCGGCGTCGACCTGCACACCGAGGTCTTCGGCGCCGCCGTGGACGAGCTGCTGGGCGGGTGAGGGTCCACCGCGGCCGCTGGACGGCCGAGGACAAGACCGCGGCGCCGTACAGGTACCTCCCCTTCGACGTCGGGCCGGCCGCCCGGGCCGTCGCCGTCGAGCTCGACTACGACCGCACCGCCGCCACCCTGGACCTGGGCGTGCTCGACCCTGCCGGGTTCCGCGGCTGGTCGGGTGGCGCCCGCTCGGGCTTCGTCATCACCCCGGCGGCGGCGACCCCCGGCTACCTGCCCGGCGAGCTGGTGGCGGGGGAGTGGCGGGTGATCCTCGGCCTATACCGGGTCCCGGCCGGCGGGATCGACTTCACCCTGGAGGTGCGGCTCGGGGCGGCGGCGCCGCCGCCGGCGCCACCACCCCCGCCGCTGCCGGCGCGGCCGCCGCGCCGGGTGTTGCCGGCGGCGCCCGGCCGGCGCTGGCTCGCCGGTGACCTGCACGTCCACACCGTCCACTCCGACGGGTCGCTCACCGTGGACGAGCTGGCCGGCCTGGCCCGCGGCCGCGGGCTCGACTTCCTCGCCGTCACCGACCACAACACCGTCAGCCATCACGCGGAGCTGCCGGCGGCGGCCGCGCGGAGCGGCGTGCTGCTCGTGCCAGGCCAGGAGGTCACCACCGACACCGGGCATGCCAACTGCCTCGGCGACGGCGGCTGGGTCGACTTCCGCGGCACGGCCGACGACTGGCTGGCCGCCGCCGAGGCGGGCGGCGCGCTGCTGTCGCTGAACCACCCGCTCCTGCCCGGCGACGTCGGCTGGCGCCGGCCGCTGCGGCGCGCCGTCCCGCTGGTCGAGGTCTGGCACTGGACCTGGGACGGCTACGACCCGGCGCCGCTGGACTGGTGGCTCGCCCGCGGCGGCGTCCCGGTCGGCGGCAGCGACTTCCACCGGCCGGGCCAGGGCATCGCGCCCGGCGGCCCGACCACCTGGGTCGAGGCCGAGGACGGCGACGTCCTCGGCGCGCTGGCGGCCGGCCGCGTCGCGCTGGCCGCCGACCCCGCCGGGCCGGTCGTCCTCCGCCACGGCGGCGAGGTGCTGGTCGCCGGCGGCGACGGCACGACCCTGGTCGCGGCGGGGGGCGCGCCCCACGCAGTCAGCGGCGACCTGGCGGCGGTGGCGGCCGGCGCCGGCCCCTACCGGCTGCTGGACCCGTCGGGGCGGACGCTCGCGGTGGCCCCCTGACCCGGCGCGGGGCCGGTCTGGTCAGTCCGCGGCGGGTATCCCCAGCGCTTCCAGCGCAGCGGCCACCTGGGCGGGAGACGCACCGACCAGCTCGGCGGCCTCCTCCACCCGCCGCCGCGCCGCTTCCGCCGGTGGCGCCTGGTCGGCCTCGACCGGCGCGTGCCCGAACGCGGCCAGCAGCTCGTCCCGTTCGGTCGCTGCCAGGCCGAGCGCGTCGGCGGCCTCGACCACCCACCGCCGCGGTGGCGTGTGGAGGCCGCGTTCGACCTGGCCCCAGTAGGCATGGTTGCCGCCGGCGTTGGTGGCGGCGCGGCGGGTCGACCAGCCGCGCCGCTCGCGGTGGCCCTTGAGCAGCTGCCCGGGGTCGGCGGGTGGGCGCATGCCCGGAGTGTTGCCGATGCCCGCATGCCCCGCAAGCGCTCAGCGCGGGGTGGGGAGCCGCAGCAGCAAGGTGCGGATCTCCCAGGCGCCCAGCTCCAGCCGGACGGCGCCGCCGGTCACCGGCAGCGCCGCGCCCGGCCGGCCGAGCAGGTCGGCCTCGCGGGCCGCCAGGAGCCCGCCGCCGACCGTGGCCGTGACCGGCTCCGGGTGCTGGCACGCCAGCCGCAGCTCCAGCCACTCCCCGCG
>WNFU01017832.1_pt1 | contig 13101 bp, 10 predicted proteins | sample 5400121 | NCBI WGS metagenome assembly WNFU01 (sample SAMN13153360, study PRJNA577476) | soil metagenome | isolation source: 100 cm soil or saprolite under grassland replicate 1 | place: USA:California | collected 2016-06-15 | reverse complement strand
CCAAGCTTGGTCGAGCCAAAGAGCATGTGATGCGGGCGACCGAGTTTGAGCGCGGTGAAATCCAGATCAAACTTCGGTTTCAACTCTTTGCCGTCCCAAGCATAAGCGCGGAGAAACTGCTCGTTGTCGGCGCCTTTCTTGTCCCATCCCGCCAGCAGCGAGCTGGTAAAATAAACCCGTTTTCCGTCCCAGCTTTGCGACACCATGTTCACCTGCTTGCCAATCTGTTTCTCGTAAATCTGTTTCGGCTTTTGCGGGTCCGAAACGTCGAACACGCGGCACTTGCCGTCACCGAAACAATCGACAAACAATGTTTTGTCGTCGGCGCTCAGACTGATGTCGACCGGCAGCACGCCGCCTTTCACGTTACCGATTGTCGCGACTTCTTTGGCCTGCCAGTCGCCACGGTCATCCGCGTAAACGAGCCAAAGTTTCGATGTCAGCGCCGTCGCGGTGAAAGCGTAGTTATGCTTGTCGCCCCAGGCCCAGCGGATTTCCAGCGGTGCGCCCGGAACTGCGAAAACCTTTTTCGGCTGCCGCGCGTGAAAATCCCACATCACCATCGTCGAACCGAAATGCTTCATCGCTTCGGGATCGGCGGTTAATTTGCTGAACTCCGTCATGTAATTGTTCCAGCCGGTGAACGATGAGGTCAGAAGCGCGTTCTTTCGTGGCAACACTCGCGCATCGTAGCCGTACCCATCGGCGAGATTCGCATTAGCCGCGCCCTGCGCATCATCCTTTGTAGGCAACCAATGAGTCGTGATGTAATTGCCGTCGTTGCCGAATTCGACCAGCGCGGTCCGGCCGCCGTGATCTTTTGCGTTTGAAAGACACGGAACCAGCATCCGACCGGGCAAGGCATACGCGCCATGCGGTCCAATGGCGCCGCCGGTGGTTTCCGCGAAATTGTCGATCGTTTTCACGTATCGCGGTTTCGCCGGATCAGTGTGCACGTCAAAAATAAACACTCGGCTGTTATCAAGACCTGCAAGCCAGAGTTGGTGGCGGTCGTCGGTGAACCCGCCGTGGTGCGCCTCGTTGCGCCCCTCGACCGAAGAGCTACTGACGGCTTTGCCATAGCTCGGCGAGCCCGGGTTTACGTCGACGGTGACAAGTTTATCTGCACCATCTCCGAGTCCTTCGACGCCGAGTGTCCAGACATAGACGAACTCTTCCTGCCCTTCGATGCGGGCGAGATAAGGTGAAGAGCACGTTTCATCGGCGCGAGCCAAGTTCAGGCCGAAAATGAAAGCGAGCGCGAGTGCACCCGAAAAGACGACGTGCGAAATTGCAGCGACGGGTAACTGACTATCGATGGATGTTTTCATTTTTGTGGGGTTCATTGATCACGGCTTCGAATAGATTTCTGCTCCGGCATTTCGAAATTCTTCGGCTTTCTCGCGCAATCCTTCACCAATGGCGACGCTCTCGTCGATTCCTTTTTGTGCAGCGTATTTTCTAACGTCTTCCGTTATGTTGACGAGCTTCGTCAGCCCGCGAAGCTCGCCCTGCGGGTGACTTTTGATGTCATCTACCCGGCCGCTCCCGCTCAAAGCCGTGTTCATCGACATGCGCATCATACTTTCTGATAAACATCGCCAGCCTTGGCGAATTCGGCGGCTTTCTCTTCCAATCCACGTTTAACTGCGGCCTCATCGCTCAATCCCTTTTCGGCAGCGTAGCGGCGAACATCTTCTGTGATGCGCATGCTGCAGAAGTGTGGGCCACACATTGAACAAAAGTGCGCGGTCTTGGCGCCTTCGGCGGGAAGGGTTTCATCATGGAACTCACGCGCAGTTTCAGGATCGAGTGAGAGATTGAATTGATCTTCCCAACGGAATTCGAAGCGCGCTTTGCTGATGGCGTTGTCGCGGTACTGCGCGCCGGGATGGCCTTTCGCTAGATCGGCGGCGTGTGCGGCAATTTTGTAGGCGATGACGCCGTCTTTGACGTCTTTCTTGTTAGGCAAACCGAGATGTTCTTTCGGGGTGACATAGCAAAGCATGGCGGTGCCGTACCAGCCGATCATCGCCGCACCGATCGCGCTGGTGATGTGATCGTAGCCGGGGGCGATGTCGGTGGTGAGCGGCCCCAGCGTGTAGAACGGTGCTTCGTCGCACCACTCCAGTTGTTTCTCCATGTTCTCTTTGATCATGTGCATGGGGATGTGACCCGGGCCTTCGTTCATCACCTGCACGTGTTGCGCCCACGCGCGCTTCGTGAGTTCTCCTTGAGTGTATAGCTCCGCGAATTGGGCCTCATCATTTGCGTCAGCGATACTGCCTGGCCTCAGGCCATCGCCTATAGAAAAGCTGATGTCGTACGCGGCCATGATCTCGCAGATTTCGTCCCAATGTGTGTAGAGAAAACTTTCCTGATGATGCGCAAGACACCATTTGGCCATGATCGAGCCGCCGCGCGAGACAATGCCGGTAGCACGGCGCGCGGTGAACGGGATGTAGCGGAGCAACACGCCGGCGTGAACAGTGAAGTAATCGACCCCCTGCTCTGCCTGTTCGATGAGCGTATCGCGATAGATTTCCCAACTCAGTTCCTCGGCGCGGCCACTGACTTTTTCGAGCGCCTGATAAATCGGCACGGTGCCGATCGGCACTGGGCTGTTGCGAATGATCCATTCACGCGTGGCGTGAATATTTTTGCCGGTGCTGAGATCCATCACCGTGTCGGCGCCCCATCTTGTTGCCCAACGCATCTTCTCGACTTCTTCCTCGATCGACGACGCCACAGCGCTATTACCGATATTGGCGTTGATTTTAACCAGGAAATTGCGGCCGATGATCATCGGCTCCGATTCGGGGTGATTGATGTTCGCAGGAATAATGGCGCGGCCGCGCGCGACCTCTTCCCGCACAAACTCCGGTGTTATCCCATCAGGGATGTTGGCGCCGAAACTCTCTCCAGGGTGCTGATGAGCGAGGTCGTTGCGGGCGAATTCGGAATGTTTGGAAGCGACTCCGTGTTCTTCATTCCGCACTCCGCATTCCGCATTCCACATTTGTTCTCTGATTGCGATGAACTCCATCTCGGGCGTAATGATGCCACCCCGCGCGTAAGCGAGTTGTGTGACAGCGCCGGACTTTGCTCTGAATGGTTTTCTTCCACCCGGTTTCTTAATTCTTAATTCGTCCTCCTCACTTCCATTGCGCTTTGCCAAATGCTCGGCATGGGCGGCGGAAAGAAATCCATCATCAATCGGCTGAACTTTGCGCCCGTCGTGTTCTTCCACGTCACCGCGGTCGCGGATCCATTTTGCACGCAGTGCCGGAAGTCCTTGGGTAACGTCGCCGTGAAAATCGGGATCGCCCCATGGGCCGCTGGTGTCATACACGCGCACCGGTTCGTTCACTTCGATCTCGCCGTTTATCGACTTTGTCGGCGCCAGCGAGATTTCGCGAAACGGCACGCGAATATCGGGATGAATTTTGCCGCCCACGTAAACCTTGCGTGAATTTGGCAGCGGCTTTTCGACAGAATGAACAGAATCGACAGAATCTGCCGCAACAGATTTTGCCGAACCTATTTTGTCCATTTTGTTAATTCTGTCTGAAATCAAAAAGCCATGCGCGGAAGAACACATGGCTGAAATCGCCAGTCCGGCATCGGACCCTCGCTCCCTTCGGCGGCATTACCCGCATCAGGTTCAAGGGGTCTCTAGCTTTTCGCCAGACTCTCAGCCACGCGGCTCCCCCGCATTACTGTTTGAATTGAGAATAAAGCCGGGCTCGGCGAAGTCAACGCAGCATCTGCTGCGCACTTCGCCGCGGCAGGCAGCGCAATCGGCGAGCCCGCTGCCTGCAAACGCTGACGAGAATTTATCCCGCAGGTTTCGCGGCTGGAGCTTCCTTCACATTCGTGTGAAAGATCGCCTGCCATTCCCCCTTCTTCATTTTCCAAATGGAGCCGGCGTTGTAGGTACCGGATTGGTCTTTCCCATCGTATGTGCCTTCGACGGCCACCTTATAGGTCGTGACAGCTGTATCCGACCCGTGTGACGTCACTTTGTAATCACTGATCGCGAACGATTTCATGTCCCACTTTTGCATGTCCGCTAATTCCTTCTTCATGTCAGAGGTGCCCTCGGCATAAACCCCGAGGAAATCCGCCGCCACCACTTTCTTGAAGTCGGCAGCGTTCTTGTCTTTGAACGCCTGCCAAGCCGCCTTTTCCTTTGCCATCATCGCGTCCTCATTTGTAGCAGCGGTTGAAACGGCGACCGTCGCAAGCAACGCGATCATTGTGTAGCTAATATACTTTTTCATTATGTCCTTTCGTTGAGGTTGAGTGCTGAAGTCAGCTTGCTGCATCCAGGCAGATGATCAAGGCCGAGCCTGCGTCTTCTGCAAATACCGCACACGACATCGCCTTCATGCGGCAGGGTCAACCGTGTCGAGGTTGCGTTTTCACGGAACAATGGGAGCGGACTCGAGAGACGATCTTTGCGAAGGAGTTGAGGCGTGCTGGGGCGCAAGAAAGGCAGACCTGCCGACCAAGTCGAGTAAACTTGAGTCTGCTTCCTTCAACTTCCCTTCCTGAATAGCGGGTTCAATCGGCGCCGATTTGATTTGCTTCCGATAATCTGCAACGAGCATTGGCGGCTGCTTTTTGCCCAACGCCCGATAGTTCTCGATCCCGACGCCGATCGCCGCCGCCAGCTTGCCGCGCCAATCTTTGTTCGAAATCAATCTGCCTTCGCCGCGCTCTGTCAGGAATCCTCCTTCGATCAGCACAGCCGGCACTTTCGTCAGGCGCAGGACAGCGAATCGGGCACGTTTGATGCCGCGGTCGTACTCGGGGATGTGACCGAGGACCGAATGATAAATACAAGCCGACAGCGCCATGCTTTGCGCATCCACTTCACTGCCGGGTTGCATGCTAAATGAACTCGACGCCACCGCGCTGTCAGACGTGGATGGCGCTCCGCGCGGCGTAAACGAAAAAATTTCGAAACCGGTGGCGTCCGGATTATCATTCGTCCCGTTAAAATGAATGCTGACGAAAATCGAATTGCGCGCGGCATTGGCGATCTGTGCGCGCACTTCCAACGGCACAAAATAATCGCCCTCGCGAGTCATGATCACGCGCAGTCCTTTGGCCTGCAAAAGCGGGCGCAGCTTTCTCGCCGCATCGAGGACAAAATCTTTTTCAGATCCGTAACGACTCACCTGGCCTTTGTCGTACCCGCCGTGTCCCGGATCCAGAACGATCGTTTCAACCTTGCCAACGTTTGCAACACGATGCGGGCGAACGAGCGGCTCGATGGTTTTGGCCACGTCAGTGCGCGACACCAGATATTTTCCGCCCTGCTCAATTAATGGGAAACACAACCAGCTGCGTGCACCGTTAATCATCGTCTCGCGGCTGCCACTAACAAATTCCAGTGGATTCTTGATGGTCTCGAACCGGATTTTCTCACCCGCACCGACAACGCCCGCGGGCAAACCGTAAAACCGAGAAATATTTTCGACGCTTAGGTAATCCTGACCACTTACCTTGATGATTTGCCAATCGCCGGCAGCGAATGTCGTTGGTTGTGCGAGGGCAATCCCGGTGGTGAGCAATGCCACATTAAACCAACATCGCACCGTTCCGATCATCTCTGCGCTAGGTTATCAAAAGATCGGACTGATCTCAATAGGGCAGGTTGACCATCGCCTCTCCCCTTGGCGGAAACATGCGAACTAGTAATTGACTTGTTGATTTTTCGCGTTAAAAACCGGAAATGTTTTTGCCTGCTCGACGTATCTGCGGCGCTTGGATTGCTTTGCTCCTGCTGGGTTTGACGCCGCTATCTGCCATCGCAGGTTCTCCTGCTCAAAAATTTTCAAAATCTTGCGTCTGGCGCGTGACCAATGCCAAAGCGCCATTTTATCTGGTGGGCTCAATTCATGCGCTCAGCAAAAGTGATTATCCGCTCCCCTCGCCGTACGAAATCGCGCTAAGAGACAGCAGGCGCTTCGTTTTCGAATTCGATCCGAATCGTCATTCCGAATTCGAAAGGAAATTTGAAGCTGCCGCCAAATATCCGCCGGGACAGGATATCCGTTCGAAGATTGACCCGCAGCTCCTGGCTTGGCTGCGTCAAAATATTTTGACCGTCAAAGCCGACCCTCGCCGCGGAAAGCGAGCACAAGTTGCAGGTTTCGACAGCGAACTCCGTTACAAACCATGGTGGATTGCACAGCATCTTGCCGCCCCGGCTAGCTACAGCAAGAGTTCCGCCTCGCACGGCTTGGACAATTATTTCGTGGACCGTGCGCAAACGGTAGGCAAAGAGATAGGAGGACTCGAATCGGTTGATGAACATGTGGCGGTTATGGGTGGATTGTCAGATCGCGACGGCGAATTCATGCTGCGAGAAGCGCTTACTAAGCCGAAGGATGGCGCAAGGGAATTCAGTAGGATGTACAAGGCATGGCGCAGGGGCGATACCAATGCGCTTTGGGCAGGTGACGCGCAATTGCGCAACCAGGCGCCCAGGATTGCGGCGCGGCTCGTCGATGATCGCAACGTGAAATGGGTTTCGCGAATCGAGGCCGAACTGAAAACTGGTAAACCAACAGCGATTGTCGCGGGCGCACTTCATTTCGCCGGTCCCCGCAGTGTCATTGCGCTATTGCAAAAACGCGGTTACAAAATCGAGCAACTGTAGTAGCCGTCTTGGCTATCTTTTCAAAACTATGAAGTCATTCATCCCGATCATCATTTCGATCTTTTGTTCACTCAACTTGCGAGCTGCAACGCCACCGCAGACCGAGCAAAATCCGCCGCCGCTCGATCCGAAGAACATGGATACATCAGTCAAACCCGGTGATGATTTCTTCCGCTATGCCAACGGCGCGTGGATCAAGCGCACCGAGATCCCACCGGAATATTCCCGATGGGGAGCGTTCAATGAGCTGATCGAGCGCAACAACGATGCGCTGCACGTGATTGCCGAGCAGGCCTCGAAAACGCAGGTCGATCCAAAGCTCGCGCCGGAAACACAGAAGGTGGGCGATTACTACGCCAGCGGCATCGATGAGAAAACAATCGACGCCCTGCGAACGAAACCGCTCGCAGAAGAATTCCAGCGCATCGACGCTATCAAAGACCGCGCCGCTGTACTCAAGGCAATCGCGCATCTGCACACAATTGGCGTCGGCGCATTTTTCGAGTTTGGCTCAGGTCAGGATGCGAAGGACAGCTCGCGCGACATTGCGCAGGCGGTGCAGGGCGGGCTCGGCATGCCCGATCGCGACTATTACACGAAGCAGGACGCCGACATGAAGCAGAAGCGCGAGAAGTACGTCGCGCATGTAACCAAAATGCTGACGTTGTTAGGCGAGCCGGCGGACAAAGCGGCCGAAGACGCGAAAAAGATCCTGGCGCTGGAAACAAAACTGGCCGAAGCGTCGCGCACCCGCGTGCAATTACGCGACCCGGTCAAAAACTACAACAAGATGGATGTGCGACAGCTGCAGGACGTGACGCCAGACTGGAACTGGAGCGATTACTTCAAGACGATTGACCTGGTCGAGTCGGGCGATGTCAACGTGCAGCAGCCGGAGTTTTTCAAAGCTGCCAACGACTTGTTTAGATCGACATCGCTGGACGATTGGAAGGCGTACCTGCGGTGGCATTTGATCAATGCGACCGCGCCGGCCCTTTCGAAGGATTTCGTGGACGAAGATTTCAATTTCAGAGAGCGGATCCTGCGCGGCACACAGCAGATCAAGCCACGTTGGAAACGAGTGATCCTGTCTGAGGATAACGACATCGGTGAAGCACTCGGCAAATTGTACGTCGGTTTTTATTTTCCACCTGAGGCAAAGGCGCGCGCGCTTGAGCTCGTGAACAATTTGAAGGAGGCGCTGGCCGATCGAATCAAAACGCTCGAGTGGATGGACGAGCCGACGAAGCAGGAAGCACTGAAAAAACTCGCTGCGTTCACGGTAAAGATCGGTTATCCCGACAAGTGGCTCGACTATTCATTGCTGCAGATCGACCGCGGCCCGTTCGTGGTGAACGCGCTGCGGGCTAATGAATTCGAGGCTGATCGCGACATTAAGAAGATCGGCAAACCAGTCGATCGCACCGACTGGGGGATGACGCCGCCCACGGTAAACGCGTACTACAACTCGAACATGAACGAAATCGTGTTTCCCGCCGGCATTTTGCAGCCGCCGTTCTTCTACGCAAACGCCGACGACGCGGTGAACTACGGCGCGATTGGCGCCGTGATCGGCCATGAAATGACGCACGGCTTCGATGATGAGGGACGGCAGTTCGACGCCAAAGGCAATTTGCGCGACTGGTGGACGCCGAAATCCGCCGAGGAATTTGAGAAGCGATCGGCCGCGATCGTACAGCAATATAACGAATACGAGCCGCTGCCGGGCTTGCATGTGAACGGCGAACTCACGCAGGGCGAAAACATCGCGGACATCGGCGGAGTGAAACTCGCCTACGCTGCGTTGCAAAAGGCACTCGACAAACATCCGGAGGAACGCGCGAAAAAGATCGACGGCTTCACGCCCGAGCAACGCTTCTTCCTGTCCTTCGCCGCGATCTGGCGACAGAAAATTCGTGATGAAGACCAGAAAATGCGCCTGACCACCGATCCGCATTCGCCGGCGCAGTTTCGGGTGAACGGGCCACTTTCGGACCTGCCGGAGTTTCAGAAAGCGTTCGGCATTCCGGACGGTTCACCGATGGTGCGTTCCGCCGATAAGCGCGTAAATATTTGGTAGGGACGATTGACTTCAATCGCCTCAGGCGGTTCAGGTGAACCGCCTCTACCTTATCTTCCCGCCCCATATCATTGTCACTCTGAGCGAACCCGAGAACGGAGCGGCTGTGGGAGCCGCGACATAGACGGGAAGGCCCAAGGCTGAGCGAGCGGGTAGCGAGCGAATCAAATCTCTCAAACCATCGAATGCGCTATTCCTGCGCAATCTTTCCGCCCCAACTCAGTATCTTCGCCTTCGCCCCTGCTGCTTCGGCTTCCTTGATGTTACCGGCGCGATTGTAGAACAGCGACAGACTTGTCCAGCCGATCTGATCATTCGGTCGAAGCTCGACCGCTTTTTTGCCCGCTTCGATCGCTTCGGCAAAGCGGCCGAGTTTCATCAACGCCATGCCGAGCGCGTGCCAGCCGTCGAAAAAATGTGGCGCCATCTCGACACAGCGCCGGTACTTTGCCACCGCACTTTCCAGATCGCCCACAGCGATGTCGCCGCTCGCGTCGTCAAAAATTTCATCAATGGAATGCTCTGTCATATCGAGCGAAGCGAGACATCTCTAACTATTCCCGCTGCTGTGGGGTTAAGAAATAAAAACTGAGATTCTTCGCTTCGCTCAGAATGACACAGAAACCGTAATTAGTGTCCATTCGTGTCAATTCGTGGTTAGCCCTTGCTGAATTGCAGGCCAGCTGCTTGCTGCCGGTCGCGCAACCATTCGTAAAAAACAATGCGCTGCTTGTTATCGAGAAGCCTTTTCTCAAACGCTGCCTTCTTCTCGCTGGCATTTGCGTCAGCGGATGGCTCGCGCTTTTCCAAAACACCAATAAATCCGTCATTACCCGACGGGGAAAAATCGCTGATCTCGCCAGGATTCAAGAATGCCACGGCCTCTTTGATCGCGGCAAGATCGGGCGGTTCGTTCTTCGATTCCTTGCCTTGAGAAGGCGACACGTTCTTTGGTTCCTTGCCTTGATCCGTTTCCTTGCCTTGGGATTTGGTTGTTTCCTCCTCCATCAGCGAAAACGGCGGAAGCTTTTCTGGTTTTGCGCCTGCCTTTTGAATATCCGCCTCAAGTGAATGTCCAGACTTCGTTGCTTCACGGAGTTGCTGCACGAACTCCGCCCCTTTCGTTGACATAAGCTCGCGCGCCCGCGACTTCTTGAGCGCGTCCACGATTTTCGGTTTCGCTTCTTCGACTGTGAGAGGACGCGCCTCGGTGATCCCGGTGAGATGCAAAATATAAAATCCATCCGCCACCTGAATCGGGTCGCTGTTCGGCTCCTGGGTCGATAGTTTAAAAGCTGCGACACCGAGCTGCGCATCCACTTTCAACTGCGGGTCGGGCGCCGCTGCCGTAAATTCGCCGGTTTCACGCACTGACAACTGAAATTTCTCAACGGCCTGCTTGAAACCCGCGCCTTTCTCTAATAGCGCCTGCGTGAAATCGGTTGCGCGATCGGAGAGCTGTTGCAAACCCTCGATTCGTTCTTTCCCTGTCAACTTCTTTTGCGCCTCGGTCAGGCCAAGGTTGACAAACTGGACCTTGCGTTTCTCCTCGGTCTTGAGCTCGGTCTTGTGCGCGTCGTAATACTTCTGTACGTCCTCATCGTTAACGACGATGTCTTTATCGAAATCGGCGGAGTGAAATCGAATGACGCTCACGGATAATTTGTCGTAGCCGCGCTGAAAATTTTCGTCGACCTCGCCCTTGGAAATTGAAATGCCTGTCGCCAGCAACCGTTTGATTTCGTCCAGGCAAAGCTCGTCACGCACCAGTTGCTCGATATGCTCTTCGCCGAGGCCCATCGGGCCCAAGCCGTTCCGCACAAAATCGCTGAACTTGTTCATGTCGAACCCCGATTCGCTCTGAAACGCTGGCAATCTCCGTACCACATCAGCGATTTCAGAAGCGTCCGGACGAAGGCCAAGCCGCCCTGCCTCGTGGCGCAGAACCAGCAAATTGACGATGAATTGGACAGCAACCTGATTCTGGTTCAAACCAGCCCCTGCCGTGAGCGTCTGCACAAACTCAGACATGCCGAGGGCCTGCGCCAGGCTCAGGAGCCGCGCCATTTGCTGCGCTTCCAGCATGGAAACATTTCGGTCGTACATGCGAGCAAAACGATCAGAGCGCATCGCGCCGTAATCCGGCCGTTGCACGAAATAGAAAATGAATGGGATCGCCAGAATGGCGATCACGATCATCAGCCAGTCTTTGTGCTTGCGCAGTGCCTTCATCATAACGGGTAAAATTGTAGCGGCGGCGAAGCTCAGCCGCAAATCTGTAGCCGCCGCCCTGTGGGCGGCGCCGGCTCCAACCGCGCGTAGTCAGGCAAGCGCGTCGCGCAGCGAAGCGGCTACAGTTTACTCGCCGTTTCTTGGATTATCTCCAATGCCTTGCGCAGATGCTCTTCCATCGTGAGCACGTTACCGAGTCCAATTCGCATTACCGTTCGGCCGCGCAATTTCGTCTGCGTCAGATAAGCGCGTCCGGAAGAATTAATTCGCTCGACGATTTCGCTGTTTGATCTGTCGATCTCATCTTTGTCGGCGCGAACAAAGCGAAAACAAACCACGCCCATGCTGGCCGGCGCGGCTAGCTCGAAGCGATTGTCGCTCTTGATCCAGCTGGCGAGCAGGTTCGCCAGGCGGATTTGTTCGCACAGCCGCTCCACGATTCCTTCACGGCCTAACGAGCGCCAGATCACCCACGCTTTGAGCGCGCGGAATCTGCGGCCGAGCTGAATGCCGTAATCCATGTAGTTCTTCTCTCCTTCGATGGTGTCGCCCCGCAGGACTTCCGGCACGAGGGTGAAGACACGGCGCAAACGCTCGAGGTCGCGCACGTAAAGCACACTGAAATCGAGCGGCACAAAAAGCGTTTTGTGCGGATTGACCACGATGGAGTCTGCCATCTCCCATCCGTTGCTTATCCATTCGTATTCCGGCAACATCGCGAACCCGCCGCCGTAAGCGCCGTCGATGTGCAGCCACATTTTTTCTTCCCGGCAAATCTTTGCGATCTCAGGAACGGGATCGACGCTTGCGCTCGAAGTCGTGCCCACGGTGGCAACGACGGCAAGCGGCTGGAAAGCTTCTTGCCGGTCTTGCGCGATCATCCGGCGCAATGTGGAGATTTCCATGCGAAACTCGTTGTCGCTCGGAACGCGGCGCACATTTTCCTCGCCGATCCCGAGGGCGATTGCCGATTTTTCGGCAGCGCTGTGCGCTTGATCAGAAGTGTAAATGCGAAAGCGCGGCAGATCGCGATTGGTCAGGCCAAGTTTTCTCGTGGATGGCGCGACCTGTTCGCGTGCGACCGCGAGCGCATGCATGATTCCCACCGACGCCGTGTCGTAAACGACGCCGCCAAACTCGTCAGGCAAACCGAGCCATTGCCGCAGCCAATCGATAACGACCGTTTCGAGCTCAGTCGCAGCCGGACACGTGCGCCAGGTCATCGCGTTTACATTGAGCGGCGCTGTGATGATTTCGCCGAGAATTCCGGGTGCGGTCGTTGTCCAGCCGAAGTACCCGAGAAACATCGGATGGCTCCAGTGCACCATGCCGGGCACGATGAGCCGATCGACGTCATTCAGAATTTTCTCGAACGGCTCGGCTTTTTCGGGCGGTTGCGCAGGAAGCTGCGCACGAACTGCGCCAGGCTTTTCGTTAGGCGCGACGCGCAAGGATTCAATGTTCTCTCGAAAATCGGCAATCCAATCTGCAAGCTCATGCAACTGTTTGCGGAAATTTTTCATCGTCTTTGTAGCCGCCGCCCTGTGGGCGGCGCCGACCTGGACATGATTAACATATCAGTGCCACGCTTCCCACAGGGAAGCGGCTACAGCTAAAACGCAAAGCCAAAGCTAAAATGAAACGCGCCGAAATCTTCGTCCTGGTGCGGATTGGGGTTAACGCCGTAATCGAGACGAATCGGGCCCACAGGCAGCTTATAGCGCAAGCCCGCGCCTACGGCGTAGCGCATATCACTTAGTCCAATGTCTTCCGATGTCGGCAAAAGATTGCCGGCATCCGTGAATATGGCACCCTGTAGTTCTCCAAAAATCGGGAAAGTATATTCGACATTAAACACGGTAAAAAATTCTCCGCCGACGGGATGACCGTGGTTATCGTGCGGGCCAAGATCGCGTTCGCCGAAACTGCGCACGGTTGTGGCACCGCCATTGAAAAAACGTTCATCGATCGGAATGGCAGTCGCTTCCGCAGAGCCGCTGGTTGTGAGCGAATGAGTGATGCCGGCACGCGCGCCAAATGCAATCGAGGACTGCCGGAACCACCGCTGAAATGGCGTGCCCGTGGACTCATCTACCACTACACCCGGCGTGAGTGG
>WNFU01007305.1_pt1 | contig 13103 bp, 10 predicted proteins | sample 5400121 | NCBI WGS metagenome assembly WNFU01 (sample SAMN13153360, study PRJNA577476) | soil metagenome | isolation source: 100 cm soil or saprolite under grassland replicate 1 | place: USA:California | collected 2016-06-15 | reverse complement strand
GTTGGGCCAGGCTGCTGTTAGACAATGGGCGAAGGATGAATCTGTCGCTCAATGAGGAAACAAATGACTTTAAGACCGCGGAAGACACGCTCCGCGAAGCCGGAGTGAAATGGCACACGTTCGATCTCGACGCAGTCCGAAAACAGGCCGACGGGGCCTTTCTCAAAGGTACGAAGGTGAAGGACGGATTGCTGAAGAGGCTCGGGGCCGAGTGAATCGAGCCGAAAATCGGGCGTCAGCCCTCGGCAAAAACTTCCAACGCCTGTTCGGCGTGAACATTCCCAAGAAGGTCCTGACCAGCGCGGGCGCGAAGGCGATGAACGCGAAGAGTCCCAGGCCGCCTGCGAAGATCAGAGCAGGTAGAAAGTTCCTATAGAACATTCGCGGATCCGAGTTCAGTTTGTCTCATGTTGAGCGACCGAGTGAGGGCGACGCCGCGAGTCGGAACGTCGAATTTTCGATTGGGGCGCGTCTTTCCAGAAATTTTTTCTTGCCTTTGAGAAACGAATGGCGCACACTCCCCAAGCCGTTACCGGCCCTCCACAAATACGAACGGCGCGTGTTTGCCCTTGGCCTCGCTTACGAATTCATTGCCGTCCGCGGCTCGGCTTATTACCTCGATCTCTCGCGGCAATACTCGCTGGCAGGCGCGACACGTCACACGACAGCAGACTGGCGCACAATTCCGTTGCGCTCAGCAGTACCGCCATCGGACGAAGCGCCACAACCTGCAAATCCAAGTAAAACAATGGAGAACAATGTTTATGGACTCGCTGTCGAGGTATCAAGTTGACCATTTGTTGCTCTTATTGGGGAAGAACCCGCTACCCAACGCTGTTGCCGGCAAATTGCTCGTCAAACCCGATGGCTGCATTACGCTGTTCTATACCGAGGAGACATCGCGGGCCATCGGTCGCTTGAAGGCCTTTCTTACCGGGATCGAGTTCAATGCTCACATGAAGATCAAAGAAGCAGACGCGCACTCGATCTATGAGCGTGTCTATAGCGCGTTGGACGGCAGCGAAGGGAAGTCCGTCGGTCTTCATTACACCGGGGGAACGAAGGCGATGTCCGTTCACGCTTACGCCGCAGTGAGAAGATGGTGTGATGATTGCGTCCATCTCGCCCCGGTTTTCAGCTACCTTGATGCGCGCAAGTTAGAGATGGTCATTGATCCTGACAATCCCTTGAGTGACACACCCAAATCGATCCCGGTTGGTAAAGCGGACGTAATCAGCCTGCGTCAGATGATTGATCTACACGGTTGGTCGTACAAAAAGGAAGGAGGTCGGGAACTTGCCCCTATCACGGAGCCATTGTTCCCCCAAACAGCTTCTGATTTGGCTGAACTTCACTCAAGTGATGAAGGCGCTGAGGCGTGGAGAAAATGGAAAGATTCTGAAGGGGCCAAATTCGATTTCGGCAACGATGAAAAGTTAGGCGGGATTTGGCGCACGCTTGAGGTGGAGTCCGGAGCGAAACTATTGACTGACATTGTTGGCCCATCAGCCAACATCAGTCGAGATGAGTTGAAGAAGTGGCTAGACGGAAAGTGGCTGGAAAGCTATGTGCTTCAGTGTTTGCTGGATTTAAATGATGGAGACGCCGACTTTGATCTCAAGGATTGTTGTAGAGAACTGAGAACGAACGAAGTTGACTTTGAAGTCGATGTGATCGCCAGGCGCGGGTATCAACTTTTTGCCTTCACATGCACGACAACTAAACATAAGGCGCAGGTCAAGCTCAAGATTTTTGAAGTTTTCGTGCGGGCGCGCCAGCTTGGCGGCGATGAAGCGAGGATCGCGCTTGTGTGCGCGTATCCTGATCCGGATGCGCTACAAGCGGAGATTCACAGTGAGTTTGACTCAGAACGGCGCGTCAGGGTTTTCGGGCAACGTGATTTGAAAGACTTGAAAGCGGCGCTTGCGGGTTGGATCAAAAAGCAAAGCCACATATCGTGAGGAAGTCAATGTATCTGACCATCGTTGATACGACTCAAATTCAATCTTATATCTTTGGCAGCAACCGGTTGCGCGAAAACCTCGGCGCTTCGCACTTGGTGGCTCAAGCGACAGGACAATGGGCGCTTGACGCCGTTCGTGACGCCACTTCGAGTCATAACGTCATGGACGCCGCGAAGCCCGAATTCGACACTCAGCGAAAGCTCGAAGCCGACGACACACAGCAAGCGGAAGTGATTTATACTGGCGGCGGCAATGCGGTCATTATCTTTCGAGAGAAAGATCACGTCGACGGCTTTACGCGAAATCTCTCGCGGCAGATCCTGAAAAAAGCACCCGGTTTGCGACTGATCGTCTCCTCGCTCAAATTTGACTGGCGTCAGGATCCGCTGGCGCGGAAGATGAAAGAGCTGTTTGCGGAGCTTGGCAAAGAAAAACGATCCATACGCGCCTCCGCGCCTTTGTTAGGGTTGGGCGTTACCGTTGAATGTCAGGTCACAGCTTTGCCCGCTGTGGAAATGATGGGGGTGATAGCGGGCGAGGAGAAACGCCCTGTCTCCGCCGAAACAGCGGCAAAGTTGGATGCGGTCGTCCTGGCCAAAGAACGCCTGGAAAAGGTTCTTGTCCGATTGCCTGATGGTTATGATTACCCGGATAGAATGGATCATCTGGGGCGTTCGACAGGCGATCAGAGCCACTTTGCTGTTGTTCACGCCGATGGCGACAACATGGGGGCGCGAATCGAATCCTTGGGTGGAAAATACTGTTCGCCTGACGAAAAGGGCGATTGCTCCGCGGTCAATCGCCAATATCTGGACGCGCTGCGAGCTTTTTCGGATGCGGTGAGCGAAGCCGCGCGAGACGCGTTAAAGAAGACATTGGACCGATTGACTGAGGCTATCGAACCTTCAATTGATGGAGGTCGTCTCATTGCCCACCGCTCCGCCCGCTCGTCCGCTGTGGATTGGATTCCTCCTGTGAAGTTGGCGGCGGAAAAAGACAGGCCTGGCCCTATTCAGTATTGGTACATCCCATTCCGCCCGGTGGTCTTTGGCGGAGATGACGTGACTTTCGTCTGCGATGGGCGCTTGGGCGTGACGCTCGCCAACATTTACGTCGAGGAATTCGCCAAAGAAACCGGTAAACGTGGCGTCTTTGGAGGCAATCTCACGGCTTGCGCGGGCGTTGCGATCGTCAAGGCCCATTACCCTTTCGCTCGCGCTTACCAATTGGCGGAAGACTTGCTCCGCTCAGCCAAGAATTACCGACGGGAAATCAGAAAACAGAATGAAGCTTGGGAGGGCGCTTGTTTGGACTGGCATTTCGCAAAGTCTGGCTTGTTCGGCTCCCTGGAAGAGATCAGGGAACGCGAATATCAGTCGGGGAAGCTTTTGTTGCGCCCGCTCACACTGGCGGAGAATCCGTACGAAGAACATCGGTCATGGAAAGTGGAGGGTCGCATCCTGTCAGACTTCCAGACCTCGGTTCAGTGGGCCGGGAAGCGAAACAAGATGAAGGCTCTGCGCGAAAAACTCCGAGAAAGAGAAGCATCCGTGCGGGAGTTTTTGAGTTTATATGAGTTGGGCATGTTGCCGGATACGGGGCTGCGGCTTACTGATGGCCATCGAAAGAGTGGCTGGGAGCAGGGGCGCTGTTTGTATTTCGACGCTATCGAGATGGCGGATTGGCATATTCCGCTGCCGGAAGAATCGCCACAAGGGGAAAAGCGAAATGGCGACTGAATTATTGCTAGAGATCAAATTGCTGAGCGATGCGACCTTCGGGCGCGGCGACGGCGTGGCCGGATTGATTGACGCTGAAGTAGAGCACGACGAATGCGGGCTGCCATACCTGCGCGGCAGAACGATCAAGGGGCTGTTGGTCGAAGAATGCGCCAATCTGCTTTATGCGCTGGGTACGCATCCGGCGCTTGGCAGATTGGAAAAAACCGCCGAGCAGATGTTCGGCAGCCCGGGAAGCGCCGCCGCCGAAATGGGGATGCTTAAAGTCGGCGCTGGAACATTGCCTGAAAACTTTCGAGAAGCCGTCGCCGACGCGGTGAAGAGCGGAAAACTGACAGAAGAAGAAATCCTGACGGCGATGACGGCGATTCGGCGGCAAACGGCAGTAAGCGCCAAGACGGGCGCGCCGCTGAAAAACAGCTTGCGTTCGATGAGAGTTGTGTTGCGCGAAACGGTTTTCACCGCGCCGCTGACGCTCGAAGACGGCGTTGAATTCGATGCTGAAATAGGATGCGCGTTGTTGGCGGCTTGCGTGGCAGGTTTGCGGCGCGGCGGCACGGGGCGCAATCGAGGACGCGGGCGGTTCGCCTGCCGGTTGCTGGATAGCCAGGGAAATGAACTCAGGAATTGCTTCGCTGACTTCCGGCGGATTGTTCAATCCGCGCGGCCAGAGGAGGGGGCGACCGTATGAAGGCTATCACCTATCAGATCCGATTGCTGGAACCTGCGTTGGTCAGCGAGATGGCTGGCGATCCGAACGCCGCCGTCGCTTTCGATTACGTGCCTGGCAGCGTCCTGCGCGGTGTCTTTGTTGGACAATATCTGAAGACGCATCCCGGCATTGACGCCGCAGCGGATGATGAGGCGCGGCGCTGGTTTTTTAATGGCGAGACGCGATGGCTCAACGCCTATCCGCTAGACCGGTCGGGGAAGCGTTCCTTGCCAGTCCCACGTTCCATTCATCGCGATAAAAACGGCGATGAAAATGAAGTCTTCGATTTGGCGATCTGCGAGCCGCAAGATGATCGTCAGCAATGGAAAGCGCTAGGTAAGCCGTTTTGTCTCTTCAAGGAAGATCGGGAGATTCGACTAGTCGAACCGCGGCGCCAGATCAGCGTTCATACCGCCCGCACGCGCCGGCATGGGCGGGCGCGAAGTAGAGAGCAGGAGATGGACAACACAAAAGGTGATACGCCGGGCGGGATTTACCTTTACGACGCGCTGGCCGACGGAGGGGGCTTTGAAGCCGTCGTGCTCTGCACGGACAAAGACGCTGACAAAATAAAGGCGATGCTTGATGAAGCGGCGACCGGCGCTGTGAAGATCGGTAAATCATTGACCGGTGGTTACGGCAAGGCAAAGATCGAGAAGGTCTCGGCGCCAAAGGCGGACTGGAGGGAATATGTCTGGCCGGAGTTTTTAACGGCGGATGATGCGGCTGCGCAAACATCGTTGCCTGATGGAAAATTGGTAATTACGCTGCTGAGCGATGCGTTTCTGCGTGATGAAGCCACTGGTCAATATACGGTTGAAAAGGAAGCGATCACCGATTTGCTGAACAAGGAGTTGGGCGTTGGGATAAGGCCTGAACGCCAATTCATCGGTCAGAACATCCTTGGCGGATTCAACCGCAAATGGGGCCTGCCGCTGCCACAAGCGCAGGCCTTCGCGGCGGGCAGCGTCCTGGTCTTTACAGCCAGCGGCGTTTCGCCTCAAAAAATAATCGCCCTTTTGGAAAAGGGAATCGGCGAACGGCGCGCAGAGGGCTTCGGGCGATTGGCGATCAACTGGCAGTCCGAGGCTAAGTTGAAGAAGGAAGACGAGGAGCGGATTAGGGAACAAGAGCGGAAGAACTACACTCCGAAGAACATTGCGCTTGCGGCGGGGACGCCAGAAGCCAAGATTGCCGAACGCGTCGCCAATCGGATTCTCCGTCAGCGATTGGAACAATGCGTCACAGCGGCGGCGCTGAAATTCAAGGTCACGGCATCAAAGCCGAACGAGTCATTGCCGGTGAGCAAAAGCCAGATTTCGCGCCTGCGCGGTCTCGTGCAGGAAGAACTGATGAAGCCAGGGTCAGAGCGAGGCCTGGGGCGCGTAGTGAATTTCATCAAGGAGTTAAGAGAGCGCAATACGACCAGTCGACAATTCAGATTGGCGCGTGTTAGCGACAAGCAACTGGATGAATGGCTAATTGAGCAACTTGGAAAGACTGAAGATGAACAGTGGCGGGGATTGCTCGGTCTTGATCTTGAAACAACAAAGAGCAGCGTTTCCATTGGCGGCGTCACCGCGCAGCCAACCGAACAAATGAAACAAGAATATCTGCTCCGCTGGATGGCCGCTTTTCTCGCGCGCACGGCAAAACAAAAACGAGAGGAGTCGTTCATATCGCAGTGAGCGACGCCCTGAAACAATGAGAATTCCCCCTGGGAGCGCAGGCATCCCTGCCTGCGAGTTTCCGGAAAGAGCCGACTGACCGAAGCCAGCGGGCTCCCAGGGGCGGAGGAGTAGAAGCGATGGCAAAGATGTGGAAAGGCGATCATTCACGCCGGATCACGACGCGCATCGTGATCGAAGGCGATCTGGTTCTACAGACGCCCGCGCACTTTGGCAACGGCGACGGCAGTCCCGCAACCGATATGCCGTTGTTGCTCGATCCGCTTGATGAAGCCGAAGGACGCCTGACGCCGCTGTTGACCGGCGCTTCGTTAGCGGGCGCGCTGCGAAGTCACCTGCGCGAAGTTGAAAGCGGTTATAGTCAGGGGGTGAGCGATCAGCCTCTTTGCGTGGCGCTCTTCGGGGGAACGCAGGGCGATGATGACGGCGAGCAGAGTCCTTTGATTGTTGATGACGCCAGAGGCGAAGCCGGCGCGACCGAATTCCGCGACGGCGTCACGCTCAATCCGCAATCACGCACCGCTGAAAGCGAGAAGAAATATGACATGCAATTGTGGGCGGCGGGCACGGGCTTCCCCATGAGATTCGAACTGGTCATTCGCAAATACGACAAACAGTCCGACCGAATGAAACAGGCGCTAGCCACGGCGCTGGCCGGATTGTCTGATGGCGGCATCACGCTCGGCGCGCGCAAGCAGCGCGGCTATGGCGCGGTGAAGGCGGAAAACTGGCGCGCCGAAACTTTCGATCTGACCACGGCCAAAGGCCTGCTCGATTGGCTGGAAAGAGGCGGCGGGCCGGTTACGGCTCAGGATTCTTTGGAAACGACTTTGGGCGCCGCTTTACCGCCGGCTGAAGATAAACGAGAAGACTTCCGAATCGAAGCCACCTTTGCGCTCGACGGCTCGCTGCTTATCCGATCAGGCGGGCGCAGCGCGGATCGCGGGCTGGATGCAGTTCATCTTTCGGCGCGTCACCCCGATGGTAATGGCGAGCCACAGCCCGTCTTATCAGGCACGAGTCTGGCGGGAGCGCTGCGCGCTCGCGCATTCAAAATTCTCGGCACGCTCGGCGAAAAAGAGCGGGCCAAAGAGTTAGTTGATAAAGTTTGGGGAACCGAGCCATGCGCCAGCCGCCTGCGTGTGAGCGAGCAGGTAATTCATCACGTCCAGCGAGAGTTTGTGCAGAACCGCGTCAGCATTGACCGCTTCACGGGTGGAGCGCTCGACACCGCGCTTTTCAACGAGCAGCCCGTGTTTGGCGACAGAGATTCCCGGTTGACACTGACCTTGCATCTGCGCCAGCCGGAGGAAGCTGAGATCGGTTTATTGTTGCAGCTGTTGAAAGACCTATGGACAGGCGACCTACCAGTCGGCGGTGAAAGCAGCGTCGGGCGCGGCAGATTGCAGGGGATTTCAGCCAGGCTGATCCGGTCAGGAAAATCATTGGGCACGATCACTGCCGTCGGCGAGCGACTGCAAGCCCTGCAATTGAGTGAAGGGCTGGCGGAACAGGCCGAACAATATGCGAAGAAGCTGAAAGAGCAATTTAGCGAACACCAAAAGGAGGTGGCCACGTGAGCGAGACCAAATGGGAACGCAAGATCGAATCGTATCCGGCTCGACTTGAAGAAATGCCTTTACCCGCAACCGGCCCGGACGATTTGCGAGGCTGGCTGCAGGAAAATGCCGGGGAACACAACCTCGCTTACTTGCTGGCGCATGCCGATGACGGCGTTATTTGGGGCGCGGTTCAAAGCGACGGAACATTGAAAACGTCAGATGAAGCAGCGCAGGGCAATGCGACTGCTCTAGCTATCTGCCCGCCTTTGCGCTCAATGACGCTTCAACAGGCGCGGCTTTTTGGCAAGGATGCTGAACTGCTTCTCTGGCGGGATGGTGATAACGTCTTTCGCGCGCGGTTGATTGTGGAAGTAAAAGACGATGGCCCGGCGGACTGGAAAGAGGCTTACGACGAACCGCAACTGTTATGGGGCACACAGGGCGTCGCCTTGCAAGAAGGCTTTACTTTGCTGGAAGACGGCGCTCAAGGTTTGCGTCATGCAGTTCCGTTGACCCCTGATATGACAAAACAGCGCGTGCGATTGATCGTACGGCATTATCTGGCAAACGAAGATTTTGCTCGCGTCGCTGTCAGTCGTATGGTCGCCATCGAAGCCTATGATTGGAGGTGAAGTAAAATGACGATTCTGAATCTGCCAAAACACCGTAACCCCGGAAATAACGACCGCCGCTCTTCTGCTCCATACAATTTCGTTCCCTTGCCGGAGAAAGTTGTCTCTGCCGTCAACAATCCAAACGAACTGCCGGGTCACGACGCTTACGCCGATCCGAAATATCCGAAATATCCGCACACCGGTTACTTTGACGTGACGCTGACGACGAAATCGCCGTTGTATGTGCGCGGGATGCTGACGCGCGCGGAGTTCGATCTGGATGAACAAGGCAAAGATCATCATGGACGTCCCGTCCAAAACGGCGTCACTCGAATTGAAGACAGGCTCAAAAACAAACCGGATTTCTTTCATACCGGCGATGCGGCAAAGCCAGTCATCCCAGGCAGCAGTTTGCGCGGGATGTTGAGGAGTCTGGTGGAGATCATCAGCTACAGTAAGTTTGGACCGATGTCGAAGTCACCGAAGATTAGTTTCAGAGCTGTCGCTGCTCCCGGCGACGACCCGCTCTCAATGCCATACGATGAAATACTTGGTAGGAATGGCAAAAATGTAGCAGCCGGATATTTAGTGAAGCAGAGCGGTAAATGGAAAATTCAGCCAGCGAAAAAGCCCGGTGATTTGGGACTGCTAGAAAGAGGAGCGTATCTGAAAGTCAAAGATAGTCGGCAATTAGCTTACGCCGTGAAGGGGCTGAAAAGATTCAATGATCCTGATTACTTGCCTCAGTTTTACTCCGTCTCTTTTGAAACCGAAACGCGAACTGATAGGCAAGGGCGCAGGTATACAGCGGTCGCTAAAATCTCCAGCGACCTAGCGGCATACAAGCTCAAAGGCGCCTTGGTTTGCTCAGGCAACATGCTTGAGACGAGCGGGGAAGGCCAAGAGTCGCCTAGAAAGAATTACAGTCTCGTTACTGAGCCTGATCGGAAAGCATCTTTAATCGAAATCAGAGACGAAGCTATCGCAGACTACATAGATTCTCTCACTCCATTTCTGAAAGACCCTCCTTTCGACCCGGTAAACGGATGCCTGATCCAATATCAGCCTGTGTTTTACGTTGAGCAAGATGGAATGGCAATTTGCTTCGGACATTGTCCGAATTTCCGTGTGTCGGCTTTTCTAAAAGGAACAGGCCGGGCTGCCACCCCGGCAGACTTCTTGCCACTATCGCTTAATCAATCCATGGCTGTTGATTTTGCCGACGCCCTCTTCGGTTACGTCGGGAAAAAGCGGCGCGATGCCGAACAAGGAAGTAAATCAAACGCTTACGCCGGGCGCGTTTCAGTGACTGATGCCGCCACTGATGAAACGGACGTATTTTTGCCCAACAGCCCTTTTACGCCTGAAATCCTTGCGACCCCGAAGCCGACGGCTTTTCAGCATTACCTCACACAGAAAAGTGACGCAAAGCGCCAACTCAAGCACTATGGCAGTTCGCCAAACGAAACTACCATTCGCGGCTTCAAGCGGTATTGGCCGCAGGGAGACAAGAGTGTCGATGATTTGCGCGCCGAGGCAGGCTCGCCCTCAGGGGATCAGCAAGGCAATGTCGAACCGACCAGCACGCAGCACACGCATATCAAGCCGGTGCGTTCGGGCGTCAAATTCCGCTTCCGGATCTACTTTGAAAACCTGTCAGACGCGGAATTAGGGGCGCTTTGCTGGGCGCTGCATCCGTTGGGAGCCGAGGGCAAGACCTATTGCCATCAAATTGGCATGGGCAAGCCGTTGGGGATGGGTGCGGTGACACTGGATACGACGCTGCATTTGAACCGGCGGAAGGAAAGATACGGATCGCTCTTCGCGGGAGAAAGCTGGGTGATGGGCTACGAAGCCAAACCACCGTTGCGGCTTACGGACAGAGGCGAAAAAGTCAAAAGCTTCACCGATGCCTTTGAGCAGGAAGTTCTGAAGCAGCTTGGCAATCCTTGCGAGCGGCTGTTCCAACTCAAGCGCATCGCGATGTTGTTAAGAATGCTGGACTGGCAGGATCTCCTCCCATCGGAAGAATTGAGAACTCAGGACTTGCAGACCGGATTCAAGGAGCGGAAGGTTCTGCCCGATCCGAGCAAGTGGATCGACGAGGAAGATCGAAAGCGCCTGGTAACGCCGCTGGGAACTGAGGAACCAACGGTGAATGATGACATCAGGCCGGGCGATGCGCCTGAAGCGTCCTCCTCAGGTATGGGCAATGCGCTGACACTTCAGATTTCTCCTCCACAACCTCCGCCTGCCGCGCTCCAGCCATCGCGGGAATCGGTCATATTGGCGGGAAACATTAACTTCACCAAGAGACGGGCCCAGGTCAAAATTGATGGAATTGAAATCCCTTGCGAAGGGATGCCGTCTACAGCCTATGGAGCGCCTAAAAAGGGAGACGAGATTCAGGTGATGGTAACGCGCGACAGTACTGGCAAGCCGATCAGCTCGAGATATATCTCGAGCTGATCATCACGATGTGCATCATACAGTTGACTGGCGGTTGGTCGCGTTGGTCAAACAAAGTGTGCGCAGGTAAAGGTAATGATTGTAGTCAATTTTTCCCATCCGCTGGCGCCCGCACAGCTATCAGCGACTGAGACCTTAACGCAGGAAAAGGTCGCGCAGCTTATCGAAGTCAAAACGCACTTCAACGAGGCGCAACCTTACGCTGAACAGGCCCGCGCATTGGTTGAAGCTGTCGGCTTGACGGCGGCGCAATGGCAGCAGGAGCGGTTGCTCATCAATCCGCCGAGTCTAAGCGCAATTGCGGGTCTGGTGTTGGCGGAGTTGCATGGGCGGATGGGCTATTTCCCATCCATCATTCGCTTGCGCCCTGTTTCGGGAAGCGTGCCGCCGCAATTCGAGGTCGCTGAAATACTGAATCTACACTCGGTCAGAGAAAAGGCCAGATTGGAGCGATGAGCGAGTATCGCAACATCCTGCTTTGCGTCGCCGGGCTGACGCCACAGATCATCACCGAGGTCCTCTACGCATTGACGCAACAGCGCGGCGAGCGCGTGGATGAGATTCGCGTCATCACCACCTTATTGGGGCAGGACAAATTGCTCAAAGGTTTGCTCGATCCGCAGCAGGGCAAGTTCTTCGCCTTCTGTCGGGATTACGGGATTGATCCGGCGAGCATTCGATTCGATCACACTTCGATTACAGCCGTGCAGACGCCGGATGGGCGGACGCTCGACGACATTCGATTGAAGGCCGAGAACGAGCGGACGGCGGATCGCATCTGCGAAATCGTGCGCGAGTTGGCGAAACGGGAGGATGCGCGCATTCACGCCTCGGCGGCAGGCGGGCGCAAGACAATGGGCATCTTTCTGGCCAGCGCGATGCAATTGTTTGGCAGGCGTCAAGACGCCCTCTCGCACGTGCTGGTCAATGAGCCGTTCGAAAATCACCCGGAGTTTTACTATCCCACCCCGGAACCCTACTTTATCAGCTATAAAACCAAAGATGGCGATGCCAAGACGGCGTCTACCGCTGACGCCTGCATCGAGCTGGCCGATATTCCGTTCGTCCGTTTGCGCGGCGTGCTGCGAGGATGGCTCGACGAACTGCCGAGCAGTTACGGCGAGATCGTGCGAAAGACGCAAGAGGAATTGGATGTTCAGGACGCCGCCCAGGAATTGCGGCTGGCCTGCGATAAAAAGACGGTGACGCTGCTCAGCCGGAAAGCCAATCTGACCGAAATGCAGTTCTTCTTCTACTTGTTGTTTGCGCGCGCCTGCAAACTGGGGCGGGGCGAGGAGGGATTCCTCAGCTTGGCGGAGATCACATACGAAGACCTGGACGGAACGTTTCGCCTCATCAGCAAGACTCGCGGACGTAAACAGGAGCGCGGGATCGAAAACTGGATGGATTTGCCGCGCTTTGGCTTTCTGCCGGGCCTGGTCAGAGACGTTGAGCGGCAAGACTTGGAAAGCCTGCAAAAGACCGTGATTGAGATAGTCGCCAAGATCAAGCAAAAGATGGAAACTGCAAAACTGCCCGAACGCTGCTGGGTCACTACCAAAGGCCAGCGCGGCGATTTACGCTACGGTTTGCGCATCTCGCCTGAACGCATCCACTGGTCGTAACCCCGTTCACATACCTTCCCGCCTTTGCTTTCCGGCAAGCTCATCAGCAACCTTGCCGAACAACCTTTAATTCCTCCCTTGCGGATAATCCATTTATGCAGGCAAGAATTTCATTCAACCGCAAACGGGGCGGTCAGCCCGGCAATCAAAACGCCGTGGGCAATTGCGGCAACCGAAGCGCCCGCGGCAAATTCGGCAATCGGGGCGGAGGCGCGCCCGTTGGCAATCAGAATGCGCGCAAGAGGCCGAAGACTCCGCTTGAATTCCTTCAGCGCGAATACGCCCATTCCCCTGAAGCGGTCGAATGGCTGCGGCGGCACGCCGCTGAAATCAGCCAGGCCGATTTTACGGATGACGATCAGCGCGATGCGGCTACTTATGCGGCTTATCGCGGGTTGACGCCGGAGGCTCTGGCGGCGCAGGGGCGCGAGTATGAACTGGGGCTTTATACGTTGATGGAGGAGGCAGGCGATGAGTGAGCGTGATGATTTCAGTTTTTAAGTCAGCTCTGAAATTGAAAGGCGTCGCATCATCGCGCTCCGCTTCGATTGATGCGCATCCATGCGTTCGAGGATTCCGTTGAGGAACCGGACGGTCTCGACGATGTAAGGTCCTTTGTTCAGCATCACGCATTCGGCGCGCCCGCTCATCACAGCGTCGGAGACCTCGGCGCGCGTTGGAGCGCCTTTGGTGGCCATGCCCTCCAAGACTTGCGTGGCCCAGATGACAG
>WNFU01007299.1_pt1 | contig 13106 bp, 8 predicted proteins | sample 5400121 | NCBI WGS metagenome assembly WNFU01 (sample SAMN13153360, study PRJNA577476) | soil metagenome | isolation source: 100 cm soil or saprolite under grassland replicate 1 | place: USA:California | collected 2016-06-15 | reverse complement strand
AGCCTCTGCACCCAGGTCAGGGTCGTCTGGATGCGGTGGCGCATACACGGCGCCAGCCAACCCTTCGGCCGGCGCCTATTCAGGAAGCGTGCCGGCCGGTAGCGCGTGTGGCGATTGCGGCGGCTGCGCCGGCTGTTGGCGCGTGCGAGCATCGAGTCGGAAATGCCCTGGCTGCGGTGCGTCAGCTCGCCGGCCCAGACCACCCGACCCTCCGGCTCCTGCACGATCGCCAACCCGGTCGTTTTCGAGCCGGGGTCGATTTTCAGCCGGTGCGCATGCACGACCGACTCGGCGTGCGTGCGGGAGTTCAGGATGATGGTGAACGGGTAGGTCCGCCAGACGGCCGCCCGCCCGGCATTCAGCAGCTTCCTGGCCCTGGCCTCGTGGCAGGGGTCGAGCGGCTGCCCGTCGCTTGAAAGCACGAACACCACAATGGTCTCCTTGCCCCGTAAGGGGCGCCCCGCTCGCGCGGGTAATGGTTGCCTCGACCATGTTGGAAAGGCTTGTCGTGCCCGCCGCACCGCCCCTACCGATCAGGGCTTTTAACGACGGGCGATAGAGCTACAGACTGGCATGCATCCGTAGGTATCCTGACCTTCCCAACGTAGTCCGTATGAAAACGGACTCGGTGCTGGTCAGTCAGCGGCCGGGGACTCGCCCCAAACCGCCCCCTTTAGGGGTGCGGTGACTGACGTTACGGCACAGGTTTTGACAGTCGGGTGATACAGTGACGATAGTGTTGAGGGTATGCTGTCCATAGGCGTCACCTGCTTGACAAACATATCATAACCGCTTATATCATATCATTTTGTGATACTTATGTCAAGTAGCGAAGAAGTGTGGAGGCCGGTAGTAGTTGCTTCGCGGCGGCATGTGCCGCCGCATCGACGTCGAGGTCTCGTGCTATCATAGTCATGCACGACTGAGATGCCTCAGAACATCATAAGGACAGACATGTGAACGGATCGCAGATCGAGACGACGATCGAGCGTTTGCGGGCTCTCCTCGCTGAGGCCCGTGCGCAGACGACGCCTGCTGAGCCGTCAGCGGCTGCTGAGCGCCTGGCGGCGATCGACGCCGGGCTCGCCGGCCTGGCAGGCGAGTACCAGGCGCTGATAGCGGGATATGAAGCCCAGATTCGCGAGCGGGCGCGCGCGGAGGCCGATCTGCGCGCCCGCTCGATCCTGATGCGCCAGGTGGCCAATCATGCCCCGATCGTGTTTTGCATGATCGACCAGGATGGCGCTTTTTCTCTGTGCGAGGGCGCGACCGCGAACGCGCTGGGCCTGGACCTGAGCACGCTGGTCGGGCGATCCGCATTTGAGGTGTTTGCCTCCCGTACAGCGGAGCTGGACTATCTGCGGCGCGCGCTCTCTGGGGAAACGATGCACTGGACCGCCGCCTACCTGAGCGGCTTCGCGGAAGTCTGGCTCATCCCGCTGCGGGAGAGTGGGGCGGTGAAGGGCGTTGTCGCGATGGGAATCGACATCACCGATCGGGTGCGCGCCGAGCAGCAGTTGCGCGAGCGGGACGTGCTTGTTCGCCAGGTGATCGACCATGCGCCGATCATCCTGTTTGCCCTTGATGGCGAGGGTCGCATCACCTTCACGGACGGCAAGGGGTTGGCCCTGATTGGCGAGCGGCCCGGCGAGACGGTTGGTCGCTCGATTTTTGAGGTCCGCCAGCACGACGCGGTCGAGCTGGATGCGGTGCGGCGCGCGCTGGGTGGGGAGGCAGCGGCGTGGGTCTCCCCGGAGCCGCCGTACTTCGACTCGCGCATCACGCCGATTGTTGACGGCACGGGACAGGTGGCCGGCGCCATCGGCGTCGGCATCGACATCACCAATCGGATGGTGGCCGAGCAGAAGTTGCATGACGCCGAACTGCGGCTGAGCGAGCTGATCAAGCACGCGCCGATCGTGCTGTTCGCCGTCGATCGGGACGGGACGATCACGCTGTCGCAAGGGCGCGGGCTGGAACTGCTCGGCGAGACGCCGGGGCAGACCGTCGGGCAGAATATCTTCGAGCTGTGGGCGAGCTACCCGGGGGCGGTTGAGCGGCTACGGCAGGCGTTCGACGGGGCGGAGGTCGCCTGGGTGAGCGATGATCCTCCGTACTTCGACTCGTATCTCGTTCCCATCCGCGACGCGTCCGGGCAGGTCAGGGGCATACTCGGCATCGGCGTCGACATCACCGACCGCGTCCGCGTCGAGGCCGAGCGGCGCGAGCTGGACCGGCGGCTGCTGGAGACACAAAAGCTGGAGAGCCTGGGGATGCTCGCCGGCGGCATCGCCCACGATTTTAATAACTTGCTCCAAGGTATTCTGGGAAATGTCGAGAGCGCGCTGGACGAGGGAACGGCGACCGATGCGGTCCGCGAGAGCCTGACGCGTGTGCGCATGATCACCCGCCGCGGCGCCGATCTCACCCGCCAGCTCCTGGCCTACGCCGGCATAGGGCCCTGGTCGGTCGAGGTTCTCGATTTGAACGCGGTGGTGCGCGATGGGATCGAGATCCTGAAGGTCTCCGCCACCAGAACGATCTCGCTGACGGTGCGGCTCGCCGGCGAGGTTCTGCCCGTCGAGGGCGACGCGACCCAGATCGAGCAGATGTTGATCAATTTGGTGATGAACGCCGCCGATGCGATCGACGCGCCCGATGGCATGATCGCCGTCACGACAGGGCGGCGCGTTTTTGGCGCGGCCGACCTGGCCGAGCCGGACCTGGTGATTGCTCCGCCGGCGGCGGGCGACTACGCGGCCTTGACTGTGTCGGACACCGGTCCGGGGATGGAGGCGGCCACGCGCGCGCGGGTCTTCGATCCATTCTTTACCACCAAGGCCACCGGACGAGGGCTGGGTCTGGCCGCCGTTCAGGGCATCCTGCGCAGTCATGGTGGCGGTGTGCGGCTCATCACCGCGCCGGGGCAAGGCACGACATTTACCGTCTATCTCCCCGTGAGCACGAAGCCGATCGCGCCGCGCCGGGAACACGCGGAGCCGGCTCCTGCGCTGCGCCAGCCGGCGCCCGCAGCCCCGGCGCGATGGACCGGCAGCGGCACGGTGCTGGTTGTCGACGATGATGCGTCGGTGCGCGATGCGGCGGCGCGTAATCTCCGGCGGCTCGGCTTTACGACGATGAGCGCGTCGAACGGCCTGGCGGCGATCGAGGTCTTCCAGGCGCACCGGGACGAGGTTACGTGCGTGCTGCTCGACCGGATGATGCCGAAGATGGACGGCGTCACTGCCGCGCAGGAGCTGCGGAGCGCCGCTCCCGAGCTGTGCATTATTATGATGACCGGTTACAATGAGACCGAGGTTGTGGCCACCATCGAGCCGGGGCTGATGAACAGCATCCTGTATAAGCCATTTACTGTGGAGCAGCTCCGGGAGGAGCTGCGCAAGTGTCTGGAACCCAAGTCGGTCACCGAGCCGACATGACCGGCTTCCGCGCGATCGCATCAGTTATGCTCCACTAACCACTTTGGCTTCAGGAGGCGGTGGGAGTGAGAGGCTTCCATAAGCTGCGTGAAAGTTTGTTCCGGGCCTATACTGTCTGCAATGTTTTCTCATGATCTCCTGTTCATGTAGTATACTTACAGCGAGGCTTTCGTCTATGTCGGGTGTATCGCCTGTGTCGTATAATTACCCTCCATTACCACAAGCAGAGCTTGAGCAACTGCTTGCCTTACCCGGACACGCTGACCGTCGCCGAAGTCGCAGCGGTGCTGCGCGTTCACGAGCGATCGGTGCAGCGCTGGGCGCGCGAGGGCCGCGTCGCGTCGGTGCGTGTCGGACGGAGCTACCGCTTCCTGCGCGGCGATGTGCTCAAGCTATTGTACGATGCCATATATGGATGTGGAATGGAGACCAAGCGCAGTACCATTGGGACGTACAGATAACCGATTATTTTATGGGTCGAATTGGTGCTCAAGACAATCATATAAATGTATGTCCAGCAGAAGAACAATATCGGCATGAGAATTATGCTGAACAGGGCACCGTCACTCACGGCTTAGGGAAGTTGCGACGTGAAGATCTGAGGGTAATTGGATGTCCTCACGGCAACTGCCCGAGGAAAGATCGTGCAAGCTCTAACCCTATATAGGAGGGGAAGGTTCGAACTAATCCTGCAAATCATAAGCGTCCACCATCTCACGAATCGCCTTCTTAAAAAGCTCGACTAGATCTGGTGGCTCTTCAACAACGCAGGCCGAACCATAACGAAAGAGAGTTTGCCTAGCTTGCCAGAGATTGGTTGCTTTTGCGGTGACGGTAGCGCTCTCATCGTCATGGTAGACCACCTGAGAATCAGGAAAATGATGCGCAATATCTTTCCGACGCGCAACATTGGGATGCAGTCGGTATCGAATTGTGTACGTCCTTACGCCCAGGCGATGCGAAGGAAGCGTGGTTGGCAATATTTGTAGCGTTTCACTGGCGATGCGGTCGAGTCGGTAGGATGTTGCGATTGGCAACTTGACGGTTGCATCAGCGGGTTCGGTTTGAAGTGTTGCTGCATCCAAGTAGGCGTGTCCATCTGGCTTGAAGACGATCTCATAAGGAGCCGCGCGATGCCAAATACGTGGTGCTCCTGGCTGATTACTTATATACTCGAAACTAATTTCTTGTCGCCACATTGCGCGCCGCAGTGTGCGCAAGAGTTGTGGCGACACTTGATCGAGAGAAGTACCTACGCGTTGTAGACTCAGCAATTTGCGCTTGTCTAGGGAACCGCGTCGTTCCGCAGGCAAGAGTTGGTGAATTTGTTGTAACAGCGCCCGCATATGGACAAACTCTGGAAGTGCATCGCCCTCTGGAAAATTGGCATCAAGGAAAAGCAGCGCCTCAAAACAATCGTCAGTAAGGTCAAGAATTGCTAGTTCGCCGAGCGTTCGCAGTTCGTACAATCCCGCTTTACGCTGAAATCCTATTTCGCAGCCAAATTCGCGGTTGAGCGCTTCGATATCTTTTTTCATTGCGCTGTCAACATCTGTAGGATAGCCATTGTCGCCGAGCGCGAGCTGAATGGTCTCAATAAGGCGCACTTTGCTGACCGGTTCTCGCAAGAGCAGCCGCACAAGCATAAGACGGCGCTTAAAGGTCGCCCAGGAACTCCGTTTTGCCCCACCACCGAGTCGTGTCATGCGCGTTCCTCTCGCAGCAATCTATAGTGCTGCCACAGTATAGTCCGTGCGCCAAGTAAACTTACAGTGAGTTCCAGCGCTGTTCGTGCATCGTGAACAAGCTGCTCTAACTCGGCTCCATTGAGTCCCCAACCATTACGCATATTCTCGGCCTGTGCGAGCGGCAGCCAGTTTTCAAGCGACCGAATTCGATTGTCTTCTGTCGGCAGGTGGTCTTGCACGGTTGGCCTCACACGTCAAGTAGCGAGGCGAATTGCCGCAGGGCGCTCGACAGCGATATCTTCGCATTGCCGAGCGTGATGTCGCGGACACGTTGCGCCTTTGCCTGATCGATCGTCTCAGAATGTGCGATTTCATTGCGCAGTTGATGCAACCCAATCACGGCGGCAACGGCTTGTTCGAAGTCACTTGGATTGGAGTGACTTGTTGTTACCGCCTGATTCAGAAACACACTCCAATTATGATCACCATTCGCGCGTTTGTTAAAGGCAGTACTGACCGTCCCAAATGTAAATCCATGCGCTCCCAATGGCTTGCCGTATCTATCTTTGAGTGGTGACGGGTTCCCGAAACGATCGTACAGACGACGGTACAACTCGTGCTCGACGGCGCGGACATATTGGACTGCTGAGGCCGCCCAATCGGCAATTCCACCTTTCACAAACTCGTAGTACACAAAATCGCCGGAGATCAGCATGTTTCGGACATCTTCCGGTAATCCTCGCGGATCATCCTTGTCGGTCCAGTACTGTCCAAAGATTATCTCCAGCCGATCTTCAATTGGTTTTGTGTCTGATTGGTGCATCGCGCTGTAATTATCCACAAGCCGTCCAATCGCCTCGACCAATGCACCACGCGCCTGCTCAGCTTCTTCACCTATATCGCTCGGGCCGACCGTCCTATTGAGATGGTCACGGAGTTGACCAATCGCATTGAGCAGGTCATCCTGATTGAGAACCCGCTCGACAAATGGTGGCTTGAACCCAGCGACCGGCCCCAAGCTCATGATATGACAGACTCGTGGGTTTTTAAGACAGTCATCGATTGGGCTAACCATATCCACGTGGTTTGGGCTGATATGTGGCTTTGGGCAGAAGATGAGCGGCACTGTTGTGGCAATGCGGCCAGCTGGCGTTACAGTGTCACGATCGGGAATACAACCGTGGCATGCAATCGGTGGACGCTCCGGGAGCCAGGCGGCGACTTGGTCAAGCAGTTCGGCTAGGCGTGCGTGCAGCGCTGTTTGTTGCTCAAACGGGCGCATCGCATAGAGATGTACCGCACCATCATGAGCAACCGAGCTGAGATATCGCGTTGTGTCTGGCAGCACCTCTAATTCCAACCCGGTTGTGTCAGGAAAAATAAGCGCGCCGTTTTTCGCATCGACCAACTGAATGTCCGCGATCATTCGCTTGATTACGCCGCTCGCTCGACTTGCGTTCACACCGAGGTAGCATTTTGCGTCGAGCAGTATCCCTGGCTCTTGCCAGTAAATTCTCGTCCCGTCCTTAACTTTGTGGGCATTAGCGCGGGTAATGAAATAATCCGGGCGCTCACCCGGCGCTCCTGTCCATGCAAGATGCTGCTTGGGGCTACGATCGTATACAAGCTCAAAGGTACGCTGGCACCATTGGAACTGAAAGCGTAGGTTGTCGGTTGCAATCTGTGGGTCGCTCAGCTGACCGAGTTCCACAAGCATATTGACAAGCTCAAGCGCGATCCAGAGCTGGTAGAGCAGCCCAGCTTGCTCTTGTGCTTGTAAAACAGGGCTCAAGCTCTGGTTTGTAGATGTCTGGAGATGCTGTTGCTCAATCCGTTGCCACCAGGTTATCAGATCGCCATAGGGGTTGACGCCACCGCGCATGCGTCGGCTCACCTGCTCGGCTAAATCACCTGCGTCTGCTGCCTCGGCGTCGCGGGCGAGATCTTGGAATTGCGGTGTCGCGAGTTCGCGGCGAACGAGATCTTCGAGTTGGTTAATTTCACGCTGCTCCGCGGTAGTGAGCGGCGCGTCCGCGAACAGAGTATCGCTACGAAGACCTGCCAGCAGCCGTGCGTAGCGAAGAAGGATTGCCACAACCATTCGATTTTCTGGTGTGGCAAAGCTGCGGCTCCGTAGCGTTGTGGCAAACCGAAGCGGTGGTTGATCTGGATATGTTGCAGAAGCTCGTTGAATCGTCTGTCGCCAATCGATCTGGCCACGAAGCGGTGGCTCCTCATCGAGTTCAAGTCGTGTAGCGCTAAAGCTCAACTGGCGGCGGATGCGCGGCAGGATGTCGTCAAACAGTTCATCAGCCAGGCCAATAAGCCGCGCAAAGCGGTCGTAAGCGCGCAGGATATCTGGCTGGGGCTGCTTGCTCCGCGCGTACAGTTCACGGAATCGTCCACGAAATGTGCGTCGATCATGACGCAGCAACAGGCGTGCTATGCGCCGCTGAAGCTGTGCAGTGATGGTATCGAGCGATATTGTCACATCATCGCTTGTTGTCATGAGCTTACGCTCCTGAGATAGTCTTGCAGCGTAGGGGCGCTAGATCGTGCGCTCGAACAAGAACCGCTCCAGTCGCTCCTCGAAATCGACAAGATGATCGCGCGGCTGAGCTGTGTGGAATAGGCGAGCGAGCACGTCTGGCGGCACGATCTCGTTCTCATCGCCAGCGATCTTGAGCGCGAGATCTGGCAATACAATAGCGGCACCGTCGTCATCACGGACGCTCTGGAGCGCCAGCATTTGGGCGTTGCGACGCTTAATGCTGGTGAGTCGCTTAAGCATATCGTTGTAGCGCGCCGCAAAATCAGCGGCATTCTGACTTCGCAGGTACGCAAGCAGTGACTCGATCTCATCAGGGAAGAGAATTTGCAACTGGTCGGCGAGCGTATCGGAGAGCGCAGTACTCAGACACCGCCGCCAACCCTCGGCATCATCTTGGGTGAGGTCTTGGAGCAGGCCTGCTCCAAGAAATGAGCCGCACCAGGCGATCGCCTGAGCAGTGCCGAATTGGCGAAAGATGCGGATGACCTCAAAGAAGCGCCAGCCCTCAGCGAATAGCTCATGTACCGCGCTATCGCCGTTCCATTCACAGATCCACGGCTGAATATCACCCTCCTTGGTGGTGACAATCTCGCGTAGATCGATCCCCCACGAGACCTGCGGAAGATCTTTCAACGCCTCCTGCACAACAGTCCCCTGCTCTGCATCGCGGTCTTTGCGGCCTGGCGGTAGTACCTCAATAAAGACAAAGCGACGTTTAAGCGCCTCGCTAATCTGGTTGAGGAAGTGGCGATCAAATGTATTCAGGGTGCCGATAATGCGAAAATCCTTGGGTATGCGCAATTGGTGCTGGCCGCTACGCGTGGGAACGCTCAGTGTTGCCTGTCCGCCGCCAATCGCGGTCAGCGCCTCGCCCAAGGCAAGGTCGATTGGAGCACGGTTGAACTCATCGATGACCAGCCAAACACCGCGATATTGTTGCTGCCTCCCGTCAACTGTCTCCAGATATGGTCGCCGGTTGAGTTTCACCCAGGTTTCGGGGAGTTCCTCATCGATCTCCCAATTCTCAAACAGGGCTTGTGTCAAGCAGCCGGCGGCAATCTCATAGCGAATCTCATCTGTTGTCGCGTCCAGTGCAGGGGCTATACCTCCAATGACATGACGGGGCGTCCACTCGTCAGTCGCCGTCTCGATCCGTACCGCATAGCTGGTTTTCGTGGTTGGCTTTTCCTCAATATGCGAGTTATCTGCGGTAAACAAGGTCGCGGCAGCACCATCAGGCTCGGTGGTTTTCCAGAGAATGGCCGGGAGCTTTTTAGCAAGTTGCGTCTTGCCAGTGCCTGGAGGGCCACTGAGGATAACATGCCGCCCGAGCACCAGCGCACGGTAGATGCGCTCGATCATATCTTCGCTCACCAGCAACTCACGTCGCAACTCAGCGACCCGCTCACGAAGTATGGCAGGTTCAATCGCTTTTAGCGGTTCATCAGGAAATGACACGACGATCTCCTTCTCATCCAGCCACGCCGGAACCTGCACACGATGCTGATATACCCAGTCAACGAAGCGTTCAGCCCAAAAGTCGCTTGTTTCCGTGAGCGACGGTACGGTGGTCGCAATCGCGGCGACAGCATCCTGCACCGCAGCATACTCAGCCGCAGTACTCATCTGTACCTCCCACGTTACGGTAATCCCATCGGTCTTTGGTAACACGTGATGGTCATACAGCACCTTGAGGCCGTTCCGAAATGTCGGCCAAGGCACAATAATGTCGCCATCGGGATCAAGCCAAGAGGCGAGGACACCGAGAAAGAACGGGCTGCGCCCAGGGGCCGCAAGCCGCTGACCACGCCCGGCCAAGCGCTGCTTCTCTTTGTGTAAATCCTGAGCGAGCTGCTCCATATGTTGGCCAAATGTGTCGTGGTCAAGGTCGGTCAGCGCCTTTCGCAGGATCTGCTCGCCTTCGCTGCCATGATAGTTGGCGAGCTGATTGAGAGTCATTTGCCAGAAGCCTGATGTGCCCCAGTAATTGTGCTTGCGGAGATACACATCAAGTGTAGGCCGCATTTCCGCGAGCGAGGTTTGCCCGTCGATGAACGAATGCAGGATTGCCTGGATATCTGGCACTGCTACTTCCCGCGCCTGGGCCGTTTGGCGAGCATCGGCGATAGCAGGCGCATCGTTCAGATAGCGTTGCGCAAGCCGTCGTACATTCTGTTCGGGTGTTCGCTGCTGAGTCATGGTGCTCCCGATATTCCTCTCTTTTTTCGTCTCTGCTAACGCACAAGCATCCAACAAACCAAGTGTAGATCGCTGCAGGTCAACGACTCACTTATGGGGGCAAGGCCCACGCTCAGACCGCTGTAGGCGTTCTCGCGTTGCTGGTCAACCGTGAGGCGAATGGATCGAACAGCGCCGTTGGAATCGCCACGCACTGCCTGCTGCTTGCGCTCCAGTCGCTCCTGTGCCAGGGCAGGGTCAAAAACTGATAGGCGCTGGCGCTCAGTGCCTCGTTGCTAAGCTTGGCAAAACTCTCGCGCAATTGCTGCTCAGCACTTTGGATCGACGCGATCCGGACGGAGTGCCCAGCGCGCTCAGCCTCCAACGCGGCCTCGGCGGAGATGGCTCGTTCGCGTTCTGCTGTGGTTCGCTCGCGCTCTACGGACTGAGCAATCTCAATTCACGCGGGCATGCTCTCGCACTCAGCTTGCAATGTGATCTCGGCGATCATAGCCCGCTCGCGCACGTCGTCTGGCTGATGCGTCGCTAGCAGACAAACAACCAGCGCAGCAACTCCCGCTCCTACACCAAGGGCGATCAGGATAGATATGAATATATCACAGCGCTACTTCTATGCTGCGATGTTTCCTGATCGTGAGTATACGCCGGGGTCAGGGCACAAATACGCCCTTTTGCTATCCACCTTCAACTACCATAGGGTTAGTAGACGATCTGATCGATCAGCGCATCGGTGTGGGCAAGCCGCTCCTTGATCGGCAACGATGTTGCCTGGCTTTTCTCAATATTCGGCTTTGAGCTGTGGATGGAACATGTCACCGACAACCCAGTCGTCATTGATGGAGCGCTTGCAGTGTGGTCTTATTCGGCAGCGAGTCAATGCCGTTGCGCCCGTCTTTGTCGGATGTAACTTCGAACTGCGCTTCGAGCCAACCCAGGAACCGCTTTATTCCGACCTGCATTTGCTTGTTCAACTTGGTCATCTGCTCGGACAGCGCGGCAAGCAGATCCTGGACAACGTCGCCCTTTGCCGAATGATCGCGAGATACTCTTCGTTTGCCATAGAGTTGTCTCCAGCAGGCGCCAGCTTTGAGTGCAAAAAATCAGGCCGTCGCGCGTGCTCTGAGCTGGTTTGCGGCGGATGCTGTATAGCACATCCTGCAGCAGTGACGGGCGCGGCATTCACAGCACCGCTACCCTGTTGTCATTAGGCGAAGGGCCAGCGAGCGCGACGATTTGCGCGCCCTGCATCAGACCAAACTGGTCGAGGGAAGAGCCAACAGCTTATCAGCAGGAGCTTCGGTCGAAAAATAACCGCGCTCGGCGAAAATGCTGCGAAGTTGCTTGGGCGAGCCCAGATCGGCAAACCTCGTTGTGAGCTTGATGCTCCTAATCCCCTTCGGAAGTACCTTTGGAGATTGTAGGACGGTTATGAAGTGGGTGTCAAATCGAATAGGTGTCAAAATGATTGCAAAAGGGCGCGTTTGTGCCCTGATCGTTCGTGTAAAGTTAGCGATAAGCAGGTCGTGAGCACGCTGCTCACCTAACCAGAGGAAGAAAGCGATGCAGCCACCGATTGACCCTACCACCCTGGTTACCGAAATTGGCAGCAACTGGGTGACGCCAACCAAGCTGCGCCCGCTATTTCAGGATGATCCAGTGGTTGTCTGGCTGGAAATCCACGGTGCCGCGTTTGGCTTCTACCCCAATCAGCCCGAGTATGGGCTTACGAAGATTCTCGAACCCAAAGGCCGGGAGTTCGAGGCGGCGTGGATGGCGCGCATTGCGCCAGAGGCGCAACGAGTCTGCGTTCATGCTGGCGAGGGGCGTCTGGCCGAGCGCGTGCAGGAGACGATCCGGCTGATGGCACAATGTGTCCCGGTGATCGCGCAACCGGCACTCTGGTGGCCTCAGGAGGAGCTCTATGGAGTGCCAGATCTAATCGCGTTGGCGAGTTGGGTGCAGGAACACCTTCCCGTACTGGCCGACTATGTTGTGGCGGAACATGATCACTACGTCGTGCTTGATCTCAAATATACGAGCGGGTTAGAGAAGAAGACCGACGATCGTCTCTATTATGAATCTCAGGTGCGACTGTACAGCTATATGCTCGGTCATATTCAGCGCATGATGCCGCGCCACGCATTCATTGTCACGCGCGATCGGCTCTTTAATCCGCTGATCATCACGCTTGCGTCGGTTATTGACATGCCTCTCGACCACGATCTCGCCGAGCGGCGCGAACGCTACCATCGCATCGCCCGCGCCGGCGCGAGTCAGCGACCCTGGGAGCATACCGACATCGCGCCGAACTACGGGCGCAGCGACGAGCGCTGGTCAGCGGCCAAGGCCGCGATGATGGCACGCGTTCCCGGCGGCGCGGTCGAGCGGATGTGGTATATCGGTCAGGAAGCGCGACGCAAGCTGCATGCAGCGGGAGTTATGTCACTCGAAGCGTTGCTGGCTGCCGAGCCAAGCAGCCTGCCGAAAGGTGTACTGAAACAACCGAAGGCTATGCTTGCGATCCTGGAGGCCAACCGCGAAGGCCGCTGCTTGCGCCCTCCGGAAGCCGCGCCACCTGTGCATCGAGTCGAGTTGTTCGTCGACTGCGAGTTTTTCAGCAACATCAATGTCGATTTCGAACGTGAATGGCCCGACTTGCGCGGTACACCGATGATTTTTATGATTGGTGTCGGGTGGCTCGAAGCAGGTATCTGGCGCTACCAGGATTTTATTGCCGCAGCCGAAACTCATCATGCTGAGCTTGCCATGCTCAGTGCCTTCAGTCAATTTGTGGCTGAGATCACCAATGGCGAGCATACGGACTGTGCGCTCTATCATTGGAGCCATGCGGAGCGCACCCAGATGCAGGCAGCGGCAGATCGCCACGTGCTCGCGACCGATCATACGCTGCGCGCGCTCCCTTGGGATGACTTGGAACAGCGCTGCCGGCAACACGCCTGCGCGATCCCTGGCGCGTGGAGCTACTCACTTAAAGCAATCGGAAAGGCGCTGACCGCCATCGACCCCGGCTACGACCCACAGTGGCCGACCGACCTTGGCGATGGTAGTACGGCGCAGGTGATGGGCTGGTACGCCTACCAATGTCCCGATCCGCTCGAATCATATGAGATGCGCCAGCTTCGGACCTATCTCACGGCTGATTGTCGCGCAACCTATCAGGTGCTGCGCTGGCTGCGTGGGTGACCATATGGCATCTCCGCTGACAAC
>WNFU01007297.1_pt1 | contig 13108 bp, 17 predicted proteins | sample 5400121 | NCBI WGS metagenome assembly WNFU01 (sample SAMN13153360, study PRJNA577476) | soil metagenome | isolation source: 100 cm soil or saprolite under grassland replicate 1 | place: USA:California | collected 2016-06-15 | reverse complement strand
AGGAGGCTCGACTTCCCTGCCTCGTTCGGCCCGATGACGCCGATCTTGGCGCCCGGGTAGAACGAGATCGAGATGTCCTCAAGGACGGTTCGATCCGGCGGGTAGTGGCGCGCGAGTTTGTAGGTGCTGTAGATGAATTCGGCTGGCATGGCCGCTAAGGGTACAGACCTGACCGCGTCGATAGCGTCGAGTTCATCAACCGGGTCTGACCGTCAGCGGGCTGCCTTCAGCTTGCGCCAGCCGCCGGCGCGATTGTTCGCGATGATCGCCTTGAAGATCGACGTGAGGGCTGGCCCGTTGATTGGCTCGCCCTCGTGGATCGCGATCATGCGGCCTGTCTGGTTGCCGTGGCCGCCGGTGATGATCCCTTCAGGGTCGGGCGCCAGCCCGCCGTCGTACAGGAAGACCGTGACGTGGTCCTTCGCCGCGAGCAGCGCCGCGACGTTGCCCTCCAGGACGAAGTACGGCTGGACGGTCCGCTTGATCGTCTCGACCATCTCCGGGTCAGCCGCGTGGACGAGGTCACGGACCGAGCGGCAAATCGCCTGCTGCCAGGCCGGCAGCGCGTCGATGTAGTCGTCGACACGGGGATCCTTGACGTAGCTCACGAGCCGACCTTAACCGATCGGAGTCGGGCTTGACCTGTATGGCGTAGGGTCATGGGATGACGATGACCGACCCGCTGTCGACCCCGCCCGCGACCCCGAACGGAGTGAGGCAATGAAAGCGGTCGTTCAGGACCGTTATGGGCCTCCCGAGGTCCTTCGAATCGAGGAGGTCGAGCGGCCCGTGCCCAGGGACGACGAGGTCCTGATCAGGGTCCGCGCGAGCACGGTCACGCAGAGCGATACCCACGTTCGCGCGGCAAATCCGATCTTCTGGCATCTCGTCTTTGGGTTCCGCAGGCCGAGGTGGCGGACGCTCGGCGTGGAGCTGGCCGGTGTGGTCGAGGCCGTCGGTGCAGCGGTGAGCGAGTTCAAGGTTGGCGACGCGGTGTTCGGGAGCCCGTCGACCTACTTCGGCGCACACGCGGAGTACGTCTGCGTACGCGAGAGCGGGGCGCTGGCGCTCAAGCCGGCCGGGATGAGTTTCGACGAGGCCGCGGCAGTCTGTGACGGGGCCGGCCAGGCATTGGGGACGCTGGAGAAGGCCGAGGCCCGCGAGGGGCGCCATCTCGTCATCTACGGCGCATCCGGCGCGCTCGGTACGGCGGCGGTGCAGCTCGCCAAGCATTTCGGCGCCCGGGTCACGGCCGTCTGCAGCACGAGGAACGTCGAGCTCGTGCGATCGCTCGGCGCCGACGAGGTCGTCGACTACCTCCAGCAGGACTTCACGAAGACCGGTCAGAGGTACGACGCGGTCATCGACGCCGTCGGCAAGTACTCGTTCCGCCGGGGCCGACGCGCGCTGAAGCCCGGCGGCGTCTATGTAGCCACGGACGGCGGCCGCTTGCTCCTCGAGACGTTCGCTTGGTGGGTGGCGACCCGCATGGCTGGCAGCAAGAAGGTGCGGATCGGGAGCGGGCGACGGCGCAAGGAGGACGTCCTGTTCCTGAAGGAGCTCATCGAGACCGGTGAGTTCCGGGCGGTCGTCGATCGACGTTACCCGATGGAGCAGGCGGCCGATGCGCACCGCTATGTCGAGACGTGGCGCAAGGCCGGCAACGTCGTCCTGATGATCGCTCCCGAGTCCGGTCAGCCGGCCGCTCGGTAGTCGGGCGACCTGCTCGTGGATCAGTCGACATTCACCTCGATGACGATTGAGGGGTCGCTCGACGCCGGCGTCCTTGCAGCGCGTACGACGAGAGCGCTCCGAGATCGCTATCTGCCGGATCGCCGCCCCGCAGGTTCGAGGAGGTCCTAACGCGTGTACCGGCCGAGACCGCGCTCGGGGCCCAGGACGGAGGCGTCCATCACCATCGTGCCCGCGAACACGGCCTCCTGCGAGGACCTGGCCGCGGTGTTTGGAAATCGTGGTTACGCGTCCTACTGCCAGTGCCAGAAGTTCAGGTTCCGGAGCTGGGCCGAACGGCGCTCGACGACCGTCGTCGAACGCATGACGCGGCTGCAGGCGCAGGCACGGTGCGGCGAGCCCGACGCACCAACGACGAGCGGCCTCGTCGCGTACCTCGACGGCGAGCCTGTCGGCTGGTGCGCGGTCGCGCCCCGGACGGCCTACGTGCGCCTGTTCCGTACGCCGGTCACGTGGAAGGGCCGCACCGAGGACCCGGCTGACGATGGCGTCTGGGCGGTCGTCTGCTTCGTCACCCGGACGGGGTTCCGGCGCCGCGGTGTCAGCCGAGCCCTCGCACGCGCCACCGTCGACTTCGCCCGACAGCGCGGCGCGCGTGCCCTGGAGGGCTACCCGATGATCACGGAGCCGGGCGAGGAGGTCACCTGGGGAGAGCTCAACGTCGGCAGTCGCAGCATCTTCGCCGACGCTGGGTTCACGGAGGTTAGCCATCCCACACTCAGGCGAGTCGTGATGCGGATCGACTTCTAGGTGCGGCCCGCGTTTCGACGCCCGGGTCATGACGTTTTCGCCAGGCGGGCCGATAGTCGAACCCGCACACAGGACTGAGCCCTCCAATTGGTCGCCGAGGACGGGCGCGGCGATCCTGCGGACGCGTTCGGGATCGGCGATCGCGTCGATCTCGAGGATCTTGCCGTCGACGACCGTGAAGCCCATGACGGCGAATGGCCGTCCACGGACGGTGATGACCGCTCCGGCCGTCTCCTCGAAGCGGTCTGCCAGCCACTCGTTCTCGTCCGTCGGTCACGTCCTCTCGCTGCCCGGTGTCATGGAAGTGACCCCACGAACACGACCGATGTGACAAGGAGAGACACCATGGAAGCTCGGATCAATGACCCAGCCTTACCCATTCTGGTCACCGGCGGCACGGGCACCCTCGGGCGGCACGTCGTCACGCGGCTGCGGAACGCCGGGCGCGCCGTCCGAGTGCTCAGTCGGGCCACGCACGAGGGAGAGGGTATCGAGTTCGTGACCGGTGACGTGGCGACCGGCGAGGGTATCGAAGCCGCCGTGGAAGGAGTCGAGATCATCGTCCACTGCGCCGGAACCGCCAAGGGCGACGAGGACAAGGCACGGAACCTGGTCCGGACCGCGTCTGCGGCCGGGGCGCGGCACCTGGTGTACATCTCGGTCGTCGGGGCCGACCGGATCCCGATGGCCGGCGCGGTCGACCGCGCGATGTTCGGCTACTTCGGGTCCAAGCTCGCGGCCGAGCGGACCGTCGCCGAGTCCGGCATCCCCTGGACGACACTGCGCGCCACCCAGTTCTTTGATCTGAGCCTGGTGACGGCGCAAGCGATGGCGAAGCTGCCCGTGATCCCGGTCCCGGCCGGGTTCAGCTTCCAGCCGATCGACGCCGACGAGGTTGCCGCCCGGCTCGTGGAACTGGCGCTCGGCTCTCCGGCCGGCTTGGTGCCCGCCATCGCCGGGCCGCGGGTGTACGACATGGCCGAGCTCGTCCGCGGATACCTGCGGGCCGCTGGCAAGCGTCGACCGATCATCCGCGTCCCGCTCCCGGGCAGGGCCGCCGCGGCCGTCCGGGCGGGGGCGAACCTGGCCCCGGACCGGGCGGTCGGCCGCCGCACCTGGGAGGACTTCCTCGCCGAGCGCGTAGGCGACCGGCGAGAACTGGCGGTGAACAGCCGCCAGGTGTGACCCAAGGACGTTGTAATGTCGAGGCCCTCGTCGTTCCGGGGCCGATGAGGTCGGGCCTCCGGCCAGGTCTCATTGTTTGAACGCGACGCCCCCGAAAAAGGAGACGGACGATGAAGGAGTTCGAGCCGCTGATCGGCGAATGGCACGGCGAAGGAGAGATCCCGATCGAACCTCCCATGAAGATCTCCGAGGAGGCGAAGATCGAGCGCCTGGGCGAGTTCATCGTCTTCAGCTCCGTTGGCGAGCCAGCGGAGATGCCCGACAGCCTCTCGATCATTGGTGGCGCGCCCCACGGCGAGCCGCAGCCAATGCACTACTTCGACTCACGCGGGGTCAAGCGGTTGTACATGATGGCCCTCGAAGCCTCCACCTGGAAGATCTGGCGGGCCCCTGGCGAGGATTGGAACGGCCCCCACGGCCCCGGCTTCAACCAGCGCTTCATCGGCGAGATCTCGGCTGACGGCAAGACGATCGAGGGCCGGTGGGAACGCGGCATGGGGGACGCCGGCGATGAGTGGGAGATCGACTTCCCGATCAACTACGTCCGCATGTAGCGGAGCACGCTCCTAGGCGACCAGCCTCTCGGCGCAAACGCTCCAGGCGCTCGTCGAGCCCAGCCGAGACCTTGACGCCATCACCCGGCCGACTCCATTGCAAACGCGCGGACCTCGATGTCGGTGTCGACCACGAGCGATACCCGGGCCGCCCAGGCGAGCGCGGCGTCCAGGTCCGGGGCGTCGATGAGATAGATGCCCCCCAGCTGTTCCTTGGTCTCTGCGAACGGGCCGTCCGTCATCCGAACCCGCCCCTTCGACGGATGGGCGACCCGGGCCGCCGACGGGGCATCCAGGCGACCACCGAATACGAGGGCGTTTGCCGCTCGCAGGTCCGCTTCGAGCGGCCCCACCGCCTCGTATCCGAGGCGCATCTGCTCGTCGGTCATCGGCTCGCGCGGCTCGCCGGCCACGGTGTGGGCGGACAGCAGGAACTTGCTCATCATCTGGCTCCTCACAATCGACCGGTTTCTCCCGGCTCTCAGATGGTTGACGAACGGTTGTCGATCGACTCGACAATGCGCTTCCCGGGACGTCGACCGGCTGCTCGTTCTGGCTCCCACTAGACTGCGATCATGTCGATCCGTCTCTTCTACGACCGCTGGCCGCAGTACAACCGCCGACTGACCGAGATCGTCGGGGCGATGACCGAGGAGCAGGTCGCGATCACGCCGTCGCCCGAGCGCATGCCCATCTGGGCGACGGTCGGCCACACGGCGGGCGGCCGTGTCTACTGGCTCTGCGCCGTCCTGGGTGAGCCCGGTGCCGACGCGACGCCCTTCGATCCGAGGAGCGACGTTGGCTGGGAGGACGATCTCGACCACCCGCGGGGCCCGTCGGAGCTCGTCATGGCGCTCGACACGACGTGGGCGATCATCGATCGCCTCCTCGATCGCTGGACGCCCGAGATGCTCGCTGAGGAGGTCGAGCGCTTCTACGGCGACCAGCGCCAGATCCACTCGCGCGCCTCGATCCTCCAGCGGCTCCTGACGCACGAGGCATATCACTGCGGTGAGCTATCGCAGACGCTCGGGATCCACGGCCTGCCCCAGATCGACCTCTGGCGGCCCGACTGAACGCGGCCCCCTGGCAGGGCGCTAACCGCCTACCCGAAGGATCCCGTGACGATCTCGCCTGCCGGCTCGTAGGTGCCCATCACGACTCCTGTGGTGGAGACCTTGCTGTCGACGAGCTTCAGCCCGGAGGGGATGGTCCCTTCCGCGAACAGGCGCTTGCCCGACCCGATGAGGACGGGGAAGACCCACAGATGGTACTCGTCGACGAGATTGTGGCGCATGAGCGTCTGGATCAGGTTCCCGCTGCCATGTACCTGCAGCTCTGGCCCGTCTTCTTTCTTGAGCGCCGCGAGGCCTTCGGCCGCGTCTCCCTCGATCAGGACCGAAGGACTCCAACGCAGGTCCGGCTTGCCACGCGACGCGACGTACTTGGTGGCGTCGTTCAAGGGCTTGGCGCCATCCTCCTCCGGATTCTTCGGCCAGTACCCACCCAGGATGTCGTAGGTCGTTCTGCCGAGCACCAGATCGAACGGCTTGCTCATCGCCTCGGTCATGACCTGGCCCATCAGGTCATCCCAGTAGTTCACCGACCAGCCACCGTGCTTGAAGCCGCCGCTGTCGTCCTCCCCAGGTCCGCCCGGCGCCTGCATGACTCCGTCGAGGGTCAGGAAGGTGCTCACGATCAGCTTTCTCATCTCTCGCGTCCTTTCGATCGAGTTTGGCTCGAGTCAGCCCACCGCAAGTTGAGACCGCCCATGCCAGCAGAACTCATCGCGAGCGCGCCTCGAACGCCTGGGCAAAGTCCTCCGAGGGGCCGGAATGACCTGCGGACTCCTCGGCGGTGTGCGTCCGGGCAAATGCGAGGTGGGCTGCCTCGTGGCGGACGGTGCCCCTGAGCTCCTCGAGGGTCGTCCAATTCGCGAACACCCAGATGAACGTCGGATAGTCGGTCGTGAATGCGCCCTTGAACCCATATCGCAGTCCGGTGGCAGGAGGAGGGATGACCGTGTCCACGAAGGCGACGGATGCCTCCGGAACGCCGAGCTCCAGGCATGCCTCGGCCAGCGCGGTCAATGCCGCCTCGACGTAGGCCGGATCGGGATGAGCCACCCTCACCAGATCTGACTGGACGTGCACGCCCAGGCGTTTGAGGAAGGCGAATTGCGGGAACGATTCGCGTCCGATCTCGAACGTTCCGTCCGGCGAGTCGATCCTCGGGTTGGCGACGGCGACGCGCGGCTCCACTCGCGTAGTGTCTCAGTGCCGGGGTGTCTCTTATGGTCGAGGGTCTGTCAGTTCATGCAGCGGGGGCGCGGTTGGGGCGCGACTCACGGCGTCGGGATGACGGTGACGGCGGCTGCAGCGAAATCGATATCAAGGGCGAATGCCGTCTCGATGGATTCCCGCGCCATGACCTCGAAGCTCACCTGGTCGACAAAGGATGTTCCGGACGGAAGGGATGTTCGGTATGCCGTCTGCGCCGCCGCGTGGAGGGCAGGCTCAACCGGCAGCACGGCGACCACCGGGAGAAGGTCATCCAGCAGAGCGATGACCCCATCCGCGCCAAAGCGTCTGCGGGCAACCGCGAGAGTCTCCGCCACGACGTATCCGTGCGTCACGAGTTCGCGATCGGCGAGCCCCAGAAACGTCGCGCGGACCGCCTCATGGCGCGGGTCCGCGCGATCGAGCAGGGTGATGAGCGCGCTGGTGTCGACGAAGACCTGGCCTACCACCGGGACTCGCCGGCGATCTCGTCATGCTTGGCCGACACGTCCCCGGAACCGGAGTCGAACCGTCCGACCGCGGAAAGCGCCCGCTCAAACTGCGCCCGCCGCTCGCCGGGGTCCGCCGGAACGGCCCGGTCGACCGCCTCCCGGACGATGGCTGCGATCGGCATTCGACGTCGTCTCGCCTCGGCCCGCAGCCGGCGCATCTGCTCGTCTGTTAGAGAAACCTGCGTTCGGACCATACTTGGATGTTATCACCAGTGCGTGAGTGATAACAATTAGGAGCGATGATGCGTCTTTCCCGATGCCACGAGAAATCAGGCGACGGCCGCTAGAGGAACTTGTTCTTGAGGTCGGTGAAGAACGCCGCCGAGAGACGGTCGAAGTTCGCTGCTTTCAGCAGGATTGGGTCGCCGAGCTTCAGCTTCAGGACGCTTTGATCGGGGATCCATTTGATCACGTTGGCGACCCGCAGGACTCCATCGTTGTTCATCAGGGAGTCGGCGAGCATCTCGACTTCGTTGAGCGGGTTCGCGTCCTTGCCCGTGAACTGTCGGAGAGGATGGACGAAGTAACGTTCCAGGACGAGGGACCATGCCCTTGAAGAACCGCGCGTCGAACTGCTCCCTGGCGGCCGTGACGTTCTTGTCGGCTGTTGCGCCGGCGATCGCCTTCCCGAGGTTCGCGTACGCGGCGACCTCCTGCTCGACGGCAACCTTGCCGTTGTCGAATTCCTCCTGCGTGTAGTCCTTGCGACCGAGCACGACACCGCTCCTTTCAGGACTCCGTCGTCTTCTCCCACACCGACACGTGCTGGCGGCTCTCTCTCGTGAACGGCTCGTGCTTCCAGCCCGCCCACCGGTCACGGAGCCGCATGCCGGCCATCTGCGCCATCAGGTCCAGCTCGGCGGGCCACGCATAGCGGAACGGGATCGACAGCCGGTCGAGCCGCCCGTCGATGATCCGGAGGTGATGGGACATGAGCCCCTGATTGGCCACGTCGTACTCGTCGATCCCCCAATGGGTGTCGCTCACGTGAAAGACCTGGAACGTCTCACCCGGAGGCAGGCGCTGGAGGCCCGGCACGAGGACCTCGATGACGAAACAGCCGCCGGGCTCAAGGTGGGCGGCGACGTTCCGGAAGCAGGCGACCTGGGCGGCCTGGGTCGTCAGGTTCATGATCGTGTTCCGGAGGAGGTAGGCGAGGCGGAACGTCCCGTCGGCCCTCCCGTCGACCTTCGCGGTCGCGAAGTCGCCGATCGTGACGCCGATCCCCTCCCCTCCCGGCTTTTCGTGCAGGCGCGCGGTCATCGCCCTCGACAGCTCGATCCCGTGGACCTCGACGCCGCGAGCCGCGAGCGGCAGGGCAATCCGGCCGGTACCGATGCCCAGCTCGAGGGCGCGCCCGGACCCGGCGAGCTCGGCGAGGAAGTCCACCGTCGGCTCGACGACCGCCGCATCGAACAGCTCCGCGGTGGTCTCGTCGTAGGTCGCCGCGACGCGATCGTCGAAGTAGCCGTCCTCGTGGTGCATCGGCTCAATCTAGCGAACAAGCCAGGGGTCAGCGCCCAGTCCGGACGTACGCCCGGCGACCCTCGAATAACAGCGGCGGTTCAGGCGGTCGCCGCGGTCATGATGTCAATCAGCTCGTCGCGAAGCGGGCCCGGCCGACCGCGGCCGGCCGCGAGGATGTGCCCGTAGGCCCGTTCGATTCTTCTGTGCATCGATCGATCGCCGTCCATGACCGAAAGCGGATCGAGGAACGTGTTGCGGCGCACGACGGCACGGAAGATGTCCCCGTCGACCATGGTGGCGGCTGCGCCGGCGGCGAACGTGAAGTACGCGTAGGCACCGCCGTCGGCGTGAGCGAAGTCGACGGTCTTGCCGGACCAGACCGCCAACCGGGTGGCATCGATCGCGCTCGCGTAGCCGTATCGCTCCTCCATCTCGTCGCGCGCGAGGGCGTCGAAGGCGAGCGCAGCCGCGTGCAGGTCCGAGCCACGTTCGCGCACGGCGGCGACGAGGTGACGGGCGTGGATCAGTGCGAACGACAGCCCGAGCGACAGGACAGGATCGGTGTGACACAGCGCGTCGCCGACGCTGATCAGCCCAATGGCCGGCGGTCGGCCTTGTGGGAACGATCGGATCGTGTTCTGGAGACTGCCCATCGGAAGGACGGCGGTGATCGGTTCGGCCGTGTCGGCGTTGGTCCAGGAGTCGAGCGTTGGCATCGTCCGAGTGGCCGCCTCGAATGCCCGCGGGTCGCGAACGACCTTGAGCCGCTGGTCGCCGGGCGGGATGGCGATGAGGGCGGCGAACGTCCGGTTGTCGCCGGGAAACGTCGAGAACGCGGCGTAGCCGAGGTCGCCGCGCGGTGACGGCACCCACGGCCCATCGGGCAGCGTCGCGCCGTCCCGGACGCGGTAGTAGCGGCAGTAGTAGATGATCGCGCAGTCGGTCGCCCGCTCGTCCATCGGCCTGCCGCCGGCGGCCTCGATCAAGGCCGGCGTCGGCGTCCGGCGTCCCATGGCATCCACGACGAGGTCGGCTTCGATCGCGCCGGCGGTCGTCTGGACCCCGCCGATGATCGGTTGTCCCACGGTCCCCTTCCCTGCCGCCACAATGAAACCGGTGGCCCTCGTGCCGGCGACCACACGGATGCCGGGCTCCCCGAGCACCGCGCGCCGCAGGGCCCACTCGATCATTGGCCGACGAGCCGCGAGGAACACGAGCTCGTCATCGTCCTGACGGGGATCCCCTCCCCTGATCTTCGGCCGGAGATCGAGGTCCCAGGATCCGGCGGCAACCAGAACGTCGAATACGTCGGGAAAGGTCGACCGCATCTCCTTGCGACCGCGCGGCGTGAACGCATGCGGCTGCATGAAGTGCGGGATGCCCTTGCGATCCCAGTCGAGAGCCTCGAGCGGCTCGCCGATGACGACCTCGTCGCGCTCGACGAGCGTGACCTGGTGTCCGTCCCGGGCGAGCGCGAGCGAGGCCGCAAGGCCCGCCACGCCGCCACCGAGCACGACCATCGACAGCGATCGCCTACCGTTCATCCGGACGCCTGGGCGCGCAGGCCCGGCCAGGATCGAGATCCAAGCGCGGGGCTGCGGTCACGCGATCTCTACGAACGTGAACTCCCGATTGTTTTGCAAGGGGCGCTCAAAGTGGGGTGCCGGGGACGTAGTACCAGTAGAACGTCCGCACCGCCGCCAAAGGATACGGGAGGCCAGCCGGGCTCGCGGCCGGTAGATCGGCAACCGCGGTTCGCGGCGGCGAGAGTCAGGCGTGTAGCGGGCCGGCCGCTCACTCCGTGCCGGCGTGGACGATATGGTCGAATTGCCGCCACAGGATCGCGACGAGCAGCGCCGAGCCCGCGAACGCGAACCAGAATGGCGCTGTGATCCCGAAGATCCTCGCGAGGAGGCCACCAATCGGCGTTCCGATCACCATCCCGCCGACGATCGCGACACGGTAGACCCCGCCCACGCGGCCGAGCAGCTCGTCCGGGACGGCGCGCTGCCGGACCACGGTCGACGTCGTGCCCCAGACGAATGCGTGCGCCCCGAAGACCACCAACGTCGCAAGCGCAACTGCGGGTGACGTCGTCAGGGCAAGCGACAGGTGGGTGCCCGTCTCGATGAGCAGCCCCACTCGCATGATGTCGCCCAGCGAGAACCGCCGCTCCAACCGGCCGTACGAGACGATCCCGACGACTCCGCCGACGGCCACCGCGGTCGTCAGCAGACCGAATCCCACTGCGTCCATGCCGAGCCGGTCGCCGGCGTAGAGAACGAGCACCGACCACGCCGCCCCGTACGTGACGTTGAAGGTCAGGATCGTGAGCGCAAGCGTTCGCATCGGCGGATGGGCGACCAGCCAGCGGATACCCTCGACCATCTCGGCGCCGAGGCCCGTCCGTTCGCGGAGCTGGTTCCTCGTGCTGGTGGCCACGCGCGATACGAGGACCGCGCCGAGCGCGAAGCAGGCGGCATTCGTCGCGAAGGGCAGCGCCATGCCGACGACGAACAGGAAGGCGCCGATCGGCGGAGTCAACAGCTGGTTCGTCAGCAAGAACGCGCCCTGCATCCGCGCGTTGGCAATGCCGAGGTCCTCGCGGGCCACGAGGCCCGGGATCAGCGTGCTGCTGGCCGAGTCGGCGAACGTCTCCGCCGTGCCGAGGACGAACAGCGCGACCAGCACCACGGCGATGTTGACGGTCCCGCTGGCGATCGTGGCGACGAGCGCGGCCAGGACGACCGCACGAGCCACGTTCACCACGACGACCATTCGCACTCGATCGAACCGGTCGGCGGCGGCGCCGCCCAGGACGCCGAAGAGCAGCACCGGCAGGTACTCGCTCAGCAGGGCCATCGAGACGAGGAATGGATCCCGCGTCTGGGAGGCGACGAGCAGCGGGCCGGCCGAAAGGGCGATGCCGTCGCCGGCGTTGTTGATGAGCGTTGCCGACAGCAGCCAGCGGAAGCTCCGTCCAAGCCTCGTCGGCGCGACGGTCTCGATGATCCGGGCGGGAAGGGATCGCACCGGCGGCAGGATACCAACCGATCCCTACCGCTCGGGGGCCCACCGCTGACCGTGAGATGAGGCCGATCATGACCTGGGTGCCAAACCCGGCGACCGCGACGAGCTATGACCCCGCCTCAGCCGCTCGTATCCGCTGGTCGAAAGCCAGGCCGCACTGTAGATCTGGGCGATAGCCGTGTGCGGCGTCCGGGATGCGGTTCGGAGGGGCCTGGTGCGGCGGACGGGCGGCGTTACCCGTGGATCTGGACGTTGCCCTGCGTCAGCACGCCCGAAGCGCTGAAGCCGGTCGAGGCCTGAATCGCGAACGTGTCGGCGCCGATCCCCGATTCGCCGAGATCGTCGACGTCGATGCGATACGTGGCGGCCGCGCCGTTGACGGTCGCGTGGCCCCAGAAGGTCACGTGGGTGCCGTTTCCGGAAAACAACGTGACGTCGAGGCACTTGACCTTGGCGTCGCCGACCCGGGCGACGACTGTGCATCCGCCGCGCAGCCCCCCGTCGCTCTCGGCATGGAACCCGAACGTGATCGTGGAGCCGATCTGCCCGCCGCCGGTCGCATGGCCGATGCCCGAGACCGGGAAGACCGTCGTTTCAGACGAGCGGAAGGCCTGGTTCAGCACGTTGCTCGGTGCGACCGACCCCGCCGGTTCCACCGATGTGAGGATGAGTTGATCGATCAGAAGACCGGATTCGCCGACGTCGCCGAACATACCGGTGTTCGTCTCGATCGTCGCGTCGTAGCTCAGCCAAAACCGGTCGAGTCTGGATTAAGCTCCCGGAAGGTCCCCGTGATCAGCGAGCTGCCGAACGGCGAGGGTGTACCGAAGTCGTTGCACAGCCCGCTCACGGACCCGGCGATCATGAGTTCGGCGTGCCCGTGACCTGGCCGGTCTCCGAGCTGATCGTGAAGTACGTCTGGACGACGGTCACCTCGTAGAGCGGAATCCCGTGGACGAGCGTGCCGGCCGGCGCGGCTGCCGATGGTGACGATGCCGCTCTCCGTGAATGTGCCTGGGTATGTGCCGACCGCGACTCCGGTAGCCGAGAACGACATCGTCGACGTCGAGCCCGGGTTGCATGACGCCGTGATCGAGACCGAGTCGGCGACGAAGAACTCGGTAGAGAGGGTCGGCGGAAGCGTGTCGGCGGCGACCGACGATGCCCCGAGCGTTGCCAGGACCGCGGACACGACCAAGGTTGCCAGGCTCGAGTGTCGCATGACGGTTGCTCCTTCGGTGGGCTCGGATGAGCCGCGTCCAGCAAGTCCCGGGTCGTCTCGCACGGGCCTTTCAGCGTCCCGGGCGCAGCGTATGAGATGCCCGCCCGAATGGAGAAAGGCCGGGAAACGAGCCTCACATCGTGATGACGACCTTGCCCCTCGCGCGACCGTCGTCGACCCAGCGCAGGGCGTCGACCACCTCGTTCAGCGAGAATTGTCGATCGATCACCGGTTTGAGCTTGCCGGCCGCGATCAGCTGCTTCAGGGTGGCCACGTCGTCGGGGTTGAACGGCTTCCACCAGATCAGGAGGCACGCTCCAGCGGTCGCTGAACCTCGAGATCAACGGCCCCAGCAGG
>WNFU01023192.1_pt1 | contig 13109 bp, 13 predicted proteins | sample 5400121 | NCBI WGS metagenome assembly WNFU01 (sample SAMN13153360, study PRJNA577476) | soil metagenome | isolation source: 100 cm soil or saprolite under grassland replicate 1 | place: USA:California | collected 2016-06-15 | reverse complement strand
GGGCGATGTAGGACGCAGGGCGGCGGCCCCCCGGAGATTCAACACCCCAGTCGGCGACTCGGTTCCCGCCTGGTAGACCGTGATTACGAAGAGCGGGAGCATGAACGCAGCCCCGACGATGACGAGGTGGATGTCCCCATCGGGGACGGGTTGATGCACGAACAGGAACCGGCCAAGTGTCTGCGTTCCCGTGCCCTACCAAATCTCGAGCCGGTCGGGATCCTCTGCCTCGATGCGTTGAGGATCTGCTCAGCGGTCAGGAGCGTCTCGATGGCCTTCGCGGCGCGGTGTTTATCCAGCCAGTTCCTGTCGAAATGGATTTCCCCGATCGCGCCACCATACGTCGCCTGCCTGGGTGCATGTGCCAGACGTGAGGATCGTTCCCATCAGCTCGAATGTGACCGAGGGGTAGGGCGCGGAAGCGCTCACTCCCACAAGCCCGTTGCGGCCGGGGTTGTCCTCCGCTCGGCATGGCGCTACACGGGATCGCGCCATCCGATCGTCGCCGTCGCGTTAGCGCTCATTTGCTCCGGTCCGTAATCTTCCGGAGAGGACCCAAGCAAATCTCCGAATCTCGGACTAGCGTTGGCGTCCCTGTGCCTGGCTCTAGGCGGTCGGATGCGACGTCTTCAAGGAGAGCGAGCATAGCGGTGAGCAAGTCGCGGGGCTTCGTCCAGAAGTGGAGATCGGTAACGTCCAACATGATGTTTGCCCGCAACACAGAGCCTGTGCTGTCCGTGAACATAATCCCTCCGAGGAATTTCCTCAGGTCTGCCTGTAGCAGGTCTCGAAGATCGCCCGTCTCACCCGCGATGTCTGCGATCGCGGAGAGGGTATCGACATCGCGGATCTGTTGCTCAGAACCGGACCTAGTCCCAAGGCGGACTGTCCCGAGGGAGATTGGCACGGGATGCACGGTGACTAGGACTCGATTCTCCGGATCGAACCTGAGGCAGAGATCCACCTGGGGTGTGTCGAGACCCAAAGACATGCGACTGTCCCCGTCGACGAGCTTTCGGACAGCGTCGAACATCGGCTTAATCGGGTTGTCAGGAATCCTAGCCCGCCAGTGCCGACCGTCGTCGAGCGTGGCCTCCATCAAGAGTGTGCAAAAGGGATTCCCTTCGGAGTCCCGCGAGAGCATATCATTTCTGTCAATCAGGAAGGCGATTCGTCCGTGGGGCAGCGTGGCGTTCATCCTTCCTCGGCATTTATCGAGGCGCCGGGATAGGGTAGATGCACTCATCAAACCTCGCCCCGGGAACCCTGGAATAGGAAATCGAGAAAATGGCCTTCGCGTACCTGAACCCCGCCGTGGCAAAGGTACGGTCATCGTTGAGAATCGTGATGAACCCCTGGACGTTCTCCTCGACCCACCGGACGTATAGCCAACCCGCACCGTAGGAGCTGTGCCACACCTCATCAGGGGTTTGTAGAGACCCGCGAGTCTCGTTCTTATATGCGTCTATGCGTCTAGCGACGGCTTTTGAGCAGGATTCCATCTTTGTGGCTAGATCCCTCAACGGGGCCAAGACTCCGTCAATCGATGCGTCCGGGATGGTAAGCTGCATTCGGAATCCGGCATCGCATCGGATGTCGAGAACGAGAGTCAGAAGGGTGTTAACAATCGAGCCTTGGCCCTCTGCGGGCCACTCGACCGCGAAGGAGATTAATCCATGCGGTGTCTCAATAGGAGTTCGGTCGAGAGTTATGTTAGCACCGATGACGGTTTGGACAACAACGAGATATCGGATCCCACTGGTGGAGGCGGGATGTGCGCTATCGAGACCACGCCTAGTCCTTCTGCCCGCCAACCGATTGTTGCAAAGCTTCGAGAGCGCTCTGCAGATCAGATACTGAAGACTGCGGCAGGACCGACCTGGACCCGCGGATCAGGCGCTGCAGAGCTTCCAACAACTCACGAGAACGTGTCCAGAAATGGAGCTCGCGGAGATGGAATGCGATGTCTCCTAACGGGAGGCCCGGTTCGCTCTTGCCCGAGATCATCACCGACGAAGAGAGCTTCTCAATACTCGAACCGATCAATTGCCACGCCGTCGCCTCTCCCTCAGATGAAAGTTTCAGCAAGTCTCGAAGCCTTTCCAACTCGTTGCGGATTGTCTCACCAACGCTCGCAACACCTTGCTGGACAACACCAAGAAACAGCGGGTCAGGAACGACATCCACTAAGACCTGTGATTGTTCCGTCAACCGAAGGAACAAGTCGAACGTAGGCACATCAAGCCCGAGCGACGCTCTGCCTTCGTGACGCGCGCTCAGCTGACGAATCGACTCGGCCAGATTGGAAATTCCGGTCTCAGGAACCCTGAGAGTAACGTGCTCCCCTGACTCAAAGTCGATTTCTACGACAAGCGTAACAAGCACAGAGCCGTCGCCGATGTGGAACACGTCCCCTTCCTGAGACACTCCCAGGGTGAGACGCGCATAGGGCCGCGTTTCTCTTCGGAAAACGCTCACGGCTATCATCGCGGAGCCGGGACAGGGTATATGCACATATCGTACTTTGCGCCCGGGGGAAGGGTGTGCGCCCAGCCATATATGCTGCGCCTGCCCATAAACCAAGCAGTTGCATACCATCCTGAATCCTTGACGATCGTGACAAAACCCAGGTTGCCTGAGACCCAGCGAACATAGAGCCATCCTTCGCCCGAGCTGCTATGCCAGATTTCGTCGGCTCTTTGTAGGCTGCGTCTAATCTCATCCTTATAGGCAGGCAATGTGGGGTAAAGATCAGGGTTCTCGGTGTGACGTTTCGCGAAGTGCTCAGCCACATTCCGATCGCCGATTTTCACGGTGTTGCCGATCTCATCCACGACAATCTCAGATGTATCGAGCCACAGGATGACCCCGTCGCGGATGAGGAGGTGGTACAGAGTCGCGATGCCCGAGACAACGCCCTCCCAATCAACGAACCACAGGTCGCCCTCTTGTACGTAGGCGCCCGACGTGAGGATCGTTCCAATAAAGTCGAGGGTGACGGACGGGTACAGGGCGGAGATGAAGTTCCATCCCACGCCGCGGAGGTAGCCTCCCGATTCCGTCGAGAAGCCCTCATAGAGGGAGACGGTCCCGATCTGCGTGGACCATTCCTGAAGCGCGTTCGCGTCCTGATCCAGGTAAACATTTGCCGGGGTTGGACTCGACGGGGCCTGGTTGCCGTTCGGAGCTGTACAGCAGAACAGAACGACCAGAATCATCCCGATGATGATCATGGAGCGGGTCCCGGCGACGACCGCCCACCCGACAGAGACCGAGGGGGTTAGCGTCTTATACGGAGCCGGGTACTCGGTGCTCACTTCTCCGATTTGAAGGAAATTGGGGTTGGTCGTCGCATCGCCATTCGGGTCGAGCGTGAGGTTGTACCATATCCGCGATTCTTGGCCATATGCGTCTTCCAGGTTGATCCAGGCGTTGTCGACAGCGGTGGCCGCTCCCGAATACGCGAAGGTGACTCGGTATTGCTTGCCGGGGAGTTCGTCGACGGTACCCCCAAAGTGCATTTCTCCATTGTAAAGTTGGACGCCGATGTCCCAGGTCGCGACCCCGGAGGCTTCGTCGAGAGTGACCACCAGGTACCGCCGGTAATCGTCCGAATCAAGCCCCATGATCTTTGGAGGCTTGTCGTCGGGTCCGAAGTTCGGATCGACGAAGTCCGCGGTCCCGTCGAAGTCGCTGTCCCAAGTCAACGGGTTGGAGCCCCAAGTCGACGCTTCCTCGCCGTCGAGCAACCCGTCCCCGTCCGTGTCGTCGACCCACGGATTCGTCTTGGCCGTGATCCTGACCCGATCCAGGCCCCATGCAAAGGCCGCGTCGTCGGACGTGCCGCAAAAAAGAATTGTGGTCAGGCCCGCCTTCCAGCTTTCCAGCGAGATTTGCGAGAAAGTCCAGCTGCCGGCTGTGTCGTCCAGAACTTCGATGGCCTCGAGCCCTTCGGCCGTCTCCACGAGGATGGACGCCGACCCCGACCCTTGAAGGCGGTAGTCGAATGTCAGAGAAACGTCGATGGCCTCGTTCAGGTGTAGGAAGGGACTGGACAGCTTCGCGTCCGCACACCCACTCGGGTCAAGGAGCCAATAGAAGTTGAGATAGTCGTCCGGCGGCGGATCCGGCTCGCCGACGAGGTTCCACAAGCCAGGACAAGTCACAGTGGCGTTTTGGGTCATGAATCCCTGACGGTGCCCAATGTTGCCGCCGAGCGTGATCTGGGGGAAGGAGAACGTCACGAATCGGGAATCGGTGACCTCTTGGCCATCCGTCAACCCGTCGTCGTCGGAATCGGCGTTCGTCGGCGAGGTGCCCCAGGTGATGGCCTCCGCGTAGTCGGAGAGCCCGTCCCCGTCCGAGTCCGACCACGTGGCATCCGTGAAGTGCAGGCGCCATTCGTCTCCATCGTTCAGCCCATCGCCGTCCGTGTCGCCCACCAGAGGATCCGTGATGACGCCATCACGGCCGGGGGCCCACTCTTCGCCGTCGGATAGGCCGTCTCCGTCCGTGTCGGCGAGGAGTGGGTTCGTCTTCGGCGTCCGCGTGACCGTCGCTCCATCGATCGTCAGCGTCAGGGGCTGGGGGTCCTTCTCGAACACGTCGGTCAGGCCGTCGAAGTCCGTATCCACCGCGACCGGGAACGTCAGGAGAGCGGACCCGCGCTCCGTTCCGTCTTGGAGAATCCCGTCCTCATCCGTGTCGTCGTTGTCGGCGTCCGATCGCTCCTCGATCCGCAGGGATCCGGACCGCAGCGTCCCGCCGCCCGCATCGGGGTTCCAGTCCCGCACGAGGACCCGCCATGCCGTCCGGGAGTGGAGGTCCGCGGCCGACACATTCACGGTGCGGAAACCGGCGTCCGACTCCCACGCCTCGAGGGCGGTCTTCGTCAGTTCGATCGTCACGTGCCAGATCGAACCGGTCACGGAGCTCGCGCTGGCTGTCGTCGCGGTGACCACATCGAGCCCGAGGGATCCCCCCGTCCCCATGGAGACCGCCTGCCCCGGATAGTAGTGGTCCTCCTCGTACCACCTCGTGACGTCGTGACAATGGAACACGCCCTCGTCCTCGTGGAAATGCCGCTCGCAGCCCGTGTACGAGTGCGTGTGATGGATCCGGACCGCGTCCCAAATCGTCGCGTTCGCGTACGGTCCGGGAACCCACGCGAGGCGGTCCTGCCACGCGGTCCCGTCCCACGATCCCACGGCGACGGCGAGGTCGCCCGGCGTCGCGTGGTCCACCTCGAGGTCTAAGAAGGCCCGCGTCGCGACGCCGGACCAAGATGGCCGTTCCAGCGGCAGGACGAGAACGTCGGCGCCGTTGTTCGGGATCGCGATCGGAAGGCCCTGGACGACGGCGTCCTGGCGCCTGATCCCGGTCCGAGAGCGTACCCCACGCCTCGAACTCGGAGACCCGGGGCGGATGGGTCTCTGTCAAGGTGTGCTCGTGCTCGAAGTATTCGCATACGCCCGTCTCCGGATCGCAGTATCGGTGCATGTGAATCCAGGTGTGCGTGTGGACGACGGCCGTCAGGAAATTGGCCCGGATTTGTTCCGCAACGGGGGAGCCCAACGCAACGACGAGGTCCAGGTTTCCCGTTCCCCCGGACGGACTTGACGAGGTTCCACGTCGCGCCCGTGCCGTCGGGATCGGCGTATAGGTCGATATCCGGCTGGGCCACGCCGACCATGTGCAGGTGGATCTCGGATATGTAGTAGGCGTTGGAGAAGGTCACCGTGAGGGTCGGAGTCCCGGTGCTCGAGGCCCACGACGTCGCCGTGCTCCCGTCGATCGCCTTGGAGGCCTCATAGCCCGTCGTAGAGGAACTCGCCGAGATGGTCCCTCCATTGGTTGCCAAGGCGGCGTTCGTGTCTGCAGGGGTCGTTGGCCCCGTCGCCGCGACGAAGGGCGACTGGAAGACGACGGCGACGAGCAGAACCGCAGAGGCTATGACGAGAACTCGAAGCCATGAGGACAAGTAACCCCTCCTTCGTCCGGACGCCGGAATGGCGACTCGTTATTTAGCCGTTATGTGGAAATGTCATCCATGGCGGCAAACCGAACAAGAGAGGTGGGGGCGGCCACCGGAACCGTCGGGCGCGTTCGCGGGAAGACGAAAGCGAAGCAAGGGGCCAAGACCGAATCTTCTGAATCGGAGCCAGGGCTCCGCGTTCTATCGTTGGTTCCCGGGAGCGTGATCTCCCTCGCTGTATCGGTACGCGATTCGTTCCCCCGAGAAGGAACCCCGCGCCCACCGCACCGCTGTTTCCGGGCGACCATCATGATGGCACAGGTCGCGGTCACCGCGTGAGGTTCGGGGTGCCTATCGAATTGCTCCGCGGCAGGCTCGTAAACATGTTCACGGTCTGGAGAATCTCGCGACTCCCCCACGGCAAAGCCTGATGCTTCGGCCCCGCCTTCCATGGGCCATGGCCGTCGCGGTCCTCTGTCACATCTGCCGTCGGCCGACCCTTCTGTCCTGCCGGGCCTGCGGCCGGCCCGCGTGCGACGAGCACCTCGTCGGAAGCGTGTGCGTCGAATGCCGCACGGGCCGCGGCGCGCGGCGTCCGGGCGTCCGGGCCTAGCCGGCTACAGGAGGCGCTTCGCCTCTTCCTTCTCGATGCCGAGCGCCTTCAACGCGTACGTCAGCGCCTTCTGGCGGATCATGTCCCGGGTCTTGTCGTCCAGGAACTGCTCCATAATCACGGGCGCCTTGTGCGCGTACTGGACCGCAAACTCGGACCAGTAGAACGCCGCGTTATCCTCGTCCAGCTTCGCGGCCGCGTTGTACTGCTCCTCCGCCTCGTTGAACCGGCCGAGGTCGACGGAGAACGAGGCGAGCGCATCCCGGTAGGCCGGATTCTGGCCGTCGAGCTCGATCGCCTTCTTGTAGAGCCCGAGGATTTCGTCGGTCTCGGCTTTTGGCACGCCGAGCGCGGACTCCGCCTTCCCGAAGTGGGCGATCGCGCTGTTCGGGTCCGCCTTGATCGCCTTGTCGAAATGCTTGTATGCGGAATCGTAATCGAGCTGACCCAAGGCCTGTTCTCCCGCGGCGATCTCTTCGTCGGCGGACATAGGCGGACGCGGCGCAGAGTCTTGAATTGCAGATAAAGATTCCTGCGTGAATTTCAACGTGGAGGCCGAGCGCTCAAAGGATCGCGCGGTGATCCCGGAGCCAATCGAGGTCGCTGAGGTACAGCTGCCGGATGTCCGTGATGCCTTCGATCGCCATGATCACTCGCTCGAGCCCGAGGCCCCATGCGAGGACGGGCGCCCCGAGGCGCATCGGACCCGTGACCTCCGGCCGGAAGATCCCGCTCCCGCCGAGTTCGAGCCATCGTCCGTCGGGCAGCTGGCCCTCCGGCTCCATGCTCGGCTCCGTGTACGGGAAGTAGCCGGGGCGGAACTTCACCTTCGTGAAGCCGAGTCGGCGGTAGAATTCCTCGATCACGCCGATGAGCTGCGCGAGGTTCGCGCCGTCCTCCATGACGACCCCCTCGATCTGGTGGAACTCGGGCAGGTGCTTCCAGTCAACCGCGTCGGGCCGGAAGTTGCGGCCGATGATGAACGCCTTCTGCGGGGGGACCGGGTGCTCCGAGAGCCACTTCAGCGTGATCGGCGTCGTGTGTGAGCGGAGGACGGCCCGCTCCGCCTCCTTACGATCCCACGTGTACCGCCATCCTGTGCTCCCGGTGTTCCCGCCGGTCTCATGGACCTCCGCGACGCGGCGCACCAGCTCCGCGTCCGGGAGCGGCCGCGTCGCGGGCTTCGCGAGGTAGAACGTGTCGAGCTGGTCCCGCGCGGGGTGGTCTTGCGGCTGGAACAGCGCGTCGAAGTTCCAGAACGACGACTGCACGAAATCCCCCTCGATCTCGGTGAAGCCCATGCCCAGGAAGATCCGCCGGATCTTCGCGAGGTACGCACCGAGGACGTGCCGCTTCCCCGGCCGGACGAGCGGGGCGAAGGCGCGCGTGTCGTACCGCCGGAACTCGACCTGTTTCCACTTCCCGGACCGCAGGAGGTCCGTCGTCGGCTGTGCGACTTCTTCCTTCAGATCGACGCCGGCGGCGAGGACCCGCTCGCCCGCGGGCGTCAGGGCGATCTCCCGCCGGACGGATTCTCGCTCGCGCACGAGATCGCGGCGCGACTTGAGGTCTCGGAGGACCTTCGGGTCGATCCCTTCTTCGGGGAGTTCCTCCTTCGAGAGGCGGCGGAGGAGCAGCTCATCGGGGCCGTTCGAATCGACGGCGGCCCGGCCCGCGGGCGTGACGATGACGACGCTCCCGGTCGCCCGGCGGTCGACGTCGGCCCAGCCTTTGCGCCGGAGCCACCCCAGGGCGACCGCCAGATCCGCGTCAGTGAACTTGCATGCGGCCTTCAGCCGCTCGACCTCGATCCGGCCGCCCGCCTTGATCGCCGCCTTCAACGCCTTCCGTTCCGGTGGCTGCTTGCGCGCGACGCCGGGCCGGGCGAGCCGGTACGTTCGGACCACCCGTTCCTTCATCGAGACGAGGCCTTTCGCCTGGAGCCATGACGCGGCGTTCATCACCTCGACGTTCTCGCGGAACCGGCCCGCGGAACGGATCTCCTCCGGCGTCGCCTTCTTCCGCTCGCCGAGGACCAAGAGGACCCTCTTTTCGAGATAGCTCAGTTCGACCGCGCCGGGAGGCATTTCCGCGCCGCATAGGGGCCTCGCGTAATAGGCTTTCCTCGCCGCCACGCCGGCCTTTTCCTCCGGAGACGGCGCGAATTCTCAGGCCTGAGAACTGGGGCACGCCCTATATATTACAAAACGGAACATCGAGCGGTTTGGTGAATCAGCCAACACCCTCGAGCGGGCGAGCGCAAGCCCGATGCGAGGTGTCCTGACTTGGAGGACCGTTTCCCGACGAACTACTCGATCCTCCTCAGCGGCCCGCCGGGCGTGGGCAAGCTCGAGTACGTCGTCGCGCGAGTCCGCGAATCGCTGCGGTCCGGCGAGCGCGTCGTATTCGTGACCCTCGACCTCCACCCGAACGAGTTCCGCGCCCGGGCGAAGGCGTTGCATTTCGACGTCGAGCCGCATGAGGGCAAGTCGTTCGTCTTCGTGGACTGCTACAGCGCGACGTCGTCGGAGCGGCCCGAGCCGATCGCGGGCAAGAAGACCTTCCTCGTCTCCAGCTTCTCGAACCTCGAGGGGATCGGGATGGCGATGAGCAAGGCGGCCCAGGAGCTTGGAACGCCCGTCCGGATCTACTTCTACACGATCTCCACCTTGTTCCTGCACAACTCGACGCAGGCGATCGCGAAGTTCTTTCAGATCGTCACGTCGCGCGCCAAGACGAACCTCGGGTTCATCCTGTACGCCGTGCAGGACGGCGTCCACGAGCCGATGACGATGAACCTCCTCCGCTCCCTCGTCGATGGCGTCGTCGAGATGCGCTTCACCGACTCGATGGACCGCGAAGTCCGCATCCACCACATGCGGGGCCTTCGCGTGGACGCGTCCTGGCATCCGTTCCTCCAGCTCCCGGCGGCGGAGGTACAGCTGTGATGCAGACGCCGCGGGCGACGAGCCCGCGCGCGAAGACGGGGATCCCTGTCCTCGACGACCGCCTCGGCGGCGGCTTCCCGCGCCCCTCGACCTTGCTGCTGTTCAGCGACAAGCCGACGGAGAAGCGGATCTTCGGCGAGAACCTCGCGGTCCAAGGCGCGAAGGCCGGCGAGACCTCCCTGTACGTCGACTTCTTCCGCGCGCCGCAGCTGGCGCGAAACGAGCTGAAGCGCTTCGGCGCGGTGAGCGCGGACAAGCTCGTGTTCGTCGACGCGACCTCGTCCCAGCTTCTGCTCCCGAGCCAGGAGCGGTACCGCATCGGGGACGTCGGCAGCCTCGCGAACATCGCGGACACGATTCGGTCGGCGATCGAGGCGGAGCATCCGTCGCGGATCGTCATCGACTCGATGGAGTTCCTGATGGACCGGTTCCCCAAGGAGGCCGTCATGCGGCTTTGGCGGGATCTCATCCAGGCGGCCCGGAACGCCGGCTCGGTGATCTGCTTCCTGTTCATCAACTGGACCCTAGTGGAGGACGACCTCCAACAAATCCGCTCGATGTCCGACTTCGTCGTAGAGTTCCAGTCGTCGATGCGAGGCGGCATCGTCCGGAACTCGATGCGGATCTCCCAGATGGAGACGGACGGCATCCGGACGAACTGGATCCCGTACGCGTTCAAGGACCTCATCGGCTTGACGGTGTACTTCCCGCGCATCCTCGTCACCGGGCCGTTCAACGCGGGCAAGTCGACCGTCGTGCGGTCCCTGTCCGAGAAATCGATCAGCATCGACCGGATGGGCACGACCGTCGCGTTCGACTACGGCAGCGTGAACGTCACGGGCGTCGAGGCCGAGATGTTCGGGACGCCCGGCCAGGAGCGATTCGAGTTCATCTTCAAGATCTTCGCGCGCGAGGTGAGCGGCGTGCTCCTCGTGGTCGACGCGACCCATCCCGACGAGCTGCCTCGGGCGAAGCAGATGCTCGAGCTCGTGGGCCCGCGCATCCCGTTCGTCGTGCTCGCGAACAAGAGCGACCTTCCCGGCGCGATGGCGCCCGAGGACATCGCCCATCGGATGGACTTGCCGCAGGACGTCGCCGTCGTGCCGACCGTCGCGACGGAGAACAAGGGGCTGCGGGACGCCCTCCTCCTGCTCGCCGAGATGATCATCGGGGTGAGGTGAGATGGCCGACGATCCGAGCGTGCGGTTGCGGGCCGTCCTGGCCGAGCTGCGCCGGGTCCCGGACATCCTCGGTGTGACGATCGCCCGGCGGGACGGCATCCTCATCGCCCACGCCCTCCCGAAGTCGATGGACCCGAAGAAGATCGCGGCGATGTCCGCGGCGATCGTCGGGACGTCCTCGATCGTCGACACGAACATCGGGAAGATGATGGCGACCGGCGCGGGCGAAGAGGCGATCCTGGTCACGATGGTCCGCAACGAGGCGAACATGGGGCTCATCTTGCTCAGCGTCGACAAAGCCGTCCATGCGATCTCGGAGATATTGCGGTCCCAAGAGGTGACCGTGTGACGGACCTCTGGGAGCGAATCGAAGAGACGATCGACGAGCTCTCGCACCTGACGGACATCAAGTCCGCCGCGGTCGTGCGGCGGGACGGGCTCGTCGTGACGCACACCTTGCCGGACGGCGTCGACCCGAAGATCGTCGCGGCGATGACCGCCGCGATCGTCGGGACGTCGGAGATGGCCACGATCCAGCTCTCGCAGGGACGGTTCGTGCGGGCGATCGTCGAGTCGGAGCAGGGAAAGCTCCTCAGCCTCGGCGCGGGCGAGGAAGCCTTCCTCGTGGCGCTGGTCTACGACGACGCGAACCTCGGGCTCGTGCTCATGGCGATGGAGCGCGCGGCGAAGCAAGTCGAGGAAATCCTCCGGGCGAGTGCCGGATGAGGTCGATGTGAGCCATGCCGTCGACGAAAGAAGGACTGCAACGGTTGCTCGATTTCTTCGTGTACGGGATGCTCCGCGCCTCGGAGATGCTGGGGAACGCGCCGCTCTTCCTTCGGACGATCGAGGAGGAAGGCCTCCGCAAGTTCCTGACCACGAACATGCCGCGGTTCCAAGCGCCTGACGACCCGGCCGAGGCGTGCCGGCAATACATGCAGGCCGGGGACGAGGGCGGCCTCTTCGACAGCAGCGACAGCGTATTTCGGGGCGACGGCGACTCCGTCCACGCGGAGATCGGGGACAAGTGCGTCTATCGCCGCGTCTGCACGATGCGCCACGACGAGGGCCTACCGGTCCATTGCATCCGCGCATTCGCCCTGGCCGAGATGCTCCGGATCCGGCTGGACGCCGACTTCGATTGGAAGCTCGAGCGCTTCGGACGGCCGTGTCGTATCACGCTCACGCGCGCGAAGTGGAAGTGAGGCCTTGGAGACGGCGAAGATCCAGACCTACATCGACGGCCTCGACGACGCCCTCGGCGGCGGGTTCCCGGTCGGCCACGTCCTCCTGATCTCCGGCTTGCCGGGGACGATGAAGTCCTCACTCTCCTACGCAATCCTCCATGGGAACGCCCACGAACGCGGCGCGAAGTGCCTCTACGTCTCCCTCGAACAGACACGGAGGAGCCTCGAGGCGCAGATGGCGGCGATGGGCTTCGACGTCGAGGCCGTCCGGGGAGACGTGCACATCCTCGACGTCGCCACGATCCAGAAGGAAATCGGTAAGAGCGCGACCAAACCGTGGATGGAGTTCCTGCGCCGCACGTTACAGACCAAGAAGGACATCGATGGCGTCGACCTCGTCGTGATCGACTCGCTCGAGGCCCTCGAGGTCCTCGCGAAGTTCGAGGACCGGCGTACGGACCTGTTCCGGCTATTCGAGTGGCTCCGGGACCTCGGCGCGACGACGGTCATCCTGGCGGAGGCGGCGTCCGACGCGCCGTTCCTCGGGATCGAGGCGCCGCAGCCGCGTCGCGACGAGACCTTCCTGGCGGACGGCATCCTCGAGCTCAAGATGCATTCGATCTCCGACGTCGAGGTGCAGCGGCGGATCCGCGTCGTGAAGATGCGGGGATCCCACCACAAGACCGGGTTCTCCGCCCTCGTGTTCGAGGACGGCCGGTTCCAAGTTACCTCCGTCATCAGCCCCTAGGTGGACGATGGTCGAACCACTCCGGTGTTCCGGTTGCTTCTCGCTGAACAAGCCCGACGCCGCGGTGTGCCGGGTCTGCGGGCGCAAGCTGCGGGAAGGGACCGCACGCTCCGAGGCCTCGCCACCCGTCGTGTTGCAACGGGTCATGAGCGGCGAGGTCTTCACCGCGTTGCTCGGAGACGTAGGGAAGCGTTCGTCCGGTCGATCGGAGGCGGCGGCGGTCGTGGAGGTGACCGCGCCGCCGGAGGCGCCGATCGAAGACAATTCCGACGTGATCGCGGCCGCCATCGATCGGACCCGGGACAAGGCACAGGCCGAGGGCCACCGCTTCAAGCCGTACGTCCCCGCGAAGGGACGGCCGCCGACCACGGACCGGGGCCGCCAGGAAGCGAAGAGTTCGCTCGACGCCGGCGTCGCGCTGCTGCGGGAACGGCGCTTCGCCGACGCGATCGAGCCGC
>WNFU01012120.1_pt1 | contig 13111 bp, 12 predicted proteins | sample 5400121 | NCBI WGS metagenome assembly WNFU01 (sample SAMN13153360, study PRJNA577476) | soil metagenome | isolation source: 100 cm soil or saprolite under grassland replicate 1 | place: USA:California | collected 2016-06-15 | reverse complement strand
GGCACCTGGCTCGGCTTGCAGGCGAGGGTGCCGTTGTCGGTGAACGGGGTCGAGTCGTCGCCGGGGTTGCGCTCGTTGGCGCCGGGGCACTTGGCGTTCTGGTAGAGGCCCCCGGAGACGGTGGAGGCGATCTGCTGGAGCGGCGACTCGGGGGCGCCGAGGTTGGGGGGCGAGGCGCTGAAGGTGTTGAAGGTCGTGGCGATCCTGCCGATGCCTCCGTTCGCGTCGTAGATCCCGGAACCGGGTCCGAAGTCGTTGAACCAGCCGGTGAGCTCGGTGGTGTAGGGGCGGAAGAAGGCGAGCGAGGGAAGCCCGTTTCGAAGCGAGCAGACCGTCTCCCCGAAGGCGCCCTGGGTGTAGTCGTCATCGGCGGCGGCGAGATAGTCGGTGGCGGGGTTCTGGCCGCAGTCGGGGGCCCCGGAGCCGATCGCCGCGCGGGCCAGCGGCACCGCGTCGCGGGTCAGCTCGACGAGGTCGTTTTGGGACCCGGGGCGGCGCACGATCCGGTCGAGGTCGGTGATCGTCGGCACGGCGTCGTGGGCGGCCGCCCGGAAGGTGTGAAAGAAGGGGCCGAGCTTTCGGGCGACCGGCTTGGAGGCGTTGATCAGCGGGTCGAGGTCATCGAGCGTCGCCCGCAGGTTGACGAAGGTGGTGTTCGACTGGCGCATGAATCCGGGCAGCTCGCGGATCGAGCGCGCCAGCGCGGTGTGCTGGTTTGCGAGCGCCCCCATCATCAGGTTGGAGTTGTGGATCAAAAGCGAGAGGTCGGGGGCCCTTCTCGCCAGGGCGCCCGAGAGGTGGGAGGTGTCGACGATCAGGTGCTCGAGCGCCGGGGTGTCGCGGGTCAGCTCTCCGAACAGCCGCCGCGAGGTGGAAAGGAACGGGTTCAGGTACCTCCAGCCCGTGTTGGCCTGCTTGGCGACCCCCTCGTAGGAGATCTCAAAGCCCTCGATCACGTGCTTGAAGTTTCGGATCGTGCGCGCGTTTAAGGTGTTGAAGAGCTGGTCGAGGTCGACCTCGGAGACGGTCTGGGACTCGGGCAGGGTGGCGCCGTCGGGGATCTCCGCCCCGGCGGCCGAGGCCGGCGGCAGGGTGAGCTGGACCTGGCGGTTGGCGACCCCGGAGAGCGAGTAGGAGCGGATCTGGACCGTGGTCCCCTGCTTCAGGGGGGCGTAGGGGTCGGAGACCGTGAAGGTGACCAGGGCCTGGCCGTGGTCGCCGAGCGCGATGTCCTTCACCGAGCCGGCGGCGACGCCGCCGACCACGACCTGGGAGCCCTTGACAAGCTGGCTTGCGTTCTCGAATTCGGCGGTGACCTCGTACTTCGAGCCGCCGCCGAACAGCAGTAGAGCGACCGCCACAGCGGCCACTCCCAGGGCCACGATGGCCGCTATTCGGCCGATGACCGAGGACGCTCTCAATGTCTCCCGTTCTCGTGCATCCCTAGCCGTGCGCGGATCCATTCACGCACGCCTGCGAACCTAGCGCGGCCCCAGCGAGGTTGTCAAAGCACAACCGTGCGTGGCAAGGCCCGCTCCACGCACGAATCGGGGCAGCTTCTTTGACTTGGTGTTAAGGGGCCCGCGAGCGCGCTCCCGGCGATCGACTTGCTCCGTTCGCACGGCCGAAGAACCGAACGCGGTCGGCTGTGACTTGTCAGACCACGTGGCGCTGAATAGACTGCTCGCCGCGCCCGGCTGGCTTTCCACGCCGGCGCACCGTCGCAGATGAGAGGGCTCGCCTCCAAACGCTTGCCGATCGCCGTCGCGGCGGTCCTTCTTGCCGCCGTTGCGGTGCCGCTGCTCGCGACGGCGCACATCGAGCGCCCGTCGTACTGGCCGAATCCGGCTGCCGACAGGTCGATCCATCCGGCCACGGGGGGCAAGGTCCCCAAGGCTCGCTCGCTTGCCTCCGCGCTGGATCGCAGCCGCCGGGGACAGACCCGCGTCGTCTGCAAGTCCAACTCCCTGAGCCTCCTCCAGCACTCCATCGACGCGGCTCGCAGGCACGGCTACGACATCCGGCCCCACGACCATCGCCGGCTCAGCGACCGGCGGGCGGCCCGCCTGGCGAAGGTCAACCGGCAGCTCGGGCACCGCTGCGCGTTCCACGACATCCAGCCGGCCGTCACGGCATCCGGAAACAACGACCGAGTCGTCGTCATGCCGGGCATCTACACCGAGCCCGAATCGCGCGCCAAGCCCACGGACGATCCCAAGTGCGACAAGTACGAGACCACGAGCGACCGCGGCGATGCCGGCGCGCTCTCCTACGAGTACCAGTTCCACTGCCCGAACGATCAGAACCTGATTGCCGTGCTCGGAAGGAGGCCAGCGAAGAAGGCTCCTCCGGATCCTCCGAAGTGGGACCGTCACGGGATCCCGGACGTTGGGCCATGCATCCGCTGCAACTTCCAGATCGAGGGCTCGGGCGTGAGCGCCGATGACGTCGTGGTCGACGCCGGGCGCGTCAAGGCCGGCGACGGCGGCCCCAACGGGGCCGGCGCCAAGAAGGACGTGGGCATTCGCGCGGACCGCGCGGACGGGTTCGTGCTTCGCAACATGACGATCCGCCACGCCGGCGAGCACGGCATCTACATCTTGGAGACCGACGGCTACCTGCTCGACCGGTTCAAGACCTTCTACAACCGCCTGTATGGGGTGCTGTCGTTCGTCGAGGACCACGGCTTGATGCAGAACTGCGAGGCCGTGGGACACGGCGACTCGGGGCTCTACCCGGGCGCCGCGGCGGAGACCGGAGAGCAGCGCCGCAAGGGCACTCCTTATCGGTACAACCAGGAGATCCGGCGCTGCGACCTCCACCACAACCTGGCGGGCTACTCAGGTACGGATGGGAACGCCGTCCACGTCGACCACAACAACTTCTACGGCAATGCGCTGGGGCTCCAGACCGACGTTGTCACCGCCGCCGGACACCCGGGCTTCCCGGCTGACTCGGCGCTGTTCGACCACAACCGGATCTACTCGAACAACTTCAACCCGTACGAGAAGGGCTCCGACATCAGGGCGTCCTTCCCCTTCCCGGTCGGGACCGGTATGTGGATCGCCGGTGGCAACAACCACACGGTTCGCGACAACCGCATCTACAACAACTGGCGCCGCGGGACGATGCTGTTCGCGGTTCCGGACGCGCTGGTCTGCGGGCCTGACAGCGGGAACAGCCAGAAGGGCTGCGATCCGTCCGCGGTCTCGACCTCCAACCGAAACCGGTACTACGGAAACGTCATGGGCGTCGCGCCCGGCGGCAAGCCGAAGCCCAACGGCACCGACTTCTGGTGGGACTCGTTCCCCGGCAACACCGCGAACTGCTGGTATCAGAACAAGGGTGCGGGGCCGATCACAAGCTCCCCCGATCCGCTCCCGGACTGCGACAACGGGAAGGACCCGGACAGCAGCATGGGAACCGGCGACCCGGCGAACGAGGGAGAGCTCCTTCAGTGCGCGGTGGCGTACGAGAGCGGAGCGTTCGACCCAACGGTTTGCCCGTGGTTCGTGACCCCGCCGAAGCCCGGTTCCAAGGCCGCGCAACAGGCGCAGAGCTCGGCCGAGCGGGCGCGTTTGCGGTCGGCCTTCTTCAACTTCTGCGACGAGGTGGGGACAGCGCCGACCTGCGAGCCGTTTGGGAATCGGCTTCGCGGACGCTGAGCCGCGCGGGGGGAAGACGAATGAGGTGGCACGCCGCCACTGCCCGCGCGTGCTTGGCGGGTTGCGCGGCCCTCGTCGCCTGCGGCGCAACGCTGGGCGGCTGCGGCAGCTCGGGCGATGAAACGCGTGGATCGGGTCCGCCTCTGAGCGATCCCGAGCTGCAGCACCTCACGTGTAGCGATTGGGTGCACGCCGACGATTCGACCCGCGGCATGATGCTCGAGGGCCTTCACGCCACACTCGGGGGACAGGTGACGGGCAAGGGAGCAGCCGGCAGGGGAAGCGTCCTTTCCGACGAGCTGGGCGAGCGGCTGTTCGACAATTACTGCTCCCAGGCGTTCGCCCGCGGATTCTCGCTTTACAAGCTCTACGGGCAGGCATCGGGCTTCGCCGGTGAGGCGCCGTAGCGCTCGCTGCTCTCCGTAAGCTCTTGCCATGACCAGGGACGGGGAGGGCGCCTTCGGCGTCAACCCGAGCCTGACCATCGCCGCGCTCGCCGAGCGAGCGATGAGTTTCGTGCCGCCGAGCGAGACGGGCGAGCGGCGCGAGCTGCCCGAGGCAGCTCGCGCCGCTGACTAGAACCGTCGAAACGCAGGAAAAGGCCGACCGCGCCGCCTTGCCTAGCCGGCCGCGTCGAAGCGCCGCGCGACCTCGTCCCAGTTGACGACGTTCCACCAGGCGTCGATGTAGTCCGGGCGCTTGTTCTGGTACTTCAGGTAGTAGGCGTGCTCCCAGACGTCGACGCCCAGCAGCGGCGTCTGGCCGTCGGAGACCGGCGAGTCCTGGTTCGCGGTGGAGACGACGGCCAGGCCCGACCCGTCGTGGACGAGCCAAGCCCAACCCGAGCCAAAGCGGTTGACCCCCGCGTTCTTGAGCTCCTCCTTGAACGAGCCGAACGAGCCGAAGGCATCGTCGATCGCCGAGGCGAGATCGCCCCCGGGCTCGCCGCCGCCGTCGGGGCTCATGATCTGCCAGAAGAAGGTGTGGTTCGAGTGCCCGCCGCCGTTGTTTCGAACGGGCGTGCGGATGTCGTCGGGGAGCTGGTCGAGGTTGCGAATCACCTCGTCCACGTCCTTGTCGGCCCACTCGGTGCCCTCGAGAGCCGCGTTTGCCTTGTCGACGTAGGCCTGGTGATGCTTGTCGTGATGGACGCGCATCGTCTGCTCGTCGATGTGGGGCTCCAGCGCGCCGTAGTCGTAGGGAAGGTCGGGAACCTCGTAGGCCATCTCAATCTCCTTCGTAGCTCTCTGTGAGACACGAAATCTATCTCTGTCAGGTCCTCGGTCGATGCCCACGGAAGGCGCGCGGACGGCTCAGTCGCGAAGCGACTCCGCAAAGCCCTCGCGCCAGCTCGCGTAGCGAGGCTGCCAGCCTAGGTCGCGCTTGGCCTTTTCGTTCGAGGCGCCGCGCAGCTCCGTGGCGAACATGGTCGCGACCGCGCCGCCGAGCAGGCGAGCGACGATGACCGGGACTCGCCGCGGCGGCTTGGCGCTAAGCGCCTCCGCGTACACCGGCAGCCACTCGCGCAGCGGAGCTGGCTCGTCGTCGACGACGTTGTAGATCCCGGGCGCTCCCTGCTCGGCGGCCGCCGCGGTGGCCGACGCCGCATCCTCGACGTGGACGAAGGAGAACACGCCGCCGCCCCGGCCGACGATCGGGAAGCGGCGTCTGCGCACCTGCTCCGCGACGCTACCGCCTGGGGCGTAGTAGGTGCCGGGGCCGTAGAACTGACCGTATCGCAGTACGACGCCCTCGAGACCCTCGGCGCCTAGCGCCTCGCGCTCGTGGGTGAGGGTCGACTCCGCGCCGCTGCCGAACGGTGCGGGCGCGTCGGCCCAGGGCCGGGCCGTCTCGTCCTTGATCATGTCCCCCTCCGGCGCGTAGATGAAGGCGATGCTCTGCGTGACGAAGCGTCGCGCCCCGGCCGCACGAGCGGCCGCGATCAGGTTGCGGCCGCCCTCCTCCCGCGCCCGGTTGGTGGGGCCATAGTCGATCGTGCGCGGGTTGTACTCGCGCGGCAACCGGGTCAGCTGGCTGATCACGATCTCAGGCTCCGCCTCAGTTACCGCGCGGTGGACTGCGTCCGCGTCGAGCGCATCGCACACGACGGCCTCTCCCCCCTCGGCTTCGACCGCGGCCCGACCCGCCTCCTTGCTGGTCATCCCGGTCACTTCGTGGCCCGCATCGACGAGCTGGCGGACGAGCGGCCGCCCGACCGCTCCAGTAGCGCCAGCGACAAAGACCCTCACAATCGGGGCGGCCGGATTTGAACCGGCGACCTCACCGACCCGAACGGTGCGCGCTACCAGGCTGCGCCACGCCCCGAAGAGCGCCAATTCTAGAGCGAGCCTGGTGATCCCTCTGACTCACCCATCCACATGTGACGACATGTCGGCACCTATGGATGGGTTAAGAACCGCCGACCGCCGTCACCGCCGATTCCACGTCGGACACCGAGGGCTTGTCCTCGAGCTGCCTGGTGCCGGCAGGACCGCTGACCGCGATCGCCGGCTGGGCCGGCAGGCGGAGGTCGATGGCGAGCTTGACATCGGACTCGACCCTGGTCCTCACCTCCGGCGAGTTGCGGGCCTTCTTCCATGCGTCGAGGTCGAAGTCGGGGATCGCGTTGCCGATGTCCTGGAGGAACTCGTCGGTAACGGTCCCTTGAGGCGCGGCGCCCTGGTTGCGGAAGAACATCTCGAGGTACTGCCACTCGCGGTCCTGCTCCCCCGCCGCGGTCGCGGCGTAGGCGGCCTTGGTCGTGTCGGTCTGACCGAGTGAGAAGTTGTGGAACTCCAGGCGCGCCTGGCCGGTGCGCGCGTATTCCTCGATCAGCGGATCGACGGTTTGGAGCTGGTAGTCGGCGCAGCTCGGGCACTGGAGGTCGTTGAAGACGGCGATCGTCACCGCGGCGCCGCTGGGCCCGAGGTACGGACCGTCCTGGGCGATGCCGGCGATCAGCTGCTGGACCTGCTCGCCGCCCTTGATCTTGATCTTCTCGGGGCCACCCTGGCCGACGGCGATCGAGATGATCGCGGCGAGCAGGCCGATCGCACCGAGGCCCAAGAGCAGGCGCGGCCACCACGGACTCAGCCAGCTACCGCCTTGTAGTAGCGAACGGCGAGACCGGTGAGGAGGGTCTCGAAGCTCTCCTCGATCGGCCCGCCGCTGTCACCCGAGTACGCGGCCAGACCGCGCCGCTCGATCTCCTCGCTGCGGGCGACCACCTCGTCGACGAGCTCGGGGTGCTCGTCGCAGAAGAAGGCACCGATCGAGTAGAGCTCGGTATCCGTCAGCGACTCGAGGAACGGCCCCGCCTCGGTGGCGGGTGGAGTCGTTTCGGACATGGGAACATCGTAGTCATGGTGGGCCGCGACGAGATCGTCTCCTTCTGCGACGACCTCCTCGATGCGGCGACGTGGGAGGACTATGGGCCGAACGGTCTCCAGGTTCCCGGCACCGCGGAGGTGTCCAAGGTGGTCACCGGCGTCTCGGCCCACCGCGAGCTGATCGAGCGCGCCGTCGCGTCGGGCGCGCAACTGGCGCTCGTTCATCACGGCCTCTTCTGGGACTCCCAGCCGCGGGCGCTGAGCGAGCAGATGGCGGGGCGCCTCCGCGTGGTCCTGGACAGCGGGCTCTCGATCGCCGCCTACCACCTGCCGCTGGACGCCCACCGCGAGATCGGCAACAACGCGCTGCTTTGCCGCCAGCTCGGGTTTCAGCCGGACCCGCGCCCCTTCGCCGAGATCAGGGGGCGGCCCATCGGGATCGTCGGACGCAGCACGGGAGGCATCGAGGCCGGAGCGCTGCGTCGCGCCGTGGCGGAGCTGCTCGATCGCGAGCCCCTCGTCTTCGACGCGGGCCCCGAGGTCGTGCGGTCGATTGGCATCGTCTCGGGAGCGGGGGCCTCCGAGATCCTCGGTGCCGTGGAGCTCGGGCTCGATGCGTTCCTCACCGGCGAGCCGGCCGAGCACGCGATGGCGGACGCCCGCGAGGGCGGCCTCCACTTCATCGCCGCCGGGCACTACGCAACCGAGACGCTCGGCATCCGGCGGTTGGGAGAGCTGGTGGCCGAGCGCTTCGACACGGAACACGAGTTCATCGATATCCCGAACCCGATCTGAACACCTCGCCCGGCGCCGCGGGTGCTCGTTTCCCGCATTTTGCGTCGACTGCTATTGACACATCCGCCTCAACCGTTAAAACTCGCTAACGCAAATCGACGGGAGGAGACAACGCGTGGCCATTCACCTGACGCCCACCGAGCTCGCCGAGGAAGTCAACATGAAGCGGCGCGAGGTGATCTCGAAGTGCATGGAGATGGGCGTCCCGATCTTCAACGGCCGTATCGACAAGACCCTCTTCGTTTCCTCGCTGCGCAGCGACACCGAGCAGGCGGCCAAGCAACCCCAAGCTGCCGCCTGAACCAGTTCGGTTTTCGCTGAGATAGCCTTCTGACCGCGCGGCGACGGGCCGCGCGGTCCGTCGTACGAGCAAGGAGGAGAGAGCCATGGAGACCGCAACGGTCGAGGCCCGGCCCGCGCCCGGGGTCGTTTCGAGCACGGTCGCCGACCTCCTGCCGCTCGCAGCCCGGGAGCACGGCCCGCGGCGTGCCGTGCTCTACAAGGAGGACGACTCGGCCGGCTGGGTCTCCAAGACGTACGCCGAGGTGGGCGAGATCGTCGAGCGCCTCTCGCTCGGCCTCATGGAGCTCGGAATCGAGAAGGGCGACAAGGTCGCCATCCTCTCGAACACGCGTCCCGAGTGGACCTACTTCGACTTCGCCGCGCTGACGGCAGGGGCCACGGTCGTCCCGATCTATCAGACGAACTCGCCCGAGGAGTGTCATTACGTGCTCGAGCACTCCGACACCAAGGCGGTGATCGTGGAGGACGACGAGCAGCTGGAGAAGATCCGCCAGGTCCGCGACCGCTGCCCCGTGCTGGAGCAAGTGATCCGCATGACGGGCTCGAGCGAGGACGCGATCTCCGCCGAGGACCTCGCTCATCAAGGCTCCGCCCGCGACTCAGCCGATTGGGAGGAGCGGTGGCGCTCGGTCACCCCCGACGACATCTGCACGCTGATCTACACGTCCGGCACGACCGGGCCGCCGAAGGGGTGCGTGATCTCGCAGGGCAACTACAGGGCGATGCTCGACATGGTGCTGGAGGTCGGCGCGCTCGGGGACGACGAGCTCACATATCTCTACCTGCCGCTCGCGCACTCGTTCGCGCTCCTGGTCCAGTTCGGCACCGTGGCCCTGGGTGCCACGCTCGCCTACTGGGAGCGGGATCCGCTGAAGATCATCCCCAACCTCGCCGAGGTGAAGCCCACGGCGGCCTGAAGAAGGCCATCTTCAACTGGGCGATCCGCGTCGGCCGCAAGGTGCGGGAGCTGGAGCGCCAGGGCAGGGAGCCGGGCTTCCTCCTACGCCGTCAATACAAGATCGCGGACGAGCAGGTGCTGTCGAAGATCCGAGGCCTGTTCGGCGGCAGGCTGAAGCTCGCCGTCTCAGGCGCCGCACCCATCAACCCGGAGATCCTGCGCTTCTTCGACGCGGCCGGCGTGCTCGTCGTCGAGGGCTGGGGGATGACGGAGACCTCCACCGCCGCGACCGTCGCCACCTCGGAGGACTTCAAGTTCGGCACCGTGGGCAGGCCGTTCCCCGGCTGCGAGGTAAAGCTGGCAGAGGACGGCGAGATCCTCGTGCGCGGGCCAAACGTGTTCAAGGGCTACTACAAGAACCCCGAGGCGACCGCGGAGACGCTGGTCGACGGATGGCTGCGCACGGGAGACCTCGGCGAGATCGACGACGAGGGCTACGTCAAGATCACAGGCCGCAAGAAGGACATCATCATCACGGCTGGCGGCAAGAACATCACCCCGGCCAACGTCGAGGCGGAGGTAAAGCAGCATCCACTCGTCTCCCAGTGCGTGGTCATCGGCGATCGCCGCCCCTATCTCGTGGCCCTCGTCACCCTGGACCCAGAGGAGGCGGTGACCTACGCCAAGGAGCACGGCCTTCCCGAGGACCCGGAGCAGCTGGCGGCGAACGAGGAGGTGCGGGCGACGATCCAGCGGCACATCGATCGCATCAACGAGAAGTTCGCCCGGGTCGAGCAGGTGAAGAAGTTCGTGATCCTCCCCCGCGACCTCTCCCAGGAGAGCGGCGAGCTGACGCCGACGATGAAGGTGAAGCGAAACGTCGTCGCCGACAAGTACGCCGGCGAGGTCGAGTCGCTCTACTCGAGCTAGATCTGAGCTAGGCCTCCTCGCCCTCCGCCGCCTGGGACTCGTCGGTCCCACCGTCGGGGGAGGAGCGAAGGAGCGCGGCCGTGGTCTGCTCGAGGACCCGGCGCCACGCCGACTGCGGCTCGCGCTCGCGCTCGACCTGGTCCAGCACGCGGCGGACTCGCCGCGCGGAGATCTGGATCCCGTGGCGCTCGGCGATCGACTTGTAGCGGTCGTAGTCGCGGGCGAGCTTCAGGGTGACCGACTCGAAGCCGTGCTTGGCGATCTCCAGCCGGGCGCTGTAGTCGAGGATCGAGGTCCCGAACATCAGCTCGTCGTCCACCTCGGGCTCGATGAGGATGATGTCGACGCCCGGATAGCGCTGCTCCCAGTACTGGACCGCGAGGTGGAGGCGCTCGTGGGAGAGGACGCGGAACGCCTGGTTGCCCACCGCCGTGAACCCCATGTCGGAGACGTGACGGGCGCGCGTGCCGGTGATGGTCGGGATGCGCTTGCGGAAGTCGTTCACGAAGGGGACGAGCGGGTTGATCACGATGATGAACTTGGCGCCGTGCTCCACGGCGACGTCCACGTTCGTGGTCGAGCGGATGCCTCCGTCGATGAACTCCCGGCCGTTGATCGTGACCGGCTCGTAGATCATCGGCAGGGCGCCCGACGCCGCCACCGCGGCGGAGATCGGCACGTCTGCCCACTCCCCCTCGCCGAACACGATGCGCTCCGTCGTGTCGAGGTCCGTGGCCGTCAGGTAGAGCTCGGGCTCGAGCAGGCGGAAGTCGTCGGTGCGGTCCGGGTCCGAGAGTGCCTCGGCGACGTAGTGCTCGATCCCGTGACCCGTGTAGATCCCCGTTGGGAGGCCGCTCGCGAGCCCGGCGGCGATGTCCACCACCGAGAGCTCGCGCAGGTGGCCGAGCATCTCCCGCGCCACCCCGGCGGCCCGCATCGGGAAGGTGAGCGACTTGCGCACAAAGCCGCCGTAGTTTGGGCGCAGCAGGGTGCCGAGCGAGATGTCGCGGAGGGGCGACGGCAGCTCGTGGTTGATCACCCGCATCATCTCCTCGGGGGTGATCCCGTTCGCCACCATGCTGGCGATGAACGACCCGGCGCTCGTGCCGACGTAGACGTCGAACTCGTTGATCGTCCGGTTGACCGCCAGGAGGTCTAGCGCCCGCAGGGCGCCGATCTCGTACACCCCTCCTGTAAAGCCGCCGCCGCCGAGGACGAGGGCGGTCTTCGAGCGCCGCCTGCGGGCCCTCCTTGAGCGAGCCCCCCGCGACTCGGTGCGAGGCGTCTCGAGCTCGACCACCTTGCCCATGTGAGCCATTATGCCCGCCAGCGGGGCCGGCACACGCGGACACCTGTACTAGTCTGAGCGGCAGTGCGGGGAAGGATGTTCGCGATCGCGCTGGCGGGGCTTGCCTGCGTGCTCCTGGTCGCGGCCACCGCCGTCCCCGCGTCGATCTCGCGCTCCCGGCTGCGTCACGGGCTCGCGAACGAGATGCAGCGGGTGGGTGGTGGCGGCGGGGCTTGGGTGAGCGACATCGACGCACCGGGCGACGCGACGCTGTTCAGCTGGGCCTCGCGCACGCAGCGGGCCCTGGCCTCGAATTCGAAGCTGTTCACGACCGCGGCCACACTCGATCGATTCGGCGCCGACGGCAGGCTCCAGACCACCCTCTATCCGCGACCCGAGGAGGCGGTCGGCGGGCGAACGCTGGACGGGAACCTCGTCCTCGTCGGCGCGGGGGACCCAACCCTCTCCAGCCACGGCTTCGCGCGCAAGCACAGCCTCCCGCTCACACCGCTGTCCAACCTGGCGAGACAGGTGCGCAAGGCCGGGATCAGGCGCGTGACGGGAGATATCCGCGCCGACGACTCGATCTTCGATCGCCACCGCGGCGTGCCGACCACGGGGGTCGACGAGTCCGGCGAGCTCAGCCCGCTGTCGGGTCTCTCCTACAACTCGGGGTTCGACCACGGCCACTACGCGACCAACCCGGAGCTGGTCGCAGCGCACGCCCTGAAGCGACGGCTTCAGGCCATCGGAGTGCGCGTCAAGGGGGACGTCGGCCGCACCGATCTTCACAAGCGGGCGCTTGACGAGCCACCGATCGCGGAGCTGGACTCGCCCCAGATCGAGCAGCTGATAGCGGCGACCAACAAGCCCTCGAACAACTTCTTCGCAGAGATGCTCCTCAAGCGCTTGGTGGCACGCCCGGCGAGCCCCGGGACGACCCGCCACGGGGCGAGCCGGGTCGAGAAGTTCGCCAATCACCTCGGCACGCAGGTGAGAATGGAGAACGGCTCCGGCCTCTCCGTCCGTAACCACGCGAGTCCACGTCAGGTGGGCAAGTTGCTGGTGGCGATGGACCGACATCCGGACCATCGGCCCTATCGGCTATCGCTGCCGCTCGCAGGGCATGAGGGCACGCTTGCGCACCGCATGAACGGCAGCGCGGCCGACGGCCGCTGCCGAGCGAAGACCGGCACCCTGAGCGGCGTCAGCGCCCTCTCCGGTTACTGCCACGCCGGCCACGGCCTCGTCGTCTTCTCGATCCTCTTCAACTCGGTCGACGTCACGACGGCGATGAGCGCCGAGGACAAGATGGCGTCGCTGATCGCGCAGTACCGGCCCTGAGTTCCCGTGGGACCGTCCGGCGACTGCTTCACGGAAGCAGCTTGCGGAGCTCCGCCTCGTCGATCACGCGGACGCCCAGCTCCTCGGCCTTGGCGAGCTTGGAGCCGGGGCTGTCCCCGGCCACCACGTAGTCGGTGCTCTTCGAGACCGACCCCGTCACCTTGCCGCCGGCGCGACGGATCATCGCGGTCGCCTCCTCTCGCGTGAGGCTCGACAGGGTGCCAGTGAGCACGAACGTCGTTCCCTCGAGCGGTCCCCCATCCGCGCGTCGCTCGGCGGCGGAGAGCTCAAAGCGGAGGCCTCGCTCGCGCAGGCGGCGGATCAGGTCCAGCGTGGCGTCGTCTGAGAGCTCCTCCTTGACCTGGCGGGCAAGAACCGGCCCGATCCCCTCCACGTTCTCGATCTCCTCGGCGTCCGCGTCGCACAAAGCGTCGATCGAGCCGAAGTGCTCGGCCAGCGCCTGGGCGTTCACGTATCCGATCCCGGGCAGGCCGAGCGCGTAGAGCACGGTCCCGAACGGGCGCTCCTTCGAGCGCTCGATCTCCCGGATGAGGTTGCG
>WNFU01007290.1_pt1 | contig 13113 bp, 11 predicted proteins | sample 5400121 | NCBI WGS metagenome assembly WNFU01 (sample SAMN13153360, study PRJNA577476) | soil metagenome | isolation source: 100 cm soil or saprolite under grassland replicate 1 | place: USA:California | collected 2016-06-15 | reverse complement strand
CAAGATCAACCTGCTGCACGGCGACCAGCCGCTTCTGAAGCCCCTCATCGACATCCCCAGGATGGCCGACAAGTGTCGCGATATGCTTCGACGTAGCATGGACGCCTCCCTGGCCCGCGACGCCGAGGCGGCCAGGCGGATCGCGGCCGAAGACGACGAGGTCGACCAGCTCTACGATCAGGTCTACCACGAGCTAGTCATGTTCATGGTCTCCGACCCCAGGACAATCGAGCGGGCTACCTGGCTCCTGTGGGCCGCCCACAACCTGGAGCGCATCGCCGACCGCGTGACCAACATCTGCGAGCGAGTCGTGTTTCTCGTGACCGGTCAGATGGAGGAGATGAACGTCTCGACCTACTGACCATTCTGCTCGCGGTCTTTGACGCTCGCCCAGGCGTAGCCTACAATATTGACCTGAGAAGTCAACAATTGGGTTGGGTGGGCGTTGAAGCTCTCGTTGCGCAGCGATTACGGGGCGCGGGCGGTCATGGACCTTGCCCGTCGCTATGGCGAAGGGCCGGTCCAGAGCGCCGAGATCGCCGCGCGTGAATCGATTCCAGAGGCGTATCTCGAGCAGCTTCTGACTTCGCTGCGTAAGGCCGGCCTGGTGCGCAGCAGTCGCGGCCCACGTGGTGGGCACGAGCTAGCTCGATCGCCCTCCGCGATCACCTTCGGCGAAGTCGTCGCCGCGCTGGAGGGGCCCTTCCTGTCCCTCGACGGGCTTGGGGTCGGCGATGGCGACCCGTGTTCGACGCCTTCGGTCACCCGTGAGATCTGGCAGGAGGTCGCCGACTCGGTGAGTCGGATCCTGAACGGGATCACGGTCGAAGCTATGCTCGAACGACAACGCGCTCGCGAGCAGCGGGCCATGTATTACATCTAGCTGTCAGCTATCAGCTGTCAGCTATCAGCTATCAGCTTTCAGGTATCACGAGACGCGATCACGGCGATGAAGGGAGGCTTCAAGGCTCCCCTCTCCGCGTCGGGGAGGGGTCGGGGGAGGGGTCTGGTGGTAATGCTGAATGCTTCGTCGCTGAAAGCTTCGTGCTCGGTCCTGGACCTGGTCGGCAACACGCCGCTCGTGCGGCTGAATCGGGTCGTGGAGCCGCGCTCCGCCCAGGTGATGGCCAAGATGGAGTCGCTCAACCCGGGCGGCAGCGTGAAGGACCGCATCGCCGTCGCCATGGTCGAGCGGGCCGAGCGGGAGGGTCGGTTGCGGCCCGGCGCCACGATCGTCGAGCCCACCAGTGGCAACACCGGCATCGGGCTGGCGATGGTCGCGGCGGCCCGCGGCTACAGGCTGATCCTGACCATGCCAGATGACATGAGCCTCGAGCGGCGCCAGCTTCTGGCGCGCTTCGGGGCCGAGCTGATGCTGACGCCTGCGCTGGAGGGGATGACCGGCGCGGTCTTCGCCGCAGAGGAGCTGCTCCGCGACCATCCGGACTTCTTTATGCCGCAGCAGTTCGAGAACCCGGCCAATCCTGACGTGCACCGGCGGACCACCGCCCGCGAGATCCTCGAGCAGACAGGCGGGCGGGTCGACGCATTCGTCGCCGGCGTGGGGACGGGCGGCACCATTACCGGCGTCGGCGGCGTGCTCAAGGAGGAGCTTGGCGACGTCCTGGTCGTGGCCGTCGAGCCGGCTCGCTCCCCGGTCCTCCAGGGCGGGCGGCCACGGCCACACGCCATTCAGGGCATCGGCGCTAGCTTCGTGCCCGGCGTCCTGGACCTGTCGGTGGTCGACCGGATCGTCACCGTGGAGGACCACGAGGCCGGTGAGATGACCCTCCGGCTGACGCGCGAGGAGGGCTTGCTGGTCGGCATCTCGTCCGGCGCCAATGTCCTCGCCGCGGCGCGCGTCGGCGCCGAGCTGGGACCCGACAAGACGGTCGTGACCGTCCTGCCTGATACCGGCGAGCGATACCTGAGTGTAGAGATGTGAATCTTGTCATTCTGAGCGCAGCGAAGAAACCGAGCCCGGACAGCGGATCCTTCGCTTCGCTCAAGATGACAATAAGGAGACCACAGACTAGAGACCACAGACTAGAGACCAGGGACTAGAGACCAGACCAGGGATTAAGAGAATTGGCACGACTCTACATACCGACGACGTTGAGGAGCTTAACCGGCGGTACCGCCCGCCTACAGAGCGAGGCTCCGGATGTGCGATCGCTGCTCGGCTGGCTCGAGGACCACTACCCTGGCATGCGCGCCGAGTTGTTCGACGCCGACGGGAATTTGCATCGGTTTGTCAACGTTTACGTGAACGATGAGGAGATCGAAGACCTCCAGGGACTGGAGACGACCCTGGGCTGGGAGGACGAAGTGGCAGTGATTCCAGCGATGGCGGGTGGGGCGACCACCGCGCCTAATGCGCCCGCGACGCGCTTCAGCCCCGAGCAAGCCGTGCGCTATAGCCGACACATCATCCTGCCCGAGATCGGCGGCGTCGGGCAGCGCAAGCTGCTCAACGCGAAGGTGTTGCTGATCGGCGCGGGCGGGCTCGGATCGCCAGCGGCGCTGTATCTGGCTGCGGCCGGCGTTGGCACGCTCGGCGTGGTCGACTTCGACGCCGTCGATCTGTCCAACCTCCATCGCCAGATCCTCCACGGCCACGCCAATATCGGCCGCCCGAAGGTCGATTCGGCCCGCGATCGGCTCGCAGACGTCAACCCGGACTCCAGGGTGGTCGGTCACCCGGAGGCCCTGACCTCCGAGAACGCAATGGAGATCCTCGGCCAGTACGACATCATCGTCAACGGATCGGACAACTTCGCCACCCGCTACCTGGTCAACGACGCCGCTTACCTGCTCAAGAAGCCGCTGGTGGATGGCAGCATCTTTCGCTTCGAGGGGCAGGCCACGGTGTTCATGCCCGGCCAGGGCTGCTACCGCTGCCTCTTCCCGGCTCCGCCACCGCCGGGCGCGGTCCCGAGCTGCGCGGAGGCCGGCGTTCTGGGCGCGCTGCCGGGCATCGTGGGAGTCATCCAGGCGACCGAGACTATCAAGTTGATCCTGGGCCTCGGCGAGCCGCTGGTGAACCGCCTCCTACTGTACGATGCCCTCTCGATGGAGTTCCGCGAAGTCAAGCTCCGCCGCGATCCCGAGTGTCCTCTCTGCGGCGACAATCCCACCATTAGCGAACTGGTTGACTACGAGGCGCTGTGCGGTGCCCCAATGGCCGCGACCGGAGGATAACGGGACCCGGGCCGGGCCTGGAGAAGTAAGCATGGTAGAGATCCGCGTCGCCGCGCCGCTGCGAGCCCATACCCAGGGCTCGAAGGTCGTCTACGGCGAGGGGACCAACGTTCACGAGGTGCTAGACGACGTTGGACGGCGCTTCCCCGGCTTTCGAAGCGGATTGTTCGACTCGGATGGGGCCCTTCGCCAGTTCGTCAACATCTATGTGAACGACGAAGACATTCGCTACCTCGGCAACCTGTCCACGCCGGTCAGCGGCGCCGACGTCGTCTCGATCCTGCCCGCCGTTGCCGGCGGCGCCTCGTAGGGGCGCCGCTTGCTGCGCCCCATGGGCAGGGCAAGCCCTGCCCCTACAGCTACAGCGACTCATGCTGTTCGCTAGCCTGGTCGACGCGATCGGCCACACCCCGCTCGTCGAGCTAAAGGGCTTCAGGCCGCGCGCGGGCGTTCGCCTCTTCGCCAAGCTCGAGGGCCACAACCCGACCGGCAGCGTCAAAGACCGCATCGCGCGGACCATGATCGAGGACGCCGAGCAATGCGGAAAGCTCACGCCCGACAAGGTCCTGCTAGAGCCCACCAGCGGTAACACTGGCATCAGTCTGGCCATGATCGCCCAGCTCAAGGGCTATCGCTTGAAGGCCGTCATGCCCGAGAGTGTCAGCCTGGAGCGTCGACAATTGCTGGAGTTGTTCGGCGCCGAGATCGAGCTGACGGCCGGCGCGAAGGGCAGCAACGGCGCCATCGAACGCGCTCAGGAGCTGGCCGCGGACTCGCGCTATTTCATGCCGTACCAATATGGAAACGCGGCCAATCCGCGAGCCCACTATGAAACGACCGGGCCTGAGATCGTCGAGGACCTGCCGGAAGTCGACGTCTTCGTGGCCGGGCTCGGGACCGGCGGCACGCTCATGGGTACGGGCAAGCGGCTGAAGGAGCACAACCCGGACGTCCAGATCGTGGCTGCCGAGCCCCACCCGGGCGACCTGGTTCAGGGCCTGCGCAGCCTGGACGAGGGCTTCGTGCCGCCGATCCTGGATCTCGCCATGCTCGATCGTAAGCTGGTCGTCTCGAGCGACGACGCGCTCAGGATGACCCGCGAGCTGACTCGCGTCGAGGGCATCTTCGCCGGCTTCTCGTCCGGCGCCGTGCTCCACGTCGGGCTGCGGGTGGCAGGCCGGATGGAGCGTGGTAACATCGTCCTGCTGCTGGCCGATGGAGGCTGGAAATACCTCTCGACCCAGCTCTGGACGGGGCCTTTTGAGCGAGTTGCCGACGAGGTGCGCGGCAAGGTGATGTGGTGAGGTTCGAGACCCGGGTGATCCACGCGGGCCAGGAGCCCGACGAGACAACCGGGGCGCTCGTGCCGCCTACCCATCCGGCCGCGGCGTTCGTGCGCGAGTCGGTCGACCAGCCTCGCGAGTTCCGCTATGCGCGCTCCGGAAGCCCGACTCGCGCGGCGCTGGAGAGCGCCCTTGCGTGCCTCGAGAACGGGACCCACTCCTACGCCTTCGGCAGCGGCATGGCCGCCGTCACCGCCGCCGCCCAGCTCCTGCGGGCCGGCGACCACTGTTTGATCTCCGACGACGTCTACGGCAACACCTACCGCTTGTTCACCGAGATCCTGCCCGCGTACCAGGTGAGCTGCGGCTTCGCCGATTTCACCGACCTCGACCGCACGCGGGCAGCCATCCGGCCCGACACGCGCATGATCTGGATCGAGAGCCCAACCAACCCGCACATGAAGGTCGTCGATCTGGCCGCTCTGGCGGAGATCGGGCGGGCCCACGAGGCGCTGACCGTGGTCGACAACAGCTTCTGCTCGCCCTTCTTCCAGTGCCCGCTCGATTTCGGGGTCGATGTCGTCGTCGAGAGCACGACCAAGTACCTGAACGGCCACGACGACCTGATGGGTGGGGCCGCGATCACTCGCGATGGCTCGCTCGCCGAGCGGCTGGCCGCGATCCAGTACGTGATGGGCGCCATCCCTAGCGCGTTCGACTGCTGGCTTCTCTTGCGCGGCCTGCGCACCCTCCACGTTCGGATGGAGCGGCACCACGACAACGGGTTGGCGATCGCCGGCTGGCTGGAGGCGCATCCCAAGGTCGTCGGCGTGCATCATCCGGGCCTGGCCAGCCATCCCCAGCATGCCCTCGCAGAGCGGCAGCAGGGCGGCTACAGCGGCATGCTCGCTTTCGACGTCCGCGGCGGCCGCCAAGCGGCCAAGGCGGTCGCCGAAGGCACCCACCTGTTCGCGCTGGCCGCTGGACTCGGCGGCGTCGAGTCGCTCATTGCTTATCCCTACGCCATGAGCCACGCCAGCCAGGTTGGCTCCACGCTGAGCCCCGGCGAAGGGCTCCTCCGCCTGTCAGTCGGCATCGAGCACATCGACGACCTGATCGCCGACCTCGACCAGGCCCTGGCAAGAGCGTGACGGCCACCACAGAGCGCGCGGAGGACACAGAGACTTGAGAGTAAGGGTTCTCTGTGTGCTCTGTGCTCTCGGTGGTTAGGGTAGCCGGCCGGTGGTTCGCGTCGCTCGGGCGGTCCACGACGAGATGGTCGCCCACGCCCTGGAGGAACGTCCTTACGAGGCGTGTGGTCTACTCGCCGGGCAAGGCGACGAGGTGAGCACGCTCTTTCGGGCCCGAAACAAAGAACGGAGCGCCGTCCGCTACGAGGTCGAGCCGGCCGACTTGCTGCGGATCTTTCGCGAGATCGACGATGCCGACGTCGAGCACGTCGGTATCTACCACTCACACACCCACACCAAGGCCTACCCGTCGGCGACCGACATCCGCCTCGCCTACTACCCCGACGCCGTCTACTTCATCGTCACCGTCATGGACGAGCGTGACCCCCAGGTCCGCGCCTTCGGCATCCGCAACGGCCGGGTCTCCGAGGAGCCAATCGAGGTCGAGTAGAGAGTGCGGTAGTGCGGTAGTGGGGTAGTGCGATTGTGGGGAGAGGGGGCCGGGGGTGATGGCGCGAGATTGCGGTAGCGGCGGAGACTCGCGCCCTAACCTGTGATCGCGCCGATCGAGGCCGACGAGACCAGCTTGGCGTACTTGGCCAACGTGCCGGTCGTGTAGTGGGGCGGCGGTGGAGCCCACGCCTGGCGGCGGGCCGCCAGTTCTTCGTCCGAGAGGGCCGCGGATAGCTGGCGATTGGGCACGTCGATCGTCACCCGGTCCCCGTCCCCTAGCAGCGCGAGCGGCCCACCGACCATCGCCTCGGGCGCGATATGGCCCACGCAGTAGCCGTGGCTGGCGCCGCTGAAGCGTCCGTCGGTGATCAGCGCCACGTCGTCGCCGTGGCCTTGGCCGACGATCGCGCTGGTCACAGCCAGCATCTCGCGCATGCCCGGCCCGCCCTTCGGCCCCTCGTAGCGGATGACGAGCACGTCGCCCGACTTGATCTCGCCGCGTATGATTGCCTGGAACGCCGCCTCTTCCTGGTCGAAGACGCGCGCCGGGCCGCTGAACTCCGTGCCGTGCATCCCCGCCACCTTGACCACCGCACCCTCCGGCGCCAGGTTGCCACGCAGGATCGCTAGTCCGCCGTCCTTGTAGCGCGGGTTGGACAGGTCGCGGATGACGTCCTGGCCGGGCGTCTCCTTGAACTGGCCCACGTGGTCGGCAAAGGTCCCGCCGGCCACGTTGAGCGCGCTGGCGTCGAACAACCCAGCCTCCGCCAGCCTCCGAATCACGATCGGCACGCCGCCCGCTTCGTCCAGGTCGGGCATCGAGTAGCGACCGCCTGGCAGCATGTCGCCGATCACGGCGGTGCGGCGGCTGATGCGGTCGAAATCGTCGATCTCGAGGCTCACGCCGGCGTCGCGGGCCATGGCCAGCAGATGTAGGACAGCATTCGTCGAGCCGCCCATGGCGACCACGACCGCGATCGCATTCTCGAACGCCCGGCGGGTCAGGATCTGGCGCGGCCGGAGGTCCTCGCGCAGCAGCTCCACGACTCGCTCGCCCGCCCGGTACGCCTCCTGGTACTTGCGCCCCTCGACGGCCGGCAGTGACGCGCCGCCCGGCAGCATCATGCCCAGCGCCTCGACTGCCGAGGACATGGTGTTGGCCGTGAACAGCCCGCCGCAGGCCCCGGCGCCCGGGCAAGCCCGATTCTCCAGCTCGCGGACCTCCTCGAAGCTCATCGCCCCCTTGGAGTGCGCTCCGACCGCCTCGAAGACGGCCTGGACCGTCACCTTCTTTCCGCGGTAGGTGCCCGGCAGGATGCTGCCGCCGTACAGGAAGACGGCGGGCAGGTTCAGGCGCGCAATCGCCATCAGCGTGCCGGGCAGCGTCTTGTCGCAGCCGGCCAGCGTCACCAGCGCGTCCAGGCGGTGGCCGAAGACGACCAGCTCGATCGAGTCGGCGATCACCTCGCGGCTGACCAGCGAGGCCTTCATCCCCACGGTCCCCATCGCGATCCCGTCGGTGACCGAGATCGTGTTGAACTCGAATGGGATGCCGCCCCCGGCCCGAATCCCCTGCTTGACCTGCTCGGCCAAGGCTGCCAGATTGGCCTGGCACGGCGTAAGCTCGTTCCAGGTGCTGGCGACCCCGATCAGCGGTTTCGTGTCGAGGTCAGCGTCGGACAGGCCGACGGCGTGCAGGTACGAGCGGGCCGGCGCGCGCTCGACGCCCTCGGTGATGTCGCGGCTCTGGCGCTTCAGGCCGCCGTTCCGTGACTGCTCCACTGTGCGCCCCCTTATGTCCCATACTAACATGAGGAAAGAACTCGCCCATCGCCTCCCGTCCGGCCCGCCTCAGGCCGCTCGCGCAGAAATGCCATGCAAGTAGGCGAGACCCTGCTGGTTGAGACCCGCCAAGCCTGGCGCGCCTGGCTGGCCGAGCACCATCAGACCAGGGCGGAGATCTGGCTGGTCAACTACAAGAAGGGCTCCGGCAAGCGCTCCCTTGACTACGACTCGGCTCTCGACGAAGCCCTTTGCTTCGGCTGGATCGATGGCCAGATCAAAGGCGTCAACGCGGAGTATTTCGTCGCTCGCTGGAGCCGGCGTCGGCCTCGCAGCAACTGGACTGCCTCCAACCGAGCCCGCGCCCGCAGGCTGGTCGAGGCTGGCCTGATGACACAAGCCGGCATCACGGCCTTTCCGCCAGACCTGCGAGCCGAGCTTGGCCTCGAGCCTGGAAAGCGCTGAGCTGACGCCCAGCAGGGTGAGCAGTCGCCCATCGAGGGGGAGGGGTTGACGCTCCCCTCTCCCCTTGTGCGGAGAGGGGCTGGCGGTGAGGGAATAGTCTTGACAAAGAAGACGCATCGAGTATGCTGAAGACGGCTGAGGTGCTCAAAGCCCACCGCGGGGCTTGGCCCGCTGATGCTGTGGGGAGGGATCGTCGGCGACCATCCGACATGATGCAGGTGTCTCGATGAGCCGGCTTCCAATTCGCCTCGATCTTGGCGCCGCCTCCGGCCCAAGCCTGATCCATGCCGCGACGGTGCCCTCCTGCACCGTCTGCGCCGGCGGCCCGGCCCTCGTCGGTCCGCTCGCCACCGCGGGCATGACCGGCACCGCCCTCGTGCTCCACCAGCTGCTCTGGGTCTTCGCACCTCTGAATGCGATCATGCTCCGGCTCAGCTACGGCGTTCACCGCGACCCGCTGCCGCTCGTGGTGGGCGGCCTCGGCTCGCTCTTGCTGTTGCTCCATATGGCCTCACCCTACATCTTGCCGCCGCATCCGCCCGATCTCACGAACCCCTTCCGGCTCATCAGCCTCACCCTGACCTGGCTCGGAAGTCCACTGCTCATCGTGGGCGCGGCGCTGGATTGGCGGGCCCGGCGGCGCGCCGCGACCTGCGCCCCGGAGGACTACTGGCAGACGGTGCTGCTGGGACAAAACCCCGGGCTGCGCCGGGGCCGACACGTGTTCGCCCTCATTCCCGCGAATCCGCGCTGCTCGATGTGCAACGCCCCATTCGCGGGCATCGGCGCGCCGTTCATGCGGCTGTTGGGTAAGGCGCCATCTGCCAACAACCCCCGGTTCTGCGCAGATTGCCTGGCCAAGACACCCCTGGGCGGCGCCGAAATCGAGTTGTCTCTGCTCTTCGCGGACGTGCGCGGCTCGACCGGCCTCGCCGAGGGGATCAGCCCGGCCGACTTCATGCGCCTCATGAACCGCTTCTACGCCGCGGCGATCGACGTCCTTGTTCCTGCCGACGCCCTGATCGACAAATTTGTGGGCGATGAGGTGATCGCGCTCTTTGTGCCCGGTTTCGCCGGCCGGGACCACGCGCGGCGTGCAGTTCAGGCGGCCCAGGAGCTGCTCCGCGCAACCGGCCATGCGCGTCCCGAAGGGCCGTGGCTGCGGGTCGGCGTGGGCGTCCATACTGGTGTAGCCTTCGTCGGGCTCGTGGGATCCGAAGGCAGCGTCACGCAGGTCACGGCCCTCGGCGACGCCGTCAACAGCACCGCCCGCCTGGCGTCGTCGGCCGCGGGCGGCGAGGTGCTGGTCAGTCAGGCCAGCTGCTCCTCGGCCGGGCTCGCCGTCGACGATCTGCAGCAGCGCCAGCTCGACTTGAAGGGACGCGCGGAGCCGATGCAGGTGGCGGTACTGCGCGTGGGACCCAACCAGCCCGTGCCTGCGCCCTCCCCAGTGAGGTAGTGCGTAGTGCGATAGAGGACGAACCCCCGCCCCAGTGCGGTAGTGAGGTAGCGCGTAGTGCCCTAGAGGGCGGACCCGCTACCGCACTATCGCACTACCCACTCGCTTTCAGCGTCGTCCGGGCCTGGGCTGGGGCGTCGCGGTGGGCTGGGGCCTCGGAGTCGCCTGCGCGGGCGGGGTTACTCGTGCGGGGGCCACCGTCGGCGGGGGTGGAGGCGGCGTTGGCTGGGCCTGGTTCGTAGCCTGTGGCGGAGTCGCGGCCGGAAACAGCGCCGGCGGCGCCGGTCCGGTCGCGGGCGGTGGCCCCGCCGGCGTGCCCGAGCCGGCCGGCGTGGCCGCCACGGTCGCAGCCGGCGTGGCCGGCGCCTGATTCCCGCCCACAGTCACCCGTCCAGTGTTCGGGGCTCGCTCGAACGGGTAGAGGTCCTTGTAGCAGCCGCCCGGGCCGCACACGTCCACGTCGATCAGCCCAGCCGGTCGCTCGAACTGGTCGGGCGGTAGGTTGAGGCGCTCGATCGCCGCGTCCATCGCCTCACGCCAGATTTTGCCGGCGCTCATCGAGCTGAGCACTTCCTTCATCGGATGGTTGTCGGTATTGCCCACCCACACGCCGATCGCCAGGTTCGGCGTGTAGCCCATGGTCCACGTGTCGTGGTACTGGTCCGTCGTACCGGTCTTGACCGCGGCCGGCCGAGGCATGCTGATCGGGCTGTTGGGCGCAAACGTTATCAGGCGAGCGTTCGGGTCTGAGAGGATACTGGTGACCATATACGCGTAGCGCGGGTCCACCACCTGCTCACCCTGAGGCACCTTGTAGTCCTCGATCACGTTGCCGTCCGCGTCGATCAGCTTGGTGATCGACACCGGAGGGATCCTGATGCCGTTGTTGGCCAGAACCGTGTACGCCGAGAGCAGGTCCAGCGGCCTGACCTCGGCCCCACCAATCGCCATTGCCAGCCCGAGGCGGCTTCGGTCGGTCCAGGTGGTGATGCCCATCCGCGTCGCCAGCTCGGCCACCGTATCGATCCCGGTGAACTGGAGCACCTTGATGGCCGGGATGTTGAACGAGTTTCCGAGCGCCGATCGAAGCGTCACGGTGCCGTGAAATTTCTTGTCGTAGTTGTCGGGGCTCCAGACCCGCCCGAGCTCGTCTCGAAACGAGATCCGCTCGTCTACCACCGTCGTCGCCGGCGTGTAGCCCTTGGTGAAGGATGCCAGATAGACGATTGGCTTGATCGACGAGCCGGGCTGGCGCGCCGCGAGGGCGACGTTCAACTGGCCCTGGATGTCGGCGTTCCAGTAGTCCATGCTGCCGACCATCGCCAGCAGCTCGCCGGTCTTTGGATTGATCACGGTGATCGAGGTGTTGTTGGCGTCCCGCTGCTGAAGGGTCGGGATGTTGTTGCGGGCGACCTCCTCCATCCTGTTCTGGAGGTCCAGGTCGAGCGTGGTGAATATCTTCAGGCCGCCCTGGTAAAGGGCCTTGGCGCCGTACTTCGCTTCGATCACGTCGCGTACGTACATCACCCAGTGTGGGGACAGGTAAACCGGCTTCTGGGGCTGGTAGCGCAGCTCAGCCTGGCTGGCTTGTTGGGCCTCGAACTCGGTGACGAAGCCCTGGCGGACCATCTGGTCCAGCACGTAGGCCTGGCGAGCCTTCGCTCCGACCGGGTTGCGGAGTGGATCGTAGACCGAGGGCGAGGCGGGTAGGCCCGCGATCACGGCGGCCTCGCCCAGTGTCAGGTCGCGGGCGTGTTTGCCAAAGTACGTTTGGGAGGCTGCCTCCACGCCGTACGCCTGGTTGCCGTAGTAGATCTCATTCAAGTACAGCGCCAGGATCTGGCTCTTCGACAGCTTCTGAGTCACCTGGTACGCCAGCAGCGCTTCCTTCGCCTTGCGGGCGACACTGATGTCGTAGCGCTCCTCGGGCTTCAGCAGCACGTTGCGCACGAGCTGCTGGGTGATCGTGCTGGCCCCTGAGACCACGTTCTGCTCGGTCACGTTCTGGAAGAAGGCCCGCACCATGCCCTTCAGGTCCACGCCCGGGTTGGAGTAGAAGTTGGCATCCTCGGCGGCGAGCGAGGCGTCGATCAGGTACTGCGAGACCTCCGATAGCGGGACTACCGTCCGCTTGCCGCCCTCCTGGTCATAGAACTCCCAGAGCAGCGTGCCCTTGCGGTCGAACACCTGGGCCGTCTTGAACGACTCGCGGCTCGAGATCTGGTTGACCGACGGCAAGTCCCGGTTGATGTTGGCGTACGCCGTAGCCGCGCCATGGATTGCGCCGAGCAGCACGATCAGGCCGGCCCCGAGGATCCCGATAGCCGAGACGGCGACGACGATCAGGACGCTCTGAACTCCTCGCCGCTGGAGTCGCTGTCGTCGGCGGGCGCGGAGCTGGGCCCGTCGGTGCACGTCGCGGAGACGTCCGCGCCGCTCGACACCGTTACCGGCCTTGGGCAGGTCCCCGCCGCGATACCCGTTCCCGTTTGAGCTGTAGACCATGTCGCCCGTATTCTGCCACAGGATCCGGCGCCAGCCGGCCTTCGGGCAAGGCGTGTGCCACTATCGTCACCGCAACTCGCTTCTCGCTTCTCGCTACTCGCTACTCACTACGCCCGGCACCACCCTCACCGTCTGCTCGTTGACGTAGCTGACCAGGCCCGGCGGGCCGCCACGGATCTTGCGGACGTGCTTGCGCAGCGTCCAGTCGACGACTACGCGGCCCGCCCCGCGGCCCCGGCTGTAGTGGGCTGCCAGGCGAGCCGCCTGGAGCAGGACCCGGCCCGGCAGCTCGCGCCCGCCGGTCCGCACCACCACATGCGCGCCAGGCAGAGCCCGCGCGTGCAGCCAGACGTCGCTCTGGCCGGCCAGGTCGAACGTCACACGCTCATTGCCACGCGCAGACGTTCCGATCAGCGCCACGAAGCCTTCTGACAGTGCAACCCGGAGTGGCCGGGGACCCGCTTCTCTGCCTCTCCCGCTGGGCCCTCTGGCTGAGGGCGTATCGGCAAGCACACCCGACGACCTTAGCTCCTCACGCAGCGCCCTCAGGCTGGCCGGGTCGTCGGCAAGCTCGGCCAGAGTCTGCGTGTCGTCCAGATACGCCAGCTCCATGCTCGCTCGCTTCAACAGCTCCGGGATGCGTTTGGTCGCTTCGCGAGCCTTCCGGTATTCGCGGAAGTAGCGTTGGGCGTTCGCGACCGGGCTCTGGCGCGGGTCGAGCGGGATGGCTCTTCCGGCGATCTCGACTGCTTGCTGGCCGGGCTGGATCGAGCTG
>WNFU01009416.1_pt1 | contig 13114 bp, 10 predicted proteins | sample 5400121 | NCBI WGS metagenome assembly WNFU01 (sample SAMN13153360, study PRJNA577476) | soil metagenome | isolation source: 100 cm soil or saprolite under grassland replicate 1 | place: USA:California | collected 2016-06-15 | reverse complement strand
GTCGTGCAAGATCATCGAGCAATGCATGGAGAAGCTCCCGGCCGGTGAGTACATCGCTCCCAAGCTCCCCAAGACCCTGAACCTCCAGGGTGAGGTGTACGTCCGCACCGAGAATCCGCTCGGGCTGATGGGCTACTACTTGGTAGGCGACGGCAAGCGATATCCCTACCGGATGAAGATGCGGACCGCGTCCTTCTCCAACGTCTCGGTGATCCCGGCGATGCTCCCGGGGGCGCTGGTCCCCGATCTCATCGCCATCCTCGGCAGCATCTTCTTCGTGGTCGGCGACATCGATCGCTAGGATCGGTCGGCCGGCGGCTCCCTCTTGCGGTCCGCGCGCGAAGGTGCCACGATATCGGCCGATATCGTGAGGATATCGCCCTGTGGCTGGCCGACGAACAGTGGAGACCCCTCAGACGGACCGGATGGCCGGTTTGCTGTTGAAGGCCATCCGTGGTCTTCCCCCGCGTCAACAGGACGAGCTGCTTCGCGGATTCCTCCGCCCGGTCCTCGCGGCGAGGCCTTCGATCGCGCCCCCTCCGCCGGCGGTCGCGCCTTCGAGTGACGTGCTGTTCTTTCACGAAGAGCTTGTCCCTGGACCGATGCCCCCGGCCGCTCTTCAGGACCCAACGTGCATGCTCCCGATCCGGTTGACGCCACAAACGCGTGATCGTCTCCGGCTGTGGGCCACCGATCACGGCTTCTCCATGGCTGCCGTGGTCCGGGGACTGATCGAGCGCTTCCTCGACGAGCAAGAGGGTGGCCGCGCACCGTCCCGACGACCCAGCGCACCCCGTCGAAGGACTCCGCCTCGGGGCAGGTGAACAAGCGTCTCCGGGTCCAGGCAGTCTGCGTTATCCGCCAGTCGGTCGGCGGTCGGCCAGGGCCTCGACCAGCCAGGCTGGGGCGCTCAGGTCGGCAGTAGCCAGGAGCAGCCACTTCTGTCTCCCCAGGCCCCCGGGGTCGACCAGCAGGCTGGCCCGGCCACGACCCTCCCACACTCGGGTGGCCCGCCCACCCATCGCGTTGCGACGCGAGGCCGAGCGATCGAAGGCCTCCCCGTTCGGCCCTCCGGGCGATCGCGCCGAAATCGACCCCGGCGGTGATGTCTGCAGAGCCGGGATCGTGGAGAACATCCTCCAGCACCCGATGCCCCCGATATCCGTGGACCTCGCTCGAGGGATCGCGCCCCGACCCGTAGTCGATAAGGAGCGCGTACCCGCGACGAAACGTTGTCGCGAGCTCGTCCACGAACCGCATGGCACCGGTCGGGACGATGATCTCCTGGCCGGGTGCGAGTGGCCCCAGTTCGGCGGCGAGCTTCGCGATCTTCGCATCGCAGGGCACATCGACTTCGACGAAGCCGTTCCGGGCGGCGTCGATCCGGATCTCGACCACCCCGTCCCCCGTTCCTCGAACCCTTCGGAACGGCAGGTTGTCCAGGAGCTCGTTGGCCACGACCACCATCGCATCGGGGTGGCCGGCATCACCCATGCGCTCGAAGACTCGTACCGGCAGGTCCCCAAGCGTGGCGCGCGCACCGGGACTCCGCTCCACGACCGCGTAGTCCACGGCTGGTCCGCCACGTTCGCCCAGCAGCCGGAGGAGGCTCGCGGCCAGGGTCCCGTCGCCGGCGCCCACCTCCACGAGGGGAAGGGGCTCGGGCCGGCCCAGGAGCTCTCGCAGGTCGAGGACCGCGCGCAGGAGGAACTCGGCGAATACCGGGTGCACGTGCGGACTGGTCAGGAAGTGTCCGCTCCGTCCCACGGAAGGTTGGTCGTAGAAGCCGCCGGGCCCGTACAGGGCAAGGTCCATGTACTCGCCGAACGAGATCGGCCCTCGTTCCTCGATGGCACGTCGGATGCGTGCCGCGACGGCAGCACTCACCTGACCAGGGTATCGACACGAACGAGAGCTGTTGGGGAGGACAGGCGCGACCAGCCACGTCCACCTGGCAGAATCCCCAGGGTGAGACACGACGGCCCCACCGAGCCTCGGCCGGCGGCGACGATGATCGCCGCGCGGCGGGGCGAGCACGGCGTGGAGGTGCTGATACTCAAGCGGGGGAGCGAGCATCGGTTCCTCCCCGGCTACCTGGCCTTCCCGGGCGGAGCGGTCGAGCCGCAAGATGGCGGGCTGGCTTCGCGGTGGTTCGGCTCGCCGGTCGAATCGGGTCGAGCTTGCGCCGTTCGGGAGCTCATCGAGGAAGCCGGGCTCGCTCTGACGGCTGGGGGCCTGGTCTCGGTCGCCGGGGACGACCGCGGGCTCTCGGCGGTTCACGCCTCGCCCCCATCTGCCGACGCGCTTCGGGAGATCTCGCACTGGGTGGCCCCGAACAGGTGCCGGTCCGGTTCGACGCTCGGTTCTTCGCCGTGGACGCCCCCACCGGACTCGACCCGGATCCGGACGGCGCGGAGGCCGAGCGAGCCTGGTGGGCCCGGCCGGCCGACGTCCTCCGTGATTTCGCCGAGGGAAGGTGCGACCTGTACTGGCCGACGTTGAAGACGATGGAGGCCCTGGCCACCTGTGAGACGGTCGACGATGTGCTCGCCCTGCACGTCCCTCAGGTCGAACCGGACTGATGCGCATCCTCCGCGTCCTCGCCCCGAACCCCGGGATCCGCGAGCTCGAGGGCACGAACACGTGGATCGTGGGGGATGGGCCCACCATCGTGATCGACCCGGGCCCCGACGATCCCGGGCACGTGGGAGAGGTGACCCGCGAGGCGGGCCACCTCGCGGCGATCCTCCTCACCCACGACCACCCGGACCACGCTCCGGGCGCGGCAGCGCTCGCCGCAGCGACGGGCGCGCCCGTGTACGCGGCGCGCCCCCCCGAGGGCGGCAACCGTGTGGCGGACGGGCAGCGCATCGGGACCCGGGATCTGGCGATGGCCGCGGTCGCCACGCCCGGCCACAGCCCCGACCACGTCGCGTACTTCGAGGACCGGCACCGCTCGCTGTTCACGGGAGACGCGGTCCTCGGGCGGGGAACGAGCGTCATCGACCCGCCCGAAGGGGACCTCACCGCCTACCTGCGCTCACTCCGGCGGATGGTGGACCTGTCCCCTCGCGTGATCTACCCGGGCCACGGCCCCGCCGTGCTCGATGGCCCGGGGAAGCTGGAGGAATACCTGGAGCATCGGGCGGCCCGGGAGGAGCAGATACTCGCCGCGCTCGCGGCCGGGCTGGCGACGCCGGAGGAGATCGTCCCGGCGATCTACGGCGACCATCCGGTCGACCTCCACCAACTGGCCGCCCGGTCGGTCCTGGCCCACCTGATCAAGCTGGAGAACGAGGGCCGCGCCGAGCGGCGAACCGTGACCGACGCGATCCGGTGGACGCAGCTCGAGCCCCGAGCCTGTGTGCGGTGCGGGCGACCGGTGAAAGGCCGTGGGCTCCTGTGCGGACCGTGCAGCGTGGCGGTGCTCCAGGAGTCCGGCTAGGACCGGGAACGTTCGTACACCGAGACGTGCTTCCCGTCTCCGGTGAACCGCTCGCGGTTCCAGTCTCCCCATCGTTCCCGAAGCCGAAGCCCGGCCAGCTCGGCCATGAGATCGAGCTCGGAGGGCCAGACGTATCGGAGCTCGACGGGGAATATCCGTAATCCGGTCTCCTCGAGCACGACCAGCTGAGAGCTCACCCGCTGGTTCCCTGCATCGTGCCGCGATACCTCGAGGATCGCGCGGCCGACCTCCACCCGGCGGGCATCGACCCGCTGGCCACGGTCGAATCGAGCGATGTCGGGGACGAATGCTTCCACCACGAAGACGCCGTCATCGGTGAGGTGATCGGCCACGTTGCGAAGGCATCGTCGCTGATCGTCTTGCGTGAGCAACGCGAACAGCGTGTTGAACACCACGAACACCAGCTGGAACCGGCCCTCCACCGGGACGTCGGCGAAGTCGCCCATCGTGACGGGGATGTCCGTCCCGCCCGGCTTCTCCCGGAGTTTGGCCACCATGGCCGCTGATGCGTCGATCCCCTGGATCTCGACTCCCCGGGTGGCGAGCGGAAGGGCGATGCGTCCCGTGCCGATGGCCAGCTCGAGCGCCGGGCCCGAGCCGACCAGCTCCGCGAGGAAGTCGATCGCTGCGGCCGGATCCGACGGGGGATGGAACCATGCGTCGTACACATCGGCGATGTGGTCGCCGTACGTGGAGGGCCCGTAGTCGTGCATGCCCAAGCTCATCAAGGCGGCCCGGCCCTGTCAAGCCGTCGTCTTCGCCTCCCGATCCATCGCTCTGCCCAGGGCGTCGACGTCGGGGATGACGTAGCGACGGCCCTCGGTCCGGATGAGCTTCCGAGCCGAAAGCGTGGCCAGGGTCCTGTTCACCGTCTCTCGGGACGCGCCGATCATTCGCCCCAGGTCTTCCTGCGTGATCGGGAGGGCCAGCCGCACGTCGCGTCCGTCGCGCACGCCGTGCCGACCGGCCAGGTCGCACAGCGTTCGGCACAGGCGCGTGGGGACGTCCTGGGCCAGTGCTTCCTCCAGTGCGCCCGTCGTGCGGTGAAGCCGCGAGGCCAGCAATCGCAGGAGCTCGGTGGCAGTGCCGGGGCTGCGTTCCAGCACCGCCTGCAGGGCCGTCAGAGGCACGGCCTCCACCTGCACCGGGCCGACTGCCCTGGCCTCGACCGGGGAGGGGTCTCCGAGGAGCGAACACTCCCCGAACACGTCTCCCGGTCCGAGCAGACCCACCACAACCTCGTGTCCGCTTGCCAGGGCGGCCGCCAGTCGCACCAATCCGGCCCGCACCAGGAACAGGCAGTCGGGGACTTGGCCCTGGCGAACGAGCGCCTGGCCGTGGGCGAAGCGGCGAGCGGGGGAGGCGACATCGACGATGCGGGCCTCCATGCTCGAACCCTAGCGGGAGCCGGTGACATCCCCGGCCGCTTCGACATCGCCACGGCCCTCGGAGTAGGCTGACCCGCCAGCCGGATGATTGCGAGGGAGTCCGAGGCGATGGCCAAGCGAGAGAAAGAGGCCCTGGCTCGGGTCCCGCTGTTCTCCGGCCTCTCGTCGCGCCACTTGAAGCGCCTCGCCGACTCCATGCAGGAGGTCCGATACATAGAGGGGGCCTCCGTTGTGAAGGAGGGGCAGGAGGGCGACAGCTTCTACGTCATCCTCCAGGGTGAGGCGAAGGTGGTCGGCCCTGGAGGAACGGAAGTCAACCGGCTGCAGCCCGGCGACTTCTTCGGCGAGATCTCCCTCCTCGACGGCGGAGCCAGGACCGCGACCGTCACCACGGAGACACCCATGACGATGCTGGAGCTCAAGCGGACGGAGTTCCTGCGCATGGTGGAGGACGAGCCCGATGTCGCGGTGAAGCTCCTCTCGCACACCGCGTCCTTGCTTCGACGCACGGAACGTTCGCTGGCCGGGTAGGCCGACCCCGTGCGCGCGGAGCTCCACCGCCTCGATGCCCCCGACGCGGTCGTCGCCGTCGCGACCTGGGACGGGACGCAGGCCCGGCTCGACGTGAAGGATCCCTCGGTTCCCGGTCTCGACCGGATCCTCCGAACCACGCCGATCGCGATCGACGACCCATCGCTCCGCCATCCCGGCACCTCCGGGCCCGTCGTCCTCCAGCCGGGTGACCTCGAATGGTTCCGGGCCGCGCTCCTCACGCGGGCTCCGGAGCTCGGGATGGCCGTGCGGTTCGTCTCGGGGGCCGTGGTGGGCGGGTTCGATCCCGCATCCCAGTACCGAAGCTTCGAGGAGCAAGTGGAGCGGCTGACGAGCTAGCCCGGTCTCACGTCCGGGTCCGGCCCACGAACGCCTTCCCCGGGTCGCAGAAGGACAGGAAGTCGCACCACCGGCAGTGCTCGCCGGGCGTGGGCTCGAACCGGCCGGCGCCGATCGCGGAGAGCCATGCCCGTACGCGATCGCGGATGGCCTCGGCGTCATCCACGGCGAACGACACCTCGTCGCCGGTGGCGAGGTACAGGTAGGTGAGGGTCAGCTCGTCCGGCCGCTTGCGCCAGACGTCGATGCAGGCCAGGGCGTAGACGTCCAGCTGGACCCGTGACAGGGGATCGTCCTCGGGCTTCCGGCCGGTCTTGTAGTCGACCACCTCCCACGCGCCCTCGGGGACCCCGTAGATCGCGTCGATACGACCGCTCACCGTGAATCCCGCCAGGGACAACAGGAACGCGCGCTCGGCGTGGAGTGGGGTCATGTCGGCGAACCGGCTGGCCAGGAAGGCATCCCGCAGCTGCTTGACCTTGCCGGGCTGGCCGGCGAGCTCCTCCGCGGTGAGGTCGGGCTCTTCCTCCAGCTCGATCAGCGTGGTCTGTCCGGACGACTGGCGCTCGATCCACGCATGGACGTCGGTCCCGATACGGGCCGCCGGACCGGAGAACCGGGGCAGGGGCCGGACCGAGCTCCAGTAGAAGCGCTTGGGACACCGACCGTAGTCCACGATCCCGCCGACCGACACGGTGGCCGGGATCCCGATCTCGTTGCTCGTCGCCGCCTCCCGTTCCAGGAGATGCCCGGCCAGCGTTCTCCGATCCGCCGCGAGGTCCTCGAACCGGGCTCGCTCCGCAGGATCAAGGGTAGCGAGGGCGCTTGCCCTGATCTCGCCAGCCGCGGCGGCTTCGAGGGCGGCTCGTCGCCATCCTTCCGGGAACAGGGCGTCGCCCTCGTCCGGCCTGACCGGCCCGGGCCAAGGCCGGACGAAACGCTGGCGGAACCCCGCGAGTGGGTTCTCCTCCCTCTCCTCGCCCTCGATGTGGATGTCGGCCTGCTGGGTCCGCCGAGCCCACGTCATGAGCTCGGTGAAGAACCTGCCGACCGTCTTCGCGTTGATGTTCTCCCCGTACCAGATGGCGGAGGACAGGAACAGGCGGCGCTTCGCCCTGGTGAGGGCGACATACGCGGTGCGGCGCTCCTCGAACACCTCCTGGTCCCGGAGCGCGTCGACGAAGCGGTTCATAACCCCCTCGAACCGGGGGAGGAGATCGCGGTCGCGACGGAGCTCGATGTCGAGGGAGCTTCCCTTCCGCATCGGGTTCTGCTGGATCCGCGCATTGGGGAATAGGTCCTTGGCCAGCCCGGGGACGAACACCGTATCGAACTCCAGGCCCTTGGCCGCGTGAACCGTCATGACCTTGACGGTGTCGTCCTCGCTCGGTTGGACCGGTGACCATTCGCGGTCGTCCTCGATCGAATCCACGTAGTCGAGGAACGCCCGAAGCGTGAGCTCGCCCTCGACCGGTTGGAAGGCGTGCACCTGGTCCAGGAACGCCGCGAGGTTGCGCCGCCGGGCGGTCGATGCCGAGACGTCGACCTGCGCGTCGAGCTCAGCGAGAAGCCCGCTTCGACGGATGATCTCGGCGAGGAACTCGCCCACCGGACGGCGAGCCGCGTCTCGCAGCCCGGCCAGCTCGGAGGCGAACTCCTCCAGGCGAGCGCGCCCCTCGTCAGAGAGACCCTCGACCTCTCCGAGGTGCTCCAGAGCCTCCGCGATGAGGAACGGCTGGTCCTCTAGAAGGTCCTCGTCCTCTGGCAGCCGCTCGCTCAGGCGGTCGAGGAAAGCGAACCCGCTCTCGCGGGTCCAGGCCGCCACCCGCGCCAGGTCGCCGAGGCCGACGCGGTACCGCGGCCCGGTCAGGATGCGGGCCAGCGCGACGCCGCCGCCGGGATCGGCGGCTGCCCGCGCGTACGCCAGGACCTCGACGACCTCCGGGAGCTTGATCAGGCCGGCGAGGCCGATGAACTCGGCCGGGACCCCGCGGTCGGCGAACGCCAGCTGGAGCGGCTCGAACAACCGATGGGTCCGGCACAGCACGGCACAGTCCCGCCACGACCCACCGTCCTCGTGCTGGGCGAGGATGTGGTCCGCCACGGCCTGCATCTCCGCGATCTCGTGCTCGTACTGCGCCACCCGGACGAACCCGAGGCCGTTCGGCGGGTGCGGTCGCAGCTCCTTGTCGGGATCGGGGCGCTGGTTCGCCGGGAGCGGCCCGATGACCTCGTCGGCCCCGCCGAGGATGCGGGCGCCGGAGCGGAAGTTCGTGTACAGGGGAAGCTTGTCCGAAGGGGTTCCGTCGGCATTCGGAAACTGCGTCGGGAACTGCAGGAGGTTGTGGAGGCTGGCCCCTCGCCAGCCGTAGATGTTCTGGTCGGGGTCGCCAACCGCGGTGACGGGATGGCCACGCCCGAAGATCCCCTCCATCAGCATGGCTTGGGCATGGTTCGTGTCCTGGTACTCGTCGAGGAGGACCGCCTGGAACCGGGACCGATAGTCATCGGCCACTTCCGGATGCTCCCGGACGATCCGAACGGCGAGGCCGATCTGGTCGCCGAAGTCGATGACCCCCAGCTCGCGCTTCAGTCGGCGGAACCGTTCGACGGCCCCCGCCAGTTCGATCCGTTCGAGCGCGGCTCGATGGGGGTCGGGGGACTTGGCGGTCTTGAGCCGCTCAAGGTTCGTTCGGTTGAACTCCTCGACCTCCTGGGGTTCCACCACGTGGTTCTGCAGCTGCTCGTCGAGCGAGAGGATGTTGGCCACGATGGTCGGCTGCCATCGCGTGGTGAGGTGATCGAACGTCATCCGGTCCAGGACCCGAGCCACTAGCTCCGCGCGCTGGGCCGGCGTGATGACCCGCTGGCCGGGCTCGATCCCGATCAGCATGCCGTGGCGATCGAGGACCTCGGCGGCGAACCCGTGGTAGTTGAGGATCTCCGGCTCCTCGCCCTCCTCCAGGCCGACGGTGCGAAGCGCGCGCCTGATCCGGAGGAGGAGGTGCTCGGTGGCCTTGTGGGTGAAGGTGAGGCACAGCACGCTGCCGGGCATGACCCCTTCGTGGCCCGCGTCGATGAGTCGCGTGGCGGCCATCCCCAGGTAGATGACCCGAGCGGCCATGACCGATGTCTTGCCCGAGCCCGCCCCTGCCACCAGGACGTAGGGGACCAACGGCATGGAGATGGCGCGCCACTGTTCGGGGGTGGGTTCCGCTCCCAGGAAGTCCACGATGGCCTTGGGGTAACCGGTCATGGGGTGGCGTCCGCGGCTGCGTTGAGCGAGATCGGTGCGGTGACGGGGAAGACCTCGCCCCCTTCGGGGTAGCGAGAGCACATCGTCTGGAACCGGCAGAAGAAGCAGTTGGCGGTGGTGCTCGGCGCGGAGCGTCCTTCACGGTCCAGCCGCCGGACCGATTCGATGAGGCCGGACAAGCGCTCTCGCATCGCCCCCTTGTACCTCTCCTCCGCGCCTGAGACCTGCCACGACAGCGGGACGAGCTCCCACTTGCCCTTCTTGCCCGGCAGGTAGGCCAGTTCCACGGCATCAACCGGTCGGTAGGGGGCCAAGTCGTCGCATTCGTTCACCGCCAGGTAATAGATCCCGAGCTGCAAGCTCTCGGCCGGCCTGTCGGCGTTGTCGGCGGCGCCGGTCTTGTAGTCGGTGATCCTGCGACCGCCTTCGGGCACCGGTCCGATCCGGTCGATCTTCCCCTTGATCACCGCGCCCTCGTATTCGAAGCGGAACGCCTGCTCGGTGACTTCGGCCGGCAGGTCCGCGTAGCGCTCGAACCAGTTCGGGATCAGCACACGGATGGCGTGGCGCCGTTCTGCCTCGGACACCGCGTACGACGGAAACCGGGCCTCCTGCCATCGCTCGTTCAACGCCTCGATGAACGCCACCTGGGTCCGTTCCACCTTGCCGTTCTCGACGTCCTCGATCAGTTGATGGATCAAGCGGCCCACCCAGGCCTGGTACCCCCCGCCGGGGTCCAGGCCGAGCTCGTCGCCCAGCACGAACTGGAGCTCGCAGTTCTCCAGGCGATCCAGGCGCGAGAACGAGAGGGAGTGGTGCTCCTTCGGTGGGGCATCCTGGGCCGTCCACTCGCGCTGGAACCACCAGCGGCCGGGGTCCTCGCCGAGGGCGAGGACCCCGGCCATCGCCGCGAGCCGCTCAGGCGCTTCGACCGTGGCGTCGCCCAGGGTGCGACGCCACGCGGCTGACGCCTCTCCCACCGACACCGGATCCACTCCCCTGCCCATCGTGGCCTGGGTCCACGCCACGCCGAGCTCGTCGACGAAGCGCGACGCCACAGCCTCCTCGGACTCCATCCCGTGCGGATCGCTCGCGGTCAGGACGACCTGCCGCCGCGCCCGTGCGACGGCCGAGCGGAACAGCCGACGCTCGTCCGCCAAGCGGAGCCGGTTGACCTCCGATCGAGAGCGGACACCCTGAAGGGCGGAGAGGTCGAACATGGGCTCGGGACGCGTCAGGCTGGGGAAGTCGCCCTCGACCGCACCGGCCACCATCACGGTGTCGAACTCCAGCCCGACCGCGGCGTGTGCCGTGAGCACGCGTACCTCGTCGCGTCCCCGGTCACCCTCGGCGCTGGTGGCCGGGGCCCCCTCGCTCACCTCCGCGAGCTCCAGGAACTCCTCGATCGATGGGCTGGAGGACGTGCCGACCTCTGCGACCAGCCGAGAGAAGGCCAGGACCGCTGTCAGGTCCACCCGGGCTTGCATCGAGGTCTCGGCCGCGGCGACCAGTCGCCGCGAATAGGAGAGGCCACGCCACAGCACGCCGAACGCATCGAGGACCGATCTCCGCCGCTCGCTCGCCTGCCGCAGGATCTCGCGCAGATCCGCCAGAGCGCTTCGTTCCGGGTCGGCGAGCCCCTCGTCGATCTCCAGGGCGGCAGCCGGTGGGTGCCCTCCGGCTCGTGTCAGGCGCAGAAGCGAGCGCGCGGCAGGCGGAGAGATGCCCCCGAGCTCGGACGTGAGGACCGATTCGACCATGTCGTCCCGCCGACCGGCGTCGGCCACGACCCACCGCAGGGCGAGGATGTACGGAAAGGTCGCCGGCGCCGCGGACGCGGACAGTCCGGCGCCGGCCTGGCTGCGAGGGATGCCCGCATCGTCGAGGGCCCGCACGAGCCCGCCGATGTGCGGCCCGTTCCGGCGAACGATCACGGCGAGCTCGTTCCACGGGATGCCCTCGGTCACGTGGATCCGCCGGAGCTCTCGCGCCACTGCGGCGTGCTCCTCCGACGTGTGCGGCAGACGCCAGGCCTCGACGAAGGCGACGCCGCGATGGCGGTTCGGCAGGCGTACCAGGCCCGCCCCGAATCGCTCGACGAACCTCCGGATGGGCGCGTCGGTCATGCCCTGGAAGGAGAAGACGTGCGCCTCGGGGTCCCCCGCCACCACCAGGCTGAGCGGGGAGAGCCGGGCCAGCAGTCGTTCCGCCGCCACGGTCGTGTCCTGGAAGTCGTCCACCAGGACGTGAGCGAACGGCCGGTCGGCGGCGGAAGCCGCCACCGCCGCCTGGACCACCAGCCCTGCGAAGTCCACCGCACCCTGCGCGTCGAGGACGTCGAGGTAGCGACGGTAGAACCCCGCGAGGTCCCGCCAGCCGGAGAGTCCGGCCTCGCTCGCCTCCTGAAGGATCCGATCGGGCTCCAGCAATGCTTCCTGAGCCCGAAGGACGAACTTGCGTACTTCGTCGGCGAAGCCCTTGAGCGACAGCATCTCGCCATACGCCGGCCACTCCTCGACTCGCTCGCCGTGGAGGAGGTCCTGGACGAGCGCGAACTGGTCGGTGGCGTCGAGGATCCTGGGCGGCTTGGCGTAACCGAGGAGATCGGCGTGCCTGCTCACCAGCTGATGCGCCAAGCCCTGCATCGTGGTCACGCGAACGCCGGGGAGTGACCGTTTCAGCCGTCGGAGGACGGCGAGCTTGGACTCGTCCCTCGCCCGACGCGACCCAGTCACCAGGGTCACCTGCTCCGGATCGGCGCCGTCTTCGATCAGCCGTGCGAACCGCTCCCGCAGGACCACCCGCCGAGGGGCGACAGCCCAGCTAGAAACTACGGCGACCCGCCCACCGAGCCACGGCGCCTCCCGTGATCGCGCCGACCAGGCGACCGTCATCGAGCACCAGCGCCGATCTCCCGGCCCCAAGACGAGCGACCGCCTGCTCCAGGGGTTCCGAAACGTCCACCGTGAGCACCTGGGACAGGGGGATCACGGCGTCTCGGACGGGACGGAGGGGTTCCACCATGCCCACCTCCCGGGCGGAGCCGAAGGTGAGCATCCCGATCACCCGGCCGTCGTCCACGACGGGGAAGGCCTCGCCCTCGTGCCCCCGCAGGTATCGGTCGAGGGCCTCCGACAGGGACAGCTCAGCGGGGATGGGAGGCGGGGGCGCCTCCATCACCTCGGCCACGGTGGCCTGCGCCAGTCGCCGGCGCAATCCGATCTGCGCTTCCGACGCCCGGGCCGCCTGGAAGATGAACATCCCGATGATGACGAACCACAACCCGAGGAACAGGTCGCCACGGACCGCGGCGAGCAGTCCACCGGCCAGCAGCAGGCCTCCGAGGCCCATCCCGGACCACGCGGCGATCCGAGTTCCGAGCTCGCGGTTCCGGCTGATCCGCCATACCGCCGCCTCGAGCATGCGGCCGCCATCCAGGGGAAGGCCCGGAAGGAAGTTGAACCCGGCCATCAGCAGGTTGACCCATCCCACATACCCGAACGAAGCGGAAAGCGCTCCGCTCGTGTCGGTGGCCACCGACAACACCCAGAACAGTGCGCCGAGCGCCAGGCTGGTCAGCGGGCCAACGGCGGAGATCACGAAGGCCGGGCCGGGACCCTTCTCGTCGGATCTCGCACTGGTGAACCCACCGAAGACCACCAGCGTGATGCCGAACACCTTGATCCCGTGGAGCCTGGCGGCAACCGCGTGCGCCATCTCGTGGAGGAACACCGAGCCGAAGAACAGGGCCGCCGCGAAGACGGCGAGCGCGAGGGCCGTTCCGCCCCGGATGTCCCCGTACTCCACGTTGAACCGGGCCCACAGGCTGTACGTCACGAGCACGGCGATCCAGATCCACGACGAGTCGACGTTCACGGGGATGCCCCAGATGGTCCCGATGCGCCACGACCGTCCGAACATGACTCTCTCGCTTCCCGTTCGCCGCTCCGAGCCTACCCGGCGCGCGGTCGAACGAACGTGGCCGGGTACCAGCAGGTGCGATGAATGGATCGGACGCTGCTACGCTGGACGCGCGTCTGGCCCGGGCTACCCCTCCCTTCCACGCGGGCGTGCCCGCGGGTCCGGGCCAGACCCTATTCCTCCTCCAGGAGA
>WNFU01008720.1_pt1 | contig 13114 bp, 14 predicted proteins | sample 5400121 | NCBI WGS metagenome assembly WNFU01 (sample SAMN13153360, study PRJNA577476) | soil metagenome | isolation source: 100 cm soil or saprolite under grassland replicate 1 | place: USA:California | collected 2016-06-15 | reverse complement strand
CCAGGGTCGCGGCCACGGCCGGGCCGGGCGAGGTCCTCGTGTCGCAGACCGTGCGCGATCTCGTGACGGGCTCGGGGATCGGTTTCGAGGACCGGGGATCACACGAGCTGAAGGGTGTCCCCGGCGAATGGCGGCTCTACTCGGTGGCCTGACGCCCCGCCTTCCGCCGACGGCGGCGTGCCGGCCCGAGGTCCATCGCTACTGCCGGACGACCCGGTACAGGGCGAGATCCCTCACTGTCCTCGAGACCAGGATCTCTCCTCCTCCGGCGGCGGCCATGATCCGGGCCGACCTTCGAACTACCCGACGCCCCGGGGGCTCCCCGGGAGCGTCTCGTACATCCGCACCGCCACCACCAGGCCGGACAGCGCCGTGAGCCCCGCCACCGCCCACATGGCCGCGGCCGGGCCCAGGACGTCGGCGAGGACGCCCGCGACGATCGCGCCGACCGCGAACCCGGCGTCCCGCCACAGGCGGTACACGCCGACCGCGGAGGCACGCCACATGGGGTGGGCGACGTCCCCGATCGCGGCGAGCAGCGTCGGGTACACCATGGCCGTCCCGGCTCCCAGCAGCACGGCCCCCGCGGCCCACGGGCCGAACCCTCGGGTGGCCGCGATGAGCCCGATGGCGACGGCCTGGAGCCACATGCCCCCGGCGATCAGCCGCTTTCGCCCGATCCGGTCGGACAACGCGCCGGTGGCCAGCTGGCCAACGCTCCACACCGCCGGATACAGTGCCGCCAGGGCCCCGATGGACGCCACGGAGAGCCCGGCCCGGGCGAAGAACAGGGGGAACAGGCCCCACGCCATCCCGTCGTTCAGGTTGTTCACCAGCCCGGCCTGGCTGCATGCCGACAGCGCCCGTTCCCGGAAGCTGGTGAGGAGGAACACCTCGCGGGTGGACAGGCCCCCGCGCAGCCCGTGGGAGCGGGCCACGTGGCCGCCGGCCTCGTGGATGGCGTGGCCGCGGGTCTCCCTGACGAACAGGGCCGAGAGCCCCACCCCGAGCCCGGCGTAGGCGAGCCCCAGGAAGAACGGCCCCGGGCGAAGGCCCCAGCGTTCGGCGATGAACCCCGTGCCCATCGCCGTGAGCGCGACGGCCCCGTACCCGGAGGCCTCGTTCAGGCCCATGGCCAGGCCCCGGCGGACCGGCCCCACCAGGTCGATCTTCATGATCACCGTGGTGGACCAGGTGAGGCCCTGGTTCACCCCCAGGAGCGCGTTCGCCAGGACGATCCACCCCCAGGAAGGGGCCCACATCAGGAGCAGCGGGACCGGCACCCCGACGAGCCACCCCGCGACGAGCACCGGCTTGCGGCCGAAGCGGTCCGAGAGGGTCCCCGCCGCGAAGTTCGTGGCCGCCTTCACCACCCCGAAGGCGACGATGAAGGTGAGGGCGGCCGTGAACGCCTCGAGGTGGAACACCCGTCGGGCGATGAGCGGAAGCACGGTCCGCTCCTGGCCCACCATCCCGCCGACCAGCGCGTTCACCCCGACCAGCAGCGCGAACTGGGCAAGGTTTGCCCGAAGACCCAGCCGGATCGGGGGCGGCGCCGGGCGGCGTGGCTCGGGGCTCATCGCGGATCAGAGCAGGGTCTCGAGCAGCGACGCGGCCGCAGCCGGGGCGTCGCGACCCCTGAGCCGCGTGGCGCTTCGAGCGGCCGCCTCGCGCATGGGCTCGCTCGCCAGCGCGGCCTCGACGGCCGCCGACAGCGCCTCACTCGATGCGCGGTCCCGCCGGACGACTTCGGCGACGCCGAGCGCCTGGGCGCGAGCCGCCACACCGGGCTGATCGCGACCCCAGGGCACCAGCACCATCGGCCGCCCCGCCCACAGGGCCTTCATCACGGAGCCGTGCCCGGCATGGCTGACCAGCAGCAGGCCTCGTTCCAGGATCGCGGCGTGGGGGACCGTCCGCTCGACGCGCGCATTCCCCGGTACCGGGCCCAGCTCCGCGGGGTCGTGGCCCGGTCCGACGGTCACCACCACCCGTACCGGCCGGTCGGCGAGCGCCGCAAGCGCGGCCTCGGCCAGCGGGATGTCGTCCTGCGTCTGGGAGCTGATCGAGACGAGAACCCACGGGGCCCCCTCCTCGGCCAGGTGTGAAGGAAGCTCGGTCGGTGCTTCCCATATCCCCAGCGGCCCCGCGTAGTGGTGGTGGGAGGGAAGCCGGTCGAACGAGAAGTCGAAGACCTGGTCGGTCGCGTGGAGCACGAGTCCCGCCGACCCCAGGAGCGACGCGTAGCGAGAGATGAGCGGTATCGCCCGCGGCGCGAAATCCTCTTCCAGCGGACGCGGCGGATCGGGGCCGATGTAGTAGGTGCTGTTGACCACGGCCCACGGGCACGGCGGGGAGGCCGTGTCGAGCACCTCCACGCCGAAGAGCGACGTCACGACGGCCGCGGGGCGGAGCGTCCGTACCTGCCTCGCGACCGGACCGGCAACCTCGGCCGCCCACGACGCCATCCGCTCCTGGACGAGCCGCCCGGCCTCCTCCGGGTCGCCGTCCGCCGCGGCCATGCCGTCACGGATCGCGGCGACCAGCCTGGGCCCGAGGTCGAGCTCGGGTGGCAGGGCCTCGGCATCCACACCCAGGCCCTCGAGCGCTCGCAGCACCGATCGGTCGCCGACGAAGACCGTCTCGTGTCCGCGGTTCCTCAGCTCGAGCGCGGCCGCGATGAGCGGTTGCAGATCCCCGCCGGCTCCGGCAGTAGCGAGAACAAGGACTCGACTCATCGACACCCCCGCGGAGACACGCGCACACGCCCGGCAGGTTGCCGTTCGCGCCCCGCAGCCAGCGATGATAGGCCGAAACCGTCGATCGCCCGACGTACTCGGTCGCGATCCAGATCACCCGCCCGCTTCCGCGGTTCCGAGGATCGTCACAGCCCGCTCTGGGCCGGGGCCAAGGGCGGACCCGCAGCCTGATTCCGGAGCGACGCAATGGGCGTCGCGATCCGGAAGGAGGCAGGGATGGACGACATCGAGGCGAGGCCGGCGTCGAAGGCGGCCGGCCGGAGGCCCCGGCGGTGGATGGCCGGGGCCGGGCTTCTGGCCAGCGGCCTGGTCGCGGGCGGGATCCTGGCCGGCGCCCACGTGGCTGGAGCGCAGGGCGCCACGCCCACGGCCACGACGGCGGCGAGGCCGGCGGCCGCAGCCGCACCCGCCGCCGCGCAGGGGCCGAGGGCCGCCGGGCACGGCCCGGGCGAGACGCTGCTCACCGGCTCGACGGCGAGCAAGGTGAAGGCGGCGGCGCTGGACGCCGTTCCCGGCGGCACGATCATCCGGGTGGAGACCGACTCGGAGGGCTCGCCCTACGAGGCACACGTCCAGAAGTCGGACGGCACCGTGGTCACGGTGAAGGTCGACAAGGACTTCAACGTGACCGGTACCGAGGACGGCTTCGGGGCGGGCCCGCAGGGGCAGCCCGGCTCCGGTTCGCCCGGCGCCTGACCGGCGGTTCCGCCGCCGAGGGAGGGAGGGCGGGGCCATCCCGCCCTCCCCGTCGCTCAGACCACGACCGCCACCTCGTAGTCGCTGCCGTAGAAGTCGTCGCACAGTTCGCGGCATGAGGAGAACCGCTGCATGAACTGGGGGGTCTGCTTCCAGGCCCCGCGCGACTCCGCGTCCTCCCACTGCGCGAAGGAGACGAAGTGCCGCGCGTCCCCCTGGTCCCGGATCAGGCTCGCCGACACCAGGGCCGGATGGTCCTTCCGGGTCCACTGGAGGAACTCCGTCCACCGCTCGACGAACTCGCCCTCCTTCCCCTCCTTCACGTGCCAGTTGCCCGAGGCGTAGTGGTCGCCCATGGCACCCTCCTTCCCCTCGGGCCGCCCCCGGTGGGCGGTCCGCACTGGACGGCACCGTAGGGACCCGGCGTTCCCGGAGCGTTCCCTGGAAGGGAATCAGGCCGGGACGATCGCCGCCCGGCGCCGGGACCGGTCCCTCCAGTACGGCTGGCCGGCCCGCTCGAACAGGCTCGCGGCCTCCTCGAACGCGCTGCGGCCGGCGTGGAGATCTCCGGCGGCGAGCCGCTGGAAAGCCCGGGCGGTCACCGCCATCCCCCGCCACGCCGAGCTCGCCCACATGCTGGCCACGCGCTCGGCCGCGTCGGCGTGGGCCGCGGCGCCCTCCTCGTCGCCGAGGGCCGCGAAGGCCTCCGCGGCGGCCGGGTGGAGCATGGCGTCGCACGTCGGGCAGTTCCCGTAGCGGACGGCCGCCTGGGCCGCCGACCGGACCGCCTGCACGGCCCGGGCGGGGTCGCCCTCCTCGAGCGCCATGAGCGCCTCGGTCGCGTACAGCCGGCCCCACACGTGGCGGGCCATCGGCGAGACGGTGGCGATGGCCATCCCCCGGCGCACGTGCGCCTTCGCCACGTCGAGGTTCCCCCGGCACGCCGCCAGCTCGCCGAGACGCTGCCAGGGAAGCGCCCCCGAGCCCGTGGCCAGCTCGGCGTGGATGTCCGCGGCCCGCTCCAGGCACCCGCCCGCCTCGTCCCACCGCCCCCGCAGCAGGAGGGACTCCCCCAGCAGGCACCAGGCGAAGGCCTGGGCCCGGCGGGCCCGGGACCGCGTCGCCAGGTCGAGGGTCCGCCTGGCGTACTCCTCCACGCCCTCGAACAGCTCGTCGCCGTACAGGTGGTACTCGCCGATGCAGTGGTGGATGTCGAAGACCCGGGCCAGCTGCTGATCGGTGTCCGCGGCCGTGCCCAGGCGCTCGATCTCCACGTGGAGCCCTTCCTGCCACCGCCCGCCGAAGTGGTGCACGATGGCGAGGGTCTCGAACGCGGCGGCCGCGTCGGCCGCGTCGCCGTCCTCCCGGGCCAGGCGAAGGCTCTCCTCCGCCGCGGCCTGCGCGTCCGCGACCCGCCCCTGCTCCGCCAGCCAGGTGGCGCGCACGGCGCGGAGCCTTCCCAGCTCGGCCCGGTCGCCGTGCACGCCGCCCAGGGCCTCCGCGGCCTCGAGCTCGGCGCCGGCCGCCTCCTGGTCGTGAACCATGAGGTGTGCGTAGGCGAGCTTGCGGTGCAGGCGGGCCTGCGGGAGCGGCTCGGGGCTGGGCTCCCGGAGGGCCGCCCCGTACGCCGCGGCCGCCCCGGCCGCGTCGCCCGACAGGTGGCGGAGATCTCCCACCTCCTCCCACAGGCCGGTCCGGACCTCGGCCTGGAGGGTCTGCCCGGCCCGGATCCGCTCGTGCAGATTCACGGTGGCGACGTCGGGGTCCACGTCGAGGTCCCGCCGCAGTGAGTCGCGGAGCACCTCGAACTGGCGGAGCGCCTCGTGCCGCCGTCCGGCCAGCGCGTGGACCCGCATGAGGGCCCGGTGGGCGTCCTCGTCGACCGGCTCCACATCCAGCACACGACCGAGCACCCGGGCGGCCTCCTCCAGCTCGGCCCGGGCCTCCAGGAGCTCGGCCAGCTCCATGGCCAGGGCGACGAACTCGGCCCGCAGCCGGTCCCGGGGGGCCGACGCCCACTCCTCGTACAGGTCGTCCGGCAACAGCTCGCCCCGGTACAGCTCGAGCGCCCGCCGGTACGCCGACGGGTCGCGAGCCCGCCGGGCCTCGGCCCCGAGGGCGCGGAAGCGGTCCACGTCGACCTCGCCGCCGGGCCCGAGCGACAGCACGGCGTCGTCGAAGCGGACCATCGCCGCGGCAGCCTTCGGATCCACCGGGAGGCCCCGGCGGAGGACGTGGAGCGCCTTGCGCAGCTGGTTCGACGCCGCCCCGGGATCGAGGTCCGGCCACAGCGCGTCCATGGCCTGCTCGCGGTTCAGGCGGCGGCGGGGGGCCAGGGCCAGGAGCTTCAGCAGCGACTTCGCCTTGCGCAGCCGCCAGGCCGACTCGTCGAGCGTCCGCCCCGCGACCGCGACACGAAGCCCTCCCAACAGGTCGATCCGGAGGCCTTCGCCCTCCGACACGGGCCCCTCCCAGGACGTCCGTCCGTTCCCGCCCCGAGTGTTCCACCACCCCCGGCGCGAGTCCAGGCTCGGGATGAGACACGAGGGGCCGACCGCACTAGGCTCTCGTCCGTGCCCCCCGCCGCAGGACCGGACCTTCGCGACACGGGCGATCCGGCGGCCGTTCGCCCGCGGCGTGCCGCGCTCGCCTGGATCGAAGCATCGAGCTACCGGTCGTCGCCGTGGCTGTACCTCGGCAAGGTCCTCGCGGTCGCCGTGGCCTACTACGTGGCGGCGCGACTGGGGCTGCGGTTCGCCGTCGTCGAGAGGAACGTCACCCCGCTGTGGCCACCCAGCGGCATCGCGGTGGTGGCGCTGCTCGTGCTGGGACGCAGCGTGTGGCCGGGTATCGCGCTGGCGGCGTTCCTGGTGAACCTCCCGATCTCGGCGAACCCGCTGGCCGCGGCGACGACAGCCGTGGGCAACACCCTGGCGCCGCTCCTCGCCTCGGTGCTGCTGGTCCGGGTGGGGTTCCACCGGCGGATCGACCGGCAGCGCGACGCCCTGGCTGTGGTCTTCCTGGGCGCGCTGCTCAGCATGCTGGTCAGCGCGTCGATCGGGGCCGGCACGCTGGTGTGGTGGGGCGGGATCTCCGGCCACCGGTTCGTCGCGGCGTGGGCGGCCTGGTGGACCGGCGACGCCATGGGCGTCCTCGTGGTCACACCCTTCCTGCTCAGCCTGGGCACCGCCTCCGATCCGGCCCGGATGTCCCGCGCTCGCACCGTGGAGGCCGTCGTGTCCTTCGGGATCCTCGTGCCGGCCTCGATCGGGGTGATGCATTCGCACCTGCACCTGCTCTTCCTGCTCATCCCCCTGGTGGGATGGGCGGCGTGGCGGTTCCAGCTGGAAGGTGCGGCGCCCGCCGCGCTGTTCGTGGTGGGGCTGGCCTCGTGGTCGGCGGCCCGGGGTTGGGGGCCGTTCGCCACCGGGACGCTGTTCTCGAAGATGCTGACGCTCCAGGCGTTCAACGCCACCGTCGCGCTCGTCTCCCTGCTGTTCGCGACGCTCGTGTCGGAGCGGGTTCGGGCCCGCGCGGCGCTCGAGCAGGCGGCGCGCGAGCTCGACGCTCGCGTCCGGCGCCGGACCGCCGAGCTGTCGGCGGCCAACGAGCGGCTCCGGCAGGAGGCCGAGGAGCGCGAGGAGGCCCAACGGAGGCTGCGCGACCACCAGCGCCAGCTGGTCGAGGCCCAGCGGGTGGCCGGCATCGGGAGCTGGGAGTGGCTGATCCCGGACAACCGGGTCCACTGGTCGGACGAGATGTACCGGATCCACGGACACGCGCCCCAATCGTTCGAGGTGACGTTCGAGCAAGCCGTCGCGCAGGTGGTGGACGACGACGTCGAGCGAATCCGGGCGAACGTCGAGGCGGGGCTTCGGGCGGGCCGGGACCTGGACTTCCCCGACAACGAGTACCGGATCGTTCGACCCGACGGCGAGGAACGGGTCCTGCTGGGGAAGGCGAAGCTCGAGACCGGTCCCGGCGGGGAGCCGCTCCGCATGCTCGGCACGGTCCAGGACATCACCGAGACCAAACGGGCCGAACGCGAGCACCGCATCGCGGAGACGTTGCAGCGCAGCCTCCTTCCCGATCGGCTCCCCGAGATCCCCGGCGTCCGGTTCGCCGCCCGCTACGCGCCGGCGTCGGCCGACATGGAGGTGGGCGGCGACTGGTACGACGTCATCCAGCTGCCGAACGGGAAGGTGGGGCTGGCCATCGGCGACGTGGCCGGCCACGGGCTGCGGGCGGCCGCGATCATGGGGCAGCTCCGGATGGCCCTGCGCGCATACGGGCTGGAGGAGGAATCGCCGGCCGCCGCGGTGGCCCGCGTGGACCAGCTGGTCCACCGGCTCCCGCTGCCGGAGATGGCCACGGTGCTGTACGGGGTGTTCGATCCGGACTCGGGCGGGCTGCGCTTCGCGAACGCCGGCCATCCGCCCCCGCTCCTGATCGAGCACGGCTCGGCCGCGTACGTCGAGGAGGGCCTGGCCCCGCCCCTCGGCGTGGCCTCGGTCGTCGCCGGCTTCCCGGAGTCCGAGTTGCAGCTCGCGCCCGGCGCGACGCTCCTGCTGTTCACCGATGGGCTGGTGGAGCGCCGGGGCGTCTCCATCCTCGACGGCCTGGCCAGGTTGAAGACGGAAGCCCTCCGCGGGGAGGGCGGGGACCTCGACGCCCTGTGCGACGACCTGCTGCGCGAGCTGGTGGGGCCCGGGGCGTCGGACGACGTGGCCCTCCTCGCCCTGCGGCCCACGGCCCTGTCCGGCCAGCCGCTCCGCCAGCGGCTTCCGGCCGAACCGAGCGTCCTGGCCCCGCTCCGGCGGGCGATGCGCCGGTGGCTGCGGGAGCTCGACGCCGACCCCGAGGTCGTCGAGGCGATCCTGGTGGCCTGCGGGGAGGCCTGCACGAACGCCATCCAGCACGCCTACGGGGCGAGGGAGGGCTTCCTGGAGATCGAGTTCTCCCACGCCGGCGGCACGGTGGAGATGGCCGTGCGCGACGCCGGCGCCTGGCGGCCCCCCACCGGCGCGGAGGGAGGGCGCGGCATCCCGCTCATGCAAGGGCTCATGGACGCGGTCGAGGTCGAGAGCTCGCCCGGGGGCACGGTCGTTCGCATGCGCAAGCGCATCCGGTCCGAGGCGTGACCGACCTGGCGCGCATCGAGATCGACCGGCGGGGCCCGGTGTGCCTGGTCCGCATCTGGGGCGAGATCGACCTGTCCAACGCGGCCGACCTGGCCTCGACCGTCGAGACGGCCATGCCGAACAGCGCCCGGGAGCTGGTGGTGGACCTGACCGGCACGTCGTACCTCGACAGCGTGGGCGTGGCGCTGCTGCTTCGCCTGTCGAAGCGGCTGCGCTCGCGGCGCCAGGACATGCGCCTGGTGGTGCCGGAGGGAAACCCGGTCCGGGCCGTCCTGGAGCTGACGGGCGTGCCGAAGCTGCTGCCGGTCGATGCCCGGCTGGGCGAGGAGGGAGCCATCGCCGACGCCGACTGAGGGCGGTCAGCCCCCGGCGAGGGCCGTGTACACGAGACACTCCCCCGTCAGCACGACCGTCCCGTCGTCGCGGGTCGCCACGCAGCGCAGCCGGGTGATGGGGTTGTCGTCGCGGGCCTCCACGACCTCGGCCTCGGCCGTGACCGTGTCCCCGGCCCGAACCGGCGCCGGATAGTCCCATTCCTGGTGCAGGAACACGCTTCCCGGCCCCGGGAGCTGCATGGCGACGAGCGCGTTCCGATCCCCCGCCAGGTCATGGCCCCACCGGAAGCACGAACCGCATCGTCGTCCCCTTCCCCGGCTCGCTCCGGGCGGTGATGGCGCCGCCGTGGGCCTCCACCAGGCTCTTCGCGATGGCCAGGCCCAGGCCCGCACCGCCGGAGTCCGCGGACTTCACGAAGCGGTCGAACACGTGCAGCAGGACCTCCGGCGCGATGCCCGGCCCCGAGTCCGCCACCGCGAACGCGACGGCTCCTCCATCCTCCGCCGTGGCGGCCTCGGCCGAGACCACCACCGAGCCGCCGGCCGGCGTGTGGCGCACGGCGTTGTGCAGGAGGTTGGCGAAGACCTCCCCGATCCGAACCGGATCGACGTCGACCTCGGGAAGCCCGGCCTCGACCCGGGCCGAAAGCCGCACGCCGGCCACTTGCGCCCTCGGTCCGAGCGCCGCCACCGCGTTCTCCACGAGCTGGGCCGGCTCGGCGCGCTCCCGGTGCAGCCGAAGCGCCCCCGCCTCCGCCGTGGAGAGGATCTGGAGGTCGTCGAGGAGCCTGGCCATGACCTTCGTCTCCTCGAGCACGGCCCCCAGGTGGGCGGGGTCGGTCGGGTAAAGCCCGTCCACCATCCCCTCCGCGTTCCCCTGGATGACGGACAGCGGCGTGCGCAGCTCGTGGGCGATGTCGGCGAGGAGGCTCCGCCGCTGCTCCTCGTTCGCCGCCAGCCGTTCCGCCATCTGGTTGAACGAGCGGGCCAGCCGTCGCATGTCGCGGGAACCGCGTTCGGGGACCCGGGCCGCATAGTCCCCACCGGCGACGCGGTCCGCCGCCTCCATGACGTCGCCCACCGACGCGGCCACCCGCCGGACTCCCCGGACCGCCACGAACCCCACCACGAGCCAGATGCCGAGGAACCAGATGGCCCCGCCCGCTCGCCAGTGCCCTCGCTCGCCTCCCCCGAACACGTTGGGGAACAGGGTCACGGCGATCGCGTTCGCCGCGAACATGAGCCCGAAGAACACCGCCATCGCGATGAGCACACGACGGAGGAACCGGCGGCGCATCCCCCGCCACGTCACGGGCCCCATCGGCGGGAACGGCTCGTTCTCCGGCCACCACGGGGGGCGGAACCCCCGGCCGCCGGGGCCGTGCCAGTGCTCGCGGTCAGGCATCGGCGAACCGGTACCCCACGCCGTGCACGGTGAGCAGGTACCTCGGGCGCCCCGGCGTCGGCTCGATCTTCTTGCGGATGTTCTTCACGTGGGCGTCGATGGCCCGCTCGTAGGACTCGAAGGCCACGCCGTGCACCGCGTCGAGGAGCTGGGCCCGTGTGAACACCCGGCCCGGCTCGCGGACGAACGTGGCCAGCAGCTGGAACTCCGTCGGCGTGAGGTCCACGGCACGGCCGCCCACCTGGACCCGCATCCGTTGCTGGTCCACCTCCACGTCGCCGGCCCGGAGCACGCCCCCGCCGCCGGCGCCGGCCCGGGTCGACTCCGTCCGCCGGAGCACCGCCCGGACCCGCGCCACCAGCTCCTTCGGGCTGAACGGCTTCACGACGTAGTCGTCCGCGCCGAGCTCCAGCCCGACGATCCGGTCCGACTCGTCGCCCCTCGCCGTCAGCATCACGATGGGGACGTTGGAGGACCGTCGGAGCTCGCGGGTCACGTCCAGGCCGTCCAGGCCGGGCAGCCCCAGGTCGAGCACGACGAGGTCGGGCTTCGAGCCGCGCGCCGCGGCGACCGCGGCGCCGCCGTCGCCCGCCACCGCGACGTCGAACCCGGCGTGCTCGAGATAGTCGCGAACCAGGCGCGCGATCTTCATCTCGTCCTCGACCACCAGGATCGTCTTCATCTCCACTCGCTCCCAGATCCGTCCGAAGCGTGACGAGGCGGAAGGGCGGAGGCAAGCGCCTCCGCCCCGCCGCTCCGTTCGCGTGCCCGCGCTACGCCGTGCTGGTCGGCGTGGGCGGAGATCCGCTCTGGTCGTCGGTGGCCTCACCGTGCTGCCGGCGGTGCCAGTCCTCGAACATCTGCGGTCCGCCCCTCCATCCGCCCGGCCCCATGTGGTGCTCGCCCCCGTCCGCCCACCGGCGGCGCCAGAAAGCCCCCCGCACCAGCAGGAAGATGCCGATGAGGAACAGCGGGAAGAACAGGAACCCGAACGGGAACCCGTATCCGGGCCCGTACCCGGGACCGACCACCACCTCACGCACATGGCCGCTGTCCACGAGCCCGTGGTTGTATCCGGCGTGGTAGGCGCCGATCCCGATGGCCACGCCGGCCAGGATCAGCAGGATGGCCACGCCGATCGCCCACGTCCGTCGCATCTCGACCTCCCTTCGATCGTTCGGCGGTCTTCCGCCGTCGCCCCCCATGCTGCCCCCGCGATGTGAAGGGATCGTGAAGACGGCGGGGACGTCTCTGTCCCCCCCCCACCGCCGAAGTAAGGTGTCCGCGTGCAGAGCGAGCGGGAAGCGCCCCGGTTCTCCCTGCTCGGCTCGGTCGGCGTGTTCGTCGGGCTGGCCGGCGTGGCCTGCGCCCTGACGCTGCTGTACCTGTCGATGCGCTCCGTGATGGACATCGGGGGGTCCTGCGCGTCCGGCAACCAGCCGTTCGTGGTCTCCCATCCCTGTCCGAGCGGCGTGGCGCTGTTGTTCCCCGCGTCGATCTGGGGTGGGCTGATCTTCGCCGGCATCTACGTGTGGCAGTCCGCGAAGCACCACGTGCCCAGCCTGCTGTGGCTGTTCTGGCCGGCGCTGTTCCTGTCGCTCGGATGGAACTTCCTGTACTACGGGCTGCATCCGCCCGGCGGGATCGGCGGCGTGTCGGGGGGGTGGCTCGTCTGCGCCGTCCTGTTCGGCCTGATGGGGGGCATTCCGTTGCTGTTCGCTCTCCCGGCCACCATCCGCAGGTTCACGGGGGCCCCCAGCCGGAGGAAGCCGCTCGCCGTTCCGGCCACGAACACGCCGCTCTCGCCCACGTGGAACGTGTTCTCCGGGGTTCGGCAGACGAGCCCCGCCCCGAACGCGGCGCCCCAGTCCACGCCCGGGACCTGGTGGCCGGGCGTCACATCGTCCATCCCTGGCACGAGCCCGCCGGCGGCGTCCTCGCCGTCCATGGATGTCGTCGCCGAGCTCGAGCGGCTGGCCGCGCTGTACCGGTCGGGGGCCCTCAGCGACACCGAGTTCAACGCCGCGAAGGCGCGCATCCTGGGGACGGGACGGTGATGGTGCGGCTGCGGCTGTGGTGGCTGGTCGTCCAGGTGGGGGCCGTCGTGGCGGGGATCTACTTCGGCGTCCGGCTGTTCGACCTCATCACGACGTGACCGCCGCCGCCGAGCGGCCCGAGGCCGGCAGCACGAGCCCCAAAAGAAGCCCCCACAAATGGAAACCGCCGGAACCCGAAGGTCCCAGCGGCTTCCATCGCGCACTGTAGGGGACGCCCTCCGCGGCGGTCAAGCCCGGGTGCCGCTTTTGTCACTCTTTTCGCCGGCGGCGTGGCCCGCGCCGTCTCCGGGTAGGAAGGGAAGCATGTCCGAGGACGAACGCGAGCGGCGCTGTCCGGTGTGCGGCCGGGGCGTGCTCCGGCACCTGGGGACCGAGGCCGGAGACCGCCAGCAACAGCCGGAGTCCCCCATCATCGAGACGTACACGTGCGGGCACGAGGTGTCCGAGCCGCCCCTCGCCACGGCCGATGCGGACCGGCTCGAGGTGGAGCGCCGGGAGAGCGAGGACACCGTCGAGCCGCCCACGGTCGAGTCGGGCTGACCCCTCGGTCCTGACCACAGACGAGCCGGGACCCTTCCCCCGGGGGAAGGAAACACTGCCCTCCGCGGGACCAAAGCACCCCCCTTCCGGGCATTCTGGGGGACCCCCTCCCCGGGCGACGATGCCACCGTCAGCCACCAAGAACGAGGAAAGGGGAGTCCGATGACCAAGGAGCACCGCC
>WNFU01015175.1_pt1 | contig 13116 bp, 14 predicted proteins | sample 5400121 | NCBI WGS metagenome assembly WNFU01 (sample SAMN13153360, study PRJNA577476) | soil metagenome | isolation source: 100 cm soil or saprolite under grassland replicate 1 | place: USA:California | collected 2016-06-15 | reverse complement strand
GCGATCACGGATGCGGGCATGACGGGTCCGCACGATTCCGTGATCGGCGTCGAGGCCGAGCTGGCGATCCGCCAGATGCGCACGGCGATGCCGGTCCGCTTCGAGACGGCGTCGGGCGACGTGCGGATCGAGGGCGTGCTCGTCGAGTGCGGCCCTGACGGACGCGCGACGAGCTGCGAATCCGTCCGCGTGCCGGTCGCATGAGCCTGGACGTCAGGTACGCGCAGAGCGGCGACGTCCACATCGCGTATCACGTAGTCGGCGAGGGTCCGCTCGACCTCGTCTGGGTCGCGGGTGCGATCACCAACCTCGAAGTCCTCTGGGACATGCCGGACTACCGGCGCTTCTGCGAACGGCTCGCGTCCTTCGCGCGCGTGATCCTGTTCGACAAGCGCGGCATGGGTCTGTCGGACCGAGTCCGACTCGGCACGCTCGAGGAGCGGATGGACGACGTCCGGGCCGTGATGGACGCGGTCGGCTCCGATTCAGCGGCGGCGATGGGGGTCTCCGAAGGCGGGCCCATGTCGATCCTGTTCGCGGCGACCTATCCGGAGCGGACGCGAGCGCTCGTCCTCTGCGGCGCGGAAGTGAGGGAGGAGACCGCCGAGGAGTGGCCCTGGGGCGAGGCGACACGGGAAGAATTCGAGGAGCGACAAACGCTCGAAAACGTCGTCGCCCGCTGGGGGAAAGGACTGTCGCTCGACTACCTCATTCCGAGTCGAAAGGGTGACGAACGGCTCCGCGAGCAGCTCGGCCGGCTCCAGGTGCAATCGGCAAGTCCTGCGGACGCACTCGCGTTCATGCGAATGGCGTTCGAAATCGATGTCCGCCACGTCGTGCCGTCGGTGAGTGTCCCCACGCTCATTCTCCATCGCACGGAAGACCGGGTCTGTCACGTCGAGAACGCGCGCTGGCTTGCCCAGAATATCGAGGGTGCCCGCTATGTCGAGCTGCCGGGAATCGACCACGTGCCGTGGATCGACGGCGACGACATCCTGGCGGAGATCCGCGAGTTCCTGACCGGAGTCCGCGAGCCGACGGAGCCGGACCGAGTGCTCGCCACGATCCTCTTCACCGACATCGTGCGCTCGACCGAACGCGCGGGGGAGCTCGGCGACCGCCGCTGGCGTGACCTACTCGACGAGCACCACGCGCTCGTGCGCCGCCAGCTCGAGCGCTTTCGCGGGCGCGAGGTGGACACCGCCGGAGACGGATTCCTCGCGACCTTCGACGGGCCGGCCCGGGCGATTCGATGCGGCAAGGAGATCGTCCAGTCCGTGCGCGGACTCGGGCTCGAGGTTCGGGCTGGCCTTCACACCGGTGAGGTTGAGCTCGCGGGCGACGCCGTCCGCGGCATCGCGGTCCACACCGGCGCGCGCGTCGCCGCGCAGGCCGAGCCCGGCGAGGTGCTCGCCTCGCAGACCGTCAAGGATCTCGTGGCCGGGTCGGGGATCGAATTCGAGGTCGCGCCCGAGCAGGAGCCACGACAGGCCCGGCTCGAAGTCGATCGCGAGACGGAAGTAGCGGAACGGGAACCAGAGCTGCGTCAGCACGAGCGCAACGAGAAGCAGCCCGCTCGCCCAGAGCCCACGGCGGCCGCGAACGAGCGGCACGACCGGAATCAGCCAGATCAGGAACTGCGGTGAGAGCACCTTCCCCAACGCCACGAACGCGCACAGCGCAGCCGCGCTCGCACGCACGAGCGCCTCGCGCCCGCCGGGGCCTCGGGCGAACGCCGTCCAGATCCATACGAGCACCGCGATCTGCACGATCGTGAACAGGATCGCCAGTGCATCGGCGCCACTCCCCGCCAGATTCTGCGAGCCGTGGCTCGTCTCGCCGGTCACATCGAGCCCGAAGGCGTGGTGCGCCGCAAGCAGCAGAGCCGCCCCGAGGCTCTCCATCTGCAGCGGCCGACCGAGCTGCACGTCGACGCTCTGCCACACGCCTCCCGGAGCGAGTGCGAGGAACGGGAGGACGATCGCCGCCGTCACTCCGGCCGTCAGCCCGATGCACACGAGCGCCTCGCGCCGACCCCACCGCTTCCAGACGAACGCGACCGCGAGCGGGATCAACACGCCGGGGTAGAGCTTTGCCGCGACGCCCAGACCAAGCAGTGCGTGCCCCAGCCTCGGACGGCCGGAGACGAGAGCCGCAAGCGCGGCGGCGACGATCGCGGCGGGCCAGAGATCGAAACGGCTCAAGATCACAGACCCGAGCGCGAGCGGCGCGAGCGCGGCCACGGCGAGCGACGCCCAGATCGACGCGGCCCCGCGCCCGACGGCGCGGAGCACGAAGGCCATCGCACCCAACGCAGCTGCCCCGCAGATCCACATCAGCGTCTGGAAAGCGCGGCGAAAGCCCGGAGTCACGTTCTGGTCGTGGCCCGGCTCCGCCAGCCCGGGCAGCGCGAACATCGGCAGCGCTCCCGGCGGATACTCCAGATCGAAGTCCCGGTAGGGAACCTTCCCGTCCGCGATCGCGTTCCCGTAGTGCTGGTACACGGGCGTGTCGAGGATCTGCTTGTGCTTGTAGAAGCCGAAGTGAAGCAGTGTCCACGAGAGAACGAAGAGCGCAATCGCCGCAAACGCTGCGACGACGACGGAACGCTCAGACGCCGGACGGCTCTCGGTCAGCGCGACCATGCGTTGCGACGACGGCGAAGATGGCGAAGGGGAAGAACCAGGGGATGTAGAGATAGAACCAGTGCGTCACGACGAGCTCGAACCCGATCAGGAGGGCGCCGGTCAGAGCGGCCAGCTGAAGCGGGGTCTTCCGTGCAGGAAAGAACGCGGCTGCGATCGCGCCGGCGACGAGCAGCCCCTCGAGGATCCATTGCACCACGTGGAGATCCGGAATTCCCCGGGCGTGATATTGGGCCCAGTCCCAGAGCGAGAACGGCGAGTTGCGAGTGATCTGCGTCTCGAGCGTGCGATCGTAAAACGTCTGCGCGGCCTGGATGGGATGCGCGTCGAACAGGAGAACCGAAAACGCCGCAACCGTCGCGAGCGCGAAGCCCACGGCGAACGCGAGCGCAGGTCGTGGACGTCGCACGGGTCCGGGATAGGTCAGCCACAGTGGCGCGACGACGAGCGTCGCGAACTTGGTCCATCCCGACAGCGCGACGAAGATCCCGCGCAGCCACGGCGAGGTCGCGAGCCAGAAGCCCCAGATGAGGAAGACGGGCACGATCGAATCGTTCGTGTTCGACATCGAGACGTACTGCGTGAACGGGAACGCGGCCCACGCGAATGCGAGCGCGCAGCCGAGCCATGGGCCGCCGAAACGTAAGCCGGCGAGCCCGAGTCCCAGGATGCAGAGGACGTCGAAGATGATCGAGGTCAGGTGGACGGCGGGAAGGTCGTCCCACTTTCCCGACCACCCACGGATCCAGTACCCCGGCAGGTAGGCCTCGTAGGCGACCGGCCCATACGTGTCCCCGAGCGGGTTGGCGGATTCGCAGCGGCCGTTGCGCTGGATACGGTCGCGGATCTCGCCGGCTGAGTCGGCAGGGCCGCATGCCTTGAGGTCGTCCTCCTCGGGGAAGTTTCCGTATGGCTGGACGCCGCTCGCAATCCGCTGCGCGCCGATCACGCCCGCGTAGCCGACGTCGATGACGTTCGAGTCCTCGAGGTTGAGGCCGATGCGAAACCCGACGAGAAAGACGGTCGCGGCGAGCAGGATCCACGCCGGCCACAGCGGCCGGAGCGGCGTCGTGCGCCCCTTCCAGCCGATCCACGTGCAGCGCAGGAGCAGGTACACGAGCGGTGGGTAGACGAGCGGAACGCTCGTGAAAACGTCGCCGTGGTTGAAGTACCAGAGCGAGACGGAGAAGGAGAGCAGGACGAGCAGGTCGAGGTTGCGGACGGAGAGCGGACGCCGGAAGTCGCAGAGCCCGAGCAGGAACACGACGCAGAGCGCGAGCCAGACGGGGACCGTGTTGATCTTCTTGCCGCCGAACGCGCCCTCGTAACCGCGCGCCATCTTCCAGGCGACCTGCGGACCCGTCCACGCCTCGGTCACGGCGGCCGTCCGGTCGTCGACCTTGCCCTGCGCGATCTCGCCCGCGTCGATGTCCTTGCTCTTGTTGCTCCACCACACGTGAACCGTCCAGCAGCCGCCCTGAGCGCCGGCCGAACACTTGGACGAGTCGGACTCGTACGTCGCGTCCGTGACGCGCCCCTTGCGCGGATACCGCGCCAGCCAGTCGGCGACCTTGTCGTCCTCGAGGAAGAGCGTGACCGCGCGCTCCTTCGTCAGGCGCTGTTTGGCCGTGGACGCGAATGGAGGCGCCGCTGCCGCCGTGGAGACGAAGATCAATGCCCCAAGGGCGAGAAAGACGCCGAGCGAACGCCTCAGTGCCTTCTCCGGAACGACCAGAGCTTGTTGCCGACGAAGTTGGCGGGCGTTACGAGGACGATTGCGATCGCCTGCGAGACGATCTTCCCGAGCCCGAGCTCGACCAGTACGGTGAGGATCGCCAGGTTGCCCACGTAGACGATCGCCGAGACGATGAGGAAGCGCAGGCCCTGGTGCGCGAAGTGGCCGCGGCGGTGGCGAAACGTCCAGAGGCGATTCCACAGGTAGTTGTTCGTGACCGCGACGAGAAACGATCCCGTCGCCGCGAGGCGGTAGTGGAGATCGGCCCCGTCCAGCAAGGCCGTGTAGACGAGCAGGTTGACGCCGTAGCCCGTCGCGCCGACGACGCAGAACTTCGCCAGTTGCTCCCAGTTGTGCCGCTGGCGTAATGCGTGCGTGGCGCGGGCGCGCAGACCCGCGGCGATGGCGGCGTCCCGCTGCTCCATGACCGCAGCGAGACTAGCGGCTAGGCGGCAGAACGCGTCTCGGGAGCGAACCGCAAGGCGTCGTCGAAGGACATGCGCTCGGTCACTCCGTCGTGATCGACAATGACCGCGGCGAGCTCGCCGTCCGCCCTGAGGACGACGTCACGCAGTGTTCCCACCACGCGGCCTTTGCGCTCGACGGAGCGTCCGCGGAGCGCACTCAGCGCAAGCGCACGCGTGCGATAGAAATCGAGCTCGTCCTGCTCGAGCATGACGAGCGGGGAGCGGATCACGATCTCCCCGTCGCTCACCAACGCCGTCGGCAGCGGCAGGAACCGGTGCACCTCGTCGCCGCAGAGGACGTCGAGGCCGATGCCGCGCAGCCCTGTCCGGTCGAGCAGGAGATCGACCGGACGGCCGAGCTCGATCCCGTGCAGGCGAACGGGCAGCCCGAGCAGATCGTCTCCCGCCAGCTCTCTCATCCCGTCGCCATAGTGCCCGGACCGACCGGGCGGAAACCGGGTTGTCAAAACCCCTCCTCGCCGACGAGCGGCACGAACCGGCACGGGACCGACCGGATCACTGCCGGTCCTTCGGGACTGCGAACGATGACCTCGAGCCGCTGAATGCCGTGTCGTCCCACCGGGACGACAAGCCGCCCGCGAGGCTCGAGCTGCTCGTAGAGAGTACGCGGCAGCTCGGGCGCTGCGGCAGCCACCGCAATTGCGTCGAACGGCGCCCGCTCGGGAAGCCCGCGACTCCCGTCGCCGACGTGAACGCGAACGCGCTCGTATCCGGCCGCGACGAGATTCGAGCGCGCAAGCTCCGCGAGCTCCGGAATGCGCTCGATGGTGTCCACCTCGGCCGCGAGCTCCGCGAGCACCGCCGCCTGGTACCCCGACCCGGACCCGACGTCGAGCACACGCTCGTCGCCCTTCAGCTCGAGCGCCTCGCAGATGCGCGCGACCATGTACGGCTGCGAGATCGTCTGGCCGCCGCCGATGGGTAGAGCCGCGTCGTCGTAGGCGCGATGGCGAAGATCTTCCGGGACGAAGAGCTCGCGCGGCACACGCTCCATCGCGGCCAGCACGCGCCCGTCGACGATGTCTCGGCCACGCAGCTGCTGCTCGACCATCCGTCGCCGAAGCTCCGAGGGATCAGGCTGCACGCGTGAGCGAACGCGCATACGACGGCGGCTCGACGCCGAAGTGCTGAAGGGCGGCCGGAGCGATCTCCACGATCGAGCGGGGCTGCGCCTCGAGGCCGATCGTGAGCATCGGCACCTCCGAATCGCCGCGGCGCAGCGAACCGTGACTCCCACCGCCGGCGTGGTGGCGGCCGGCCAGGTCGGCGAACTCGAAGCCGGGTGCCGCCGAGACGATGACGTCACCGGCGTTCGGGTTGTTCAGAGCGGCCCAGGCCCGCGCGCCGCCGTCGGGATAGCCGAAGAGACGCTCCGCCGGATCGATCCGCGCTTCCTCTCCGTCGCGCCGCGCCAGGGCGACGTCCCCATCACGGAAGAGGACGGTTTCGGCGGCCTCCTCGCCGTCGAGCCGCTCGGCCAACTCGCGGGTCTCGAGCGTGCATCCCGGGAGCCGGTAGATCATTCCGGCGCGGTTCGACGCGGTGACCACGACGCCGGCCACGTCCGCGAACGACGCTTGCAGGTTCGCGGTGCGATCGACGTGCGTCTGTCCGTGATCCGAGCAGAGGACGACCGCGTACCGCTCGAGGAACTCCTCGGGGCCGCCCGCAGCGTCGAGGAGGGCGCCAATCGCGGCGTCGCTGCGTTCCAGCGCCTCGAAGGCCCCGTCGGGTCCGTGTGCATGCGACGCGAAGTCGTAGTCCGGCAGGTAGTAGACGAGGAAGTCGAAGCCGTCGCGTGTGACGAGCCAACGCCCGACCGCGGCCGCGTAGCCGTCGATCGATCCCTGTGCGCGCCCGAAGACCGCAAGCGGCGCACCGGTGGGATCCGACTCGAAGAGGTTGTAGAAGAAGAAGCGCTTCGGGCCGTAGGCGGGGATCGTCACGGCGGGTAGCGTCGGGAGATGCCGTGTCCGCCCGCGGTAGCAGGTGATGTTGATCGCGGCTGTGGTCAGTCCCGCGTCCTCGAGCGCCTCGTAGACGGTGACGGCTTCCGAGCCGAGGTGAAGCCGGTTCATGTTGATGATCGCGTCGAAGATGGAGCGGGCCATTCCGGCCGCACGCACCGCGGCGAACGACGAGCCGTACTCGACAATGCGCGCGCGCCCGCGGTCGTACCAGACGAGATGCGGGATGTGGTGAACGTCGGGATGCGCGCCCGTGGCGATCGACGAGAGACAGACGGGTGTGAGCGAGGGAAACGTCGAGACGGCGCGCGAGTAGTGACCGTTCTCGGCAAGGAACGAGAGCGCGGGAGCTCGATCGTCACCGACGGCGTCTTCGAACATCGACGGCGTCAGCCCGTCGATGACGATGAGGATCAGTTTTCGGGCCACCTTAGTCTTTGGCAAGACTGCGAAGTCCGGCGTACCGCTCCGGCGTACGACCGCGTAGGCGCGCCGCGAAGGCCGGGACGAGAGCAGCCTCCACGTAGCCGGCGGCCGGAATCCAGGCCAGAGCGGCAAGCACGAGCGCGGCGAGGCCGACGAAGACCGCCGTTCCGAAGCGTGCTCCGCCGCGCCGAAGCGTCCCCATCACGAGCTGGGCCGCGCCGATCGCGCCAAGCGTCCCGCCCGCCCCACCGCCGATCGCCTCGTCCCACTCACCGATCCCAAATCCCACTGCGACTCCCACGCCGGCGGCAAACACGAGCGCCGCCGTGAGCGCGATCCGCGTGCCGGCGAACAGTCCGGCGAGGAGAACGCCGATTCCGACGCCGAGCCCCGCGCACACGCCGATCCAGTACCAATCCCCCATCACCGGTGAGTCTAGTGACTAGTTTGATTCGCCCGTTTGCAGGGAAAAGAAGAGGTGGCCGCTTCCCCGCGCCATCAAACCTCAGGAGGACGGAAACACGTGATTCACGACGCCACACCGCTGCTCGTCTTCTTCTGGTCCGAGCGCTCGGGCCCCGCACGCCGGATGGAGAGCCTGCTCGCGCACCTCGCGCGCAAGGAGCGCGCGCGTCTGCGCGTCATGCGGGTCGACGTCGAGGAGCAGCCGGAGCTCGCCGCGCGCTTCAGGGTCGAGAAGGTCCCGACGCTCGTGCTCGTCAAGGGGAAGCAAGTGGTCGATCGGATCGAGGGGCGTGCAAGCGCGCCGCGGATCGAAGCGATGCTCGAGCCGCATCTCGCAGTGCCTGTGGCGGCGTAAACGAAAACCGGGGCGACGCTTCTTACGTAGTTGAGGCTGACGCCCCGGCGCCACTGCCCCGGCGCCGGGGCGCATCCTCAGGCCTTAGGTGTGGTCGTCCGAGTCGTTGTCCGCGATCTGGCCGCGAATCTCTCCGCCCGGCCACCTCGTCGAATGGACGTTCACGTAGGTCGCCCCGGCCTCGATCGCCTCGAGAAGCTCGTCGAACTTGCCGGCCTCGATGCCTTGCGCCGTCGGGCCAACGACATCGCTCGGCGTAATCACCCCCGTCACGGTGCCTCCAGGCGTCGGGCACGGCGGCGTCGTGGGGCCGTTGCACAGGAAGACCGAGACGCCCCCGCTCACCCCTCGCCTGGCGAAGTGGATGTGGGAGAACAGCGCGGTCCCTCCCTCGAGCGTGTACGTCAGCTCGTACGTCATCGTCTGCGCCTTCTCATCGATCGTCGCGGTGAACAGCCCACTGCCGGTGGTCGAGATCGCCCCGCCGCCGACTACCTCCTGGTACCCGTTCAGCACCGCTCGTACGTGCCCGGGCGCGCCGCCTCCCGCGCCTGAGACGACGCTGAGAACGACGGCCGCAGCCGCCAGCGTCGCCGTCAGGGCCAACGCGAGTCTCTTCATGCTGCTCCTCCCTCAGAATCGGTTCCCATCCCGACCTGCCCCGTGGTAGCGCCTGCCACTGCCAAGGATGCAGCCGCGAGTATGACCTCAGCCGAGGCGCCGGTCTAGGCAGAGGCGAACTCGAGACGTCTGATCACCGCGAGACCGAACTCGGCCGCGCGCGCTCCGTCGACGACGCGGTGGTCGAAGGTGAGCGAGACGTAGCCCGTCCGGGCGGCGACGACCTTGCCGTCGCGCACGACGGGGCGCTCCGCGATCCTGCCGATACTGAGGATCGCCACCTCCGGGTGATTGACGATCGGCGTCTGGAGGATCGACCGAGCGGGTGTCACAGTCACGGACGACCGGCACGACGAGACCCTGCTCCGTCTGGACCGCGACACCGAGGTCGTAGCGGTCGAGATAGACGATCTCGTCGCCTTCGAGGCGGGCGTTCAGCTCCGGAAACTCCTTCAACGACTCCGCGCAGGCCTTGAGCGTGGTGGCGACGAGGAGCCCGAGGTCGACGCCGGAGAAGTCGCACTCCTCGACCCAGGTCACAGCAGGGACCTCGCGATGCGCCCGTGACATGTGCTCCGCGATCAAACGGCGCACCCCGCGCAGGGGCTCGCGCCTGCCTTCACGCGGGCCTGCCGCGGCGCGGACGTCTTCCTCCGTGATCCGTCCCTGCGGGCCGGTGCCGGTCAGCGAGTCGACGTCGACGCCGAGCTCCTGCGCGATCTTGCGAACGAGCGGCGTTGCACGTCCTTTTTCTCCGCGTTTCGATTGCTGCTCTTCGACACGCGGCTGGGACCCGTCTGCCTCGCCGCCGATGACGACGAGCACGGTCCCGACGGGAACGACGTTGCCTTCGTCGACGAGGATCCGGGTGACCTTCCCGGCGGCAGGCGAAGGAATCTCGACGGTCGTCTTGTCGGTCTGAATCTCGACGAGGGGGTCGTCCTCCGCGATCTCCTGCCCCTCGGAGACGAGCCACCGCGCGATCTCGCCCTCCGTGAGTCCCTCACCGAGGTCGGGCAGCTTGAACTCGTACGCCACGGTCAGATTCTTATCGCGTCGTGAGCGAGGACCGCATGGACGCCTTTGACGCCGTTCACGATCTGGGTCACGCGCAGGTCGACCACGAGGCTGGCGAGGGCGAGCGCGTCGCGGCGCCCGAGTTTCAGCTCGCGACCCATGAGCTGGAGCATCGCGTCGGTCGCCATCGCCGCCGCCTCGTCGAGATCCTCCTCGAAGCCGAACGTCAGCCACGCCTCGGGCGTCCACGCGATCGGCGTCTCGAGTTCGGGTTCTTCGAGCACGGCGAGCGTCAACTCGAGCCGGTCGAGGGGACACTCGATCGCGGTCTGCGAGACCTCGCCGTCTCCCTGGCGTGCGTGACCGTCGCCCGCCGAGAAGAGAGCACCGTCGACCGGGATGGGGAGGAGGAGTCTCGTCCCTGCGACGAGCTCCTTGCAGTCGATGTTGCCGCCCCATCTCCGCGGCGGCCCCGTTGAATGGACGCCCGGTTCGGCAGGGGGCATTCCGAGCACACCTGGAAACGGTCGTAGCTCGACCTCGCGGCCTTCGAGATCGCGCCCGAGGCCGGCGCCCGCGTCGAGGCTCCACCGCAGAACGCACGTCTTGCCGTCGCTGACGCCGAGCCGGTCGTTCAAAGACGTCGCCCAGCCGCCGGCGTACGTCGCGCCCCACGTCCCGACACGCACCTCTTCGATGCAGACCTCTAGCGTCTGCCCTCGGCGAGCCCCGCGAACTTCGATCGGCCCGATCAGGGCGTGACCGGCGTCGAGCTCGTCGTCGCGCGGCTCAAATTTCTCGTCCAGCGCGACGTTCCACCCGGCGTGCAGACACGCAAACGCCACCGTGTCGCCACCTTCGACCGTCACGACGGGCGGCAAGTCGCGCGAGAAGTGACCGTGGAGCGTGCGGCGTTCGAGCGGGATCTCGTGGATCACGCGCGCGGGAGCCCGATCCACGCGTCGCGCGGTGCGAACAGGACGCGGAGCCCGCCGCGGCGTCCCTCCTCGAAGAACTCCCAGAGCGAGACCGCCTGCCATTCGCCGGCGTCGAGCTCGTGGGCGATCTCCGCCGGGACGTAGCCCACCTGAACCCGTCGCTCGCCGTCCCAGATGCCGATCGCATGCGGATCGTGCTCGTTGTCCGGCTCCGGCACGAGCGCGAGGCGCTGTCCCGGAGCGAAGGCGTCGTCCTGCAGCGCGTCCAGCCGGTACGAGACCCCGGCGACCTTGATCACGCGGATACGCGGGTCCTCCTGACGGATCAGCTCCTCGGTCGCCGCGTCGCGCAGCCGGAAGCCATCACCGGCGCGCTCGAACCAGATGCGCATGCGCTCGCGAGTTCTCCCCTCGGCCATTCCCTGCCTAGAACTCCAACAGCCGGCGCGTGGCTATGGTGACCCGCTCGACGGAAGGCATGTACGCGTCCTCGATCTGCCAGTACGGATACGGAACGTCGTAGCCGGTCACGCGCAGCACCGGCCCGCGCAGGTCGAGGATCGCCTTCTCCGCGAGGATCGCGGCGAGTTCTGCGGCGAAGCCGCACGTGCGCGGGGCCTCCTGCACGATCACGACGCGACCCGTCTTCGCCGCCGACGCCAGCAACGCCTCCTCGTCCAGGGGCTTGAGCGTTCGGATGTCCAACACCTCGACCGAGACGTCGTCGAGCGCATCCGCTGCGGCCTCGCACACGGGAACCATCGAGCCGTAGGCAACCAGCGTCACCTCCTCGCCCTCACGCGCAAGACGCGCCTTGCCGAGCGGCACGACGTGCTCGCCGTCGGGCACGTCGCCCTTGATCGTCCTGTAATGCAGCTTCGGCTCGAGCACGACCACGGGATCCGGGTCGCGGATGGCCGCAGCGAGGATCCCCTTCGCATCGGCAGGCGTCGAGGGGATCGCGACCTTCACACCGGGCGTGTGCACGTAGTACGTCTCGGGCGAGTCGTCGTGCAGCTCGGGCGCACGCACGCCGCCCCCGTAGGGCATCCGCACCACGAGCGGGAACGTCATCTTCCCGCCGGTCCGCCAGCGATAGCGACCGACGTGCGTGATGAGCTGGTCAAGGCACGGATAGGAAAACGCGTCGTACTGCATCTCGCAGACGGGACGCCAGCCGGCCATGCACAGACCGACCGCCGTCCCGAGGATTCCCGCCTCCGCGAGCGGGCTGTCGAAGCAGCGATCCGGACCGAACCGCTCGCGCAGTCCCGCCGTCGCGCGGAAGACACCGCCCGCGCGACCGACGTCCTCGCCGACGATCATCACCGAGGGATCGCGCTCGAGCTCGACGTGCAGGCAGTCGTTGACCGCTTCGACGATCGACAGCTCAGCCAAGCGTCCTCCGGAGCTCCTCGAGGTCGGAGCCAAATGAGTCCGGCGGATCCACGAAGGCATGCGCGAACAGGAGCTCGATGTCAGGCGGCGCCTCGGCCTCTGCTGCGGCGATGCCCGCGCGCATCGCGGCGGCTGCCTCGGTGCGAATGGAGGCGGCGAGGTCGTCGTGGAGGATGCCCGAGCGCCGGAGATACCCCTCGAAGCGGCCGACGCACTCGCGCTTCTTCTCCTCTTCTACGCGCTCCAGATCGATGTACGCGCGGGGATCGTCGGCGGTCGCATGTGGGGCGGTCCGGTAGGAGACGGCCTCGATGAAGGTCGGACCGTCGCCTGTGCGCGCCCTCGTCACGGCCTCGCGGGTCGCCTCGTAGCAGGCGAGCACGTCCGTCCCGTCCACGCGCAGCCCCGGCATCCCGTAGCCGACGGCCTTGTCGGCAAGCGTCTCGGCGCGCGTCTGCGCCTCGAGCGGTGTGGAGATGGCCCAGTAGTTGTTGTTGCAGAACAGGACCAGCGGCGCGCCCGTAACGGCGGCGAAGTTCGCGCCCTCGTGGAACGAGCCCTCCGACGTCGCGCCGTCGCCGAAGAACACGATCGCGCATGCGGGCTCGCCCTTGAGCTTCTTCCCCCACGCAAGTCCGGCCGCGTGTGGAACGTGCGTGCCGATCGGGACGCAGATCGAAGCGACGCGATAGTCCTCCGGGTTCCACCAGCCGGCGGGATGACCGCGCCACCACGACAGGACGGTCGCCGGAGGCATCCCGCGCAACAGTCCGATCGCGGATTCGCGGTAGGACGGGAAGATCCAGTCCTCCTCGCCGAGCGCATGGAAGGCGCCGACCTGCATCGCCTCGTGGTTCCAGAAGATCGCGTACGTCCCGATTCGCCCTTGCCGGTGGTAGACGACGGAGCGCTCGTCGTAGGCGCGCAGCAGCACCATCGACCGGTACAGGTCGAGCAGCTCCTGCTCGCCGAGGCCTTCGACCTCGCGGTCACCCGCGCCGTCAGCGTCTCCGATCACGCGCCGCAGATCGCGCTCGGCAGGGAGAACCTGCGCCATTCCA